>Ga0190271_10001949_pt1 | contig 12183 bp, 14 predicted proteins | sample Popmic356T_FD_133747 | JGI IMG/M metagenome (GOLD analysis project Ga0190271, IMG submission 133747) | Populus adjacent soil microbial communities from riparian zone of Weber River, Utah, USA - 356 T | ecosystem: Environmental > Terrestrial > Soil > Riparian zone | place: USA: Utah | collected...
GAGCAGCGGCAGCGCGGCCTCGACGATGATTTCGGTCTCGTGCCGCGGGATGAGCACCGCCGGCGTCACCTCGAACTCCAGGCCGTAGAACTCGCGGATGCCGATGATGTAGGCGCTCGGCTCGCGCGACTCCCGCCGCGCCACCCACTGCGAGAACTTCGGCTCGAGCGCGTCCGGCGCGGCCTGAGCCGATTCGGTGAGGATGCGGGCGCGGTCCCACCCGAGGATCGTCCGTGCGAAAAGCTCGGCGTCGATTGCCGCCTCGTCCGGCGCGATGCCGGCAATGACGAGCCGGTCGCGTGCGGCCGAGAGCGCCTGGCGCAGCGTCACGCCTCGACCTGGCTCGCCTGCTTCAACTTTTCCGCGTTGTAATACGACGCGACCTGATCGAGCAGCTCGGCCACGTCGCCTTCGAGCACCGTGTGCAGCTGGTGGGTAGTGAAGTTGATGCGGTGGTCGGTGATGCGGCTCTGCGGGAAGTTGTAGGTGCGGATCTTCTCGGAGCGCTCGCCGGTGCCCACCTGGCCGCGCCGCTCTTTTGCGATCGCGTCCTGCTGCTTCTGCATCTCGATCTCGTAGAGGCGCGCCCGCAAGACCTTCATGGCCTTTGCCCGGTTCTTGATCTGCGACTTCTCGTCCTGCTGCGACACGACGAGGTTGGTCGGCAGGTGCGTGATGCGCACCGCCGAGTAGGTCGTGTTGACGCTCTGGCCGCCGGGGCCGCTCGAGCAGAACGTATCGATGCGCAGGTCCTTGTCCTGGATCTGAATGTCCACTTCCTCGGCTTCGGGCAGCACGGCCACCGTGGCCGTGGACGTGTGGATGCGTCCGCTGGCCTCGGTGGCCGGGACACGCTGCACCCGGTGCACGCCGCTCTCGTACTTCAGGCGGCTGTAGACACCGCGCCCCTCGATCGACGCGATCACTTCCTTGAGCCCGCCGGCGCCGCTGTCGCTCGACGACAGCACGTCGAGCTTCCAGCGCTGCTGCTCGGCGAAGCGCGAATACATGCGGAAAAGATCCGCGGCAAAGAGCGCCGCTTCGTCGCCGCCGGTGCCGGCGCGGATTTCCAGGATGACGTTCTTCTCGTCGTTGGGATCCTTGGGGACGAGGAGGATCCGCAGCTCCTGCAGCAGGGTGTCGCGCTGCGCGTGCAGCGACGGCAGTTCCTCTTCGGCCAGCGCGCGCATCTCGGCGTCGGTCCCCTTCGCGAGCTCGGTCGTGCCGGCGAGGTTCTCTTCCACCGCCTTGTATTCCCGGTACTTCGCCACCAGCGGCTCGAGCTCGGCGAGCGTCTTGGCGGCCTTCCGGTATTCGGCCGCGTCCGACTGCACTTCCACCGTGCCGAGCCGTGTCATCAGCTCGTCGTAGCGGGATTCGACCGTTGCCAGCTTGTCAAACATGTGTGTATCCGACACTCCGGCGGGGCTGAAGCCCCGCTCTACGTGTCACGCCCGCCCTACGTGTCATCCGCCCGACACCGGCGGCAGGAACGCGACCTCGTCGCCTTCCTTCACCGCCGCGCTCATCCGCGAGTAGTCGGCGTTGAGCGCCACCGACATGGTGCGCTCGTAATCCCCCAGCGCCGGCATGTCCTTCACGAGCGACCGCCACACCTGCTCGATCGTCGCGGGGCCGGGTACGTCGCGCACCAGCTCGCCCGACCCGGCGAGGTCGCGGAGCCGGGCGAACAGCCTCACCGTCACGCGCATGCGATGCGATACGCGGTCTGGCGGGCCGTCTCGTCGTCCGGGTCCGCCGTCGCGCCCTCGAGCCAGACATCGCCGCCGTCGAAATGCTCGTGCTTCCAGATCGGCACGATCTGCTTCACCCGTTCGATCGTGTATCGGCACGCCGAGAAGGCGTCGCCACGGTGGGGTGACGCCGCCACGATCACGATGCTCGCTTCGCCCAGCGCCAGCCGGCCGATCCGATGGTGCACCGCCAGCTTGGCATTCGGCCAGCTCGTCTTCACTTCGTCCACGATCCGCTGCAGGCCGCGCACCGCGAGCGGCTCGTAGGCCTCGTATTCCAGGAACGCCACCGCGCGACCGAGGTTGTTCTGCCGCACCAGGCCCACGAACGACGTCACCGCGCCGTCGGCTCCGGCGCCATCGGCAACGACCGCCGACAGAGCGTCCAGGCTGAGCGGGTCCTTGGTCACGGCCACGAGCGGGACGGGCATCTCAATGATCAGTATAGGCTCCCGGCTCCCGGCCCGACCCACCTGACCTACCTGACCTGCAGATGTCCCATCGGCCCATGACCCGTCCCCAAGCCTGGCGCGTTGCGGATGGCCTTCGCGACGTAGGCCTGGGCCAGCGGTATCGCTTCTTCGATGCCAAGGCCCAGCGCAAGTTGCGCGGCGATCGCGGCGGAGAACGTGCACCCGGTGCCGTGGGTGCTGGTGCCGGGCACGCGCTCATGGCGGAACTCGGTGAACGACCGGCCGTCGAACAGGAGGTCCACGATGTCGGGCGTGCCGGCGTGCCCGCCTTTGACGATCACCGCCTGGGCTCCCGTGCCGGCAATGCGCCGCGCGGCTTCGCGCTGATCCTCCGGCGAACGTATGGCGAGCCCGGCCAGCGCCTCGGCCTCGGGGAGGTTGGGCGTCACCACCGCGGCCAGCGGCAGGAGCTCCCGCATGAGCGCCCCGATCGCCTGGTCGTCGAGCAGGCGGTCGCCGCTCTTGGCCACCATCACCGGATCGACGACCAGCGGGCCGACGTGCGCCACGCGGAGCACGCGCGCGACGGCTCCGACCACGGCGGCGTTCGCGAGCATGCCGGTCTTCACGGCGCCCACCGCGAAATCGTCCACGATGGCCGCAACCTGCGCGACGACGATCCCTGGCGTGAGCACCTCTACCGCGGAGACGCCGCGCGTGTTCTGCGCGGTGACGGCAGTGATGGCGCTGAGCCCGTACACGCCGTGGGCGGCAAAGGTCTTGAGATCGGCCTGGATGCCCGCGCCGCCGCCCGAGTCGCTGCCCGCGATGGTGAGGGCGGTGCGCATGAGGAGATTATGGTGGCGGGACTGAAGACCCGCAGCCACCCGGCCCGCGGCTACGGGCGAGAGCCGCGAGGTCCGGTCCCGACCAGGCGCCAGAGGCCGGGCACGATGCCGGCCGCGCCCGCGAGCTTGACGAGGTCGGCGACGACGAATGGCGCCACGCCGGTCGCAATGGCGCTCGAGAGCCCGACAGCCGTGCGGCCGAACGACCCGTAGGCGAGCCACAGCGTGCCGCACGTGTAGATGACGACCAGGCCGAGGGCCATCGCCAGAATCGACGTGAAGTACCGGCGATCGAACCCGCGCCGGGCGAGCGCGCCAGCCACGAAGGCGGCGAGCGGATACGAGAGCAGGTATCCGGCAGTAGGGCCGAGCAGCCGCCAGGCGCCGGGCGGCAGCGTCGCCGACGCCGCGAACACCGGCAGGCCGGCCACGCCGGCTGCGAGGTAGAGCGCCTGACTCGCCGCGCCGAGCTTCGGGCCGAGCACGAGCCCGCTCAGCAGCACGACGGTGGGCTGAAACGTGAACGGCACCTGCGTGAAGGGAAGCGGCACGCTGATCTGCGCCGCGGCCGCCGTGAGCGCCGCGAAGAACAGTACCGCGACCGCGCGCGCCATGAACGATGCGCCAGCTTCGCCGCGCGCCGCGATCGTCTCGACGAGCGTGGCGGATCGGATTGCCATCATCGGCACTGGACCGCCATGCGGCTGGTTGTGTGAGTTCCGGAGTTGGTCGTGGTTCGCATCGCGGTCCTAGGCGCGCGAAGCGCGCCAAGAGAAGCTGGACAATCCAGCCAAGGGTCCAACGGGCTGGATTGTACTACTGGGCCTACCGGCTCAGCACCAGCAGGTACTGATAGGGCAGGTTGCCGACCGCCTTCACCTTCAAGCCGGCGGCAATCGCATCGCTCTCGACCGAGGCGCGCGGCACACGACGGTTGGCTTCAGGCCCCGGGCCGCCGCCCCCGAGCTTGTAGTTCACGACGCCGATGCGCCCGCCGGGCTTGAGGCCGCTGGCCAGGTTGCGCAGGAAGACCACGCGGTCCGGCGGGTTGACCTCCTGGTACGAGTCCACCACCAGCACCGCGTCGAGCGCGGCGCGCGGCAGGTTGGGCGAGCTGCCTTCGCCCAGCACGGTCCGGACGTTGGCGAGACCCTCGCGCGTGACACGCCTCCGGATCGCGTCGAGCATCTGCCGCTGCACGTCCTGAGCGTAGACGACGCCGTTGGGACCGACGCGGCGCGCCAGCCGCGTGGTGAACCAGCCGGCGCCGGCGCCGATGTCGGCGACGTGCGCGCCGTCGGCGATGCCGAGGGCGTCCATGATCTGGTCGGGCTTCTGCCACGCGGCGCGATCGGGCCCCTCGAGCAGCCCGAGATCCTGCGGCGGGAACAGCTCGCGGTGGCGCGGCTCGGTCTGCGAGTACACCTCCCGGCCGTCGAAGGCAAGGCCGGCGCAGACGACGAGGGCCAGGCGAAGCGCGTGTTTCATTCCTTCTTGGCCGGCGTTTCGCCGGCAATCCCGGGCTGCGTCATCGCCTCCGGCGACAGCACGCGGTCGGCCGTCGCGGCGTCGAGCAGGCCCCGTTCGATCACGATCTCACGGATCGGCCGGCCGGTGCGAACCGACTCCTTGGCCACCTCCGCGGTCCTGGCGTAGCCGATATACGGGCTCAGGGCCGTGGCCATCGCGGTACTCCGATCGAGCAGCTCGCGGCAGCGGGCGGCGTCGGCCTCGATCCCCTCGACGCAGCGCGTCTCGAGCGCGTGCAGCGCCGTGCGCAGGATGGTGGAGGAGTGGAGGGCGTTCCACGCGATCACCGGCATCATCACGTTGAGCTCGAGCTGACCGGCCTCCGCCGCGACGCACACGGTGGTGTCGCAGCCGATCACCTGGAAGCACACCTGGTTCACCATCTCGGGGATCGACGGGTTCACCTTGCCGGGCATGATCGACGAGCCGGGTTGCACCCCCGGCAGCCTGATCTCGGCGAGGCCGGCGCGCGGCCCCATGCTGAGCAGCCGCAGATCGCTCGCCACTTTCCCGGCCTCGACCGCGAGGCGGCGCATCGCACCCGAGTAGGCGAGCACGTCGCCCATGCTCTGCGTGACGCGAAAGTAATCGGCCGCGGGGCGCAGCGTCAGTCCGCTCAGGCGGCTCACGCTGTCGACCGCGCGGGTCGCGAACTCGGTGCCGGCGTTGAGACCGGTGCCGACGGCCGTGGCGCCCAGGTTCAGCTCGTGGAGCTGCTGCGAGGTCCGCAGCACGTCGTCGGCGCCGCGCCGGACGCATTCGGCGTAGCCGCGAAACTCCTGGCCGAGCGTGATCGGCACCGCGTCCTGCAGATGCGTGCGGCCCACTTTCACGATGGCGCGAAACGCCTCGGCCTTGCCGGCCAGGGCGCCAGCGAGCGCCTGCGCCGCGTCCACCAGCGGCTTCGTTCCCATGAGCAGCGCCAGGCGCGTCGCGGAGGGAAACACGTCGTTGGTGGATTGGCCCATGTTCACGTGGTCGTTGGGATGGACCCGCGTGTACTCGCCGCGGGCGCCGCCGAGCAGTTCCGCCGCGCGGTTGGCCAGCACCTCGTTCACGTTCATGTTGTGCGACGTGCCCGCGCCCGCCTGGTAGACGTCCACCACGAACTGATCGCGCAGCTGTCCGGCGAGCACCTCGTCGGCGGCCCGGACGATCGCGCCGCCGATCTGCGGATCGAGACGGCCCAACGCCAGGTTGGCGAGCGCCGCGGCTTTCTTGATGTAGACGGTGGCGGTGACGAGATCGGCGTGAGCGCGCAGTCCGCTGATCGGGAAGTTCTCGAGCGCCCGGACCGTCTGAATGCCGTAGTACGCGCCGGCGGGGACGCTGTGCTCGCCAAGAGGATCGCGCTCGGTTCGAGTGTCCATAGCTTGCCCGCCGTAGCTTCAGCGAAGGCGGGGCGCCTCTACGGCGATCCTATAATGTCCTGATGCTTCCTGAATTTCTCGACAGCGTGGTGCAGCTCGTCGTCAAGACGGCCACCGACCTCCCACCTGATGTGCGCGCGGCGATGAAAGTGGCGATGTCGCGCGAAGAGGCGGGCACCCAGTCGGCGCAGGCGCTGACCATCATCGCGCAGAACATCGATCAGGCCGCCGAGGGCGAAGGCGCCATCTGCCAGGACACCGGCATGCCCACCTTCGAAGTGAAGACGCCGGTCGGTGCCAACCAGATCGTGATGAAGAAGCAGATCCGCGAGGCCGTGGCGGAAGCGACCAGGCGCGGCAAGCTGCGCCCCAACTCGGTGGATTCGCTGACGGGCGAGAACTCGGGCAACAACCTCGGCCCCGGGACGCCCATCATCCATTTCGAGCAGTGGGACAACGACGGCGAGATCGAAGTGAAGCTCGTGCTCAAGGGCGGCGGCTGCGAGAACATGAACGCGCAGTACTCGCTGCCCGCGGAGCTGGCGCACCTGGGGCGCGCCGACCGGTCGATCGAGGGCGTCCGCAAGTGCATCCTGCACGCGGTGTGGCACGCGCAGGGCAAGGGCTGCGCGCCGGGCGCGATCGGCGTCTGCATCGGCGGCGATCGCACGTCGGGGTACGTGCACGCGAAGGAGCAGCTGTTCCGCACGCTCGACGACGTGAACCCCGACACCCGCCTGGCCAAGCTCGAAGCGTCGATCATGGGCGAGGTCAACAAGCTCGGCATCGGCACGATGGGCTTCGGCGGCCACGTGTCGCTCATCGGGTGCAAGGTCGGCGCGCTCAACCGCCTGCCGGCGAGCTTCTTCGTGTCGGTGGCCTACGACTGCTGGGCGTATCGCCGGCTTGGCGTGGTGCTCGACGCCGGGACGGGCGCCATCAAGCGGTGGCTGTACCGCGACCCGACGACCCCGGTCATCGCGATGGCCGATCAGGCCGGTGTGGTACGGACGGGGCGCGAGATCGCGCTGCGCACGCCGCTCACCGAAGAGCAGGTGCGGTCTCTGCAGGTCGGCGACGTCGTGCTCGTTTCGGGGCGGGCTTACACCGGCCGTGATGCCGTGCACCATCACCTCATGAGCCACGAGCCGCCGGTGGATCTGCGCGGCTCCGTCATCTATCACTGTGGTCCGGTGGTGGCGAAGCAGGGTGAGGGATGGAAGGTCACCGCGGCCGGGCCGACGACGAGCATTCGGGAGGAGCCGTATCAGGCGGACATCATCAAGCGCTACGGTGTCCGGGCGGTGATCGGCAAGGGTGGCATGGGCGGCAAGACGCTGGCGGGCTTGAAGGAAGCCGGGGCGGTGTACCTCAACGCGGTGGGCGGCGCGGCCCAGTTCTATGCCCGGACGATCACCTCGGTGGACGGCGTGTCGCTGCTGGAGTTCGGGACCCCCGAGGCGATGTGGCACCTGACCCTTCAGGATTTTCCGGCGATCGTCACCATGGACGCCCACGGCAACAGCCTGCACACCGACGTGGAAAAGGCCTCGGCCGCCGAGCTGGCAGCGCTCGGCGCCTAGGGACAGAAGCCGCATAAATGACGCGTTTTCAACGCGATCAGGGGTGGCACCTGCCCGGACGGGCGGCGCGAAGACCCTCGGAAGGGATATAATCACTAGGTCTAGAGGAGCCAGGAATGATCAACGTGTCCGCGACGGCAGCCGAGAAAATCAACGAGTTGCTCTCCGAAGAGAACAAGGCCGGCAGCGGTCTGCGCGTGTTCGTGCAGGGCGGCGGCTGCTCGGGTTTCCAGTACGGGCTGATGATCGAGGAAAGCGGCGGCGTGGGTGACCAGGTGTTCGAGTCGAACGGCGTCAAGCTGTACGTCGACCCGGTCAGCGTGAGCTACCTCAAGGGTGCCGAGGTCGACTTCGTCGACACGGTCACCGGCGGCGGCTTCACGATCCGCAACCCGCAAGCGACCTCCACGTGCGGCTGCGGCTCGTCGTTCAGCGTGGATGGCGAGGGCGGGGGCGGCGGCCACCATCATTAAAGAGGGCGTTCCAACACGCCCGAGGATCAGTGTGTCTAACGCGCTTCCCGATCTCAGCAGGCTCAAGCCTGAAGGCGGCAAGCGCTCGAGCAAGCGCGAGCAGATCGTCAACGTGTTCCTGCGCCAGGAAGGGCACCTGAGCGCCGACGATCTGTTCGACCTGATCCGCAGCGACGACCATCGCATCAGCCGCGCCACCGTCTACCGCACGCTGCAGTGGATGGTGGACGCCGGCATCGCCCGCAAGGTCGATTTCGGCGAAGGCCGCTTCCGCTTCGAGCACTCGTACCGGCAGCCGCGCCACTTCCATCTGATCTGCAAGAGCTGTCACCGCTCGTTCGAGTTCCTCAGCTCCGACATCGAGGTGCTCGTCGAGGAGGTGGCCACCGCGCGTGGCTTCACCACCTCGCAAAGCGTGGTGCAGATTTACGGCACCTGCGAGGAGTGCCGCACCGGCCGCGCCGCCACCGGCACCGACGGCCACACCGACCTCGTCTTTGCGCGCGATGCCTTGCGAATCGCGATCGCCACCGAGCGCAGCGGCCTCGAGTTCTACACCCGCGCGGCGCGGGTGACGCGCGATGTGCGTGCGCGCAAGGTGTTTCAGCACCTTGCCCTCGAGGAAAAGGAGCACCTCGGCAAGCTCGAGGCGCGCTACGCCGAGCTGCTGCAGCGCGACCCGCAGCTCGAGGCGCGGCCCACGTTCCTGTTCTTCAAAGGGGCGGCCAACGGCATTTTTTCCGAGGGCACCGAGCGCCTCTCGGCCGGCAACGACCAGCAGGCACTGCTCATCGGCATCAAATGCGAGCGCGGCTCGCACCGCTTCTTCAAGAAGTACGGCGAGCAGTTCGAAGAGTCGGAGGGCAAGGCGATCTTTCTCGAGTTCGCCGACGAGGAGCGCGAGCACCTCGAGCTGCTCATTCGCGAATATCGCGCGCTCGTGAAGCGACAGGGCCGGCAACGCCGGCCGCGGCCGGTGCCCTCTTCGCCTCCGCGCGCCGGCGCGCGGTGATCGACCTTCACCTCCATAGCACCGCCTCGGACGGCCGGCTGACGCCTCGCGAGCTGGTCGATCTCGCCGCGACCGCGGGACTGCGGGTCATGGCGGTGACCGATCACGACACCACCGCGGCGGTGGCGGATGTCCAGGCGTTGGCGCGGGCGAAGGGCATCGACGCCGTCCCCGGCATCGAGATCACCTCGGTGATGGACGGCCGCGACGTGCACATGCTCGCCTACTTCATCGACATCGCCGACGTCGAGTTCCAGCGCTTTCTCGCCGCCCAGCGCGTCTCGCGCGTCGCCCGCCTCGAAGCCATCGGGGCGCGCCTGGCCGAACTTGGCATGCCGGTGAAACTGGAGGCGGTGCTGGCGCTGGCGCGGCTTCAGTCGAGCCTCTCGGTCGGCCGCCCGCAGGTGGCCCGGGCGATGGTGGCCGCGGGTCACGTCAGAGACATGCACCAGGCGTTCGACCGCTGGCTCGGCTCGGACCGGCCCGCGTTCGTGCCGCGCGTCGGACCGACGCCGGAGCAGGTCGTGGAGATCGTGCACGCGGCGGGCGGTATCGTCTCGATCGCGCACCCGGGACGCACGCAGATCGACGATCGCCTCGGCCCGCTGCACGAGGCCGGCCTCGACGCCATCGAGGTGTACCACTCCGATCACGATGCCGCCGCGGTGGAAAAGTATGCGGCGGTGGCCGCCCGGTTCGGCCTGCTCGTCACCGGCGGATCCGACTTCCACGATCCGGCGTCGGCGCTGCGCCCGGGGGCAGTGACGCTCCCCGACGGCGACTGGCAGCGTCTCCTGGCGCGCCGCGCGCACTAGCTGGCTTCGCGATGAGCGCGACCAGCGAGCCGCTCCTGCAGCTGCGAGACGTCACCCAGGAGTACGGGAGCCTGCGGCCGCTCCGCGTCAAGGCGTTCACGCTCCGCGCGGGGCAGCGCGTCGCGATTCTCGGCATGGATCAGGGTGCGGCCGAAGTGCTGGTGAATCTGATCACCGGCGCGACGACGCCCCGCACCGGCGAGGTGCGCGCCTTCGGCCGCGTGACGACCGACATTCAAGACAGTGACACGTGGATGCAGGCGCTGCGCGCCTACGGCCTGCTCGGCGTGCGCACGGTGCTCATCGATCAGTTGACGGTCGTGCAGAACCTGGCGATTCCGCTGACGCTCGAAGTGGACCCGCTACCCGGCGCGATCGAGACGCAGATGCGCCAGCTCGCCGAGGACGTGGGTCTTTCCGCGAGCCTGCTCGACCAGCGTCCGCCGGCGTTGACACCGCTCGACCTGCAGCGGCTGCGCCTGGGGCGCGCGCTCGCGCTCGAGCCGCGCCTCCTCGTCGCGGAGTATCCCACCGCAGCGCTCGAAGGCAGCGATGCCGAGGCGCTCGCACGGGATATGTCGCGTATTGTTGCGCGGCGCGGAATGGCCGCCCTGTACATCACTGCCGACCGCGCGTTCGCACAGCAAGCCGCTGAAGAAATTGTGATGCTGAAGCCAGCGACCGGGGACGTCGTGTCGGCGGTCGGCTGGCGTCGATGGCTTGGGTGAGGGACGGCGCCACGCACTTGCGTGCGTGGCCGCGGGTCACGATCTGGCAAACCGGCTCAATGCCGGTCCGCTATTGGACCCGCCTGAGCGGGGTGATCAACCTTCGATGAGACGAACGTTGCCCGCGCGTGGGCCCTTCGTCGACTCTTCCGGCTGGAAATCGACCCGCTGTCCTTCGCGCAGCAGCTCGAACACCGTGTCGCGCACGGCGCTGCGATGGAAGAAGTGCTCCGTGCCGCCTTCGTCGCGGATGAACCCGAAGCCCTTGTCGATTAAAAGACGTGCGATTGTGCCGGTCGCCATAGCCCTGCCCCCTCCGATAACCCGACCTGATGTCTGGGGCGCATAGCTGAGAGGCTCCCAACTGCGTCCAGACCACTTCACCGGACGCGCAGGACCACGAGAAGAACCGCGAACCGCCGCGTGTCGGCCGAAAATGTTGCGCCAGTGTAGGAATTCCCCTAGGTTCAAGTCAAGGGACCGAAAACACTGCTTGCACAGAGATTTTCGCTGCCGTCAGGCCTATCGACCGGTTAGGATGCCCGAGTGCTGGCGGGTCTGGTGCTGGCGGGCGGCGGCTCGAGTCGCATGGGCGGTTTGCCCAAGGCGGCGTTGAAGGCACCGTGCGGGCGCAGTTTCGCGGGCCGCATAATTGATGTGCTGGCCGAATCAGGGGTGAACAACCTAGTCGTGGTCACCGGCGACCACCACGACGCAGTTGTTGCCGCCGTGCACGCCGATTCCCCACAAAAGCTCCCGGCTTTTGTTAGAAACCCCAATCCGGCCCGCGGGCAGCTCTCCTCGCTGTGGGTAGGGATGGACCATGCCATCAACGCCGACGTCCAGGCGTTGCTGGTCACGCTGGTGGACGTGCCGATGATCACGGTTGAGGTGGTGCGCCAGGTGATCGACGGCTGGCGGGCGACCGGGGCTCCCATCGTGCGGCCGGCCATCGGCGATCGCCATGGGCACCCGGTACTCTACGACCGCTCGTTGTTTGCCGCGCTCCGCAGCGCCTCGCTCGAGCAGGGCGCCAAGTCGGTCGTCCGCGCCCACGAGTCTGAAATCCTCAACGTTCCCGTGACCGATCCGGGGTGCCTCCGCGACGTGGACACGCCGCAGGACTACGAGGATTTAGGTCGTTCCTCGTAGGGCCAGGTCTCCTCCTCGCGTGGGGCGGGTCTTCAGACCCGCCCACGGGCGGACTGAAGTGCTACCATTGATCTGATCCGAGAGTGGGCCAGTAGCGCAGTTGGGAGCGCGCATGAATGGCATTCATGAGGTCACCGGTTCGATCCCGGTCTGGTCCACCAAACTTTCCTTCCCAGTTCCCGACCCCGGCAAGTAGCTGAACGCCGTGGCGATTGCGGCGGTTCCAACAAAGCCGGCACCGTCGAACGAAATTCCCTCCGGAAAGAACAGCAGTTGGAACCGCTGGCGCTGGTCGAGCGATGACTGCACCCAGAGGTCGGCTGACCGCGGCAGGATGCGCTCGGCGAACGCCAGGATGCCCTCCACGTCGAGTTCGTCGATTTCGGCGGCATGACGCTCGATCCGCAGCAGGGTGAGCTCCTGGCGCAGTTTCTCGGCGTGACGGTCGTAGACGTCGATGTCGATGGACTGCTCGAACAGGAACGCCTCGTCCAGCCGGTCCAGC
>Ga0190271_10001950_pt1 | contig 12182 bp, 10 predicted proteins | sample Popmic356T_FD_133747 | JGI IMG/M metagenome (GOLD analysis project Ga0190271, IMG submission 133747) | Populus adjacent soil microbial communities from riparian zone of Weber River, Utah, USA - 356 T | ecosystem: Environmental > Terrestrial > Soil > Riparian zone | place: USA: Utah | collected...
CGAGCGCGCACGCAGCCGCGCCGAGCGTCGCCAGATCTCGGCGGCATTTGCGATCGCCTATTCGCTGGCTGCCGCGTTCCCGCTGGTAATGGATCTGTTGCGAGGCCAGCCGTTCCAGGGCAAGTCGCTCTTCATCTCGGTCGTCTTCGCGGCGATCGCATTCGCGTCGACGATTGGCTGGCTCACGGCTCGACGGCGGGCGATGTAGGCGATGGAAGCAGTCCTCAGTCTTCAGTCCTCCGTCCGCGGTCTTCGCGTTAGCCCACATGTTCGTGCTCCAACGAGCGCGGATCGTGTGGACCGTGGACCGTGGACCGAGGACCGAGGACTGGAGACCGCGGTCCGGAGACTGTGGACAGAGGACTGACCTCACCCCAGAAAGAACTTGTAGGCGGGGTTCTCATACTCGAGCGTATAGGGATACGCGAGCTCGTCGAGGAACGCGCGGAACGCGGGCAGGTCGCCCTCCTGGACTTCGAACCCCGCGAGCACACGTCCGAAGTCCGCGCCGTGATTGCGGTAGTGAAACAGGCTGATGTTCCAGCGGCCACCGAGCTTCTCGAGAAACTGCGCGAGCGCGCCCGGCCGCTCGGGGAATTCGAATCGACACAAACGCTCGTGACGCACTTCGGGCGCATGGCCACCAACCATGTGGCGCACGTGCAGCTTCGCGAGCTCATTGTCTGTGAGATCGACCGTCTCGTAGCCAGCTGCCACGAGTTGTGACGCGAGCGCCGCGCCGTCCTGCCGCGACTGCGTGGCGAATCCGACGAAGATATGCGCCTGCTGCCGGCCGCTCAGGCGATAGTTGAACTCCGTCACCGTCCGGCGACCGATCACCGAACAGAACTTCTGGAACGATCCCGCCTTCTCCGGCAGCGTGATCGCGATGAGCGTCTCGCGCGCTTCGCCGATCTCGGCACGCTCGGCAACGAATCGCAGGCGATCGAAGTTGATGTTGGCGCCACTCAGGATCGCGACCAGCGACTGATTGTGCGCGCCCTCACGTTCCACCCAGGTCTTCATGCCAGCCACAGCAAGTGCGCCGGCGGGCTCCATGATCGCGCGCGTGTCGTCGAAGATATCCTTGATCGCCGCGCAGATCTCGTCGTTGGTCACGCGCAGCACTTCGTCCACGGTCTGACGCACGATCTCGAACGTCCGCTCACCGACCTCGCGCACCGCGACGCCGTCCGCGAAGATGCCGACGTGATCGAGTTGCACGCGCCGGCCGTGCGCGAGCGATCGATACATCGCGTCCGCCTCGAACGGCTCGACGCCAATCAGCTTCACGTCAGGCCGGAGCGACTTGATGTAGCCGGCGATACCGGCAATCAGACCGCCACCACCGACCGGTACGAACACTGCCGACAACTGATCCTGGCTGTGACGAACAATCTCGGCGCCGATCGTCCCCTGCCCTGCGATGACGAGTGGATCGTCAAAGGGATGGATGAACGTCATACCGGTCTGCGCCACGAGCGTGTCGCAGTGCGCCTTGGCCTGGTCGTAGCTGTCGCCCGCGAGCACCACCTCGGCGCCCATCGACTGCACCGCATCCACCTTGATCCGCGGCGTCGTCTGCGGCATCACGATGATCGAGCGCAGACCGAGCCGCTGCGCCGAGAACGCCACGCCCTGCGCGTGATTGCCGGCGCTGGCGGCGATGACACCGCGCGACCGCTCCCTGTCCGTCAGATGCGCAATCTTGTTGTAGGCACCGCGCAGCTTGAAGCTGAAGACCGGTTGCAGATCTTCGCGCTTGAGAAGGACTTCGTTGTCGAGACGCTCGGACAGGCGTGGCGCCTTGTCGAGCGACGTCTCCCGCGCCACGTCGTAGACGCGACTGGTGAGCACGTCGCGAAGCAACTGGGAGAGTTCGGCGGTGACGAGCACCGGCTTATTGTATCCGGTGCGTTTGGCTAGGGGTTGTCAGCCAGCACCTGTCGGTGGCGGCCTTTCTTGATGTCTGCCGTGAGCAACTGCCACATGATCGCTGCTGCTGCGCCGACCGGCATTGGGTCAGCGTGGATAACCACCCAACCCTTTTTGATCGCCTCACAGATCGCGTCCGCGTCAGGTACCGCATGGACCATCGAGAAAGTGGAACCGAGCTGGCGCATCCGATGGACGTCACCGTTGCCGACCATGGGCTTGCCGTGCGCGCGTGCCCACTGTTCTGCGTGCCGGTTGAAATCCAGCAGCGTGGTGAACATGGCGTTGTACTCGACCGCGTCGAACAGGTCCGCATGGCGATCCATCAGCTCACGCAGCGAGGAAGCGCTTGGAAAGAATGGGTGCGGCGCGACCACGAGACCGCGTGGCTCTCGCGTTCGTAGCTCGGCGAGATCATTGAAGCTATGAACCGCTTCGGTTGCAGGACTGAAATTCAACAGCAGAACGTGGCGGCCTTCGATGGTGCGCTCGATACCAGGGATGAGCGTAATGGAGTGGTAGGCAGCTTGCGACACGTAAGGCTCAATATCGAGCTGGCGGTCGTGAAGTGTAATCGCCAGCGCGCGGTAGTGCAGCTTCGCGGCACGGTCAATAAGCTCATGCGTAGAGTACGGAATGCTGTCGATCGGATCGTCCGACGTATGAGTATGCAGGTCGACTCTCAGCACGAAACCCCAGCTGTCCAAAATCCTTGCCGCGGAGAACTACGGAGATGGATTGGCGATCCGCGCCGCACGTGCATGACAACTCGGTGAGTAATGGCAAAACGTGGAAGATTGTCTACATTCAGCCCGCCTGTTTTGCCGGCAGGCCGAATTCAGACGCCATCAACTCGTAGCAACGGAATCTCTCCATCCGACCGAACACCGTGGACGTGATCATCACCTCGTCGGCGTCGGTATCAGATGCGATATTCCGGATCATACTGGCGACCGTCTCCGGTGTCCCGATGAAGTGGCGCGCCCGATTCATCTCGACGACGACGCGCTCCTGCGGCGAATACTCGTAACTGCGCGCCTCCTCCGGGCTGGGCAGCGGGAGAAACTCACGGCGATGGAGGCGGATCCACCCCAAATCCGACGACGAAGCCAGGTAGTCGGCCTCCTCGGCGGTCGGCGCGCAGATGACCGAGACGCCGAGGATGACGTGGGGCGCCGGGAACTGCGCCGACGGCCGAAAGTGCTCGCGATAGGCACGAATGGCCGGGCCAGGGGGCGCCGGGCTGAAATGCCGCGCGAATCCGTAGCCCATGCCCATCGACCCGGCAAACGCCGCCGTCGCGCCGCTCGAAGCAAGCACCCAGATTGGTGGCAGTGTCACGCCATCGGGTATGACACGCACTGAGGCAAACGGATGCTCGGGGGGAAACTGCCGCCTCGAAAGCGACAGCATCTCCTGCACCTGCTCCGGAAAGTGCTCGCCGTCGAACGGCCTGAGCGCGCGCGACGTCGCCGGGTCTGTCCCGGGAGCGCGACCCAGCCCGAGATCGATGCGATCCGGATGCAGCGTCTCGAGTGTGTGGAACACCTCCGCCACGCGGAGCGGTGTGTGATTCGGCAACATGATGCCGCCCGACCCGACTCGAATCCGCGACGTCGCCGACGCGACATGCTCGATCAGAATCTCGGGCGCCGAGCTCGCGATGCTCGCCATGCCGTGGTGCTCGGCGAACCAGTAGCGGACGAAGCCAAGCCGTTCCACCAGACGCGCCAGGTCGACCGACTCCTCCATCGCCTCACGTGCAGTGGCACCTGTACGGACAGGGACGAGATCGAGAACGGAAAGTGGGATCACTACTAGCAGTATGCAGTAGGCGGTATGCGGTATGCGGTAGACAGATATCAGAACGCTTCGAAGGCGAGAAAAGCGTAGAGGACGAGAGCCGCGCTGAGCACGACGTTCACGAGCACGCCGTTTCGCGTGGCGCGTACGTTGTGTTTGTTGTTCAGCCACAGCAGCGTGGAGATCACAAACGGGAAGAACATTGACCCGACCACGGTGTACGCGAAGACGAGCCACACAGGTCTTCGAATGACCAGTGAAGAGATCGCGGCGAGCGCAAGATAGGCGGCCCATGCCCGGTAGGGCTTGCCGCGCTGTCCGCCGGCCGGCTGCCGGCGCCACAGGTGCAGCATATCGTCGAAGAGGAACGGCACGCCGTGATAGACACCGAGCACTGACGAGAACGCCGCGCCCCAGAAGCCAAGCAGGAACACTCCCCGCCCGATCGGACCGATCTCCTGGCCAATGCGATCGGCAAGCAACAAACAGAGCCGCGGCCCTTCGTCGAGGATCTGCCCTGTCCAGTTGATCTGCGTCGCCAGGAAGATCATCGAGATGCAGAAGACGAACACGAGGGTGAAGGAAAGGGTGAGGTCGTTGCGCGCGGATGCCATTCGCTCGGCGCCCGACCAGCCAGCCTCGCGCATCCAGTAGCCGTACGAGAGCAGCGTCACTGTGCCGCCCACGCCGCCGATGAGCGACAGCGTGTATGCGGTCGAAAATGGCGCGCGCGCGCCTGCACCGGACCAGTCCGCGCCGGACCACAACACGATCAACAGCGCCGACGCGATGATCGCGCCGAATTTCAAACCGATGAACCACTTGACGATCGCGAGGAAGCGCTCGTATCGGCCGAACCACACCATCACGAACGCACCGACGGCGTGAATGACTCCCCACACCGGCAACGGCACCGAGGGAATGATCGCCGCCGGCACCATCGCACTCGCTGTAACGAGCGCGCTCGAGACGAAGTAGCTCCAGACGATGAAGTAGATGAAGAAGGCGAAGATCGCGGCGCGTGGAAGATGATCGCGCCAGCCCTGGATGAGCGTCGTCCCCGTGCCGAGCTGCCAGCGCGCCGCGCCCTCGGTGATCGCAAACTTGAGGACGACGCCGGCCGCGAGCGCCCAGACGAGCGTCAGACCGTATTCGGCACCAGCAATCGTGGACGAGACCATGTCGCCCACACCGATGCCGGTGGCCGCAAGCAGGAGCCCGGGGCCGATGTCCGAGAGCTTCACGAGGTGGGCGGCATTGTAGCCGGTCGCCGGATCAGGCGTACGACGCGCGGTGCCTCACGACGCGCCGAAGGGCCACCAGCGTGCCGATGAAGGCGCCGCACGCCGCCACCAGCAAAACCAAGAAGAACAACGTGTTGAAGTGGCCAATGTGAGCGGCACCAATGCCTGCTGGATCGGTGACCACGAACACCGCATCCGCGCGCACCAAACGAAGCAGCACCAGCAGCCCGCCGATGTGGAGCGCGAGGCCGGTGTAGCCGCGCAGCATGAGCCAATGCGGCCGAATCAAGGCGACGATGTCGCGGACGATGCTCGTGACCATGAGCGCCACGACAAGCGGGCTCACCGCGCTCCAGACCGGCGCGAAGCCGTACGGCAGCGGAGTACCTCCGACCAACGCGTTGAGGCGCGCAATCCATCCATCAATCGGGAAGACGCCGATCCAGAGCAGCAGATACAACGTCATCAGGAGAATCGAGCAAATGATCTGCGACCGCGGTGTCGGCTCGAACTGCTGCGGAGACGGCAGTGAGCGCGGATCCCAACGGTCGGCATACGTGCCGCACGCAGCGGCTCTCTCGATGCGGGCAAATATGAGCGTGATGATCGCGAAATGCGTGAGGCCTGCCACCGCGAAGATCAGAAGCTTCGACGCTGCCTGGCGGAGCGGATCGTCCGCAGTCGCGAATGACAGGAACAAAGAGAGCCCTGCGATCGGCCCCAACACCCACGCCAGCACCTTCAACGAGGCCAGGTAAGCCGGATACAACGCCGGTCCAATGAGATAGTTGGACGCCCCGTATCGCGCTGCCACGGTCATCGGGCGTCCGAACCTTTTCAAAATCGCCGCGATCTCATCGTCGGTGAGTCGCCGCGCGTGTGTCATCTCCTCCGCCTCGATCTGTGAGAGGAGGATGTCACGGAGCTCGGCGACGATGTCGTCGCGCTGATTTCGCGGCAGTTGCTTTCGGACAGCGTCCAGATAGCGATCGAGCAGTGTCATCTCATACCTCACGCAACTGAGCGCGTCCCGCCAGCGATGCGGTTTACCGCCGCGTTGATCGACTGCCACTCGACGAGCAGTTCCTTGAGAACCGACTTGCCCGTCGGCGACAGGCGGTAGAACCGCTTGTTGCGCTTGCCTTCCTCTCGCCATTCGCTGACGAGCAATCCCTGGCTCTCGAGCCTCCGGAGCAGCGGGTAGAGCGTCCCTTCGTCGATCTCCAGTCCCTGGTCGGCTAGATCCTTCTTGAGCGTGTAGCCATAGTGCTCTCGACGCAGTTGTGCGAGGACGGCCATGACCAGACAGCCGCGGCGAAGCTCGAGACGAAGCGATTCGAATTGATCCGGCGCCATGAGTGCTGTGTGCTATCCAGTGTACGCCACACACTGTATGTAACACAGTATATGCATGTCAAGCACGTCCCGGATGGTGGATGGTGGAGTGGACTGTGGACTGTGGACTGTGGACTGAGGACCGTGCCCCTACTTCCCAACCATCAACTGCGGCGCCCGGTTGTTCTCGTTGCAGATGAACTCGATCAGCTCACCATCGGGCATGATGCGTTGGTTGACGCGGACGCTGAACGGCTTCGTGTATGCCTTCGGATCGTCGATGGTGACGTCGATCTTCATCACGCCGTAATTCAGCCGCCTGAATCGCTCCGTGATCTTCGCCGCGCTGGTGAACGGGCTCCCCCAGATATCCAGCCAGCCGTCGTCACGGAACCCGGTCGTCTCGACGACGAGCGTGTCGCCTTCCCATTTGCCGGTCGAGTAGCCATACCACCAGGGCTGAGGGTCGTTGTTCGGAAGCGGTCTGCCGTCGGTGAAGATCTGCCGGACACCGGAGTTGCCTTCGTAGAGGATGAGCAGGACGCCTGGCGTCTGAATCAGACGACGCGGCTGCGGGTGCTCGTGGAACTGCATCAGTCCCATCGGCAGGCAGTGGGCGTCGGGATTGTCCTTGCTGTTCTGTTCCTTCCGCTTCTCCATGAGCTCCTTGGCCCAGGGCTGAAACGGAAGGCCGTTGGGAAATCCGGCGCCGATGTTCGCGAAGGTCGAGGCCGGCGGCTCTCCTGCCGGCGACACCGGTGGCTGCTTGACCTGCCCGCCGTAGAACCACTCGTTCAACCAGACACCACTCAGATCGGGCTTGCCGTCGGCGGCTCGCGGCGTCGGCGCGTCGAAGTTCGGACGTCCGTCGGCTGTTCGAGGCACCTTCGAATCGGGATACGCAGGCCATTGGGCCCGGATGGACGTCCCACTCAGCAGTGACGCGATCGTGAAACCGACCAGGATCCGACTGACCCTCATGGCGCCCGATCCTAGCTGAACGATCGATCCGCAGAGATGTGAATTTCTGGACCGTGTCGGTCGATAAGAGACTTCAGTGGCTCGGGCCACTCCAGATTCGTTGATAATCACCGTGCTCCACCCATGAGATTACTGGCCCTACTCCTCGGCCTCGCTACCCTTGCAAGCGCGAGCTCAGCCATTCAAGCTCAGACCGCGCCCGAATCCACGAACACGCCGGCAGCCATGCCTTACGAGGCAAGTGCTGCGACGGAGTACTCGCTCTCGCGGCTCGCACAGGACATCCAGGCCGTCGAGACATACCGGCCGGAGTACGGTTTCTGGCAATACATCTTCAAGATTCCTGACGGACGGATCGCGTTCGGTAGCGCGAACGACGGACGTCTCATCGCGACGTTTCCGGCCGTCGGCGACTGGACTCGCGATGCCGTCTGGGAGGAACAGGGACTCTCGGGCTTTCTGAACGGTCGCACGCTGCCGAAGCAGCTGAACGAGCGCCGGGACGAAGTCGCTCGACTGCTCGAACCGGTCACGGGTCCGCTCGTGCACAACCCCACGCGCGGACAGTTCCTCATCCCGAACGCGCAGCGTTATGGAAGCTTCCTTGACGAATGGGGCGCCATCTACGAGCGCTTCGGCGTGCCGTCGGAGATCGGACTCGCGCAGGCCATTCTCGAGTCCGGCCTGGACGGCCGGGCCCGCTCCCGCGCGCGCGCACTCGGCTTCTGTCAATTCCTCAGCCGGAACTGGGCGTTCCTCAACAAGCTGTCGCCCGCGGTCATCGAGGCCTACAACCAGACGACGCAGGCGCCCTACTGCGCGGCCTATCTGACAATCCTCGCGACGATGTACGACAGCTACCTCCCTGCGCTGTCGGAGCATCACGCGGGCGGTGTCAACGTCGGACGCACCGTGATCAACGGGGAGCGTCTTGGCGGGGTGGGATCGCGCCAGCAGTACCTGTTGGGGTCGGATTTCGCGGCGAGCCTTCGCGACATCTCGATCCAGCGCTATCGCGATCTGTTCCGAACCTACGGCCCGCGCTCCTCGCTCTATGCCGAGATGGTGTTCGGCAACATGGTTAACGTCCGGCGGATCATCGCCGAGAATCCCCAGTCACGCATCTACGCGATGCGCACCGCGGAGCCGCTGCGCGCGCTCGACATCACCGCACGCACCGGCCTCAAACTCGACGAAGTAAAGCGATTCAACCCGGCACTTGGCGTTCGAGTCCCGGCACAGGCCAATCTGTACCTGCCCTTCTACGTGAAGAACTTCGGCCAGGACGTATCGTTCTGGCATCGGCCGCCGACGCAGGCATACGCCGCCGCACTCAATGATTTCCTGCGTCTCGACAGCGGGATCGAGAGATGGCACGACCCGAATTTCGAGCCGACACTTCGCGCGTTTCAGGAGCGCTTCGAAGCCACCAACACCGAAGAGGGCACGGTGATGGCGACGACGCTCGCGTACGTGATCACCGATCTACGCACCAGCCGCCGCGCGGCGATCCTCGAAGAGTTCCGCACCAGCACGAAGATCCTCGACCTGTTCAAACAGGGTGTCGAGGAACTGGGTGGAACGAAGCGCGGGCTATAACTACGCCGTGCCCCCGCGCAACTGCTCTGGCTTGATCGGCAGCGAGTAGATCCGTCGTCCGGTTGCAGCAGCGACTGCGTTGACGAGTGAGCCTGCAGCGAGCGCCGTGCTCGGCTCGCCGATGCCGCCCGGCACTTCGGTGCTCGGAACGATGTAAACCTCGATCTCGGGCATCTCGTTGTGGCGCAGCATCTGATAGTCACCGAAGTGACGCTGCTCCACGCGCCCGTTCTTGATTGTGATCTCGCCCTTCAGCGCAGCGGTCAGGCCGTAGACGATGCCGCCTTCCATCTGCGCCTTGATCGTGTCCGGATTGATCACCCAGCCCGTGTCCACGGTGCAGACGATGCGGTGAACTTTCACCGCCCCGCGCGCGTCGACTGACACTTCGGTGACCTGCGCGAGATAACTGCCGAACGCGTCCATCACGGCGATGCCACGGAAGCGCCCCGCAGGGAGTGGCTTGCTCCAACCGGACTTCTCAGCAGCGAGTTCCAGTACGGCCTTGTGACGAGGAGACTTGCCGAGCAGATCGCGCCTGAACTCGAACGGATCCTTCTTCGCCGCAGCCGCCATCTCGTCGATGAACGCCTCGACGACGAAGCCCTGGAACGAGGCACCGACCGATCGCCAGAAGCCGAATGGAATGCCGGGATCGTTCTCCGTGTACTCGACCCGGATGTTCGGGATGTCGTACGGGAGGTTCGCTGATCCATCGACCGAGATGAAGTCCACGCCGTTCGGCGGCAACCCACCGATGCGCTTCATCAGCGACTGCTGCACGACGTGCTGCTTGAACACGGTGGGCTTACCCGACGCATCAACGGCGCCCCACATGCGCGCGTAGCTGATCGGACGATAGTAGTCGTGCTGCATATCGTCCTCGCGGCTCCACACCACCTTCACCGGCTTGCCGACCGCCTTCGACGTCTCGACCGCGTCGATGACGAAGTCCGCTTCGCCGCGACGGCCGAAGCCTCCGCCCATGTACGTGACGTGGATCTTGACCTTGTCCGCCGGCAGCCCAGACGCTGCCACGGCCGCCTGGTGCGAGGGAGTCTGCCCCTGCGTCGGCACATACACGTCGCAGCCGTCTGCGCGATAGTCCGCCGTACAGTTCATCGGCTCCATCGTCGCGTGGGCAAGGAACGGCGCTTCGAATGCCCGCTCGAACGATTTCGAGTTGGCGATCGCGGTGTCGGCATTGCCGTCGTTGCGCGCGACCTTTCCCGGCTTCTGCGCGAGCTCCTTGTAGCGCGTGAGGATCTCCGTCGTCGTGAGCTTGGCGAGCGGCCCTTCGTCCCATGTGACGTCGAGCGCCTGCGCCCCGCGCGAGGCCGACCAGTAGTTGTCGGCCACGACGGCCACGCCGGTGCTGATCTGCACGACCTGCTGCACACCGGGAACGGCCTTCGCCTTGTCCGCGTTGAAGCGAGCGACCTTCCCGCCGAAGACTGGACACCGCACGACCTTCGCCGTGAGCAGTCCGGGCAGCTTCACGTCGATGCCGAACACGGCGCTGCCGTTGACCTTCTCGGGCACATCGAGGCGCGCGAGCGAGTTGCCGAGCAGCTTGAAGTTCTTCGGATCCTTGAGCGTGACGTCCTTCGGTACGGGAAGCGCCGCGGCCTTGTCGACGAGCGCGCCGTACTTCAGCCGTCGTCCACTGGCCTGGTGAATGACTTCACCTTTATCGGTGGTGCAGGTGTTCTCCGCAACGCCCCACGTCTGTGCCGCCGCCGTGACGAGCATCACGCGCGCGGTCGCGCCGGCCTCGCGCAACACCTTCCACATTCCGCGCACGCTGTTGCTGCCGGCTGTGAGCTGCTGGCCACCGAAGTTCGGGTTGCCGTATCTCGGATCGGCGCCCGCCCACTCGGTCTTGATCTTCGTCCAGTCGAAGTCGAGCTCCTCGGCGACGAGCATCGGCATCGACGTCATCACGCCCTGCCCCATCTCGAGCATCGTGAGCATGATGCGCACGGTGTCGTCGGCGTTGACCTTGATCCAGACGTTCGGCTCGAAGGAACCGGCGGCCTCGAGCGTCTCGCCATCCGTCCACGGATGGAGATACGTGGCGACGAGCAGACCTCCCCCTGCCGCGGCGCTGACCTGCAGGAAGCTTCGACGATTGAGTATCGATGTCGTCATGACAGCCCCTTACGCCTGTGCCGCGCGACGGATCGCGCGCTTGATGCGTTGATAGGTACCGCATCGACAGATATTGCCGGTCATCGCGGTGTCGATCTGCGCGTCGGTCGGACGCGGCGTCTTCGAGAGGAGCGCCGCCGCTGACATGATCTGCCCCGACTGGCAGTAGCCGCACTGCGGCACCTGCTCGACCACCCAGGCCACCTGCAGCGGATGCGTGGATGTCGGTGACAGTCCCTCGATGGTAGTGATCTTCTTGCCGACGGCCGTTGACACTGCGGTGAGGCAGGCACGCGTTGCTGTGCCGTCAACATGCACCGTGCACGCGCCGCATTGACCGAGGCCGCAGCCGAATTTCGTGCCGGTCAGCCCCAGGGCGTCGCGAAGCACCCAGAGCAACGGCATGTCGGGACTGACGTCCACGTCGTGACGCCGGCCGTTTACATCGAGCGAGATCATGGGCAGCTCCTTGGAGGGGCCTATTATCGCTCTACGAACTTCCAACTCCCAACTTCCAACTCCCAAAGCGGAATTTGGGAGTTGGGGAGTCAATTGGTATTTGGAGATTGGGAGTTGGGAGTTGATTGAGTTCTTTAGAGCGTCTTCAGATACTCGAGCAGATCCTCGCGCTGGTCGGCTGTAAGGTCTTGTCCGTAAGTGTGACCAGCGTTCGAATTGCCCTTGTCCTTCGTGTCGAAGCGGACGCCCTCGCGCTGCGCGTCGGGTCCGGTGGCGATGAATCCGACATTGACCCAGTCGTACACGTCGTAAGCCCGGTAGAACAACTCAGGCCGAGTCTCGGGGAACAGCAGCGCGCGCAGCGTCGGAACGGATCCGTTGTGCAAGTACGGCGCGCGTAGCCACAGCCCGTCGAGCGGCATGTTCGCGTAGCCCTCGGTCTTGCGGAAGTGCGAGAACTTCCACGGATAGCCCTCGCCCAGCATGTTCATCCGCATCGCCACCTCCGGCGTGAACGACCGGAGCCGCTCGGGATCGGTGCCGATCTCCGCAAGCGGTGTGACCTGACCAACCTTCTCGGCGCCGAAGTCGTGACACGACGCGCACGCACCGGCATAGACCGCGCTGCCGCGGGCGGCGCGCGCCTGATCGATCCGCGACACCGGATACGGCGGC
>Ga0190271_10001951_pt1 | contig 12181 bp, 5 predicted proteins | sample Popmic356T_FD_133747 | JGI IMG/M metagenome (GOLD analysis project Ga0190271, IMG submission 133747) | Populus adjacent soil microbial communities from riparian zone of Weber River, Utah, USA - 356 T | ecosystem: Environmental > Terrestrial > Soil > Riparian zone | place: USA: Utah | collected...
AAATAGTCGACGTCCCACGCCTCGTCGCCGATCACCAGGTCGTAGTAGGTCCCGTCGACCACATCGTTGAAGACCATGAAGTTGTTCACGAGGATCTCGTCCATGCGGCGGATCGCCTGGAACGCATGCAGATCGTGGTCGGCGGACTCGTCCTCGATGTGGGCGGACTCGTTCGCGAGCCACGCGGACGCCGGGTGGACACTCTCGCCGGCATCCGCGAGGACGCGTGTGACCGGATGCTGCGCCAGCCAGTCGAGCTGCAGGTCGGGGTGCAGCCGCCGCAGCTCCTGGGCGATGGCGACATCACGCCGCGCGTGGCCGAGCCCGATCGGGGATGAGAGGAACAGGGCGCGCTTCGGACGACGCTGCGCTCTCACCCACGTCCGGCTCACACCCGGCATGGTCGTCATCCCCCCAGTGTGCTCCTGCGGCCCTTCCGGTGTCAGGGTCGGACTTCGAACACGCGGTTGAAGGGCGTCTCGGTGGCGCTGCGGAAGCGCGTGAACCCTCCGGCGGCGGTGACGTCACGGATGCGCGCGGGCCCCGCCTGCGCCCCGAGCGCCAGGCCGACATCCTGCGACAGCGAAGCCGGGGTGCACAGCAGCGCCGAGAAGCCGTAGTACACGCGCCCCACCGTGTTGAGGTTGTCTTCGACGTGGTCGCCGGCCATCGGCTCGATGACCATCCAGGTGCCGTCGTCGGCGATCGCCTCGCGCACGCGCCGCGCTGCTCCGACCGGATCGCCCATGTCGTGGAGGCTGTCGAACATCGCCACGAGGTCGTAGCCCGTGCCGCTGAACTCCTGCCCGGAGGCGACCTCGAACCGGACGCGATCGGCGACGCCCGCCTCTTCGGCGCGCAGCCGCGCTGTCTCGATCGAGCCGGCGTGATAGTCCGACCCGACGAACGTCGATGCGGGGAACGCCTGGGCCATCAGAATCGTCGACGCCCCGTGACCGCAGCCGACGTCGGCGACCAGCGCACCGTCGCGGAGCTTCTGCTCCACACCGTCGAGGGCGGGAATCCACGAGTCGAGGAGATTTGCATGGTACCCGGGACGGAAGAAGCGCTCGCACCCCTCGTACACGTCGGCGTCATGCTGGTGCCAGCCGTACCCCGCGCCACTGCGTGCGGCATCCACGATGTGCTCGGTGTCGTGCACCGTGCCGAGGGCGAACTGGAAGAAGCCGGGCAGGAACGCCGGGCTGTCGGATTGTGTCATCGCGATCGCGTGCTCCGCAGGCAGCGTGTAGCGCTTGGTCGCCGGGTCGTAGGTGACGTAGTCGCCCGCCGCCTGCGCGTTCAGCCACTCGCGGGCATACGGCTCGGCGGTCTTGGTGCGCTCTGCCAGCTGGGCGGGCGTGCTCGGTCCGTGAGCCGCCAGGTCGCGATAGTAGCCGAGCTTGTCGCCCATCACGACGAGCCCGGCATTCAGGGTCGCCCCGACTTCGTCGACGGCGCGGAAGACGAAGCTCATCAGCTTGTCGGTGTCGATCTCGGTCGCCTCGGTCGTGGCGGACATGTGCATGCTCCTTCGCTGGTCGCCGCGCCCCGTCGCGCGGCCGGTGAACCGACGCTACGAATCCAGCTCGCTCGGGCGCATCCGGGGACCCCCCTAGTCCTCCGCGAGTCGCGCAACGTGCGCGACTGGGGAGGAGATGTGCGACCCGGAGGACGGCGCACCGGATTCGGTCCTCCGCATTGCGCATCTCCTCCGGGCTCGCTGACGCACGGTTCCCTGTGGGGCTCCGCCCCACACCCCCCCGGCTCGCTCACGCGCGCCTACACTCGGGGACATGCTGGTGGGGCGGGACGCCGAGCAGAAGGCGATCGACAGCCTCGAGGCGGCGGCCCGCCTGGGGATGAGCGGCGTCCTCGTTCTGGCCGGCGAGGCAGGCGTCGGCAAGACGGCCCTGCTCGACTCGGCCACAGCCGGGCTGGATGACATGCGGGTGTTGCGGGCCACGGGCCTGGAGTCGGAGCGGGAGCTGCCGTTCGCAACGCTGCTGCAGCTCGCGCGGCCGGCGCTGGGCCTTCTCGACCAGATCCCGCCGATGCAGGCGGACGCACTCTCGGCCGCGCTCGCTCTCCCATCCGCTTCGCTCGGCACGTCAGCGTCCGGGCGCGACCGATTCACGATCGGCGCGGCGCTTCTGAGCCTCATCTGCCGGTATGCCGAAGACGGCCCGGTCGCCGTGGTGGTCGACGACCTGCATCTTGCGGACGCGCCGTCGGCGAGCGCGCTCGTGTTCGCCGCGCGGCGGCTGGCCGCGGATCCCGTCGTCGCGCTCCTCGCAGTGCGCAGCCCCGAGGGTGACCGCCTCGTCGCCGGGCTGCCCTCGATGCGGGTCTCGGGCCTGGATCTGGGCGCAGCGCGCACCCTGATCGCCCACGCGCACGGACCCGGCGTATCCGAGGACACCGTCCGCCGGCTCCATCACGCCACTGACGGCAACCCGCTGGCCCTGGTCGAGCTGGGCGGCGCGGACCGCGACGTCGTGGAGAGCGCCGAGACGGGACTCCCCCTCCGCGTCCCTCGGGCGGTTGTGGAGGCGTTCGGACGACGATTGAATCAGCTCGACGACCCATGCAGGTCGGTTCTGCTCGTCGCCGCCGTCTGCGGCACGGACCTCGGCCTGATCGCAGCCGCGTGTACCGCGCTGGGGCTGGAGGTCGGTCACCTGGGCGATGCGGAGGATCTCGGCCTCGTCACCGTGCACAACGGGCTCGTCGAGTTCCGGCATCCGCTGCTTCGCTCGGCCGTCTACTCGGGCGCGTCGGCGCAGGACCGGCATGCCGCGCACCGGGCCGCCGCCGACGCGCTCGTGCCCGCCGACGCGGACCGCCGGGCGTGGCACCTGTCGGAGGCGATCTGGCATCCCGACGCGGCGGTCGCCGACCTGCTCGCCGACGCGGGCAAGCACGCCGAGGCGCGCGCGGCGTACTCGGTCGCGTCAGCCGCCTTCGAGCGATCCGCGCGACTCACCCCCGACGCCGACCGGCGCGGAGCTCGCCTGCTGCGCGCAGCCGATACCGCCTGGACGGCGGGCATGGGTGAGCGCACTCTCGCACTGCTGGACCGGCACGCACGCGACAGCAGCTCGCAGACGCCGGATGCCGGGGCCGGCGGCATCCGTGAGCTGGAGCTGCGGGCGGCCATCGCCGCCCGCACCGGGTCTGTCCGCCAAGCGCTCGACGTGCTGCTGATGGCCGCCGACCTCGCCACCAGCCCGGACGATGCTGCGATCCTCCTGGCCGACGCCGTGCATGCGACGTACTACCTCGGCGATGCCCGCATGGCCGCCGCGCTGGCGGATCGGCTGTCCGGCCTGCAAAGCGGGCTCACGCAGTCGCGTTCCCGCGCCCTGGGGCTGATGGCGACCGGGATGGCGAGGGTGCTCGCCGGGCGTGGCGGGGCGGACGACATCCGGGCCGCGGTTCCGCTGCTGGAGACCGAACCCGAGCTGCTGCACGATCCTCGCCGGCTGTCGTGGCTGATGCTGGCGCCGCTGTACCTGCGCGACGCCACCGGCGGGGCGCGGCTGCGTGTTCTCGTCGACGAAGTCCGCGGCGCGGCGGGCGTCGGCGCCCTGCCCGCGGTCCTCTTCCACGTCGCGCGTGATCAGGCGGCGACCGCGGCGTGGGCACGGGCGGAGGCGAACTACACCGAGTCGATCCGGCTGGCCGCCGAGACCGGCCAAACCACCGAGCTCGCGATGTCGCTCGCCGGCCTGTGCTGGCTCGAGTCACGAGCAGGCAAGCCGGATGCCGCCCGCGCGCACGCCGAGAAGGCACGAGCCCTCTGCGCGGCGGGCGACATCCACATCGGCGAGGCGTGGGTCGAGTTCGCGATCGGTGACCTCGAGCTGTCGCTCGGGCAGCCCGACCGTGCGGCGGAGCGCCTGTCGGCACTGGCCACGCTGCTCGACCGGCTCGCTCTGCAGGACGTGGACCTCTCACCCTCGCCGGAGCTGACGGACGCGCTGGTGCGATTGGGGCGTCGGAACGAGGCCGTCGACCTCGTCGAACGGTACCGCGAGCAGGCGGTGAGCAAGGGGCAGCCGTGGGCGCGCGCCCGCGCCCACCGCGCGTGCGGTCTGGCCGCCGAGGACGACGAGTTCGACCCGTGGTTCACGTCGGCTCTGCGCTGGCACGAGCAGACGCTCGACCGGTTCGAGTCCGCACGCACACGCCTCGCGTACGGCGAGCGGCTGCGTCGCACGGGCCGCAGGATCGACGCTCGAGTGCAGCTGCGCATGGCACTCGATGAGTTCTCGAACCTCGGTGCAGGAGTCTGGGGGGAACGCGCCGCGGCCGAGCTGACGGCCACCGGAGAGCGGGTGCGCACGACCGCAGTGAGCGCGACCGCCGGGCTGACGCCGCAGGAGCTGCAGGTCAGCATCATGCTCGCCGAGGGCCGCACCACCCGAGAGGCTGCCGCAGCGTTGTTCCTGAGCCCGAAGACCGTCGAGTACCACCTGCGCAAGGTCTACATAAAGCTGGGGATCAGCTCACGCGCGGCGCTGGCAGAGCTGCTCTCGCGTTCGAGCGGGCCCGCAGGGGCCTAGCCCTCTCCGAAACCCTGCGCGAAACCCTCCGACTGGCGCGGGACCCTCCGATCCGCACGCGCCGGATGGTCTCGCTCGGATCGGAGGGTTTCACGCTGCAAGCGACCCGGGTCAGAGCCGCACGACCTCCGTGATGCGCACCACCGCGGCGCCCTCCTCCACGGACGCGGCGAGGTCCACCTCGCCGCGGATGCGCCAATCGTGGTCGCCGGCCGGGTCGTCGATCGTCTGCTCGACGTTCCAGACACCGGATGCCGCGGCATCCGTCTCATCGACCGTGACGAGCCGCGGCGACCGGGCCGGCCCGCCGGTGAGGATCTCGTCGTGCTCCTCGAAGTACGAGTCCAGCGCGCCCGACCAGTCGACGTCGGGGTCGAGTTCGGCGAGCTCGTCGTCGCGCTGAAGGGCCGCGAGGCGAACACGCCGGAAGAGCTCGTTGCGCACCAGCACGAGAAACGCGCGGCGGTTCGTCAGCACCGACGGCGGGGCGGGCGGCACGACCGGCGCGGTCGGGTCCGCGACCGGGTGGATGAGGCTCTCCCACTCGTCGACGAGGCTCGAGTCGACCTGACGCACGAGCTCTCCGAGCCAGGCGATGATGTCGAGCAGCTCGGGGGTCTGCGCCTCGGCGGGCACCGTCTGGCGGATGGCGCGGTAAGCGTCGCTGAGGTAGCGCAGCACGAGACCCTCGCTGCGAGCGAGCTGGTACACCTGGATCAGCTCCGCGAACGACAGCGCGCGCTCGAACATGTCGCGGACGACCGACTTCGGCGACAGCTCGAAGTCGCGCACCCAGGGCTGGCTCGAGGCGAACACCTCGAACGACTGCGCGAGGAGCATCCCTAGCGGCTTCGGGTACGTGATGTCCTCGAGCGCGTCCATGCGCTGCTCGTAGTCGAGGCCCTCGCGCTTCATCGCCGCGACCGCCTCGCCGCGCGCGAGGAACTGTTGCTGGGACAGCACCGGCCGCGGATCGTCGAGGGTGGCCTCGATGACGCTCACGACATCGAGCGCATAATGCCCCGTGCCGGCAGAGTGCGGCGCATCGCCCGGATCCAACAGCCCGATAGCGGCGAGCGCGAAGGGGGACAGCGGCTGGTTGAGCGCGAAATTCGGCTGCAGATCCACGGTGAGACGGATGGTGGGCCGCCGCCCGATGCGCGGGTTGCCCGTCGTTGCGGGAATCGACCCCGTGGAGGCGACATCGAGTGGCGACTCGGCGACGGATGCCGAGGGCGGAGGATCCGCGACGACCACTTCCGCGGCGACCAGCGTCCGGAAGATCCCGAGCGCGCGGCGCGCGAGTTCGTACTTCCGGGCGCGCGACTCGTGGTTGTCGAACACCAGCGAGCGCACGTTCGCGAACACGTCGCCCCCGCGCGCGATGACGTTGATCATCATCGCCGCCGTGAGCTGCAGATGCGGTTCGAGCGGCTCCGGCTCGGCGGCGACCAGCCGCTCGAACGAGGCCTCGCCCCAGTTGACGAAGCCCTGCGGCGCCTTCTTGCGCACGATCTTGCGGACCTTCTTCGGGTCGTCGCCCGCCTTCGCGATCGCGCTGGCGTTCTCGATGTCATGCTCCGGGGCCATCACCACGACCGTTCCCGCCGTGTCGTAACCGGCCCGGCCCGCACGCCCTGCGACCTGGTGGAATTCGCGGGCGCTGAGCTGCCGCATCCGCTGTCCGTCGTATTTCGCGAGCGCAGTGATCAGCACCGTCCGGATCGGCACGTTGATGCCGACGCCGAGCGTGTCGGTTCCGCAGATGACCCGCAGCAGTCCGCGTTGAGCGAGCGTCTCGACCAGTCGGCGGTACCGGGGCAGCATGCCCGCGTGGTGCACGCCGATCCCGGCACGGACGTATCGCGACAGCGTGCGGCCGAACGCGGTGGTGAAGCGGAAGCCGCCGATCGCCTCGGCGATGGCGTCGCGCTGCTCGCGGCTGACGATCCGCACGCTCGACAGCGCCTGGGCGCGCTCCATCGCGGCCGCCTGCGAGAAGTGCACGATGTACACCGGCGCCTGGCCGGTCTCGAGCAGCTCTTCGACGGTCTCATGCACCGGGGTCCGCGCGTACGAGAAGTGCAGCGGAACCGGCCGTTCCACGCCCGTGATGACTGCCGTCGGCCGTGATGTGCGGCGGGAGAGGTCGGCGGCGATGTGCGTCATGTCGCCGAGCGTCGCCGACATCAGCACGAACTGGGCGCGGGGCAGCAGCAGCAGCGGAACCTGCCACGCCCATCCGCGGTCCGGGTCGCCGTAATAGTGGAACTCGTCCATCACAACCTGGTCGACCGCGGCATCCGCACCCTGCCTGAGGGCCAGGTTCGCGAGGATCTCGGCCGTGCAGCAGATGATCGGGGCGTCGGGGTTGACCGACGAGTCGCCGGTCACCATGCCGACGCTCTCGGCGCCGAAGATGTCGACGAGGGCGAAGAACTTCTCGCTGACGAGTGCCTTGATCGGTGCCGTGTAGTACGTCCGCCCGCCACGGGCGAGGGATGCCGCATGTGCGGCGATCGCGACCAGCGACTTGCCCGTGCCGGTGGGCGTGGAGAGGATGACGTTCGCGCCCGAGACGATCTCGATCGCCGCCTCGTCCTGTGCCGAGTACAGCGAGAGGCCCTGGTCCCCCGCCCAGGCGACGAATTCCTCGTACACCGCGTCGGGGTCGGCCCCGGTCGGGATGCGGTCGCGCAGCGATGTGGGCACGCGTCGAGTCTGTCAGGCAGACCTGAGCGCGGGGGCCGCACGGCCTGGCGCGTGCGCCGGGCGACCTGGCGGAATGCGGGGACCGCCCGTACGTTGAACAGGACAACGAAGGGAAGCCCATGACCACACAGCCCGTGACCGAAGCCGCACCGCGCGTGGACCGCAACGACGATGAGGGTCGCTACGAGATCTGGGTCGGAGACGTCCTCGGCGGTTTCACCGAATTCGCACCGGACTCGCACGGCCGCCTCGTCTTTCCGCACACCGAGATCGACCCGGCGTTCAACGGTCAGGGGCTCGGCGGCGTGCTGGTGGGTAGTGCGCTGGCGGACGTCGCACGCCGGGGCGAGACGATCGTGCCTCGCTGCCCGTTCGTCGTCCGCTATCTGCGCCGCCACGAGGTTCCCGGCCTGAAGATCGATTGGCCGGACGCGCCGAATGGCCGAGCGTCAGCGAGCCGGGGGTCTGGGGCGGAGCCCCAGTAGGTTCGGGCGATGACCAGACTCGACGCCGAGACCGTGGTGGCCCAGGAGTCGGCTACCACCTGTGACGGGCCGCGCGCCCTCCTCCTGGAGTCGCGCGAGGTGCCGCTCGGAGGCGTGCGTGCCATGTCGGTTCATCGTTCGCTGCCACAGCGCGACCTGCCGCTGGTCGGCGCGTGGTGCTTCCTGGACAGGTTCGGTCCGCAGGTCACGCGCATGCGGGTCGAACCGCACCCGCACATCGGGCTGCAGACGGTCACGTGGCCGTTCGCAGGCGACATCCGCCACCGCGACTCGGTCGGAAGCGACGTCACAATCCGTAGCGGGGCGCTCAACCTGATGACCAGCGGCGAGGGCATCGCGCATTCCGAATACTCGGTCGGCGAGGACGCCGTCCCCCTCGACGCACTCCAGCTGTGGGTGGCCCTGCCCGAGTCGCGGCGGCATGGCGGGCCGACGTTCGAGCGTCATGGCGAGCTGCCCACGATCGAGCTCGGCGGGCAGTCGGGACCGCCGGCGGTCGCGACGGTCGTGATGGGTGAGCTCGCGGGCGTGTCCTCGCCCGCCACGGCGTACACGCCGATCGTCGGTGCCGAGATCCGCATCCCCGCCGGTGCCCGCGTCGACCTCCCCCTCCGGCCGGACTGGGAGTACGCGCTCGTCGGCGTCGAGGGGATCGCGACGATCGGAACCGGCATCCCATCGGGAGACGCGACCGTCGATCTCGACCGGAGCCACCTGCTGTACCTCGGGACCGCCCGCGAGGGTGTGGAGCTCGCCAGCGAGGACGGCGCTCTGCTGTTCCTCCTCGGCGGGGAGCCGTTCGAGGACGACATCGTCATGTGGTGGAACTTCGTGGGTCGCACCCACGAGGAGATCGTCGCTGCCCGCGAGGCCTGGGAGTCCGGCGACGCGCGCTTCGGCCACGTCGTCGACCACGGCGACGAGCGGGTGCCTGCTCCCCCGCTGCCGGGCGTGCGGCTCACGCGGCGTCGCCGCCGGATCTGACGCAGCCGCTTCGCCGCGGCAGTCACGAGGCCTCCGGCGCTCGTGCGAGGTCAGCGACGGACGACGAACCCCGAGACGCTCGTCGAGCCGTCCACGCGATCGGCACCCGCGTACTCCACGACCACGACGTGCACCCCCGGCGTCTGCGCGGGCAGCGCGAAGGTGACCGTCCCGTCCGCGAGCGTGCCGGTGTACTGCGTCGCGTCGACCCACACGTCGACCGAACCGGCGGCGGATTCTCCACGCGAGGTCTCCACGTCCACGGTGGCGGTGAACTCATCCGCGACCGTGCCCGAGTAGCGGTTCATCGTCACCGCGACGCGGGATCCCGCGTTCACGATCAGCTCGTCGCTGTCGGCCGTCCCAGGGTTCACCTCGCCCGGCCGGGACGCGGTCACGCGCACGGACAGCGCGGTTCCGACATCCGCAGCCCCAATCCGATAGTCGCGAGTGACCGCCCCCGCGATGGGCTCCCCGTCCCGCAGCCATTGGAACGAGAACTCGACGCCACCGCCTTCCCAGTCGCCCGGCCGCGCCGTGAGGGTCTCGCCGACATTCGGATCCCCGCTGACGGTGGGCGACGCCGCCGCCTCCGCCGGTACAGCGCCCGCATCGATCTGCACCACGGTGAACGCATCCGAGCCGCCGTAGCCGACGACGCCGAGGTAGCGGCGGTCGGGGTCCAGGCCCGCCCACGAGAGCGTGTAGCGCACGTCCTCGCCCCTCACCCCGGGGAGCGATTCCTGAGGGCTGGTCAATGAGCCCGTCGCGGAGCCGGGAACCACGGCGGCCGTCGCGTCCCAGGTCATGGCCCCGCGCACGTCGCGCAGATGGGCCACCACGAGATAGGAGCCCGCCTCCGGATCCCTGAGCGTGATCTGGTCGGCGCCCGAGCCGGAGGCGGACGTCCACCGTCCCGAGTACCTGGTGTCGGTCGCGCTGACGACCCGGTACACGGCGAGGTCGAGCTCGCTGTCATCGGAGGCCTCCAGCGTGAACCGGGCGAGCGGCGATGCGGCCGGGATGTCGACGATCCACGACACGTTGCCGTTCGCGTCTCCCGAGTTCTCGTCGCCCGAGTGGCCGTCCACCGGGTTGGCGGGGTCGACGAGAAGCTCGAGCGGGGCGAGCCCGGCGATGTTCAGTGCGACGTCGTCGGTCACCCCCGAGACGATCGACACCTCGGCGCTGCCCGCGATCCCGTCGGCGGTCACCAGAGCCGTGGCATCGACGGTCGACGGACGCACCGCCAGCGGCGCGCGCACCGACGTCCCGTCCTCCGCCGTCCAGGTGAGGAAACCGGAGGCCCACACCTCGACCGGTGCGGTGCGATGAGCGAACGCGACCTCGAACTGCTGCGTGTCTCCCGGACCGGCGAACGTCAGCGTCTCCGGACTCACCCGCACGTCCACACCCGGGATGCTCGCGGCGGCGCGGTAGGTACCGCCCCGCGCGGCGGTGAGGGTGCGGGTCACCCTCTGCTCCAGGCCGAGATCAGCCACCACGATCGACGCGAGGTTGAGGTCCGCACCCTCGACCGGCGGTGCATCGGATGCCGCGCGCCCATGCGCCTGCAGATAGCCGGCCCACTCCTCCGGGCCGTTCAGGTACAGCAGTCCGGGATCGAGGAAGGCGCCGCCGTCGATGTGCCCGGCGCCCTGGGCGAAGGGGTCGACGTCGGCGGACCCGTCCGGATGGACGGTGTTGTACGCCGTCGTCATGATCGCCGACTTGATCTCGTCGGGTGTCGCTGCCGGATGCGCTCCGAGGTACAGGGCCGCCAGCCCGGCCACGTGGGGTGCAGCCATCGAAGTGCCCGAGGCGATGCCCCACGTCGGCTCGCCGGTGGACGTGTCCTGCCTGGCGCCGAGGATCGCGACGCCGGGAGCCGCGACATCCGGAGTGAGGACGTCGGCGCCTGCGCCGAGCGCCGGTCCACGACTCGAGAACCCGGCGATCTGCGGTGTGGCGACGTCGTCGCCGGTGAGGTTCTCGTCGAGCAGGGTCGCGATCGCGCCGGGATTGCTCGCAAGCTCGGCGAGCAGGGCTGCTCGGTCGGCGGCGTCGATGTGCACGGTGGGCACGGCGTGCACGTCGGCGTCGAGCGAATCCGCCGTCACGTTCGCCAGGATCATCCCGACCCCTCCGGCGTCCGCGACCTCCTGCGACTTCTCCGCCTTCGGGTTGGTTCCTCGGTCGCAGACCACGATCCTGCCGGTCACCACGGCCGGATCGAGCGTTCCGAGATAACAGAGGCTGGCTTCGGCCGCCCCTGCCAGTCCCGCCTCGCCCGCGTACACGACAGGCGCGCTGACCGAGGCTTCCGGAACGGACATCGAGACGCCGGCGGCGGCGAAGCCCGTCGACAGCTGAACGGTGGCCTCGAACGTGGCGACCGTCGATGCCGCGACCGTGGTGTACCAGGGCGCCCCGCGCTCGCCGACGGTCGATGCGCCGGGGCCGGCGTTGCCTGCGCTCACCGCGATGAAGACGCCGGCGATCGCCGCGTGGTAGAGCGCGATGTCGTCAGGTGCCCAGCCCGAAGCCGCCGCCCCGCCACCGATCGAGTAGTCGATGACGTCGACTCCGTCAGCGACGGCGCGCTCGATCGCGGCGAGGATGTCGCTGCCCACACACGTGGCGTCGGTGCTGACGAGTGGATCGGGACCTGCGAAGCATGCCTTGTAGGCGGCGATCTTCGCCGCCGGCGCGACTCCCGACACCGGTCCGAAGTCCATCCCGTCGACGGTCGCCGCGACGCCGGCGTTGCCGGCGGCGATGCTCGCCGTTTGGGATCCATGGCCGTCGCTGTCCAGCGGCGACAGGACGTCGTGATTCAGGGCGATGCCCGCATCGATGGCCCCTGTGGCGAAATACTGCGCGCCGATGAGCTTCGTCGAATAATCCGCGTCGCTCCAGCCGTCGCCGGAAGCGCGGGTGCCGCGGAACTGACCGCCGCCGGCCTTCACGAAGACGACCTCGTTTCCGACGAGGTACGGCTCAGCACCTCTGACCTTCCTGAGGCGCTCCCCGGCGAAGGACGGGTTCTCGGGCGCGATCCCCGTGTCGATGACGCCGACCACGACGCCGGTGCCGGCGACATCCGCTCCGCCGAGCGATTCCCACGCGCCCCCGGCTTCTTCGAGACCCAGGTGGTCGGCCGGCGGCACGGCGTCGGGACGGAAGATCTCGTCGGGATAGACGGCACGGACGCCGTCGGTCGCGGCCACGCGCGCCGCAGCCTCCGGGGACATCTTCGCGCTGAATCCGTTGAGGGTGACCTGGTAGGTGGTCGCGGGCTCGACCTCCGCCGCGGCGGCGACCTCGTCCTGGCGCTTCTGGAGATACGCCGCGTACTTCTGGACACGGGGGGAATGCGGGTCGAGTTTCTCGCCCTCCTCCGGCAGAGTC
>Ga0190271_10001952_pt1 | contig 12177 bp, 10 predicted proteins | sample Popmic356T_FD_133747 | JGI IMG/M metagenome (GOLD analysis project Ga0190271, IMG submission 133747) | Populus adjacent soil microbial communities from riparian zone of Weber River, Utah, USA - 356 T | ecosystem: Environmental > Terrestrial > Soil > Riparian zone | place: USA: Utah | collected...
CACGCCGCTGCCGTCCGGGAGACGACCGTCCAGCACCGCCACGTCAGGACGAAGCGCCGGGATCCGAGCCTCGGCGTCCTTCGCTGAGCCCGACTCGCCCACGACCTCGAAGCCCTCCTCGGAGTCGAAGAGGTCCTTCAGTCCACGACGCACCACTTCATGGTCATCAAGAAGGAACACGCGAACGACGCTCATACCTACCCCGACTGCTCGTTGTTACCCGGTGGTTCGCCCATGCTAGCGGCCACCGTGCTAGTTCTCTCGGGCGATTCCACCGGAAATGGTGGTCCAAGCCTCCAAGCGCATCAAACCCGCGCATCGAAGCGCTGCGGGGACGCTGAGAACAGACTTCGGGCCGGCCCAACCCCTGGACCGGCCCGTTCAAGTCTCGACGTGCGCTGGGAGGTACGCATCGTCTCGTGAGACGTTTGCCCGAAGGCCTGTCACGGCGGACCGTGGGAGGTCGGTCCTACTGCGACAACAACAATGATGCCGGGATTCTCGGCAACGCGCCCCCTGTCCTTGCTCCCCTCCTTTCGGGACCTTGGTCCTAGCCAGGTGTGCGTTCCGGCACGGGTACGCCTGCGATCACCCGCACCATGTCCGAGAGCACGTGCACGTCGAGCTCGGGGTCGAGCGACCGTTGCAGTCCGAGGCCGACGCCCAGGCTGAACAACGCGTTGGCGGCATCGCCGTACGCCATCGGCAGCCGGAGCCCGTGCTCCTCGCAAGTGCGGGTGAGGGCGGCGGCGATGAGTCCGCGGATCCGGGCGTTGCGGGCCTGGAGGGCGTGCCGCAGCTGGGGGTCGCGGCGGCTGCGCGCGGCGAACTCGGCTTCGAGGGCCGACCAGTCGGGGTCGCCGATCCGCGCGTCCGCCCACCGGTCGAACGTCTCCAGCGCGTCGTCGAGCGAGTCCGCGCCGGTCAGCGAGCCGAGCACCGCGTCCGCGACCTCCTCGTGGATGGTGTCGAGCACCGCGAGGCAGAGCTCGTCCTTGCCGCTGAAGTTGGAGTAGACCGCGCCCTTCGAGAAGCCGGCCTCCTCGGCGACCTTCTCCAGCGAGGTGGCGCCGTACCCGTCCCGGAGGAACATCGTGCGGGCCGTCTCCACGAGCAGCGCCCGGGTCCGGGCCTGGCTCTCCGAGCGGGTCAGTCGCGTCACGGGTCCAGCGTAGGCGAGCCCGGTTCCCCCGGTATCCGGATACCGCCGCGTGTCGGGTGGGTTCTCGAGTGCGGTCTCGCTGTGGTGCGGAGAAAAGCAGCAACGAGGAAGGGAGAGGGGTGCCAGGAGGCTCTCGCGGTCCTCTCGCGTCAGCCACGAGGAGCTGTCAGACTCACGGACGCAATTTCTCGCAGAAAAGCGTCCGTGGGTCTGACAGCTCGGCGCAACTCCGGTCATGCACCAATTGGTCACGAGGCAGGCACCCGAAACCCAAACTGCCCCCCAACTGACCAGTTGCTGATGAAAGCCGGACGCAAGACCCGGCCAGGCACTCCACTCCCCTCCTCGATGCCGCCTTTAAGCGACCAGGCAGAGACCTGACCAGGACGCCGAACTCGACCCGCCGCCGGCTCCCTCCTTCGATGCTGCTTTTCCCGGACCACGGCGAGACCGCACCCGCCGAACCGGCCCCGCGACAAGCCCAATCACGGCGTTTCGCCGTGCGACGTCGCGAGACCCTCTACGTTCGGCCCCATGGCCATCGCGGACATGTTCGCTCGGCGGGGACGCAGTACGGCGCCCGCCCCGGCCACCGCGCAGGTGCCCCGGCAGAGCGTCGGCGCCCGGCTTCAGGAGCTGCTCACACTGGCAGACGCGCAGGACGCGGATGCCGGCCGCGACGCGTGGCTGGCCCAGGCCGTGGAGCACCTCGTCCCCGACGAGGCGAAGATCCTCGGCGTGCTGGCCGACTACCCCGACGGCGCACCGGGCTGCGCGCTGATGCACATCCATTGCCTGAGCGGCACCGGCATCGCCGGGGAGGCGCTTCTCGAGAACGCGTCACTGGTGGGCAAGGCGGCCGGAGTCTCGCTGCCCGAGCTCACCCCGTCGTACGTCCAGCGGCTGCTGCTGGACGACTTGGTCGAGATCGGTCCGGAGGACCCGCGGCTGCACGACGAATACCACAGCTTGCTGGCCGACAGCACCGTGCTCGCGGCGCTCGGTCGAGCCCGGAACGACGGGTTCACGCCCCGGGTGATCCGGCACACCCTACGGCTGGCCCCGCTCGGCCGCGCCCTCTGGCAGTCGATCGCCTCGGCCTGACGGCCGCACACCGATTCGTCAGTCCCCTCGTACCGGTGTCCCCGCGGGGCGGCGCATGACGAATCGGTGTCAGACCGACAACAGCACTGACGAGCCGTGTCCGAACAGGCCCTGGTTGGCGGTGATCCCCACCCGGGCGCCCTCGACCTGACGACCCTCGGCCTGGCCGCGCAGCTGCCAGGCCACCTCGCACACCTGTGCCAGCGCCTGCGCGGGCACGGCCTCGCCGAAGCAGGCCAGCCCGCCGGACGGGTTCACCGGGACACGGCCGCCGAGCGAGGTGTCGCCGGCCCGGAGCAGCTGCTCGGCCTCGCCTCGCTTGCACAGCCCGATGTCCTCGTACCAGTCCAGCTCGAGTGCCGTGGACAGGTCGTAGACCTCGGCGAGACTGACGTCCTCGGGGCCGATGCCGGCCTCCTCGTACGCCGCGTACGCGATGGACTCCTTGAAGGTGAGGTCCGGTGCCGGGACTGTGGCCGTGGAGTCGGTGGAGAAGTTGGGCATCTCGATGACGGTCTGCGGGAAGGACGGGGTCACTGTCGAGATGCCGCGGACGCGTACCGGTGACGCGATGCCGTGGCGGCGTGCGTACTCCATGCTCGAGAGCACGACCGCGGCGCCGCCGTCGGACGTCGCGCAGATGTCGAGCAGGTGCAGCGGGTCCGCGACCACCGCCGAGGACAGCACGTCGTCGGTGCTGACCGCCTTGCGGTAGCGGGCGTTCGGGTTGGCCAGCCCGGCGGCGGCGTTCTTGACCTTGACCGCTGCGAAGTCCTCGACGGTCGCGCCGTAGAGATCCATCCGGCGACGCGCGTAGAGGGCGAAGTACGCCGGGTTGGTCATGCCCAGCAGCCGGAAGCGCAGCCAGTCGGGGTCGTCCCAGCGCTCGCCGGCGTTCGGCGCCAGGAAGCCCTTGGGCGTGGTGTCGGCGCCGACCACGACGGCGACCTCGGACAGGCCCGACAGGATCCTGGCGCGCGCCGTGTCGAGGGCCTGGGCGCCGGTGGCGCAGGCGGCGTACGACGTGGCCACCCGCGCTCCGTTCCAGCCGAGGGCCTGGGCGAAGGTGGCGCCGGCGACGTAGCCGGCGTAGCCGTTGCGGATCGTCTCGCCACCGACCACCAGGTCGACCTCGGCCCAGTCGACGTCGGCGTCGCGGAGCGCCTCGCGGGCGGCGTGCACGCCGTACTCGACGAAGGGGCGGCCCCACTTTCCCCAGGGGTGCATGCCGACCCCGAGCACGGCGACGTCGTGGCTCATCGGTCGGCCTCCTCGCCGAGCTCGGTCACCGGTTTCCATCGCCAGATGCTGCGCTCCCCCGTCTCATCGCTGTAGAGCGGCTCGACGACCAGCTCGACCTCGGCCCCGACGCGCAGATCGTCCACGCCGTACCCGTCGGCCACCTGCCCGAGCACGACGATGCCTTCGGGCAGCTCGACCGCGCACAGCGCGAACGGCACGTAGGGGTCGGTGCGCGGCAGGTACGGCGGCGGCGGTTGGTAGCGGGCGTCGGTGTAGGACCACACCGTGCCGCGGCGCGACATCTCCACCTCGTCGAAGTCGGTGCCGGCGCACACCGGGTTGCGGCAGAAGCTCGTGAGCCTCGGGAAGAACACGGTGCCGCACGAGGTGCAGCGCGAGCCCAGCAGCGCCGGGCTCTGCCCACCGGTGAACCAGCCCTCGATCGCGGGGAGCGTGCTCATCGGGCTCCTCTCGGCCAGAACTAGAACGTGTTCCATCATCGCACCCCGCGCTACGGCATGTCACTCGAGGCGGCCCAGCAGGTCGCTCGGTGTGACTCCGGTCTCATCAGGAACAGAAACTTGATTCTTCAAGTTATGTATTACACAATGATTGAGAGTTCAACTTTCCGACCAGGAGGAACCACATGAGCACCCCCAGCACCCTCAAGCTCGCCACCGGCACCTACACCGTCGACCCGGCGCACTCCACCATCGGCTTCGTCGCCCGGCACGCGATGGTCACCAAGGTCCGTGGCCAGTTCACCGAGTTCGACGCCGCCGCGGACGTCGACGGCGACGACCTGGCGCAGTCCAAGGTCAGCGTGACGATCAAGGCCGACAGCATCGACACCCGCAACGACCAGCGCGACGGCCACCTGCGCAGCAACGACTTCCTCGACATCGAGAACCACCCGGAGATCACCTTCGTGTCCGGCGACGTCACCCCGGTCGACGACGACGTGCTGCGTGTCACCGGCGACCTGACGATCAAGGGCGTCACCAAGCCCGTCACCATCGACTTCACCTTCGAGGGCTCGGCCACCGACCCCTTCGGCAACGAGCGCGTCGGCTTCGCCGGCTCCGTCGTGGTCAACCGCAAGGACTGGGGCGTGAACTGGAACGCGGCGCTCGAGGCCGGCGGCGTGCTGGTGAGCGAGAAGGTCACCCTCGAGTTCGACATCTCGGCGATCCGCCAGGCCTGATCCGACAGGCCTGATCCGACAGGCCCGCGTCGGCTTGGTCCAGCAGCCTGGCCGGGAGCCCGTGCAGCTGCCTGATCCAGCCTGACCACAACCCACGAGGGCCCGGCCATCCGGCCGGGCCCTCGTGGCGTTCCTGCGCTCTCCGGCCGATCGGTGCCTGAATTGTTCGGATTGTGCCACAGTGGCCGGGTGATTCATCACGAATCCGCGGACGGGGGTCGCACCGCATGGATCGTCAGGACCTAGGACCTCAAAGGGCCGATCCGACCTGCACATGCGCCACTGGTGACACACAATCGCTGTATCGCACCAGTTTCACCAGGAGGGGCCTCCATGCCCGAGTCGCATGACCTCGAGCCACAGGAGTGTGAACGTCTGCTCCGGCTCGGCGTGGTCGGGCGCGTCGCGCTGTCCACACCGGACGGCCCGCACATCGTGGCGGTCAACTACGCAGTCGTCGAAGACACGATCGTGATCCGAACCTCGTCGTACAGCCTGCTGGGCACGTACGGCCGCAACACCATGCTCGCGTTCGAGGTGGACCACCTCGACCACGACCGGCACGTGGGGTGGAGCGTGGTGGCGCGCGGACGCGCCTGGGCGGAGACCGATCCCGCCGAGATCGACTCGATGCGGGAGGCGTGGGCCCCGCACCCGTGGGCCAGCGGCACTCGCAACGTGTACCTGCGGATGCGGTGGCACCACCTCACCGGACGTGCGCTGGGCACCGACTGGACACGTGACAACGAGTCGCCCGTCCATCGCACGCTCAGCGCCTTCTGACGGACACGATGACGCGATGACGCCGCCGGCCGAGGAGTCGCGGTCGGAGGCGCTGGACCCCGAGGTCGCCGGGACGGTGTCGAGCCTCCTCGACGCGATCGTCTCCCTGTCGTCCGACCTCGACACGCGCAGCGTGCTCAGCCGCATCGTGACCGGGGCGTGCAGCCTCACCGGCGCCCGGTACGGCGCCCTGGGCGTGATCGGCCACGACGGGCTGCTGGCGGACCTGGTGACGCACGGGCTCGACGAGGCAGAGGTCGACCGGATCGGACATCTGCCCGTCGGGCGCGGCCTGCTCTCGCTCGGGCTCACGGGTGGCGACCCCCTGCGGCTCCGCGAGATCTCGGACCACCCCGCGTCGGTCGGGTTCCCCGAGCACCACCCGGAGATGCACTCGTTGCTCATCGTGACGATCCGGGTGCGCGGCACGGACTTCGGAAGCCTGTACCTGACCGAGAAGGGTGGCGGCGAGGCGTTCACGGCGAACGACGAGGCGCAGGTCCAGACCCTCGCCACCGTTGCCGGGTTCGTCATCGAGAACGCCCACGCCTTCGCCGTGAGCGAGCGACGCCGTCGCTGGCTGGAGATGTTCGGGCACCTCAACGAGCTCATCCAGCCGCCGATCGCCCTCGAGCAGGCGCTGGCACGGGTAGCCACCGTCATCCGGACCGCGGCCGAGGCGCGCACCGCGATCGTCTTCCAGGTGCCCGAGGAGGGCGTCCCGTACGTCGCGGCCTCCTCCGGGAGCGAGCTCTCGGTCGAGGACCGAGCAGCTCTCGCGACGCCGGTGCAGGCGGCGTCATACTCCAGGGAGATCGGGCAGGTCCGGCTGCCCGACGAGCGGCTGGCGCTGCTCGCCCCCCTGCGCGCGCACCTCGCGACTCCCGGCGTGGTCTGCGTGATCCACCCGCCGCACAGCGGACGCGACTTCGTCGACGAGATCGAGCTGATGGCGTCGTTCGCCGACCAGGTCGGCCTCGCCCTCGACCGCACCCAGGCACTCGAGGACCGCGAACGGATGGCGGTCATCGCCGATCGCGACCGGATCGCGCGCGACCTCCACGACGTGGTGATCCAGCGACTGTTCGCCCTGGGCCTGCACATGCAGTCCGTCCGGTCCGCCGCGGCCGGCAACCCCGACCTCATGGAGCGCATCGACGGAAGCGCCCGGGAGCTCGACCAGACCATCCGCGACATCCGTAGCACAATCTTCGGCCTGCAGAGCACCCCGCAGAACTCGTTGCGCTCGGAGGTCCGCGACCTGGTCCGCGAGTACGTCCCGATGCTCGGGTTCGCGCCCTCGGTGCAGCTGCACGGCCGGGTGGACTTCCCCATCGACCCGCAGGTGCAGCAGGTGCTCGCCGCGGTGCTGCGCGAGGCGCTCGCCAACGTCGCGCAGCACGCGCAGGCCGGCAGCGTCGCGGTCGAGCTCCGGGTCGCCGAGACGCAGCTGGAGCTCCGGGTCGCCGACAACGGCCGCGGCCTGCCGGAGGATCGCCACGAGCACGGCCTGCGCACCTCACGCCGTCGCGCGGTCGTCCTGGGCGGATCGATGGAGCTGCACACGAACGAACCGTCGGGAACGGTCCTGGTCTGGTCAGTGCCGCTCGAGCCCAACTGACCGCGCGTCCGGTCGGCGCTGCCGGCGCTCCCGCGTCGGTTCGCCAGAAATAGTAGGACGTCCTACTCTCTAGTCATGAACTCCTTGCACGTCCCGACGCACCCGGTACGCCTGGTCACCGCGTCCAGCCTGTTCGACGGCCACGACGCGTCGATCAACATCATGCGGCGGATCCTGCAGTCGCAGGGCGCGGAGGTCGTGCACCTCGGGCACAACCGCTCGGTGCAGGAGGTCGTCGATGCAGCCCTCGAGGAGGACGTGCAGGGCGTCGCGGTCTCGTCGTACCAGGGCGGGCACGTGGAGTACTTCGAGTACCTCGTCGAGTCGCTCGCCGAGCGCGGCGCCGGGCACATCAAGGTGTACGGCGGCGGGGGCGGCGTGATCGTCCGTGACGAGGTCGAGCGCCTGGCCGAGAGCGGCGTGCTCATCTTCTCCCCCGACGACGGGCAGAAGCTCGGGCTCGCCGGCATGGTGAACCGGATCGTCGCGGAGTGCGACCTCGACCTGTGGGAGCTCGGCGCGGCCGACCCGGAGGCCGTCGTCGCCGGCGACCGGCTGGCGGTCGCGCGTGCGATCACCGGTGCGGAAGCGGGCCACCTTCCCGACGCGATGCTCACCCGGCTCGGCGCCGTGGCCGAGCAGCGGGAGGTGCCGGTGCTCGGCATCACCGGCACCGGAGGCTCCGGCAAGTCCTCGCTCACCGACGAGCTCGTCCGACGGCTGCGGGTGGACCAGGAGGACAAGCTCCGGGTCGCCGTCGTCGCCGTCGACCCGACGCGACGCAAGGGCGGCGGCGCGTTGCTGGGCGACCGGATCCGGATGAACAGCCTCGACGGCGACCGCGTTTTCTTCCGCTCGCTGGCCACCCGCGGCGCCCACGAGATCCCCTCGTGCCTGACCGACGTGATCACGGTCCTCAAGGCGTCCGGCTTCGACCTCGTCGTCATCGAGACGCCGGGCATCGGACAGGGCGACGCGGCGATCGTGCCGTTCGTCGACACCGCGCTCTACGTGATGACGCCGGAGTTCGGTGCTGCCTCGCAGCTGGAGAAGATCGACATGCTCGACTTCGCCGACGCGGTGGCCATCAACAAGTTCGAGCGGCGCGGTGCCCAGGACGCGCTGCGCGACGTCGGCCGGCAGCTGGTCCGGAACCGTGAGGCCTTCGGCAAGCAGCCCTCCGACATGCCCGTGTTCGGGACGTCCGCAGCCACGTTCAACGACGACGGCGTCACCGCGCTCTACCAGCACCTGCGCGGCCTGCTGACAGGACACGGCCTCCCCGTGGCGTCCGGGACCCTGGCCCCGGTCGACGTACGCCACTCGACGGTGACCGCGCAGATCGTGCCACCGAACCGCGTCCGGTACCTCTCCGAGATCGCCGACACCGTGCGCTCGTACCACGGGCAGACCGACGTGGTCGCCGCCCAGGCGGCGCGCGTGCAGCGGCTTCAGCTGGTCCTCGACGAGCTCACTGGTGGTCGAGCAGCGGCGACGGAGGAGCCGCGTATCGAGACCTCTGTCCTGTCGAAGCTTCTTGACGAGGCACGGGATGCGCTCCCTGACGACGTGACCGAGGCGCTCGACGAGTGGCCCTCGGTCGTCGAGGCGTACTCCGGCGACGAGCAGGTGGTGCTGGTCCGGGAGAAGGAGATCCACACGTCGCTGGTGCGCGAGTCGCTGTCGGGCTCGAAGGTGCGACGGGTAGCCCTCCCCCGGTTCACCGACCACGGCGAGCTGGTCCGCTTCCTCCGTCGCGAGAACCTGCCCGGCTTCTTCCCGTTCACCGCCGGCGTGTTCAAGTTCAAGCGGGACAACGAGGACCCGGCCCGCATGTTCGCCGGCGAGGGCGACCCGTTCCGCACCAACCGCCGCTTCAAGCTGTTGTCCGCGGGCAACCCGGCCACCCGGTTGTCGACGGCGTTCGACTCGGTGACGCTGTACGGACGCGACCCCGACCCGCGCCCCGACATCTACGGCAAGGTGGGCACGTCGGGGGTGTCCATCGCGACGCTCGACGACATGCAGGCCCTGTACGACGGGTTCGACCTGGTCTCCCCGACCACGTCGGTGTCGATGACGATCAACGGTCCCGCGCCGACGATCCTCGCGTTCTTCCTCAACACCGCGATCGACCAGCAGGTGGAGCGGTTCCGCGCCGAGCACGACCGGGACCCGGACCAGGCCGAGCGGGAGGAGCTCGCGGCCTACGCCCTCGCGAACACCCGCGGCACCGTCCAGGCGGACATCCTCAAGGAGGACCAGGGACAGAACACCTGCCTGTTCTCCACGGAGTTCAGCTTGAGGATGATGGCCGACATCCAGGAGTGGTTCATCGAGAAGAAGGTGCGGAACTTCTACTCGGTGTCGATCTCCGGCTACCACATCGCGGAGGCCGGGGCGAACCCGATCAGCCAGCTCGCGTTCACGCTCGCCAACGGGTTCACCTACGTCGAGGCGTACCTCGCGCGCGGCATGGACATCGACGACTTCGCACCGAACCTGTCGTTCTTCTTCTCCAACGGCATGGACCCGGAGTACTCCGTGCTCGGCCGGGTCGCCCGCAGGATCTGGGCGGTCACGATGCGCGACAAGTACGGCGCCAACGAGCGGTCGCAGAAGCTGAAGTACCACGTGCAGACCAGCGGGCGCTCGCTGCACGCGCAGGAGATGGACTTCAACGACATCCGCACCACCCTGCAGGCGCTGATCGCGATCTACGACAACGCGAACTCGCTGCACACGAACGCCTTCGACGAGGCGGTGACGACCCCCACCACCGAGTCGGTACGCCGGGCGATGGCGATCCAGCTGATCATCAACCGCGAGTGGGGCCTCGCGATGAACGAGAACCCCCTGCAGGGCTCGTTCGTCATCGACGAGCTGACCGACCTCGTGGAGACTGCCGTGCTGAAGGAGTTCGACAGCATCAACGAGCGCGGCGGCGTGCTGGGCGCGATGGAGACCGGCTACCAGCGAGGGCGCATCCAGGACGAGTCGCTGCTCTACGAGCACCGCAAGCACGACGGGACCCTGCCGATCATCGGCGTCAACACGTTCCTCCGCGACGGCGGCGACGACGCCACTCCGGTGCACGTCGAGCTCGCCCGGGCGACCGAGGACGAGAAGGGGTCGCAGCTCGACCGGGTCAACGCCTTCCAGGAGACGCACCGGGTCGAGGCCGAGGCAGCACTGGCCCGGCTCCAGGAGGCGGCGACGTCCGGCGAGAACGTCTTCGCTGTCCTCATGGACTCCGCGCGGGTGTGCTCGCTCGGACAGGTCACCGAGGCGTTCTTCGAGGTGGGTGGGCAGTACCGGCGCAACGTGTGAGCGCGCCGTCGGTGGGCGTGGCTAGCGTGGGCACGTGAGCTTCGAGGTCCGGCCTGCCACCCACGCCCGGTTCGACGACGTCGCGACCATGCTGGGGCCGAAGAAGCCGACGTCCAACGTGTGCTGGTGCCTGAGCCACCGACTGGACTCCAGGACGAATAAGGAGCTGGCCGGCCCGGCACGTCGTGACCACGTCGAGAACCTGACCCGTCGCAAGGTCGCGCCGGGCGTGCTCGCGTACGACGGGGACGAGGTCGTCGGATGGGCGGCCGTCGCTCCCCGTGCCGACCTCCCCTTCGACCGTTCGCGGCTCATCCCCCGCGTCGACGACCTGCCGGTGTGGTCGCTGTGGTGTGTGCGGGTGCGCCCCGGTCACCGCGGTCACGGCATCGCCCCGCTGCTGGTGAGCGGAGCAGCTGACTATGCCCGCGCGAAGGGAGCGCCGGCAGTCGAGGGCTACCCGGTCGACAACAAGGGAGAGAAGGTCGACCTCACCATGGCCTTCGTCGGCACACGTTCCTGGTTCGAGCAGGCGGGCTTCACCAAGGCGTCCGACACCGACGCCGTTGCCGGGGGCTTCCCGCGGGTGCTGATGCGGCTCGACCTCCGGTGACCCTGGATCGCCCGGCATCCACACACGTAGGTTGGCCGCCATGGCAGAGGTCACGGAAGGACAGCTCTCGACCGGCGTACCGTTCCTCCGCTTCGGCAGCGGCCCTCCGCTGCTGGTCGCGTCGGGGCTGACCGCCGAGCACAAGAACCCCGAGGGCAGGTGGCGGAAGCAGGCACTGGCGTGGGCGGCGCCGTTCGCCGAGCACTGGACGGTCCACCTGGTGAACCGCCGCCCCGGGCTCGCGCCGCACAGCACGGTGAGCGACATCGCCGCGGACTACGCCGGGGCGATCGAGCAGGACATCGGCGAGCCGGTCATGGTGCACGGCACCTCGACAGGTGGCTCCGTCGCGCTCCAGCTCGCGATCGACCACCCACACCTCGTGAAGCGGCTCGTCGTCGCCGTGGCCGCCTGTCGGCTCTCGGAGTCCGGGCGCGCGCTGCAGCGTGAGGTCGCGCGGCTGACCATCGAGGGCGAGAACCGCAAGGCGTGGGCGCACATGATGGGCGCGATGGCACCGGCGCCGGTCAGGTACCCCGCTCGTGGGTTCGGGTGGCTCGTGGGCGGCGCGTTCACGGCCGACGACCCGTCGGACATGCTGACCGTCATCGAGGCCGAGGACACCTTCGACGTCGAGGCCGACCTCGGGCGCATCCAGGCACCGACCGTCGTGCTCGGCGGCACGGCTGACGTGTTCTACACCGAGGAGCTCTTCCGGCGGACGGCCGACGGGATCCCGAACGGGAGGGCGGTCATCTACCCGGGCAAGGGTCACATCCACGTGGCCGGCGCCAAGGCACCGGCGGCACTCGCGTTGGGTTTCCTGCTCGGCGGGTGACCCAGTCGCTCGCGGCGGTCAGTCCTTGGCGCCGACGACCTCTTGGTCCCAGTCGATGATCGAGCCCGTCACCACGCCGCTGCGGTCCGAGAGCAGCAGCACCACGAGCGCGGCGGCGTCGTCGGCCTGGCCGAGCTTGCCCATCGGGAGCCCCTTCCCGGCGATCTCCCTCCAGTCGTCGCCAGCGCCGTGGAAGCGTCGCTGGATCGCGTCCTCACCCTCGGTGTCGGTCCAGCCGATGTTCACTGCGTTGATGCGGACCCGGTCCCAGCGATGGGCG
>Ga0190271_10001953_pt1 | contig 12174 bp, 7 predicted proteins | sample Popmic356T_FD_133747 | JGI IMG/M metagenome (GOLD analysis project Ga0190271, IMG submission 133747) | Populus adjacent soil microbial communities from riparian zone of Weber River, Utah, USA - 356 T | ecosystem: Environmental > Terrestrial > Soil > Riparian zone | place: USA: Utah | collected...
GGTGCAGCGCAAGCGCGAGATCGGCATCCTGCGCGCGCTCGGCCTGACGCGCTCGGGCGTCACCCGGCTGCTCACGCTGGAGGGCTTTCTGCTCAGCCTGGTGGGCTCGAGCCTGGGCGTACTGCTCGGCCTCGTGCTCGCGCGGCTGATGCTCGCAACGGTCAGTCGAAGCGTGGACGAGCTGTACCAGCAGGTGAGCGCGACGGAGCTGCGCTTTGACGCCCCGCTGCTGCTCGGCGGCTTCGTGCTGGGCGTGGTCGCGGCAACCCTGGCCTCGGCTTTGCCAGCGCGAATGGCGGCCAGGCCGAGTCCAATCGAGACGCTGCGCACCTCGGCGCTGATGAGCGTCGCGCCGCCGACGCGCAAGCTCACGCGCTACGACGGCGTCGCGCTCGCGCTGCTCGTGCCCGCGTTCTGGCTGCTGCGCTTCCCACCCGTGGGCGACATTCCGCTCGGAGCCATGGCCGGCGCAGCCTGCCTCATGCTCGCCGGCGCGCTGCTGATGCCGCGTCTGGTACAGCTGGTCCACGGCGCGCTCCAGCCGCTCGCGCGCCGCTGGTTCGGGCTCGAAGCCGAGCTGGCCAACGATAACCTGCCGCGCGACCTGGCGCGCACCGCCACCACCGCGGGCGCCCTGATGGTGGGCGTCTCCATGGCGATGAGCTTCGCCGTGTTCACCGGCAGCCTCACCACCAGCATGCTCGAGTGGATCGACCGCAGCATTCCGGCAGACCTGTTCGTGACCAGTGCGGCGCGCTTCTCGGGCGTAAAAAACGTGCCCATGGCCAGCTCACTCGGCGACGAGCTGGCCAAGGTGCCCGGCGTCGAGATCGTGGAGCGCCTGCGCAACATCGAGCTCGACTACCGCAACGTGCCGGTCCGGCTGCTCTCCACCGACACCAGCGTGTACGACGAGCGCGTGCAGCTGATCATGCTCGAGGGCTCGCACGACGAGGCCAGGCAGAAGCTCGGCGAGGGCGCCGTGGTGATCAGCGAGAACTTCGCGCGGCGCTTCGACCTGCACCGGGGCGACCACGTCGAGCTGGCGGTCAAGGACGGCACGCGCGCGTTCGAGGTGGCAGGGGTCGACATCGACTACACCAGCGACCAGGGAATGTTGCTGATGGACAGAAAATTCTACGTCGAGCACTGGGGGGACGAGCAGGTCGACACCTTCAAGCTCTACCTGGCGAAGGGGGCGTCCGCCGCCGCGCTGGAAAACGCGCGCAGCACCATCAACCGCAGGCACGGCGAGCGTTTCGACCTGTTCGTGCTCACCAACCGCGAGTTCAAGACCGAGGTGGTGGGTCTGCTCGACCAGGTGTTCGCAGTGATGCGGGTGCTCGAGCTGGTCGCGCTGATCATCGCGGTGCTGGGCGTGGTCAACGCGCTGTTCGCCAGCGTGATCGACCGACTGCGCGAGATCGGCGTGCTGCGCGCGGTGGGCATGCTGCGCCGTCAGGCGCGCAAGATGATCGTCGTCGAGGGCCTGTTGATCGGCCTGTGCGGCGTGATCGGCGGCACGCTGGTGGGCTCGGCGACCGGCTGGGTGCTGCTGGCCCACATCAACGTGGTGCAGACGGGCTGGTTTTTTCCGTATCGGCCTGCGTGGCTGTCCGTGCTCGAGACGGCACTGCTCGCGATCGCAGTCTCGGGCGTGGCAGCGTCGTACCCGGCCCGACGCGCCGCCGCGCTCGTGATCGCCGACGCCCTCGACTACGAGTGAGCAGGGCTCGAGTGCGGCCGCGTCGACGCGCGGACTACTTGGTGTCGAGCGGCGAAGCGGGCGGTGCTGGCGCCTGCGCGGGGAGACAGGCCGGGCGCAGCGTGCCGGGCACCTTGATGGTGGTCGTGCTGTCGCCGTAGTGCAGCGTGTACGTCCCGGGCAGCAGGACGGGCGTGTCGCAGGCGGCCGTGACGGACTCACAGTCCTTGGTGCACTTGGCGCCGACGCGCTGCTCGCCGTTGTAGCGCGACTGCACGGTGATGTTCTGACCGTCGACCTCGGCCCAGCACTGCAGACCGGGACGACTCACGCATTCCTTACTCGCACAGCCAAAGCCGTAGATGCCGAACACGAGCTGCTCGTGGGCGCGCAGCTTGACCGTTCGTTTGACGTCCTTGAGAAAGTCGGCCGCCTCGTACTGGTCGTAGTCCGCGAACACACACAGGGGCGCCTGGTTCTTGATCGAGAAGTGCGCCCACTCGCCGGACGCCCGCGTCGGGTCGCCGGCAATTTCCGCCTGCGGCACCATGCTCGGAGTGGGGGCGGCTGGGCTAGCGCTGGCGGCGGCGCCGGATGGCGCGGCACCAGGTTCGGGCGAGACCGGTGTGGCGGGCCCCGGCGCGCTCTCCGTGCTCTTCGCCGTCGCGGCCGTCTCGTCGCTCGCGCGACGGCGAATGGGCGGCCGTGCATGGTCTGCAGACGCGTCGTCTTTGGCGCAGGCAGCGACGACGCAGATGACCAGAACGCTCCATGACCTCATCGACTGACACTCAAACTTTCTACTCAATCCGGGCTTGTCCGCGCGCCAGCAACCGCTCGCCGAGCGCGCCACCTGTACCCGTTCGTACCATGGACGGCCTTCTGCGCGACACGCTCGCGCCTCGCAGGCGTAAGCCGCACCACGTCTTTGGCCCTGCGTGGACGCCCGAGGTCGCCCGAGAGGCGTCGGCGCGGCGAGCGAACGATCGTTCGAGGTGGTCTGACCAGGGATCGGCCGGGTCGGCAAAGGCTAACTCCGGGTCGCAACACACACCACGTCTCGGCAAGAATGCGCTCGCACTGCGCGTAATGCTTGATTTTCGCTGCCAGACCGACGCTGAGTCTTGCGCGCCGCTTTCGAATATGGTCCTTCGTGGAATCGCCTTCTTCTGCGCCCAAGCGCTGTGGTGAGCTTGGCGAAGAATCGCACTGACCGAGGGTATGCCCATGATGCACGTACGACCTTCCCTATTCCTGGCGCTGAGCATGACCTTTGTCGCCGCCGGCTGCGCCAGCAGCGACAAGAAGCTTGACGACGGTACCGGCGCGATCAGCGCCGGCAGCTGTGACGAGGAAGAAATCGGGACAGACTGTGTCTGTGACAACGACGCAGACGGCCTCGTCGAATGCATCGAGGACGCCCTCGAGTGCGTGTGCGACGACGAGCCAGTCGCCAAGCCCGACAACTCCAAAAAAGACTCTGGCACGCCCACCAAGGACGCTGGCAAGACGCCGGACCCGGTCGTCAAGGTCGACGCCGGCACCAAGCCCGACGCTGGCAAGCCCGTCACGCCCGAGACGACCCCGGACGGCGGCGGCACGCCGGTCACGCCCGTCACCGGCGGCACCGACCCCGTGCTCCCGGCGATCATGGGCGAGTGCCCCGTGTTTAAGAACGGCAACATCATGGCTGCGGGTCACAAGAGCATCACCATCACGGCGGGTGCGGCCGGCAAGAACGGCCCGCTGGTGTTCTACTGGCACGGCACGGGCAGCAGCGCGTCTGAGTCGCGGCTGTTCGCGGGCGTCAGCGAGGTCGTCTCGCAGGGCGGCATCGTCGCCTCGTTCCAGGGCAGCCAGTCGGCCAAGGGCGCCGGCGACTGCTCGGGCACCGGCGCGCACAACATGTCCGACTTCCTCGCGGCCGATCTCATCGCAGCGTGCGCGGTCAAAAACCACGGCATCGATCCAAAAAAGATCTTCACCACCGGCTGCAGCGCCGGCGGCCTGCAGTCGGGCTGCCTGGGCATGGTTCGTTCGAGCTACATCGCGGCCGTCGCGCCCAACTCGGGCGGCGTGGTGGCGCCGCAGCGCTGGCAAGACGCCCACACGCCCGCCGTGTTCACCATGCACGGCGGCTCCAGTGACATGGTCATCGTGACCTTCTCGCAGACCAGCAAGACGTTCGACATGGCCGCCAAGACGCACGGCGGCCTGGTCGTCAACTGCGACCACGGCGGCGGTCACTGCCAGGCTCCCACCGACCTTCAAAAGGCCGCCTGGAAGTTCATACAGGAAAACCCGTTCGGCTCGAAGGCCACCTCGCCCTGGGCCACGGCCATCCCGTCCGGCGTGCCGAGCTACTGCAAGATCTTCTGAGCTGTCGCGCAGAAGCGAACCACGGCGCCGACCCAAAGTCGGCGCCGTTTCTATTTCTGCGCGCCGCGCGCAGGTCTCAGAGCTCGACCGAGAAGTGGAGATTGTTGGCCGACAGGCCTGCCTCCACGATCGTCAGACCGCCGCTGCGCAACATCCAGTCCAGGCGGTGGTCGCGATACTGGCGCCTGGCCTCGCCCCGGGCGATGCGCGCTGGGACGGCGGCAAACTGCGCGAGCGTGGACACGATGTCTGCCTTGCAGCGCTGCACCGAGGGGCGCTGGCGCATCAGCCGCAGCCACGCCTCGAGCCGACTGCCCGCGGCCGGCTTGTTGCCCTGGCTCGAGGCGGCATTGACGTGCGGGTACGCGACCAGATCCCCGAAACCGAACTTCTCCCCATTGAGCCACTCACGCGTGCTGAGCTCGTGCTCGAGGCGCGCGTTGAGGCGCGCGACCTGCGCGCTCGCGGTGGCCAACATGGCGTCCTTCTGTTCACCACTCGCACGCTGAAACACCGTCAGCTCGGCCACGCCCCACACCACCGCTTCGTACTGTGTGTCACACAGCTCCTCGATCCAGCGCACGCGTGCACGCTCGCGCGCGCCCCTGGGCAGCAGCGCAGGCTCCGGGTAAGCGTCCTCGAGGTACTCGAGGATGATCGAGGAGTCGTGCAACAACACGTCGCCGTCGAGCAGCGCGGGCACCTCGAGCCGTGGACTCGACCGACGCAGCTCGTCGCTCGGCTGCGTGAGATCTTCGAGCTGTGTCTCGAAGCTCAGGCCCTTCTCGAGCAGCGCGAGCTTGACCTTCTGCGCGTAGGGCGAAACCGGAACGTCGAACAATTTGATCAAGCCGTACCTCCTGTATGGCTCGATCCGTCGCGCACCAGCGAGCAGCTGTCCAGTCGACACTGGCCGGCGCGCCTCGCCAATCCAACGCCAACTACCACGCCCCAGACCTCAGGCCTGCGTGGCCGGGTCCCAGCCCGTGGTCAGTCCTTCTTCCAGGTCGGAGAGCGCGGACATCGCTTCGGGGCTCAGCGCGAAGTCGAACAGCTTGGCGTTTTCTTCGATGCGCTCGGCGTGCGTGGACTTGGGCAGCACCACGAAGCCGCACTGAATGCCCCAGCGCAACAGAACCTGCGCCGGCGTGCGGCCGAGCTGCCTGGCGATCGAGAGCACGGTCGGATCGCCCAGGCGCTGTCCACGCGTCAGTGGACTGTACGCCTCGACCACGATCCCGTGCTGACGGCACAGCGCTACGGTCTCGCGGCGCTGCAGGAACGGCGTCAGCTCGATCTGATTGACCATCGGCGCGACGTTGGCGACGGCCAGCAGCTCTTGCAGGTGGGGCACCAAGAAGTTGCTGACACCGATCGCGCGCGCCCGCCGCTCGTCGTACAGGCGCTCGAGCGCCTTCCACGAGTCGAGTCGCTGGCCCGCGACGGGCCAGTGCAACAAGTACAGGTCGATGTAGTCGAGCCCGAGCCGGCTGGCACTCTGCGCAAAGGCGCGCAGCGTCGCGTCGTAACCTTGATCGTCGTTCCACAGCTTGGTGGTGACGAACACTTGTTCGCGCGGCACGCCGCTCTCCTGGATGGCCGCGCCGACGTCGACCTCGTTGCCGTACACGCGGGCGGTGTCGATGTGGCGATAGCCCAGGCGCAGTGCGGCCTTCACGGCGTCGCGCGTGACCTGTCCGCGCGCCGCCTGCCAGACGCCGAGGCCGACCTGCGGCAGCGCGGTACCCGAACGAAGGGGGACGACGGGAATGCTGGTTTCGTGGCTCATGGCGTGCTCCTCGAGGCGGGCCTGGCCCCTGTCATAGGGCCCCGAGGAGCGACTCGCCAGCGCTACGGAAGCGGCCCGCAGGCCACCGTTCCGCGCCGGATCGACACGCCGCCGGTGTCGGCGTCGTCGGCCCAGAAGAACGCCTTGGTGCCCGACGAGCACTCGCCCTCACCGGCCAGCGCGATGCCTTCGTTGGCGAGGTTGGCCATGCCGGCTGGACGCTCGTAGCCCGCGCGCACCGTGAGCTTGCCGAAGTCCACCGACGCGGGGTCTTCCTGCACCTGCAAGATGGTGCCGCGATTGCCGCACGCATCGTCGCAGTACGCCCACAGCTGACCCACGTCGCGATCGTACGCGAGGTCCGTGGTCAGCGGCTGGCCGCTGACCACCGTGGCGATGCGCGTGAAGCCGCCGCCGACGTGGTCGAGCACGTAGGCGTACAGCGAGCTGGCGCTCTCCAGGCCGACGAAAAACACGCCGCTGCCGTGGTTCGGGTAGAGCGCCGGGTTGTAGACGGCGTTGGTGTTCTGGTCCCTAAAGCCCTGGCCGACCAGGTCGCTGTCAGGGAGCCAGGCAATCGCCTCCAGGCCCGCGTTGGCACCGGACGCGGGCAGGTCCGCCGTCAGGTTCCACTCGTGGGTGGCGATCAGCGACGTGCCCGCCGCGCTGGTGTCGTAGCGCAGCACGCTCATGCGGCTGACTGCGGAGTTGTCGTTGTCGCGCTCGGTGGCGACGTAGATCGCGGGCGAGCCCAGCTCGGCGCGACTCACCCCCTCGGCGTCGGGCGAGCCCGTGCCGCTCGGGTAGAGCAGCGTCTTGCCCGCCTGCCAGTCGTTCTCGCTCGAGGGCAGCCAGACGGTTCCGTCGAAGGTGAGGCGCTGCAACAAGGAGGGTCCGTTGACGACGCCCCACAAGATGGCAGGCGTGGCGCCGCTCGGCGGATCGTAGGCGAGTCCGCTCAGGTTGCCCGCGAACGTGGCCGGCGCGTCGACCTCCAGCACGCTGCTGCCGCCGGGCCACGCGCTGAACGTCGGACCGGTCGGAGTGCAGTCGTTGGCGGCCCCCTTGGTGGAGCTGCTGGTGCCAGCAAACGGTCCGCTGCCGTTGGGACAGCGACCGTAGGTGGTGCTCGCGTGCGCGGTCCACGAGTACGTGTCGGTTAGCACGGCAGCTGGCGTGAACAGACGCGCGGAGTCAGCCGCTCCGAGGCCGAAGCCGAGCGCCGCTTCTTCGACGATCAAGTAGGAACCCGCGGCGATCACGCTGCCCGCAGGCAGCACGTAGTTGTGCGTGTCGTCGCTGTCGCGCACGGCCCAGCCCGAGACGTCGACCGGCGCGCTCGCCTGGTTGAACAGCTCGATCCAGTCGCCCGGAACGCCCGCGCTGGACTCGACCTCGTTGAGCACCACCGAGCAGCCCGGCTGGCCCGGCGTGCACGCCGGTGTGCCGCACGCGTTGCCGGCGCCCTTGGTCGCGCTGGCCGTGTTGGTTAACGCGCCCGTGCCGTTGGGACAACGTCCGTAGGTGACGCCGGCGTGAGCCGTCCAGCTGTAGCTGTCGACCGCGCTGCCGCTGGCGTCGAACAGTCTGGCCGCGTCGGCGCCACCGAGACCAAAGGTCAGGCTCGCCTCTTCGGCCACCAGGTATGCGCCAGGTGCGATCAGACTGCCTTCGGGCAGCACGTAGTTGTGTGTGTCGTCGCTGTCGCGCAGCGCCCAGCCCGAGGCGTCGACCGGGTGCGTGCCCGCATTGAACAGCTCGATCCAGTCGCCCGGCGCGCCGCCGCTCGACTCGACCTCGTTGAGCACGACCTGCGCGTGGGGGCCGCACGCCACCACGTCGCCCGGCACGCAGACGTTGTCGCTACACGACTCGCCCACCGTGCACGCGTCGCCGTCACTGCAGGCGGTGCCATTGGCGGCCGGCGTGTTGACACAGAAGCCCGCCGCGTCGCACGAGTCGACGGTGCACGCGTTGTCGTCGTCGCAGCGCGCGGGGCTGCAGCGGCGAACCGAGAGCAGCAAGGTGGGCGGCGCCGCGCTCTCGCGCGACTGGAACACGGCGTTGAAGCCGTTGAGCGAGTCGACCTCCGCGCCACCCACGGAGTCGACTGCTGCCGCCTCGTCGGTGCTCGCTCCACTCAAGCCGCCCCACCCGCTGACCAGCACCCAGCCCTCGTTCGCGACGCCCTCGACGTCGTCTACCGCCGGATCCGCGCCGCGCAGGAAGCGCTTCACGTCGCTGGTGACGTCCACCTTCACCACCTTGGTGCTGCCGCGCGTCAGGCTCAGCGATGCGGTGGGCGTGTCGAACCACGGGTTGGGCGGGTTGGCGTCCATCGACCACGCGGTCGCGCCCGCGCAGTCCTTGAGCCTGTTGGAGGTATTGCTGTCGATCGCGCACCACCAGGTCGCGCCGAGCTCGCTCCAGGCCTGCGTGGTGCGGTACACGCCGAGGCGCGTGCTGCGTGGCTGTCCCGCGGACGGCGGCGTGAGCTGCAGCGTCGCCGACAACAACACGTCCTGCTCGCCCAGGGCGGCGACCAGCGCCTGCGTGTCGACGGCAACGAGCGAGCGCGAGCCGGCCAGCTGCTTGAGCGTGCCCTCGTTCTGGTTTGGCGTCAGCACACGAACCGAGGTGTCGCGCACGACAGGCAGCGTCACCTGATCGCTGGGCGAGGACACCACCTCCGCCAAAAACACCGGTGCCTCGACGAGCGCTTCTTCTGAGACGGGCACGTCATCTGTATCGACGGGCAGCTCTTCTGCACACGCGCCAAAGAGAGCCGTGAGCGCCAGCGTGGGCACCCACAACGACCGCAAATGCTTGTCCATTTTGACCTTCAGTGAGCGGGTTATTGGAACGCAACGAAGTTTAGGGGGACTGCTGTTCCTTCGCTGATCGTGTAGTAACCGGTAGCCGAAAAGCTGATCGACTCGCCCTTGTCTTCCACCGCGAGCTCGGCGTCGCAGGCCGTGCCGCTGCGGAGCGTGTCGGCGACCGAGACTCCGTTCGCGCGCGTGTAGTGCGTGGCAGAGCGCAACGAACGCACGACGATGTGTTTGCCGTCTGCCGACATGTCCGCCGCGCTCACGGACAGGTCGATGCCGTTTCCGCCGTAGACGGCAGCCAGCGGCTCGAGCACGCGCGGGGTCGCAGGCTGCTGCGGCGCAGCCAGGCGATACAGCGTGTTGGGCCTGGTGAAGCCGTCCTTGGTGATGATGTAGATGTCCTGCGTGTCAGGGTCGACGAACAGTGCCTCGGCATTGTGGTCGCCGACCGGGTACGTCATCGGCAGCGGCTCGAGCATCGGCAGCGCCGCCGTGATGGGCGCCTGATTCCAGACCACCTCGGGCTCGGGCGCGCGATACACGGTGATGTTGGGGCGCATGCCGTTGTTGTCGCCGATGTCGCCGATGTACAAGTAAGACACGCCCGGCAGCGGGCCGGGCCCGACCGCAAGGTCTTCCATGTCCAGCGCGGCGCCGCCGATCGTGTAGGTGGCAATCAACGTGCCCTGGTCGTTGAGGGCGTGCACCTGTCCACCGTTGCCGCTGTCCTCGACCACCCAGATCACGCGCGCATTTTTGCGGCTGACGGCCATGCCGGAGATCTCGTTGAGCAGCGAAGCCGTCACTGCACCGGTCACGACCGGGGCCACGAAGCCGCACTTGGGCAAGAGAGGCCGCTTGGGGATAAAAACTGCCGCGTCGACGGTCGCGGCGTCGGGCAGACTTGCCTCGGCCGCGGCGTCCTGGGGCACGACGACCTGCGCATCGATGTTGGCGTCGTGGGTCGATGCGTCGACGCCGATGCCCGGCGACGCGTCCATGCCCTCGTCGGCGCCGGCGTCCTTGGGCGGCGCGACACCCGTGTCCGCCGGCGGCAGCACGACCGCGGCGTCGGGCGTCGGCAGCGGCGGCTCGAACTCCGAGCAACCCAGCGCGAGCCACGGAAAAGCGAGCGCGGCGACGAACGAGAGTTTTCTGGACACGCGTGGCTCAGGGCCGAGAGATCGAGCGAACATTGGGATTTCCTGCGCTCGGCTTGGTGGGACACAGCGTGCTGGAGCCGTCTGGAATGCGGCCAAAGGCCTCGCCGGTGAACACGGCGTTCGGGTAGTTGACGGCGCACACCACAGTCAGGTCGCGATTGAGCAAGTACAGGCGCTCACCGCTTCCGGAGACGCCCCACACGGAGTGCAGACACGGGGGTGGCGTGCTCGGAATGCAGACCTCGAACAGCAGGCCGGGGTTGCCGCCAGGTTCCGCGGAGAGGTTCGACCACACGTACAGAAAACGGTGCGGCTCGAGGACCGTGCCGGACGGAAACACGGCTCCCTCGGCGACGGCCGGGCTGCCTCCGCTGTCGTCGGCAATCAGCCAGCCCGAGATGTTCACCGCCGTCTCGCCGCGGTTGTAGATCTCCACGAAGTCGTCGCCCGAGCCGTCGATCTCGTTGATCACGATGTCGCCCGAGCAGACGTCCATGACGTCCAAGCCGGGCACCACACAGCTGGGGGGCCCCGCGTCGGCTACGCCCGTGTCGCCCTGGGTGCCGGTGTCGTTGGCAGTCGCGCTGTCCACGGCGACCTGACTGTCGACGGGCACGGCGGTGTCCGGCGTCACGCTGACGGCCCCGTCGTCGCTCACGACGGGCACGGAGGTGTCGTCGACGACCTGTGCGTCGTCCAGCGTGCCGACGTTGCCGGCGTCGGAATCGACCACGATGTTAGGCGCTTCGAACACGGTACAACCGACAGCACTCGAGACCAGGAGCAGACTCGAAACACGACTCAGTAGCGATCGCACATCACTCTCCAAGGAGATAGGGGTTGGCATCGAGTCGTGTGGGACTGCGTGCCGGAGTCGCCGGTGGGGGTGTCGCAGGCGCGGGCGGAGGCGTTCGCACTTCGGGAGCGGACGCCGACGCTGCGTCCTTGCGCAGCTCGGACAGCGTCTGCACGGCCGAGCTGACGATCGCGGCGGAGCTGGTCGTGGTCTTGTGCGGCTTGGCGACCGGTGCGACGACGCGCGCACGAGCCTTGCGCGGATCTGGCTCCACGGACGCGGGTCGCGGCGCTTGCGCCGGCGTGGAGGTATCGCTGACGGTTACGGACGGAACGGCCGTGACCGAGAGCGGGCTGGTGGCCGCGCGCTCGGGCGTCGCCACCGGTGCGGGGGCGGGCGCGACGATCGCCGCCGGCAGCGCCGCCGGAGTGGGACCGTGCGACAGCTCGGCCCGCTCCACCTGCTCGGTCTTGTTGTGCACGAGCACGGCGGCGATCACCACCACCAGCGCGATCATCGCGCCGATCGCAAGCACGCGCGGAAGCTTCCGAGCGCGCGTGGAGTAGCTGGAGCTCGCCCCACGCCACGGAGTCTGAATGGTCAGCTCGGGGCTGCTGGTGCTGGTGTTGCCGCCGCTGTCCTGGTTGAACCACAGCTTGGGCACGGTCGAGGTGTTGGACGTGATGGTTGCGTCGCTGGTCTTGGGAATGCCCGCGAGCTTGCGACGACGGTCGGCCAGTCGCGCGCCACAGGTGGCCTTGACCCACTGCGCGACGTCCGACGACGAGCCCAGGTAGCCCTCCTTGAGGGCGACGCTGCGCAGCGCCTCGGCAAACTCCTCGGCCGTCGCGTAGCGCGCGTCGGGCTCGCGCTGCAGCGCACGCATCACCACCTCGTCGAAGGCGGCCGGCGGCTTGAGTCCCACCGTGCTGGGCGGCGGGATCACCGCGCCGAGCACCGCGTGGATGGTGGCCGCGTCGTTCTCTTCGCGAAACGGATGAAGTCCAGTCAGCGCGCTGTACAGCGTGACGCCAGCCGCCCACACGTCGACACGGCAGTCGAGGTTGGGCAGGCCGCGCATCTGCTCGGGCGCCATGAACGCAAGCTTGCCCTTGTGGCCGCCCATGCCCGTGTCGGTGAAGCGCTGTTTGGCCTTGGCGATGCCGAAGTCCGTCACTCGACAGCCGCCGTCGAGGCCGAGCAGCAGGTTGTGCGGCGACACGTCGCGGTGCACCACGTTGAGGTCTTCGTCGTTGAGACCGCGCAGCGTGTGCACGGCGTGCAGGCCGCGCAGCGAGTCGAGCATGACCGAGACGATGGCCTTGATGGGGCGATGCTCGGGGCAGAGCTTGAGCAGCTGCTGCAGCGAGCAGCCCTCCACGTAGTCCATGACCAGGTAGTAGCCGTCGCCGAACGTGCCGATATCGAGCACGGGCACGACGTTGGGGTGGTGCAGGCGCGACGCGATGTGCGCTTCGTCGAGCAGCATCATCACCGCGTTCTGGTCCTCA
>Ga0190271_10001954_pt1 | contig 12173 bp, 10 predicted proteins | sample Popmic356T_FD_133747 | JGI IMG/M metagenome (GOLD analysis project Ga0190271, IMG submission 133747) | Populus adjacent soil microbial communities from riparian zone of Weber River, Utah, USA - 356 T | ecosystem: Environmental > Terrestrial > Soil > Riparian zone | place: USA: Utah | collected...
CGGATGGAGGCCATCGTCGTGCGCGTCGAGCGAATCGTCGGTATCGGTGAATCGGTGATCTCCCCGCTGGCGGCCACCGAGCAGGCGGTTCGCGGCGCACTCGACAAGGTGCGCCGCACCATCGGGCTGTAGTGCCGGCCACCGCCGACATCGCTGTTCCGCCGCGACGACGTCACCGACATCACCGACTCCGCCGTCCGCCGAAGCGACTCCGCGGAGACCGCCGACGACAGCCTGTTCGCGGGGATCGTCGACGCGTGGTCGGGCGAGCCTGCCAGGACACGGACCCGCGGCATCGCCCTGGATGTCGCGCTCATCCACGTCGCGCCTACCTGCTGGGTCGCTACGAGATGACGCCGGGCTGGAGCACCCACCCGCGGCCGATTCCCGCCCAGATCGGCGGGGTCGCCCGCGCCGTCTACCCGTGTCCTATCCGCTATTGCGCAGTGCGGTAGCCAATCCACTCATCGTCAGCAGGATTCCGCGCTGCACGAGTTCGTCGTCGTCGCCGGAGCGGTAGCGACGCAGCAGTTCGACCTGCAGGTGGTTCAGCGGCTCGAGGTACGGAAACCGGTTGAACACCGACCTGGCCAGCGCCGGGTTGTCGGCCAGCAGATCGTCGTGTCCGGTGATGAGTTTGTGCATCCGGATCGTGCGCTCGTGCTCGTCGGCGATCTTTTCGAACACCCGGTGCCGAAGTGCTTCGTCCTCAACAAGTTCCGCGTAGTGCGCGGCCAGACCGAGATCCGATTTGGCCAGCACCTGCGCCATGTTCGACAGCACCGTCGCGAAGAACGGCCAGCGCCGGTACAGGCCCTGCAGCACCTCCAGACGCGCTTCACCGTCCCCGCCGTCGGCGATCCACTCCTCGAAGGCCGTGCCCGTGCCGTACCAGCCGGGCAGCATCACCCGGGACTGGCTCCACGCCAGCACCCATGGGATCGCCCGTAGGTCCGAGATCGACGTGGTCGGCTTGCGCGACGTAGGCCTGCTACCGATGTTGAGGGCGCCGATCTCGCTGACCGGCGTCGATGCCTTGAAGTACTCCACGAATCCCGGTGTCTCGTGGACCAGTTCGGAATACGCCCGCTGAGCCCGCGCTGCCAGCTCGTCGAGCACCTCGTACGCCGGCTCTGCCTCATCGCCCAACCCCTCGACGTCGAGCAGCGTCGCCTCCAGGGTGGCGGCCAGCAGAGTCTCGAGGTTGCGGTGCGCGATCCTGGGCTCGGCGTACTTCGCGCCGATCACCTCACCCTGCTCGGTGATCCGCAGTGAGCCCCGCACCGCACCGGGAGGCTGCGCGAGGATCGCGTCGTAGCTCGGTCCGCCACCACGCCCGACGGTGCCGCCACGACCGTGGAACAGCCGCAGCCGGATTCCGGTGTTGCGGGCCGACTCGACCAGGTCCAGCTCGGCACGGTACAACGCCCAGTTCGCCGCCAGGTAGCCGCCGTCCTTATTGGAATCCGAATAGCCCAGCATGACCTCCTGGCTGTCGCCACGCGCAGCGACGACGGCACGGTAGACCGGAAGGTCAAGTGCCGCTTCCAGGATCGACGATCCACGCTGGAGATCGTCGATGGTCTCGAACAACGGGACGATGCCGACCGGTGCGTAGGGATGTTCCGACGACGCGTCCAGCAGCCCGGCCTCCTTGAGCAACAGCGCCGCCTCGAGCATGTCCGAAACCGACTGGCACATCGAGATGATGTAGTTCGGCACGGCCGCACGGCCGAAGACGTGTACGGCCCGCGCGGCCGCGGCGACGATGTCGATTTCCTTGCGCGCCAGCTCCGACAGTTCGGCGTCCCGGCCGATCAGCGGCCGGCGGGTGGCCAACTCGGCTGCCAGCACCTCGACGCGTTCCGGCTCGCTCAGCGACGTGTAATCGGCATGCACCCCGGCCCACGCCAGCAGCTCCGCGACGACTTCCTCGTGCACATCGGAGTTCTGCCGCAGGTCGAGGCCGGACAAGTGAAACCCGAAGACGCGCACCGCTTCTCGTAGCCGCGCCAGCCGGTCGTCGGCAACCACGGCGCTGCCGTTGGCGCGCAGTGAGGCATCGACGGTATCGAGGTCCGCCAGCAGCTCACCCGGGGTCACATAGCCCTGCATTCCGAGGTCGAGCTCGTGTTCGGGCTGCCGGTCGAGTATCTGCTGGGCGGTCGCGGTCAGCCGGGCATGGATCACCCGCAGCGCGCGCCGGTAGGGCTCGTCGGCGCGGGCTGGTTCGTGGCAGGCCTCGGCGAGGGCGGTCAGCCCAGCGCTGATCTGCACCAGCCGCCGCGACATCGACAGCTCCTCCTCGAGCCCGGTGAGCTCGACGAAGTAGTACGCCAGCGCGGTGTAAGAGGCGCTGCCGGTCGCGAGCCTGACCACCTCGGCGGTCACATTGGGATTGCCGTCACGATCCCCGCCGATCCACGATCCCGGCCGCAGGATCGGCTCCTCCAGCAGGTCGGCACCCGGCCAGCGCGCCTGGAAGGCTGCCCGGACCTCGGCATTGACCTGGGGGATCACCTCGAAGAACGCCGCCGGATAGTAGCGGAGTCCCGTCTCGATCTCGTCCTGGATCTTCAGCCGGGACAGCCGGATCAGCGCGGTCTGCCACAGCGTGAGGATGTGGCGGCGCAACTCGCGTTCGACGTCGCGACCGTCCTCGGTCCTGGTCTGCCCGTGCAGGCGCAGCCGCATCAGCTCGGTGATGCGGTGCTGGGTGTCGAAGACGGTGCGCCTGCGCGTCTCGGTGGGATGGGCGGTGATGACCGGGGATACCAGCGCACCGACGAGGGCGTCGGCGACCGTGTCCGAATCCAGGTCCGCGGTATCGAGTTTCAGGTAGGTGGCGGCCAGGCTGCTGTCCTGCGGGGGCGCACCGGCACTTTCGTGCACCGCCCGGCGGCGCTCGCGGTGGATGTCCTCGGCGACGTTGGCGAGCAGCGCGAAATGGGTGAACGCGCGGATTACCGGAATGGCCTGATGGACGTCGACGCCGTCGAAGAGCTTGGCCAACTCGGCGCGGTCGATCTCTGACCGGCGTACCCGGAAGGACTCGACACGGGCCCGTTCGACAAGGTCGAAGACCTCGTCGCCGTTCTGCTCGCGCACCGTATCGCCCAGGATCGCGCCGAGCAGGCGAATATCTTGGCGCATCGGTTCGGTGGCTTCCCTGCCTACCTGGGTGCGCTGCACGGCTCCGATCGGTTCGAGCGCAGTATCGGACACCAGGTCGGAGGTCTCAGGCATGTCTCCAAGTATCGGCTCAGCTCAAGCCCAGCGCATGGCGAGTAGTACAGAAGAAGTCGACTAGCGTGGCGCAAAGACAAGGCAGGAGACGACGATGACTGTCGAGGAGGCCGAGATCCTGGTGATCGGCGCCGGGCTGGCCGGATTGCGGTGCGCCTCGGTTCTGGCGGCGGCCGGTCGCGATGTGCGCATCTGGGAGGCGTCCGACGACGTCGGCGGGCGCATCAGGACCGATGTCGTCGACGGGTTTCGCTGCGATCGCGGATTCCAGGTTCTCAACCCTGCCTACCCCGAACTCCGTCGTTGCTCAGACGTCCTGGATATCCCCGCCCTGCGGTTGCAGCCGTTCGGACCGGGCGTCGGCGTGCGCCGGGAGCACGGGTCGGTCGTTCTGGCACATCCGCTGCGGCAACCGGCGCGACTGCCCGCCATCCTCGCCCGGCGCGGCGTTCGACCGTCCGACCTGGTGTCACTGGCCCGCTGGGCGTATCCCGCACTGCGCCCCCACCAGTTGACCGAGGGACGTCACGATGACACCGCTCTTGTAGCGGCACTTGATCGTTCAGGCCTGGACGGTGAACTGCGCCGGGTCATCGACCGCTTCCTGTCCGGGGTCCTGCTCGATGACTCCGGCGCCACGTCCAACGCGTTCGCGCTGCTGCTGGTGCGGATGTTCGCCCTCGGCGTGCCCACGCTGCCCGCGGACGGCATGCAGGCCCTCCCGCGGCAACTGGCGGCCGCCCTGACGGAGCGGATTTCGTTCGGCAGGCGAGTGACCGAGGTCGCCGACGACGGCGCCGGCTGGCGGGCGAACGCCGAGGACGGTGTGGTGCTGCGCGCCCGCCAGGTGGTCATCGCCACCGACACCCGAGCCGCGGCCCGGTTGGTCGGCGGCGAGCCAGCCGCGACGCGCGGGGTGGTGACGGACTGGTGGGCGTCGGAGCGGCCGTGGAGCGGGCCCCCGATGCTCTGGGTGGATGGGCGCGAGGGCGACCGGGGACCGGTGGTCAACACCGCGGTGATCAGCGCGGCGGCACCCAGCTATGCGCCGCCGGGCCGTCACCTGATCCAGGCGTCCGCGCTGCTCGGTCCCGGCCATCCCGAGCCGGCCGAGGCGCAGATGCGCGCTCACGCCGCCGTGATCCTCGGTGTCGACGCCTCCGACTGGCAGCCCGTCACCCGCCATGTGGTCGCGGATGCACTGCCTGCGCAGCCGTCGCCGCTGGTGGTGCGCCGTACTGTCCGGGATCCAACCGGGGTGTGGGTGTGCGGCGACCACCGGGACACCGCATCCATACAGGGTGCGCTGGTCAGCGGTCGCCGGACCGGTGCGGCGGTGCTCCGCGCGCTGCTTTAGGCCCCGTACTTGATCTGCAGGGCCATCCCGACGATGGAAACCACCCAGATGCCCGTGACGAACAAGGTCAACCGGTCGAGGTTCTTCTCGACGACGGTGGAGCCGGACAGGCTGGACTGCACGCCGCCGCCGAAGAGGCTGGACAGACCGCCACCCTTGGCGCGATGCAGCAGAATCAGGAGCACGACCAGCACGCTGGTCACGACCAGGGTGATCTGCAGGGCCAGTTCCATGGCCGTCAGACTACAGGGCGCCGGCTAGGCCCCAGGCCTACGGGTCAGGGAAGCGGCCCGCCCGCCGCGATCGCCGACAGGGTGGCGAACTGCTCGGCGTCCAGCGACGCCCCGCCCACCAGTGCGCCGTCGACGTCGGCCTGACCGACGATCTCGCCGACGTTCTTGGCGTTGACGGATCCGCCGTAGAGCACCCGCACGCCGTCGGCGATCTCCGGCGATGCCAGGTTGCCCAATTCCGTGCGGATGGCGCCACACACCTCCTGCGCGTCGGCGGCGCTGGCCACCCTGCCGGTGCCGATCGCCCACACCGGCTCGTAGGCGATGACGGACTGACTGATCTGGTCGCCCGACAGCCCCGCCAGCGAGCCGCGCAGCTGGTTGACGTTGTACTCGACGTGGTTGCCGGCCTCCCGGACGTCGAGGTGCTCGCCGATGCAGATGATCGGGATCAGCCCGTGCTTGAACGCGGCAGCGGCCTTCGCCGCGACCAGCGCGTCGTCCTCGTTGTGGTAGGTGCGCCGCTCCGAGTGGCCGACGACGGCGAACGTGCAGCCCAGCTTGGCCAGGAACGCGCCGCTGATCTCACCGGTGTACGCGCCGGAGTCGTGCTGCGATACGTCCTGAGCACCATAGGTCAGCCGCAGCTTGTCGCCGTCGACGAGCGTCTGGACACTCCGCAGATCGGTGAACGGCGGGATGACGGTGACGTCGACCTTGTCGAAGTACTTGTCCGGCAACGAGAAAGCGATCTTCTGCACCAGCGCGATGGCCTCGAAATGGTTGAGGTTCATCTTCCAGTTGCCGGCGATCAAAGGCTTACGGGACACGGCGATGAGCCTCTCGGGCGAAGAGCAACATGGGTGGTCTCCTAGTTCAATGCTGCAGAATGGTCAACGCTGCAGGATTTTCAGAGCTGCAGGATTTTCAGACCGGGTAGGTCTTTGCCCTCAAGGTATTCCAGCGACGCGCCGCCACCGGTGGAAATGTGCGAGAAACCGTCGTCGGGCAGGCCGAGTTGGCGCACCGCCGCCGCCGAGTCGCCGCCGCCGACAACGCTGAACGCGCCCTTGGCGGTGGCGCTGATGATGGCTTCGGCCACCCCCTTGGTGCCCGCGGCGAAAGCCGGGAACTCGAACACCCCCATCGGGCCGTTCCAGAAGATGGTCTTGGCGTTGGACAGCAGCGTGGTGAACCGCTTCACCGACTCCGGGCCGATGTCCAGGCCCAGTTTGTCGTCAGGGATCCGGTCGGCAGCCACCGTCTCCGCCGGGGAATCGGCGGCGAACTTCTCCGCCACCACGATGTCCACCGGCAGATGCAGGACGTCGCCGTAATCGTCCAGCAGTTTGCGGCAGGTCTCGATCATGCTTTCTTCGAGCAACGAGCCGCCGACCGAAACGCCTTGTGCGGCAAGGAATGTGAAGCACATGCCGCCACCGATGAGCAGACTGTCGGCCTTGTTGGCCAGGTTTTCGATCACCGCGAGCTTGTCCGACACCTTGGATCCACCGAGCACCACGGCGTAGGGCCGGTCGTCGGCACCGGTCAGCTGCTCGAGCACCTTGACCTCGGTGGCCACCAGCTTGCCCGCGTAGTGCGGCAGCAATCCGGCGACGTCGTACACCGAGGCCTGCTTGCGGTGCACCACACCGAAACCGTCACTAACGAAGGCCGCGCCGGAATCGGGGCCGCCCACGAGGTCGACCAGCTGCTTGGCGAACGCCAACCGCTCGGCGTCGTCCTTGCTGGTCTCCCTGGCGTCGAAGCGGATGTTCTCCAGCAGCAGGATGTCGCCGTCGGTGAGGCCCTCGGCGCGGGCGAGTGCGTCGGATCCGACGACATCGCCGGCGAGTTGAACGTGGCGGCCCAGCTGGTCGCCGAGCGCCGCGGCCACCGGGCCGAGGGAGAACTTCGGGTCCGGCGCGCCCTTGGGCCTTCCCAGATGCGCGGTGACGACGACCCTGGCGCCGGCGTCACTCAACGCCTTCAGCGTCGGCACCGAGGCGATGATGCGGCCCGGGTCGGTGATGTTGCCGTCGTCGTCGACAGGGACGTTCAAGTCGGAGCGCACCAAGACGCCCCGCCCCGTTACCCCCTCGGACAGAAGGTCGTCGAGTGACTTGATCCCCATCGGAGTTACAGCGACTTGCCGACAAGGCCGACCAGGTCGGCCAGGCGGTTGGAGTAGCCCCATTCGTTGTCGTACCAGGAGACGACCTTGGCCTGGTTGTCGATGGCCTTGGTCAGGCCCGAGTCGAAGATCGAGCTGTGCGGGTCGGTGACGATGTCGCTGGACACGATGGGCGCGTCGTAGTACTTCAGGATGCCCTTGAGCTTGCCCTCGGCGGCCGCCTTGAGCGCCGCGTTGATCTCCTCGGCGGTGGCGGACTTCGCCAGTTCGACGGTCAGGTCGGTCACCGAACCGGTGGGGATCGGCACCCGCAACGCATAGCCGTCGAGCTTGCCCTTGAGCTCGGGCATCACCAGGCCGATCGCCTTGGCGGCGCCGGTGGAGGTGGGGACGATGTTCAGTGCCGCGGCTCGGGCGCGGCGCAGGTCGCTGTGCGGACCGTCCTGCAGGTTCTGATCCTGGGTGTAGGCGTGGATCGTGGTCATCAGGCCTTTGACGATGCCGAACTCGTCATGAACGACCTTGGCCAGCGGGCCGAGGCAGTTCGTGGTGCAAGACGCGTTGGAGATGATGTTCTGGCTGCCGTCGTACTGGTCGTCGTTGACGCCGATGACGATGGTGATGTCGGGGTCGGTGGCGGGCGCGGAGATGATGACCTTCTTGGCGCCGGCGTCCAGGTGCCCCTTGGCCTTGGCGGCGTTGGTGAAGATGCCGGTGGACTCGACGACGACGTCGACGCCCAGATCGCCCCAGGGGAGTTCGGCCGGGCCTGCCTTGACTTCGAGCGCTTTGATCTTGACGTCGCCGACGACGATTATGTCATCGCCCTCGAGGCTCACGTCGTAGGGCAGTCGGCCGAGGATCGAGTCGAACTTCAGGAGGTGCGCCAGACTGGCGTTGTCGGTGAGGTCGTTGACCGCCACGATCTCGATGTCGGTGTTCTTTCCTTCGGCCTTCTGCGCATCCAGCGCGCGGAAGAAGTTGCGTCCGATGCGGCCGAAGCCGTTCACGCCTACCCGGATCGTCACGTCTCTCTCCTCTGTATCTGTTCGACGGCACGCATCTGTTCATGCGCATCGGTCACTGAAGTCTTCGGCACTGCTCGGCAGTCAGCCTAGTGGTTGTCCTTCTCGCTGCGCGCGGTCTTCCCGCACCGGTTTCAGAGAGCTCCAAGACTCTGGTCGGCATACGGGTTGCCCAACCATTTGCGGCGAATGCGCTGCAGTGTGCCGTCCTCTTCCAGCTCGGCCTGCGCGACCTGCAGTCTGGCGGCAAGCGTCCGGTCAGCCGGTGCCACTGCGATCGCGATGTGTTCCACCGAGAGCCCGCGCTGCACCACGTCCACGCTGGGCACCGCTTTGACCAGTTCGGCCAGCACCGGGGCGAGCTTGAGTACGGCGTCGCATTCGCCGGTGGCGAGGTCGGCGATCGCGGTACCGACGTCGCCGTAGCCGTAGACGCGAACCCGCCCGGCTTTACCGTCGGCGACCAGACGCTCGGCGATTTGCTCGCTGGTGTTGCCGCGCTGCACGCCGATCGTCAGACCGACGAGGTCGTCGATCGACCGCACGTGCGGCAGCCGCCGGGTGTCGACGGCCAGGGCCTGTCCGGAGATCAGGTACGGCGGCAGGAACGTCGCCTTGCGCTCACGGTCCGGTGTCACCGTCGTGCCCGCCGCAACGCAGTCGTACCCACCGGTCCCCAGCCGGTCGAAGATGGCTTCAAAGTCCCCGCAGTCCGATCCGGAGATACCCTCATCGGCGACGAAGTCGACGGGCTCGCCGATCGCGCGGGCGAGTTCGGTCATGAGATCGATGTCGAGACCGGTGCCACCCGGCATCGCATTGAACGGCGGGTCCGGGTAGGCCACGCCGACCCTGATTCCGATCCGGCGGCCGTCCTGCACCACTCAGGCGTCTTCCATAAGATCCGGAGTCACGGCCGACTCGGTGTCGGGGATGCCGTCCTGTTTGGCCTTGCGGTCAGCCATCGACAGCAAGCGCCGAATGCGCCCTGCCACAGCGTCTTTGGTCATCGGCGGCTCAGCCAGCCGGCCGAGCTCCTCCAGTGAGGCCTGCCGGTGCGCCACGCGCAGGCTGCCCGCGGCGGCGAGGTGATCGGGTACCGAATCGCCGAGGATCTGCAGCGCCCGTTCCACCCGTGCGGCCGCGGCCACTGCCGCCCGTGCCGATCGCCGCAGGTTGGCGTCGTCGAAGTTGGCCAGCCGGTTCGCGGTGGCCCGCACCTCGCGGCGCATCCGCCGCTCCTCCCACGTGAGCCTGGTGTCCTGCGCTCCCATCCGGGTGAGCAGCGCACCGATCGCCTCGCCGTCGCGGACCACCACCCGGTCGGCGCCACGCACCTCACGGGCCTTCGCGCTGACACCGAGTCGCCGGGCCGCACCCACCAGGGCCAACGCGGCCTCGGGGCCGGGGCAGCTGACTTCGAGCGCCGACGACCGTCCTGGTTCGGTGAGCGACCCGTGCGCCAAAAACGCTCCACGCCAAGCGGCCTCGGCGTCGGCGACACTGCCGCCGACGACCTGGGCGGGCAGGCCGCGCACCGGCCGGCCGCGCAGGTCGAGCAGCCCGGTCTGCCGTGCCAGCGCCTCACCGTCCTTGGCGACCCGCACCACGTATCGCGTGCTCTTGCGGATACCGCTGGCGGACAGGACGTGCACCACGGCGTTGTAGCCGTACAGGTCGTAGATGTCCTTGCGCAGCCTGCGCGCGATGATGCCCAGGTCCACCTCGGCCTCGACGACTACCCGTCCGGCCACGATGTGCAGACCGCCGGCGAAACGCAGCAGGGAGGCGACCTCGGCACGGCGCGCACTCACTGAATTCACCACCAACCGGCTGAGCTCATCCTTGACCTCGGCTGTCATCGCCACGGGTCGTCACCTCTCGGTCCGTTCACTGTCGGTGTCGGCGGTGTCGCCTTGGGCGTGCCGGTTGGCGTCATGCCGCGCCTGCGAACCCCCTCCAGCGCCGCGGCCAGCCTCGCCGGGTCATGTAAAGGTGTACCAGGTCTGGAAACGTCAGCAAACTCAACGTGGGCATCGAGGATGTTGGCGGTGCGGCGCAACTGCTCCCGCTCCCGCTCGCTCGGCACCCGGCTCGCGTCGACGATGATGTCGTGCACGGTGAAGTCCGGCGCATGCTGGGCCAGCACGTGGATGTGTCGCTCGACGGAGAAACCCGCCGTCTCCCCCGGCTCGGCCACCAGGTTCAGTACCAGAGCGCGGCGCGCGGTGGTCGCCTGCAGTGCCGCGGCCAGCTGCGGCACCAGGACATGCGGGATCACGCTGGTGAACCACGAACCCGGCCCGAGCACGACGAGGTCGGCGTTCATGATCGCGTCGATCGCCTGCCGGGTCGCCGGTGGATCAGCCGGCAGCAGCCGGACTCTGCGCACCTTGCCCACGGTGGTGGCGACCGCCACCTGACCGCGGATCGCGCGGCTGACCCGGGGGTCGGATTCCAGGCCGACGACGTCGGCTTCGATACCGAGGCCGACCGGGCACATCGGCAACACCCGCCCCTTGACGCCGAGGACTCGGCCGAGTTCGTCGAGCGCCGACACCGGGTCGGCGAGCACCTCGTTCAGCCCGGCCAGTATCAGGTTGCCGATCGGATGGCCCGCCAGGGCGCCGCTGCCGCCGAACCGGTGCTGGATGATCGTCGCCCACAACCTGCCCTGTGGGCTGTCGGAAGCCAACGCCGCCAACGCCATTCGGAGATCGCCCGGCGGCACCACGTCCAGTTCACTGCGCAGCCGGCCGGACGAACCGCCATCGTCGGCGACGGTGACCACGGCGGTCACATGCGGGGTGATCCGGCGTGCCGCCGACAGTGTGGCGTAGAGCCCGTGACCGCCGCCGAGCGCGACGATGCGAGGACTCATTCGCGACCCAGATCCCGGTGCAGCACCCGCACCGTCAACGTCGAACCGTCCTGCAGTCGAGCCGCCAGCGCCTCGGCCATCGCCACACTGCGATGCTTGCCGCCGGTACACCCGATGGCGACGGTCATGTATCGCTTGCCCTCCCGGCGGTATCCGTCGATCACGACGTCCAACAGCTGATGGTAGGAGTCGAGGAACTCGATGGCGCCCGGCTGGCCGAGCACGTAGTCGCGGACCTCGGGGTGCTGTCCGGTGTGCGGGCGCAGGTGGTCGACCCAGTGCGGGTTGGGCAGGAACCGGACGTCCATGACGGTGTCGGCGTCCATCGGGAGGCCGTACTTGTAACCGAAGGACTCGACGGTGACGCTGGTCTGCGCGACGGTCTCTCCGCCGAAGGCCCGTTCAATGCTCTCGCGGAGGGCGGGCACCGACAGTGCCGAGGTGTCGATTACCAGGTCAGCGACGGCCCGCACCGGCGCGAGCATCGCCCGTTCCGCGGCGATTCCTTCGGCCAGAGTCTGGTTGCCCTGCAACGGATGACTGCGGCGATTCTGCTCGTAGCGGCGCACCAGGATGTCGTCGGAGGATTCCAGGAACAGCACCCGCGGGGCGATGTTGCGGGTCGCCAGCTCGCTGCGGACCCAGTCCAGGTCGCCGGTGAAGCCCCGGGAGCGCACGTCCATCACCACGGCGAGCTGCGTGATGCGCGAACCGGCGGCGAGTCCGAGCTCGACCATCCGCGCGATCAGTTCGGGCGGCAGGTTGTCGGCGACGTACCAGCCGAGATCTTCGAGCACCTTGGCAGCGGTGCCCCGGCCTGCACCCGACAGGCCCGTCACGAGCACTACCTCGATACCCGATTCCTCGCCAGCGCTGCCGGCTCCCCCATGCAGTTCCTCGTCCATCCCTTGATCTGTCATCCCGACACTCTGCTCTGATCATTGCCGATAACCACTGCGGGCGCTTCCGAATGGACTGCCGATTCGATTCCGGAATCGGCCGCCGGGACCCCTAGTGCCTCCAGCACGGCGCGTGCGGTGGCGGCGCCGATGCCGGGTACCGTGATGATCTCCTCGACGCTGGCTTGTTTCAGCCGGGCCACCGACCCGAAGTGGGTGACCAGGGCCTTGCGGCGATGCTCGCCCAGTCCGCGCACCGAATCCAGCGCCGAGGCGGTCATTCGCTTGGATCGCTTGCTGCGGTGGTAGGTGATCGCGAACCGGTGGGCTTCGTCACGCACCCGCTGCAGCAGATAGAGCCCGTCGCTGTTGCGGGAGAAGATGATGGGATCAGGTTC
>Ga0190271_10001955_pt1 | contig 12173 bp, 10 predicted proteins | sample Popmic356T_FD_133747 | JGI IMG/M metagenome (GOLD analysis project Ga0190271, IMG submission 133747) | Populus adjacent soil microbial communities from riparian zone of Weber River, Utah, USA - 356 T | ecosystem: Environmental > Terrestrial > Soil > Riparian zone | place: USA: Utah | collected...
CCACGTGGGGTACTAAGAGTCCCTTGCTCGTATCCCTGGAACGGCAAGACGGCAGCCTGGTGTGTGAGCGGTGTCTCCTCGCGGAGACACCGCTCACCCGTGCTCGGGGTCTTCTCGGGCGGGCCGGGCTCGAGCGGGGTGAGGGGATCCTCCTCCGCCCCGCCTCCTCCATTCACATGTGGTTCATGCGCTTCACAATCGACGCGGCGTTCCTCGACCCCGACGGCCGTGTCCTTCGCATCGCCGAGCACCTTCGTCCCTGGCGGCTCGCAGCCTGCAAGGGCGCAAAGGCCGTCGTCGAGCTCCCCGCCGGTGAGTGCCGCCGCGTCGGCCTCGCCCCCGGCGACGTCGTGCGCGTCAGGCAGGCGTAGCTAGACGGCGCCTTCGATGGCGTGGACGGTCCACGCCGGGCCGATCCTGACGAGGTGGCTGTCCGGGTCGGCGAGGTCGTAGACCTCCGTCCCGAAGCGGGTCTTCGTCACGCGCCCGCCGCGGATTCCCTGGCGGTCGAGGCGGGTGATCTCGCCGTGAATGTCGTCGGCGGCCAGCTCGAGCCGGACCGAGCCGCCGATCTCGCGGCCGCGCTCGGGATCCCAGGTGAGGACGAGGAACGTCTGCCCCTCGAGGACGAAGAAGGCGCTGTGGGCGTTCTCCCCCTCGTCGTAGGCGGCCGCGGGCCCACGCCCGAGCAGGCGCGTGTACCAGTCGATCGAGCGGTCGAGGTCGGTGACGTAGAGGTGGACCGCGGTGACGAGGCTCACGTCGCGGGCTTCGTCTTCCCGCGAGACGCGCCCACCTCCGCAGCGTGCCGCTTCTCGCGTTCTTTCTTCTTGCGCGTACGATCGTTCCGCCAGCGCTTTAGGGGCCTGGAGCCTCGTCCCATGAGGCTGGAGACTCTATACATTCCCCCCGTGCCGCTGGAACCGAGCCGCACCGTGGACGAGCTCCGCGAGCTCCGGGAGCTGACCGGGGATGAGGACGGCGCCCAGCGAGTGGCCTGGACGGACACGTGGGTGGCGGCGAAGAGCTGGCTCTCCGGCAAGGTCGCGCCGATCGGCGCCGAGGAGGATGTCGACGAGGCCGGGAACCAGTGGTTCACGCTGCGCGGCGCCTCCGAAAGGACGCTCGTGCTCGGCGGCCACATCGACTCGGTCCCGAACGGCGGCTGGCTCGACGGCTCCCTCAACGTCGTCGCCGGAGTCGAGGTCCTGCGTCGGATCGCGGAGGAGGGGATGCCGCCGGTCACGGTTCGGCTCGTCAGCTGGGCCGACGAGGAGGGAGCGCGCTTCGGCCGCTCGCTGTTCGGCTCGAGCGCCGCCTCGGGGACGATGGCCGACCAGGCCGAGCTCCGGGAGCGCACAGACGCCTCCGGGATCCGCTGGGAGGACGCCCTGGCCGAGCACGGCGTCGACCTCGACCGCGCGCTCGACGCCCGCGCGCAGCTCACGAACGCAGTCGCCTACCTCGAGCTTCACATCGAGCAGGGCCCGGTGCTCGAAGGCATGGACCTCCCGCTCGGCGTCGTCCTCGGCACATACGGCGTCGAGCGGCACCAGATCACCTTCCGCGGCCAGGCTGCGCACGCCGGCTCGACGCCGATGGACCGGCGGCGGGACGCGCTCGCGGCGGCGGCCAAGCTCGCGCTCGAGATCCGCGGGATCGCCGCCCGCACCGGCGACGGAGCCGTCTGCACGATGGGGAGCTGCGTGACGAAGCCTGGAATCGTCACCTCGGTGGTCGAGACGGCCATCGTGCTCCTCGACCAGCGCCACCTGGACGCCGGCAAGCTCGCGGCCATGCTCGCCGAGGCGAAGGAGGCGAGCGAGCGCTTCGCGCGCGAGGAGGACGTGGAAGTCGAGTGGGAGCGGATCTGGCGCATCGACCCGATCCTGTTCGACGAGGAGCTGATCGAGCTGGCCGACGAAGCCGTCACGGACGTGGCCGGGCAGTCGCACTGCCTGCCGAGCGGGCCGCTCCACGACGCCGCCGAGGTCGCGCGCGCCGGCGTCCCCACGGTCATGCTCTTCGTCCAGAGCCTCCGCGGCCTCTCGCACACCAAGCTCGAGGACACGAAGCCCGAGCACCTTGAGCTGTCGGTGCGGGCGCTCGACCTCCTCGCGGCGAAGACGATCGCCCGCCTGGCAGCGGACTGAGGCGAACGTCAGCGCGCCAGCTCGGCGACCCCGGCGACCGCGCGGTCGACGTCCTCCTGCGAGTTGACGATGCTCGGTCCGAAGCGCAGATAGCGGGTGGCGTACGGGGTGACGCTCGCGACCACGCCGTGGTCCGAGAGGAGCCGGTCGACGAGCTCCTCGGGCGCCATCGATGCGACCTCGCAGCAAACCAGCCCGGCCGAGAGCCCCTCGTCAAACGGCGTCCGCACCACCGCCCCCGGGACCTCGCGCAGGCCCTGCTTGAGCCGCGTTGCGAGGGCCCGCGTCCGCTCGGCGGCACGCTCGCGCCCGACCTCGTGCCGGAAGCGGAAGGCGGCCGCAAGGGCCCAGCGGTGCTCGAACGCGTGGTAGCCACCCGGCGTGAAGGCGGCGGCCGAGGTCGATCCGCTCGGCTCGGCGCCGGCGATCCAGGCCCCGAAGCTCTCGCCGTCCGTGAACGAGGGGATCGTCGGGGCGACCTCCGGCCAAGCGTCGGCCCGCCCCCAGACGATGCCGGTTCCGCGCGGGCCGAAGAGCCACTTGTGACACCCCGACACGAGGAAGTCGCAGCCGAGATCGGGCAGCGCCTCCGGCTCGACCCCGAAACCATGCACCGCGTCGACGGCGAGCAAAGTCTTGCGCTTTCCCAGCTCCGCGTCCCGCTCGGAGAGCTCGTCCGCAATCTCCCGGACAGGCAGCTTCACCCCCGTGCTCGAGTGGACCCAGGTCAGCGCGACCGCGCGGGTGCTGGGCGTGACCGCGTCGCGGACCCTCTGAACGATGTCGCCCAACGCCGCCGACCCGGGCTCGTCGTACAGGCGCACCCTGCGGATCGAAGCCCCCGTGGCCTCCGCCCGCAGCCGCAGGGCCTCGTGCGTGGAGTAGAAGTCGTGCTCGCTCGTGAGGATCTCCTCGCCGGCGTCGAGCCGGAGGGTGGCGTAGAGCAGGCCCAGGCCCATCGTGGTCGAGCCGGTAACCGCGATCTCCTCCGGCGCGACGCCGAGGTATCCCGCCGCGGCCTGCAGCACGTCCGCCTCGAGCCGCTCGCTCGCGTCGTGGAGGTACACGGCCGTGTCGGCATCCAGCCGGACGCGATGCTCGGCGATCGCGTCCCGAACAGGGCGCGGGTGCGCCGCCAGGAGAAAGGACGCGAGCTGCGCGCGGCTTCGGTCGAGCTCGAAGCTCGCTCGGACGCCCTCCCAGGTGTCCAGGCCCGCCGCTGCGGCGGTCGTGGTGGCCTCCTCGTCCGAGCGGCAGCCGGCCGCGGCGAGCGCGCCGGCGCCGACGAGCAGGCCGGTGCGCACGAGCAGGTCTCGGCGGTCGAGCGTCATCCCGCGTCCCGCCTGCTAGGACGCAGCGGAACGGCCGCGGTTAGACCAGCTCTGCGATGTCCCGGCCGACCTGGACCAGGCCGATGCCGACGACGACCGCGATGACGACGCCGCCGCCGATGGTGACGTCCGTCCGGTAGAGGAAGGGCGGCACGCGCGGGCCCCAGCGGTCGGCCAGCATGGGGAGCCAGAAGCCCGCGGCGAGGAAAAGCAGCCCGAAGAGCGCGATCGCCAGACCGGCGGGCTCGAGCAGGCGAAAGTCGATGTTGTCCGGGTCGATCACTGTGCCGCCGAGCAAGGCGAGGAGGACCGCCGAGAACGCGAGCCCGCGCCACGGCTGCCCCGCCGGGAGCCAGCGGCGGACGGCGAAGACGATCAGCCCGGCGAGGAAGCCGATGGGGATGCCGACGAACGTGACGAGCCCGAAGGTGCCGCCGAGGGTGATGTCCCCTACCTGGTTGCCGTTCTCCGTGAAGGACCCGCGCGCGTCCGGGTCGGCGACGGCGAGGAGGCGCATGACGAGGCGCGACCCGAGGCCGGCGATCACGACCCCGACCGCGAGCCCTGCCGCCAGGCAGCCTGCGAGCGGCCCAAGGGCGGCGGCGACCTTCCGCGTCACCGTCCGACTCTACGGCACGCGAGGGCCGGCAGTCATGTGGTGGCCGACGAGGTGTGGATCGCCCGTGGGACCCTCCTTGCTGAGGTGGATCGCGACGCGGCCGCCGGCCTCCTCCAGACGGCGAACGACCCAGGGTCGGCCGTCGACCGGCGAGCGGCCGAGCTCGTCGCCGACCTCCGGGAGCGGCCCTTCGTGGACGCCGCGCCAGAGCTCCTGCCCGCCCGAGCTCTCCCGGATCCAGACGACGGGCGCGTCGATCCCGGCGTCGGGCGGCGCCGAGCCCCCCGTCTCCCAAACCGCCTGCGGGTCGAAGCTGGGCTGCTCGGCCGCGGCGATCTCGCGCAGCGCCAGGCGCAGCTCCTCGACGGTCGGGTTGCCCCAGTACCAGAACCCGCACCAGATCCTCGAGATCACGAGGCGCGAGTCGAGCACGAAGGTGAACGGGAGGAAGGGCAGGTGGGTCTCGTCGGTCAGCTCGAGGAGATCGAGCTCCTCCGCGACCCGCCGGTCGACGTCGGAGAGGAACGGGAACGCGCCCCCGAGCCCGGCTCGGAAGGCCCCGTTGACGTAGGGCTCGTCGATCGTGACGACGGCCAGCCGCCCAAGCTCGCGCTGGAGCTCCTCCTGGAAGCCGACAAGATTCTGCAGGCGCACCTGCTCTTTCGGGCACCACCACCCGCGGACGAACGCGAGCACGAGCGGCTGGCCCCGAGCGATCTCGCTGAGCGCGACGTCCCGGCCGGTCGTGTCGGGAAGGCGCAGGTCGGGGAACGGGTTGCCTGGGACGAGGTCGTCTCTCATCGCTTCCTCCTGTGTAGCTGGTGGCTGAGCCAGCGCGGCGTCGCGCGGCGCGCGCCGCGCACGGCCTGCGCGAGCGCGGGCGCAGCGCCCTCGCCGTGGACGCCCTCCCCGTGGCCGACGAGGATGTGCTCCGGTGCCAGGCACTTGGCCATGTCCCTGAGGCCCCTCGGCTGATAGAGCCGCAGGAACGGATGGACGCCGAGCGTCTCGTCCGGGCCGCGGAAGTACGGGACCGTCCCGAGCGCCTCGGCGCAGACGAGGACGCTCCGGGCCTCCCACCAGAGCGCGACCTCGTGCCAGCCGGGGGCGTCGAGGATCTTCCGAGCTTCGAGCGGCGAGCCCGGCACGCCGCCGAGCGGCACGCGGTGGAGCGGGGCGCCGAGCCGCCCGGCGAGCTCCGCGCAGTCTCGATCGTGGCGGTCGATCAGCTGGAGGACGCCCGCCGGCTCCCCGAGCGCCCGGACACGCTCCTCCACCCCGGGTCCGTCCACGGGGTCGACGAGCCACACCCGCCCCTCCACGGCGAGCGCGTGCGAGGCCCGCTGGAGCAGCTCCGGCTCGGACGCGATCCAGCCGAATCCGAAGTCCGTCTCGTCGCAATAGGCAATCGTCAATGCAGCTCCGGTCATAGGTTGCCGCGTTTGCCCGAACACGCGTGTCTAAACTATGATTTAGACATGTCTAAGCCTCGTGGACTGAGCCGACGCCAGCTGATCGCGGGCGTCGCCCCCGTTGTCGCGGCCGCGCCGTTCGCCGGAATAGCCCTGGCCGGCCGGAGGGAGCTCGAGGCCACGCACATGGGCACGGAGCACCCTGCGATGGGGCATGCCGCCATGATCGGCGAGGCGGCGCCAGCCCCGGGCGGCCCGAACGACCTCGACGCGGTCACGTACCCGCCGGCCGCACTGCCGCATCAGCCCGGCCGCGTCCGCGAGTACACGCTGCTCGCGCAGGACACGGAGATCGAGGTCGCCAAGGGCGTCTTCTACCCGGCGTGGACGTACAACGGCACCGCACCCGGCCCGGTCATCCGCGCGACGGAGGACGACATCCTGCGGGTCGAGTTCCGGAACGGCGGCGGGCATCCCCACACGATCCACTTCCACGGAATCCACCCGGCGAACATGGACGGGGTCTTCGAGATCGTCGAGCCGGGAGGGAGCTTCACGTACGAGTTCCCGGCGCGCCCGTACGGGATGCACCTCTACCACTGCCACGCCACCCCCCTCAAGAAGCACATCCACAAGGGCCTCTACGGCGCCTTCATCATCGACCCGCCCGAGCCGCGGCCGCCCGCGCAGGAGCTGGTGATGGTGATGAACGCGTTCGACACCGACGGCGACGGCGAGAACAACTTCTACGCGGTGAACGGGCCCGCCTTCTACTACGCGCGCTACCCGATCAAGGTGAAGCGCTCCCAGACGGTGCGCATCTACCTCGCCAATCTGACCGAGTTCGACCAGATCAACTCGTTCCACCTCCACGGCGACTTCTTCCGCTACTACCCGACCGGGACGAGCGACACCTTCGAGTACACGGACACGGTCATGCTCTGCCAGGGCCAGCGCGGGATCATCGAGATCGACTTCGCCAACACGGGGAACTTCATGTTCCACGCGCACCAGTCCGAGTTCGCCGAGCTCGGCTGGATGGGCTTCTTCGAGGTCTCCGACTAGGTGCCCCGCCGGCCGATGCACTCAGCACTGCAGCATCACCCGGAGAGGCACTGATGGAAGCCCACTCGGCCGCCGAGCAGAGCCCCCGCCGCAACGAATCGCTGCGGTGGCGCCTGTGGGCGCTCGTCCCCATCGTCCTGCTCGTCGCCGTCGTCTCGCTCTTCGCCGCGCGCGGCGGCTCCCTGCTCGAGCTGGTCGGGGAAAACCCGCCGCCGCCCGACGCCTTCGACGTACGCCGGGTCGAGTTCTCGCCGGGCGAGATCCGGATCCGGGTGACGAACCCGCAGCGTGAGGATCTGACCATCGCCACGGTGACCGTGGACGACGCGATCGTCCCGTTCACCGTCGACGGCCCAGCGACGCTCGGGCGCCTGCGCTCGGCCACCATCGCCGTCCCCTATGCCTGGGTCGAGGACGAGCCGATCGCAGTCGGAGTCACGAGCTCGACGGGCATCCAGACGACGCACGAGATCGCGGCTGCAGTGGAGACGCCCGAGCCGAGCCCGGGGGGCTTCCTCGGCTACGCCATCATCGGCGCCCTCGTCGGCATCGTCCCGGTGGCGCTCGGCCTGCTCTGGCTTCCGTCGCTCAGGCGCGCGCGGCCCGAGTGGCTGGCAGCGTTCATGGCCCTGACCGCCGGGCTCCTGACCTTCCTCGCGATCGAGGCGCTGACCGAGGCGCTGGAGCTGCAGGCGGCGCTGCCCGGCGCCCTCGGTGGTACGGGGCTGGTCGTCCTCGGCGTCGCCGCGAGCTACCTCGCCCTGACCTTCCTCTCGCAGCGGCTCGGCCGCGCGGGCGCCGTCAAGGGCGGCACGCTCGGCGGACTTGCCCTGGCGACCCTCGTCGCCGTCGGGATCGGCGTCCACAACCTCGGCGAGGGCCTTGCTGTCGGAAGCTCGTTCGCGCTCGGAGAGCTGACGCTCGGGACGTTCCTCATCGTCGGGTTCATGCTCCACAACGTCACGGAGGGGCTGGGGATCGCCGCACCGGCCGCCGAGGGGGAGCCGCCCGGCCTCGGGCGCCTGACGGCCCTCGTGCTCGTCGCAGGCGCACCGACGATCTTCGGCGCGTGGATCGGCGGCTACCTCACGAACGACGTCCTCGCCGTCCTCTTCTTCTCCATCGCCGCCGGCGCGGCGCTGCAGGTGGTAGTCGAGGTCGTGCGCTACGTCGCGCGCCGCGCGCCCGGTGGGCTCACGTCCGGGTATGCCGTCGGCGGCTTCCTGGCCGGGCTCGCGCTCATGTACGCCACAGGCCTGCTCGTCTGACGGGCGCGTACGAACGGCGCAACAGCCACTGGGTATCACCCGGGAGGGTGATAACCCGCTCAGCGGATCGGACGATACTCAGACCAGTACGGAGCGGAAGGCCGCTCCCTCTGCGGCTTATGAAGTGGACGCGACTCAACCCCCTGGCGACACGCGCGGCACGGCTGCGCGGAGTGACGGAGAGCCTGTGAGCACTCCCCTCCGCGAACGTCCCGACGCCCCGCTGGGCACCCTGATCTTCCGGGCCGGCCTCCTGCCCGCGGAGACGATCGAGAGCGCCCTCGAGGAGGGCGTGAAGACCGGCAAGCGCCTCGGCGAGATCCTCACGGAGCGTGGCCTCATCTCCGAGGTCGACCTGGCCCGCCTCCTCGCAGGGCAGAAGGGCCTCGACTTCGTCATCCTCCGCGAGCAGATCGTCGACCCGTCGGCCGCGACCCTCTTCACCGAGGAGCAGGCGCGCCTCTTCCGGGCGCTGCCGTACTCGTTCGACGGCGAGCTCCCGGTCGTGGCGATCGCCGATCCGACGGACGACGTGCTGATGCGGAACATCCGCGAGGCGCTCGGCCGCGACGACGCGCGCTTCGTCGTCTCGGCCCGCGGCGAGCTCGCCGAGATCGCAGCCGACGTCTACTCCCGGCCGCTCCCCCCGCCCGAGACTGCATCGCCCGAGGCCTCCCCGCCCGCGCCGGCCGAGGAGGAGCCCGAGTCCCACATCGAGCAACGCAACGGCCACGCGCCCGCCGACGCCGACCTGATCGCCCCGCCGTCCGCCCATGACCACGAGGCCGCCGCTCCGGAGGAGCCCGCGCCGTTCGCGACCGAGGTGGAGGCCAAGCCGGAGCCCGAGCTCCCGCCGGCGCTCACGGACCTCGACGCCTCGCCGGAAGCCCCTGGGGTTCCGGTACCCGACGAGCCTTTCAGAGTCGAGCCCCTCGACGTCGAGCCCCTCGCGGAACCCGAGCCTGAGCCGGTCGCAGCTCCCGAGCCCGTCGCTACCGCCGAGCCCGAGCCGTACGTTGCCGTCGAGCCCGAGCCTGAGCCCCTGCTCCTCGCCGAGCCGACGCCGGTCCCCGACCCGGTCGTCCCCGAAGCCTACGAGCCCCCCGCCACCGTCGAGCCGACCGCGGCGCCCGAGCCGCCCCTCCTCCCGGAGCCCGTCGGCTGGCCGCCGCAGACGGCTCCCGCTCCCCCTCCCGTCGAGCCGCTCGTCGCGTACGAGCCGCTCCGCGTGACCGAGCCGGCCGCCGCGCCGGAGCCGGAGGGCGAGCCGGAGCCGGAGGTCGCCCAGGAGCCCGCGTTCGTCTCCGAGCCGCCGGCTGCCTTCGAGCCGCCCGCCTCCGCCGAGCCTATCCCCCTGCCGCAGCCTCCCGCGCCTCTCCCGGCTCCCTACCCGCCGGCCGCCGAGGAGCCCGAGCCCGCGCCCCAGGCCCTCGAGCCGCCGGCAGAGACGTCCACGATGTGGCGCATGACGATCCGTCTCACGAACGGCGAGCGCGTCGAGGCCGGGGACTTCCCGGACCAGGCCGCGGCCAAGCTCGAGGCGAGGACGATCATGAGTCAGGTCGCCGACGTCGACTCCGACGAGTGGCCCTTCGTGAGCGGCCGCTTCCTCAAGCCCGACACGATCGTCTCCGTGGACATCGCGGAGCTCTCGGACGACGACGCCTAGCTCCCCGGAGGAAGCAAGGGCGAGGTGAGCCCCGCCGCCAGGCCGCGACGCCCGGCGAGCGCTTCCAGCACGACGACCGTGTCCGCGACAGGGATGTCCTCGAGATAGGCGTCCCGCCCCTCGAACGAGGCGAGGATCTGGCGCGCGCCGTCCCGGTAGCGGCCCGCATCGCCCGCTGCGAGCCCGCCGAGCGCCTCGGCAACCGCAGGAGGAAAGGCCGCCTCCGGCTCACGGCACAGGCCCTCCGCGAGCGGCAGGGCGTCCGCGTCCCGCTCGAGGACGAGCAGCGCGAGCACGGCCGCATACCGGCCGATCGGCGACTCCGACCCGGCCGGCTCCTGCTCGAGTGCCCAGCCGGCGTCCGCCGCGGCACCCTCGCGATCCCCGGCGAGCAGCCGCGCCTTGATCGCTCCGATCAGCCGCCCCCAGCTCTCCGGCGGCGCGTCGGAGTAGCTCTCGCGGAAGCGCTCGGCCGAGCGCGCAAGCCAACCGGCCGCCTCAGCCCGACGTCCCTGCATCAGCCGAGCCAGCCCGGCACCGGTGGCCGCCATCGCCACCCGAACGAGCTGCTTCTGCCGCCCGTCCGGGTCGGCCGGCAGGCGCGCCAGCCCGTCCGCGTAGCGCTCCTCCCCTCGCTCGGCGTGATCGTCCCACTCCACGCCCGCTGAGCCTAGCGTGCCGCGCCCGACGACCTCCTCGCCCCGCGCCGTAGCTCAGCCATGCGCCAGTAGTCCCGATGCCTGTGCGTCCTCCCGGCTTTCGCAGGCGGACCTCCCGAAGCCCACCTCGGAGACGCGGATCCGGTAATATCTGAGGGCGGCGCGAGTTTCACTCGCGCTCACTCTCTAGGAAGCAAGCAGCGCACCAGCGCTGCGTCCATGCAAGAAACACGAGGCCATCCGACGGTCCAGCCGGAGGCGACGGACGCGCTGACAGCGGCCGCCCTCCGGGTTGAAGCCTAGTCCGGCGAATCCTTCCTGCACCCGGGGGAGGACGCGGCCGAGGTGCTGGCCGAGGGTCGTGCCCGCCGGCGCGCCCTGGACGCCGCTCTCGCCGAGATGGACGCCGGAAGGCGCTCGCCGTCGACCGAGTGGAAGGTCGAGTACGCGCTCATGCTCGGGCTCGAGCGAGTCCTCACGGACAAGCCGTCCCGCCTCGCCTCCGGGACCGAGCTTCGCCGCCACCAGATCGACGCGCTCGCCGGCATGCTCGCCGAGCTGATCGCCCGCCACGAGGAGCACGCGGACAACGGGAACGGGAACGGCACGGCGGCGGAGAGCCAGGTCGAGGGAGACGAGGAGCTCGAGGACGAAGGCGCGAGCGAAGTCGACGAGAACGGCGAGGACGGCGAAGGCGAGGAGGCCGAGGAGTTCGGCCTCCACAACGACCCCGGCGCGGTCCGCCGCTTCCGCTTCCGCCATCCGACCGCGTCCGGCAAGACGATCGCGGCAGCCGGATTCGTCGAGGCCGCCCGGACGATGGGCGTCCTCATCCTCACGCACCGGCGCCTGCTGGTCGACCAGTTCACGCGTGACCTGACGACCGAAGGCTACGGCGGCCGCCTGCGTCCGGCCGTCCTGCAGGGCCAGGAGCCGCTCCAGGCGAACCCGCTCACGATCCAGACCTACGCGTGGTTCGCGCGCCACGTCGACTCGGTCTCGAGAAGCGCCTACCAGCTCGTCATCTGCGACGAGGCGCACACGGCGCTCGGCGAGAAGACCAGCGCCGCCATCCGCAGCCTCACGGAGCCGATCTACATCGGCATGACGGCCACCGAGCAGCTGATCGCCAAGCAGGTCTCAGACGTCTTCCCCGCGTCGGTGGACGACCTTCCCCTCGGGGACGCGGCGCGGCGCGGCCTGATCGCGCCCCTGCGCTCCCTGCGCGTGCGGCCCGCGGCGGCCATCTCCTCCGTTCCCATCGTCGGTGGGGACTACGACCAGGAGATCCTCGCCAAGGTCCTCGACCAGGACATCTTCAACCAGGCGGCCGCGAGCCTGTACCGCGACCGCTTCGACGCCACGCCTGGCATCGTCTACGCGGCCGGAGTCGACCACGCCTACAACCTGGCGCGGGAGTTCCGAGCTGCAGGCCTCAAGGCGGAGGCCGTCAGCGGCCGCACCCCGCCGGTGAGGCTCGCCGAGACCCTCGCAGCCTACGAGCGCGGCGACATCAACGTCCTCGTCAACGCACAGCTCCTCGCGGAAGGCTGGAACTCCCCGCGTGCGACGATCTGCATGCACCTCGCGCCGACGGCGAGCCGGCGGGTCTACCAGCAGCGGATCGGCCGAATCATGCGCCTGGCGCCGCGCAAGGAGGCCGGCATCGTCGTCGACTTCGTGGACGACGCCGCGACGCACAACGACCGCACCATCACCATCCACAGCCTGCTCGACTCCGACTTCTACCGTCCCGGCGCGCGCGTGACACCCGCTCCGCGCCGCCGCATCCAGCGTCGCGCCAAACGCAAGCTCTCCCCCGCCCCCTGGCTCGTGCCCGTGACACCCGACCCGCGCCGCCGCGTGACCGTGATCACGCGCGAGTGGGAGCGCGTCAACCCGGGCCGCCTGGCCGACGACGAGCAGCTTCTCTGGGCGCGCATCGCGGGCCGGCAGGTCCGGTTCGAGGAGCGCCAGGCCTTTGCCGAGAAGCTCGC
>Ga0190271_10001956_pt1 | contig 12172 bp, 14 predicted proteins | sample Popmic356T_FD_133747 | JGI IMG/M metagenome (GOLD analysis project Ga0190271, IMG submission 133747) | Populus adjacent soil microbial communities from riparian zone of Weber River, Utah, USA - 356 T | ecosystem: Environmental > Terrestrial > Soil > Riparian zone | place: USA: Utah | collected...
GTCACCGTCGACGGCGAGAAGGTGATGGTCGGAGATGCCACTATCGTCCGGTACGACCTCTCTGCCTCGAACGGAGTGATCCACGTCATCGACACCGTGCTCATCCCGCCGGAGGCTTGATGGATCGGCGGCGCTTGCTCACGATCGGGTTGGTGGGTGTCCTGGCCGTGGTGGCGTTCCTGCTGTTCCGGCCCGACACCCTGGTCACCGAGGTCGGGGCGGACGAGTCCCTGGAGGAGGCGTTTGCCACCACCACTGATCCAGAAGTGGCGACGACGACCACCGAAGCGCCGACGACGATCGCCGAAACGACCCTAACGACCTCGACGACCACTGTGCCCGCGGAGCCGGTGCGGCTCGCATCAGGTCAGTTTGTCGGCATCGAGCACAGCGCCAGCGGGACCGCCTCCGTTTATGAGCAAGATGGTCGGCACGTGCTCCGATTCGAGGATGACACCGACATCCAGAACGGTCCCGACCTCTATGTCTGGGTGTTGCCCACCGCGTCCTATGAGGGCGGGACCCCCGAGGAGTACATCGACCTCGGGTTCCTGCAAGGGACTGTTGGCGGGCAGAACTACGAGCTGTCCGACGAGTTCGACCCCGGGGTCCACCGAACCGTCCTCATCTGGTGTCTTCGCTTTGCCGTGCCGTTCGCCACCGCGCCGCTCAGCTGAGCCTGCGGCCTAGAGAATCAGTCGTCGCTCCAGTCGAAGACCGGCTCGGGTGGCGCCACGTGTGCCGGTCCCTGGAGCAGATCGAGCCCGTTGACGTCCTCGACGAACTCCAGCCACCACCGGTCGTAGACCGACCTCGGGTCCCATTCACGAAGACGCATACGGCCCAAGCCGGCGGGAGAGATGTCGTACACGCTCACCCCGAGGTCGGTCTCACGACCATGATTGATCCAATAAGCGTGACCCTTCACCTCGAATCGTCGATTGAGCTCCTGGTATTCCTCGAGGTGAGGCTTCAACTCGGTGGCGAGATCGCGATACCGATCCGTCTTGCCCGGTCGTAGTGGAACTGCGCTGGCGAACAGCATGCTCGTGTCCTTTCGTGGAAGGCGAATGTTGCCACTGCCATCGCTCCCGGTTGATACTGAATCCTGGTGGCCTGGAGACCGATACGGTCAATGCCTGTGCGGATCATGTCTTTGGCGCGCCCGACTGCATTGTTGGCCGTCGTCCTCGTCGCGTCCTGCTCAGCTGCCACCCCCGAGACGACAGTGGGCAGCTCGACCATGTTCGCATCACCTGCGTCGTCGTCCTCGACCAGACCCACCTCGACGACGACGAGCACCACGACTCTTCCCGGGTCGACCACGACTGAAGTGTCCACGACGACGCCCGTCGTCGCCATAGCAACCACCACTACCGAAGGCAGCCCCCCTCCGGTGGAGGACCCCCTCTACTCGCCACCGGCGGCGGGGCCCTCCGGTGATCCTTCCGCGGCGATGCCGCCCGGCGCCGAGGGCGTGACGGTGGCTTCGATAACCGATGGCGATACCCTCGATGTTCGGGCCGATGACGGGTCGGTCTTCGAGGTCAGGATCATCGGGACCAATACACCCGAGAGGGGTGAGTGCTTCGCGGACGAGGCAGCGCGGGTTCTCGCTGCGTTGGTCCCGCCGGGCTCGAGGATCGGCATGACCAGCGATGTGTCCGACATCGACCAGTTCGATCGACGTCTGCGCTACTTGTGGGTCGGGGCCATGTCGATCAACGAGGAGACGGTTCGCCGGGGGGCTGCCCTTTCGAGGAGTTATCCTCCGGACACTGCGATGACCGAACGGTTCGATGATGCCCAGGCCGCAGCGAAGGAGGCGGGGCTCGGCCTGTGGTCACCCACCGCGTGCGGGCCACGCGCCGAGGCCACTCTGGGCATCGTCGAAATGATGTTCGACGCGCCGGGGAACGATAACGACAATCTCAACGGGGAGTGGATCGCGATCCGGAACGAGGGAGAAACCTCGGTCGATCTCACCGGCTGGGGCATCAAGGACGAGTCGGCCAGCCACCGGTACGAGTTCCCGGTGTCATTCACCCTCCTGCCTGGTGAGACGGTCACCGTGAGGACCGGCTGCGGCGCCGATTTCGACACCGACCTGTATTGGTGCAACCAGGGATCAGCTGTCTGGAACAACGACGGCGACACCGCCTTCCTCCTCGATCCCAGCGGCAATACCCACGTCGCTTACGCCTATTCGGGGTGATCGCCGCGGGGGACCAAACTGCACCCATGCAGGAGACCGCTTCCGTACGTAAACGTCTGTCCGCCGTCTTGTTCGGTGGCGTTGCACTTGGCTCGACTGCGTATATCGCCGCCGTGACCATCGCCACCCTCGCCGTCGATGAGATCACCGGATCTGCCGCATTGGCCGGTGTGCCGGGGGCAACGGCCACCCTTGGGACCGCAGTCGGGACCAGCCTGCTGATCCGGAATGTGGCGCGTCGTGGCCGCCGCCCGGGATTGGCGGCGGGTTATGCCGCCGCGGTGGTCGGCAGTGGGTTGAGCATCCTCGGGCTCACCACCGATTCGCTTCCTCTTCTCCTGGTCGGAATGGCGCTCCTCGGTCTCGGCAACGCATCTGGCCACCTGGCCCGGTATGCCGCGGCCGAGATGTTCCCTGAGGACCGCAGGGGCCGGGCCCTGGGCACAGTGGTCTGGGCGGGAACCATAGGATCGGTCCTCGGCCCAGCGCTGCTCCAGCCCTCCGGTCGGGTCGCGGTCGACCTCGGCCGGTCGGAGCTGGCGGGTGGATTCCTTGTGAGCTTCGTGTTCATGGGGATCGCATTGGTCCTCTACCTCGTGGGCTTACGGCCCGACCCGGCCACCCTCGCCATCGATCGACTGGAGCCGACCGACGCACCGCCCGTTGGCCTGGGGCCGGCGTTTCGCCTGCCGGTGGTACGTGTCGCGCTGATCGCCATGACCGCCGGCCAGGTTGTGATGGTGATGATCATGACCTCCACCCCCCTCCACATCCACCATCATGGCTCCGACCTGGGGATCGTCGGTCTGGTGATGAGCGCCCACACCCTGGGGATGTTCGCCCTGTCGCCCCTCACGGGGAGGCTCACCGACCGATGGGGTGGCTACCGGGTGATCATGTGGGGCATGGCTCTTCTCGGGCTCTCGGCGTTGGTGGCTGCCTATGGCCCCAACGACTCCACGACTCTGCTGGTGGTCGTTCTGTTCGCCCTCGGCTACGGCTGGAATCTGGCGTTTGTCGCCGGCAGCTCCATGCTCACGATCGGCGTGGGCAGCGACATCCGGAGCCGTCTCCAGGGGAGGGTCGACTCGCTCACCTGGACCGCCGGCGCCCTGGCCAGCGTCTCTTCTGGCGTGATCTATCAGGCCAGCGACTACCGGGCCATCAGCCTGATCGGGCTGTTACTGCTGGTCGTCCCGGTGGTGTTCATGTTCCGCCATCGGGGTGCACCGTTGGCGGTCGGAACGTGAGTCGAGGGAGGATCAGTTCTCGGTTCGCAGCGGCCGCGGGGCATCGGAACTCGGGTCGAACAAGACCTTGATCTGGGGTGACTCCCCTTTGGCCATCGGGATCAGCCCTACTTGCAGGACCTGATCCAGGGGGTAGACCGTCGGTGCTACCTCTGCCCACGCGCCCGGGTCGGCTGCGATCAGGTCGACCGCCCTGGGGAAGTCCTGGGCGAATACATGGGCCTGGGTACCGATGATCTCCAGCTCGTCGAGGGCGATCTCCCTGAAGTCGACGGCCACGGGTTCGGGCTGGTGACCCACGACCACTACCCGGCCACCGTCCGCTACGAGCTGAAGGGCGCGTAGAAGCGAGTCGGGACGACCGGTGCATTCGAATACCACGCTCGCCCGGTCATCGTTCAGTAGCTGACCCGGCCCCGGTGCTGATACGTCGAGGGTCGAAGCCGCACCGAGACGTGCGGCGGTGTCCAGTCTCGCCGGCTCGAGGTCGACGGCTGTCACCGTCGTCCCTGCCTCTGCGGCCGCGTGCACGATGAAGCTGCCTATTCCACCCACCCCCAGCACCGTCACGAGGTCACCCTCGACCACCCGGCCCCGACGGGTGGCATGCAATGCGATGGACATCGGCTGGGTCATGGCGGCGAGGTCAGGCGTGATGGCGGAGTTCGACAGATTGAACGTGCAGGAGGCGGGGACCACCGCTGATTCCGCCAAACCCCCGTTGGAGTGGAGGCCGACCGTCCAATACTCCTGGCAGAGGTTCGTGTGCCCCTTCCTACATGGTGGGCACGTACTGCAGGATACGCCCGCCCCTACTGCCACCATGTCCCCTTCGGTGAAGCCGGTGACTCCATCGCCCACGCCGGACACCCATCCCGAGAACTCGTGACCGGGGATGGTCGGGCCGGAGTGGCCACTGTGAGGATGAGCGGTGTCGACAGGGTGGAAGCGAGGGCCGTGCACGAACTCTCCCGCATCGGTGCCGCATATGCCGACCGTCGCGACGCGCAGTTGTAACTCGCCCGGCCCCGGATCCGGGACCGGTAGCTGTTCGAGCCGGACATCGCCCGCCCCGTGATACCTGACTGCCCTCATACCCGCCTTTCGACATGGGGATCGTGGTGCATACTGTGCCGCATGTCCACCTCATCTCCAGCCAGGGTCGGGTTCGCGGGTCTGGGTCGTATGGGTTCCCGGATAGCCGCCAACGCCGCCAAGGCCGGTCATGAGATGACAGTGTGGAATCGCACCACAGCGGTGGCAGAAGAATGGGTGGGGGAGAACGGTGGCGTAGTGGCCGTGACCGTCTCCGACCTCGCCGGAAGTGAGTTCATCATCACGATGCTGGCCGATGGTGACGCCCTCGAAGAGGTGTATGCCGACCTCGCTGGGAGTCTCGGTCCACGGACAGTTGCAATCGACATGGGCACCTCGGGTCCAGAGAGCTTCGAGAAGGCCCGGGCCTTAGTGGAGGCGCGGGGAGCGACCATGGTGGATGCCCCCGTGTCAGGAGCGACAGCGGCCGCCGAGGCAGCCTCGCTGCTGGTGATGGTGGGTGCCTCAGACGAGGTCTACGAACGCGTCGAGCCGATCCTCCAATCGGTGGGCAATCCCGTGCACGTCGGGCCTACCGGTTCCGCCGCCGTGCTCAAGCTGGCCGTCAATTCGGTTCTCTATGGCCTGAATCAGGCCGTGGCCGAGGCGGTGGCTTTGGCGGAGAGATCGGGAGTGGAGCCGGAGACCACTATCGACATCCTGGCCAAGGGTGCCGCAGGAGCACCGATGCTCACCTACCGCCGTGAGCAGTATCTGCATCCCGACCAGGCTCCGATCACGTTCACAATCGATCTGGCACGGAAGGACCTGACCCTCGCCCTGGAGCAGGCCCGGCGCACCGGGGCCCCGACCGGTCAGCTGGAACGAACGATGGAGCTCATGGAGCAGCTGATCGAACAGGGTCACGGGTCACAGGACATGGGCTACGTGGTCGCGGCCAGCCGCCAAGCCTGAGCTCAGACCCTCTCTTCCACCAGCCGCACAACTTCGGGCTTGAGGGTCTTGCCCATGGCATTCCGTGGCAGGGCATCGGTGAAATGGAACTCCTTGGGCACCTTGTGTGGGGCGAGCCGGCTCTTCGCCCACGCCTTGAGCTCTTCGGCCTCCACCGGGCCTGACTGAACCAGCACGGCAACAACCCGCTGACCCCATTCCGGATCGTCGATTCCGACCACCGCTGCTTCGCTGATCGCCTCGTGTCCGAGCAGGACATCCTCGATCTCGAGAGCGGACACTTTCTCGCCGCCGGTCTTGAGGATGTCGATCGAGGACCGGCCGAGGATCCTGTAGCGATCCTTCTCGACGATTGCCGTGTCGCCGGTTCGAAACCAGCCGTCGGAGGTGAAGGCCGAGCCAGTGTCTTGGGGTCGGTTCCAATACTCGAGGAAGACGGTGGGTCCCCTCACCTGGATCTCTCCGGGCTCATCGCCAGAGACTTCGATCCCGTCGTCGCCGACGACGCGAACGTCGACACCCGGAAGCGGCATGCCGACCGAGCCCGGGACGCGCTCCCCTCGGTAGGGGTTCGACAGACCCATCCCGATCTCGGTCATCCCGTATCTCTCGAGCAGGGTGTGACCGGAGAGCTCACGCCATCGCTCGAGGACGGGAACGGGCAGCGCGGCCGAGCCGGAGACCATCAGCCGGAGACGGCCAACTCCGTCCCGGAAGGCGGATGTCGCCTCATCGGACATTTGATCGAGGTGGGTGATGAGCCGGTGATAGATGGTGGGAACGGCCATGTACAGGGAGAGGTGGCCGGCGGTGAGGCGGTCGACAACCTGGTCGGCGGCGAACGCGGGGAGCATGTCGCACCGCGCCCCGCTCCATAGGGCGCAACCGATGACGTTGACGATGCCGTGAATGTGGTGCAGGGGGAGGGTGAGCAGGATGCGATCGTCCTCATCCCACTCCCAGGCCTCGACCAGCGAGATGATCTGGGCCTGGATGTTGGCGTGGGTGGTTACCACACCTTTCGGCCGGCCGGTGGTCCCGCTGGTGAAGAGGATCATGGCTCGTCGGTCCGGCTCGATTCGAGGCAGTGGCACAGGGTCCTGCTTCAACTCCTCTACGAGGAGGAATCGAATACTTCTCGCGTCGGCCAGGGGGCGCAGCAGATCGGCGTATATCGACGAGGCGATAGCGATGACCGGAGTCGTGGTGTCGAGCACGTACTCCAGCTCGGGTGCCGGGTGGGTGAGACAGAGCGGGACGGAGATCCCGCCGGCCCGCCAGATCGCCCACTGGGCCCGCACGTAGTCGAACGAGGGCTCGACCATGAACGCGATCCGGGCCTCGTCGAGGTCGGTTTGGCCATCGAGCAGGCGGGCCGCGGCCCGTTCCGATCTGGCGAGCAAATCGGCGTAGGTATGAGTCCCGGCTTGATCGGAGATGGCGACCCGGTCGTGCCACTCGGCTGCCCGGCCAATCAAGGAGATGGACTCACCCATCCGATGCCATCTCGCCCCTGGCACCGATGATGACGATGTTCCCGTCGGGGTCGGCGACCCGGGCCACCCGTTCGCCCCAAGGCTGATCGACCGGCTCCTCGAGGATCGTCACACCAGCAGCCCTGGAGGTCTCTATGAGGGCATCACAATCATTCACGTAGACCCACAGTGCGAATCGCTGGGTCGCGCTCTCCGCATCGAGGTCGGGTTCTGCTCCGATGCCCAGGTGCGAGGAGCCGAGGTCCAGCCCGACGTATCGGGCGTCCCCATCGTCGGGGAAACGGTAGATGACTGTGCCGCCGAGTAGTTCTTCGTAGAAGCCGAGCGCCCGGGCCAGGTCCGGTGTGCTCAGAATGGGAAACGCCGACTCGATCATTGCTCCAGAGGGGCGAACAGATCGACGGCGTTGCCGTCGTGGTCGTGAACCGTGGCATAGCGCTGACCCCACGGAGCGTCGAACGGAGGCAGATGGCGGTGGCCTCCGGCTGCGACCAGGTCCGCGTAGAGCCGATCCACGTCGGCCGGGCTGTCGCAGAGGAAGGCGAGAGAAGTGCGCGGGCCACCACCGGTCGGCGCCTGCCAATCGGAGAACGACTGGACACTGGCTTCGCTGTCGAGCATGACCCGCAGACCGCCAGGTCCCGCCGCCTCGGCGTGGACCTCGTCGCCCTCGAACTCGAGCCCAACCAACCGATAGAAATCAGTGGCCCGGGCCATGTCGGAGACGATCACACCGATTGCGTCGAGACGTGGCATGTCCGGAGTCTATGGCCGGATCATGGCTGGGGACCAGATGGCGACCTCCCCGGCGGAGACTCGGACAGGGTCTCCGCCTTCGACCTTCTGCACCCAGATCCCGGCATCTTCGAGGCTCGACCCTCCGGCGTAGGTGAAGGCAGAGCCGTCCGGGGCCCAGAGCGAGATGCTGAGCGCGAACTGGTCGAAGTAGGCGAGGTAGTCGCGGCCAAAGAGCCCGGTTGGGCTGAACGGGCGGTAGGACTTGGTCTCGTCACCATCCCAAACGTGCCATTGCAAACGCTCGAAGCCATCGGCGGCCCCAACCGTGCTGTAGAGGAGATCTCGGCCATCCGGGCTCCAGAACCAGGCGATGTTCCGTGCCCGACTCACTTCTTCGAGGGCTCCATCCGACGTCTCGACCACGAACAATCGCTCCGCATCGATGATGGGCAGATCGGTCTCCTCGATCTGGGACAGCTCCTGACTCTCCGGGGACCCCCGTGACATCACCGCCAATCGACTGCCGGTGTCATCGGCGACGTAGGCCATCGGTGCGGCATATCGCAGCAGCTCTCGCTCGATCTCACCCTGACGGTTCGCCAGAGCGAGAGCCTCACCGACCTCACGTTCGTTCCCGAGTAGAACGGACGCACCGACATGCGCCCCCAGCCTGAACTCCCCGGTGGCCGGGACCGTCTCCCGCCGCGAGCCATCGATGGCCAGGTACTCAAACCGTCCCGAGACCCGGGCGAGCAGCTCGGTGCCGTCGGGAGCCCAGTCGAAGTACACAGGTGCGCCTTGATCGATCACCCGGATTTCTCCATCTGGCCCGGCGATGGCAAGAAGCAGGTCTCCCATGTCCTGGCTCCCGGTCAACGCCAGATGTTTGCCGTCCGGGCTCCACGCGATGTACACCGCGAGGAGCGGCGAAGGCCATTCGGTCACATCGCCGCCGTCGCTGTCGGCTACCAGCAGGAAGGTCTCGTTACCTGACCTTCGTTCGGTCCACGCCACTCTGGACCCGTCCGGCGACCAGGACGGTTGGGTCCGTTCGATGCTGGGATCGGGCACGGCCAGGATCACCGCGTCGGAGCCATCGGGTCGCATCGTGCTGATCTCGTTTTCCGCACCCAACACGAGGAGGCGACCCGGAGACGTGTCTTCGACGACGGAACCTTCGGTGGCGATCGTTGCAGCGTCGGGAAGGGTGTCTCGATCAGGCTCACCCGTGGCTGTGCAGGCGGTGAGGAGGACGGCGAGAAGGGCGATCGGTGCCCGAAGGGCTTGGCCGCGCCGGGTCGTCACCTCATCGACTCTACGTACCGCCTTGCCGGGTCCGCCACGCCTCGACCTGACGCACCACCGCCGCCGAGTCGAACCAGGTGTTCTCGTAGGCGATGAGGCCGTCACGCAACTGGAAGAGATGGAGGATTCGGAGCTCGACCAGCGCTCCATCACCGCCGATCCCGGCCCATGCGCCCTGGCGGTGTCCGGGGACGTCCCACGCGTCGGCCACCCACCTCCCGTCCTCGGATGAGAAGCGGCGGGTGGACACGAATTTCACGTCGGGGATGGCGGCGATGATGTCTGAATAGACCGCCCCTACCGCTTCTTTCCCATGCACCGGGCTCAAGGGGTGAGTCACATCGTCCCAGACGATGTCGTCGGTGTAGGTGGCCAGGGTGGCCGCCACGTCATGGGCGTTCTCGGCGGCGAAATGCTGATCGACTATGTCCATGACGCGAACCTAATCCGGGGCCTCGGCGAGATGGCGCAGCTTGTCCGGGTTGACCACCGCTCGCACTGCTTGCACCTTGCCCATGGCGACATCGAGGGAGACCACCGCCACTGTGGCCCCGTCGCCGCCGCTGACGACTGCACCTGGCTGGCCGTTCACATCGACCAGGGTCAGAGCCCAGCCCTCACGATCGGCCCGTGGGCTGAAGGAACCAAGGAATCGAACTGTCTCGGACATGCCGCGGAGGGGCGCCCTTCGAGCCGGCGCCTTTCCGCCACCGTCGCCATAAAGGACAACGTCCTGCGCGAGCATGTCGGCGAGGCCCTCGGTGTCGCCTCGCTCGACGGCGGCGAAGAACCGCTCGGCCAGGGCCCACCGCTTCTCGACTGAGGTCTCGAATCGAGGCTTGCCATCCTGGACCTTCTCCCGGGCCCGCACCGCCAGCTGACGACATGCAGCCTCGGATTTGTCGATGAGCTCGGCCACCTCGTCGAAGCCGTAGCCGAAGACATCACGGAGCAAGAGGACGGCCCGCTCCGAGGGAGTGAGACGCTCGAGGAGGACCAGAAAGGCCATCGACAGGCTGTCGGAGAGCTCCGCCCGTTGCTCGGGATCGGCAGATCGGTCGGTGACTATCGGCTCGGGCAGCCATTCCCCGACGTACTCCTCACGACGCACCCGGGCCGAGCGCAGGTAATCGATGGCGAGTCGGGTCACCACCGCACAGGCGTAAGCGCGTCGTGACTCGATCTGGGTGCCCTCTCTCTCTGCCGCATGGACCCGGACGTATGTCTCCTGGACCAGGTCCTCGGCATCGGTGACGATCCCGGTCATCCGGTAGGCGATCGAGAAGAGGAGCGGGCGCAGCGATACGTCGGTTTCGTCAGCCCTCGAATCGGGAAGGTTCGACATGTTGCCTGGGACGATTTTGTCCCCTCGATTGTGACAGCGAAAGGGTGTTGTCACAGAAACCGCCTCCATCTCGTCCTGGGTAGGAAGAGGAAAGGAGACGACATGAGAGTCTTCGTAGCCGGCGCCACCGGGGCCATCGGGCAACGTCTGGTGCCGTTGTTGATCGGTTCCGGTCACGAGGTGGTTGGGACCACCCGGACTCCGTCCAAGACCGACGGCCTGCGTCTCGCCGGCGCCAACCCGGTCGTGCTCGACGGCAGGGATGGTGAGGCTGTGCGACGAGCGATCCTGGAAGCAGAGCCGGAGGTTGTCGTCCACGAGATGACCGCATTGTCCGGCGATCTCGATTTCAGGCGCTTCGCCCAGACGTTCGCCGAGACCAACCGGCTTCGCACCGAGACCACCGACGTCATGATCGAAGCCGCTGTCGACACCGGGGCACGGCGTTTCATCGCCCAGAGCTTCGCCGGCTGGCCCAACGAGCAGAGCGGGGGGCCGGTGAAGACCGAAGAGGACCCGCTGAACACCGACCCTCCCAAGCAGGTGCGCGAGACGCTCGGGGCCATCCTCCACCTCGAGTCCGTCACCACCGGCACGCCCGGGATCGAGGGCTTGGCCCTGCGCTACGGCGGCTTCTATGGCCCGGGCAACGCTCTTGGCAAAGGCGGGGCGATGCTGGAAGCGGTGATCAAAGGGCAGATGCCGGTCGTCGGCGGGGGAGCGGGCATCTGGTCATTCATCCACATCGATGACGCCGCACGGGCCACCGCCCTGGCAGTCGACCGGGGTGCCCCCGGGATCTACAACATCGTCGACGACGAGCCGGCGTCGGTCTCCGAATGGCTGCCATACCTGGCCGATGTCCTCGGGGCAAGACCCCCGCGTCGGGTGCCGGCCTGGCTGGCCCGGCTCATCGTGGGTGGGGCCGGGGTGTCGATGATGACCAAGATCCGAGGATCCTTGAACGCCAAGGCAAAACGAGAACTGGGATGGAAGCTGGAGTACCCGAGCTGGCGCGTGGGATTCAGGGAGGGGCTCTGAGCCGCGAGAATGAGGCTCGATGGATGACCTGAACCACTACCAATTCATCAATGTCTGGCGTCTGAAGTACCGGCCAAGGGAGGTATACCGCGTGCTCGAGGACATCGGCGGGTATCCCCGATGGTGGCCGGAGGTGCGACGAGTCGATCGGATCGACGACAGCACAGTGCGGATCGTTGCCCGATCATTGCTCCCCTACAACCTCACGTTCCAGGCGACCAACACCCGGCAGGACGAACACGCTGGAGTGCTCGAGATCGCCATGCGTGGTGACCTGGAAGGGTTCTCGCGCTGGACTATCGAACCTGAGCGCTCCGGGACTCTTGTGACGTTCGAGGAAGAGGTCATCGCTCGCAAGGAGTCACTGCGACGGCTCGCGGTGGTGGCCCGACCGTTCTTCCGGTGGAATCACGCTGTGATGATGCGCCACGGGCGACGAGGGCTCGGCGTCTACCTGGCCGGGTATCGCGCCGGCGCCGAGGAGGCCGACCAGCTCCGGGGTGAGTCGTCGGCCCGAGACGGATAGCTCGGGGCACTGCTCAGCCCTTCTCCTTTTTCTTCTTCTTCTTGTCCGACTTCTTCTTGCTGGACTTCTTGTTCTTCGCCTTCTTCTTGCCCAGCTCCCGCTTCTTTTGTTTCTTGTCCATCTCTGTGACAGGAGCGGGTTCGGTAACAACAGACGGCGCGTCCGGAGCCGATACGCGAGTCGCGGCTTCGGCGCTTATGAAGCGCCCTGTTGCAGGGTCACGAAGTCTTGTCGAGGCCACGGCCA
>Ga0190271_10001957_pt1 | contig 12169 bp, 21 predicted proteins | sample Popmic356T_FD_133747 | JGI IMG/M metagenome (GOLD analysis project Ga0190271, IMG submission 133747) | Populus adjacent soil microbial communities from riparian zone of Weber River, Utah, USA - 356 T | ecosystem: Environmental > Terrestrial > Soil > Riparian zone | place: USA: Utah | collected...
ATGGTCGGGCAGTGGCACGCACGCGCTCGGCCCGCGTCGGTGTTTCCGACGCCGACGAATTGGCGATGGCAAGATTACGTGCTCGTGACGATTCCGCCTGTACTCGTCGCGATCCTGATCGGGCTCGCCGTGCACCGCTTTCGCAAGGCACGGCCGCAACGCCGGATCATGAGGCCGTTTGACGACGGCGGCGAGCCGTAAAACCGCGATCCGGTAGTACCCCCTCGAGCTCGTTTCGGCCCTGTTTTCTAGCCTATTTCGACAGTCCACCGGTGCACCCGTCCACTAGTGCACCGGTGGACTAGTCCACTAGTGAACCGGCCCGCGCGGCTCACCCCGGCCGCGTGCCTCGAGCTCGTCGAACACCTCGGTCGACACCGGCACGATCGGCACCCCGTACAACACGGCGGCCTCGACGGTGGCTAACGCCGGGTAGTTTTCGATCGATCTCACGAGGTGCTCGAACGCCGGCCGGGTGCCGTGCGCGCGCCGGTACATGGCGACGATCGAGCCAACGAGCGCGCGGGTAAACGCCGCGGCCTCGAGCATATCGAACCCCGTGAGCCCCCCGTACTGCTCGAACCACTCGATACGCGCCTCGTCGACCACGCGCGTTAGCTTGCCGGCGAGCGCGGTGGTCGCGTCGTTGTGTTCGTCTCGTGTCACGGCGGCCCCTCCTCGAGCTCGGCATACGCGAGCAACGCGCGCCGCAACCGGCGCACCTCAACCCGTAGTAACACGAGCTCGTCGTGTTCCGAAGGCGAGAGCGGTGCCGGCGAGCTCGAGCGGGCCGACGACTGGATCACGATCGGCTCGAGGCGCTCGAGCTCGAGTTGTTCACCGCGGCGGCGTTCGATCGGTGCCGGGCTCGAGGCCGTGATCGCCGTCGACGGTGCCTTGCGAGTCTTACCCGGTGTTGCGTCGAGGGTGCCGTCGGCGTCTCGTTTCAACCAGTAATAGAGCACCGGTTGCGATACCCCGTGCTCGGCGGCGATCTCCTTTACCGGCCGCTCGCCGCGAGTCTTGTACGCCTTGATCGCTCGACGTCGCTCGGCCGGCGTCCAAACGCGGCGCGCGGGAGCCTCGACGGCCTCACTCGGCATAGAACGCCTCGGGTGGGATCCCGGTGTGTAGCGACACCGCGTCGACGGTTCGGGTACTGACACTCAGTCGGTTGCCGCAAATGATCTCGTATCCCGTCGCCTCGAGCAGGCCGAGCACCTCACGCGCGATCGGTGCCATCCATCGGTTAGGTTGCTCCTCGCGTAGCTCGGCCCCGACGTCCCACGCGAACTCGCGGATCCGTTCGCAAGCAACCTCGCCGCACGGCCGTATTTCGGCCGCGTCTCGCAACTTGCGGCGTGCCGGTAGTTGAGCGCGTGCCTTGAGTAGTCGGTGATCGTCGGCGTAGTCGTGATCCGGGAACGTCGTTCGAGCCTTTTTTGCGAGTGCAGACATGGTGCCCCCCTATTTGAGTTGGTTTGCACCACGTTCTAAACCGAGCCGCGGACACCACGCTACGTTATAACGCCGCGTGGTATGCCGCTCGCCGCGCTTTTTCCGCGCGGTACTACCTAACCAGGTGAACCGCACATTTTTTTGTTTCGTTCGCGCTCCTCGAGAGCGGCGAGAAACGCGGCCCCGATAGCGGGATCCGTCGGCCTCGGTGGGAACGTTCGCGCTATCGCCTCGAGCTCGATCCGCTCGAGTTCGCGACGCTCACGAGCTTGCCGCCGCGCCTCGAGTTGTTCGGCCGACGGCGGCCGGGGTGGCGGCCGGGGCTCGCCGTCGAGGTGCAACTCGTCCGGCCAATGTGTCAACGGGTTGTCAGGATCCCACGCGTACGCGAGTCGTGCGGCCTGCTCGGCCTCGACGGTGGCGGCCCCGTCGTCGGGTGCGTCGCATAGCAAGTCACCCTCGAGCGCTTGCCTCATGAGGTGCCGCAAGAGTCGCAACGGGGTGTCGGTGTCGCGCACCCCGAGGGTGCGCACGGCCCGGCACGCCTCGAGCGGGTGCTCGTGATAGCGGGTGCGGCGTAGCTCGTCGGCGAGCTCGTCGAACGCCACCGGGTACCGCGAGTGCACCGCGGCGAGCCCCTCGAGCGCCACCGGGGCAACCTCGAGCAGTCGAGGATTCGTTACCCCGTGCGGCACCGCGCGGCGGCGAGGAAACCCCGGCCCTCCCGAGCCGCTCGGTTCTCGTTTCTCAACCCGGCGAGTAGATCGAGGGGCAACGGGCCGCGCGCACGCGCGATCTGCACTTGCCGTTTGATCGATCTGTCCAGTTCGGAGATCAACCTCGCTCGACGACGTAACGACCGATCGCCCACTACACCCCGGATCTTTTGTCCACCACCGGGCCGTCGCAACGGGTGCGCGGCCGTAGCACTGGCGGCGTTCGTGAAACTGATCGCGGTGCGTGCGACGGATCCGGCCGTGAGCGCGGAGGATCTCCCGTTCGCCGTTCGCCGGTTTGCACCCCGGCGCGAACTGTGCGGCGAGTTCGGGCACCGATAGGCGGCACGGGTTGGCGGCGTCGTGCTCGGCATAGAAAGCGCGCAAGCGCGCGTCGAGCGTCGTCGGTATTTTTGGCGGCGTCGTGAGCGCGCAAGAATGTTGCGCGTGCACGCTACCCGTAATAGGTTGCGGCATCTAGTGTGAGCCACGGCGAGGGAGTTGCGATCCCGTTGACCCGTGGCTTTCGCCTTTCCGTCTAGTTGGTTTGCGTCGTGCGGTGATGACTACGCTAGCCCGCACAGTGCGCGCAACTTTGCGGCAACGCGGCCTCACGAAACCACGCGTGTTTTACGTGGTGGCACTGCGCTATATCGTCACGAGTGGGCGATCGTCGGCGATCCGTCGGGGCAGAATTCGACGCGGGGCCGGTGGCGCGTGCGTGGGGTAAGCTCACGAGCCGGACATATGAGCAAGCGATCGCCACGTACAACGAAACGGGAGCGGCGCGCGCGGCTCGCCGTCGGGCCGGGTGCCGCCACCGTTCACCGCGACTGCAACGGCCGGCGCGTGCTCGTCGTCGTCGACGAGGCAACCGCGTTCGAGGAGTGCGCGCGGGTGCACGGCCCCGACGCGGCGGCGTTGCTGCTCGGGTATTACGTGGTGCCGGACTAGGCGGCACCGGGTGGGCACGAGCAGGCGACGACGTGCCACCCGACGCCGCGCGCGGCTCGCCGTCGCGCTCGCGGTGTGGCTCGTCGGCCTGCTCGCGTTATGGCTCGCCGTGTTGCTCACCGTGTGGCTCGCCGACGAGCTCACCGAGTGGCTCGACGAGCTACCGGCGCCGGTGGGCCGCGAGCACGACTAACGGGAGCGCACCCCACTCGAGCGCCATGCCGGCCGCCATTTGCGCGCGTATCAGTGCGGCCGGCGCGTTTGCACGAGCACCCCCTCGATCGAGTCGTGCATACCGGTTGTCGCCTTGCGGTATGTCCCACTCGGAACACTCGGCCGGATCGGTGACGACGTGGTGTGTGCGGCACGCGAGGGGCCGATCCTGATAGATCGTGCACCGGTTGTCGTCGCCGAGAAACGCGCACGGGATCTCGAGTCGCCGGTACAGTGCGCCGAGATCACCCTCGATCCGGCGTGCCTCGGCATCGGTGTCGGCACCGAACCACGCGTCAAACACGGTCTCGGTGATGCCGGCCGCGGCGAGCTTGTCGGCCGCGGCGAGCAGGGCCGGCAACGCGCGCTCGACGGCCTCGGGGTTGCGGTCGACGATCAACGCGGCCTCGTGTGCGTCGATCGTGGTGAGGAGCGCGCAACACCCCGTGCGCGCGTGCGTGCACCCGCTCGAACACGTGACGGGTGGCCAGTCGGGCAAGGGCACGGCGTTGAGCTTGTCGACCTTGCGGTGTAGCTCAACGAGGAGCATTCGTATACGCGCGTTTGCGCGGGTTTTGTTGGGGGCTTTCATGGGTTCACTGGTCCATTAGTGCACTCGTGCACCGGTCACGACGACCTCAACGCGTCGGCCCGCGCGTTGACGATCAACGCCTCGAAACGCTTATCGCCGACGAGGTACCGAGCTTGCCGTATCAGCGCGAACGCTAGCTCGTCGCGATCTGCGCGCGCGTGTTGCGGTGATACGCACTCGTGCGAGCCGTCGTCAAACTTGAGTACCAACAACGGCACGTCGAGGCACCCGAGCCGCTTGCGGGCTATCTCGATCGTCATTGTCACGAGCGCGGCGACGAGGTGCGGTTCGGGCCGGCTCATGGCTCCACCAAACGCGGCACCGCGTGCGGGTGTGTCAGTGCGAGGAGCAATAGCGCGGCGTGCCCTCGCACGGTGCACACGCCGCAATTCGGTTGTGATGTGGCGATCGCGGCGTGCCCGTCACACTCGGGGCACTCGTCGATCGCGGCAATGAGCGCTAGCGCGACGGTTTGCACGTCGGCCGTTTCGGAGGCGTACGCGAGCGCGCGCGTCGCTTGCAACACGAGGAGGTGCGCCGGTGGCGCGTTGCGTAGTAGTTTCTCGATCCGAATGTCCATTACCCTACCGCCTTCAACTCGACGCCGAACGCCTCGGCCAGTACCGCGGCCGTGACGTGCGAGAGCGTTTGCCGGCCACCACGTGCACGCGCCTCGAGCTCGTCGAACAGTTCGAGCGGTATGTACACGGTGAGCCGTCGAGCCTCACCGGCCGGCGAGCTCGTGCCGTTGGCGTACGCGCGGCCGGCGCGCTTGACGACGCCGCGGGGTGCGGCCTCCTCGACGGTGGCGTGTGGCCGGTTGTGTTTGCGTGCGACGCGCTCGAGCGCGGCGTTTTGCTCTCGAGCAGTCGTCGCCTTTTTCGGTCGGCGTAGTGTCGTCGTCGGTTTCTTGCTTGCCATAGTTAGCGTTTCCTCCCGTTCGTGAGCCCGAGTCGACGCGCCACGCGGCGGCCCATTGCGCTCACGGTCATTGACTGCACCTCGAATCGCGCCTCGAGCTCGGTGATCAACCGACGCACCTCGCGTGCCGCGTCGCTCGTCGAGTCGTACGTGGTGGGGCCGTAGCCTCCCGTGATCGCCTCGGCATATGCGATCCGTTGATCGAGCTCGGTGTCGAGTACCGTTACCTCGGTATCGTCGTCGAGCACCACCCGCACGCGGCGGCCGAGCACCGTGCCGGGTTGCCGGCGCGTGATTAGAATCGCTACCTCGAGCCCCGTCACCGCGGCGACGTCGGCGGCCTGCTCGAGCGTGCCGGCCATTGCCCAGATCTCGGGGCCGCTCGGGCCGCACGGCAATAGCGCCACGTGCGAGACACCGAGCGCGTACGTGGTGCGCGTGCCGACGCGGCCCGGGGTGTCGACGATAACCACGTCGTACTGTTCGGCGCCGATCACGCGTAACAACTCGGTGCGAATGTTGTCGCCCATGGGCACGCACCGCGGCGCGTCGAGGCCGTGCTCGGCGGCAACCTCGGCCCATGTGACGGCCGTGCGTTGTTCGTCGTCGGCGTCGACGAGGAGCACCCGAACGCCTCGACGGTGCCACTCGGCGGCGATCGAGATCGCGAGCGTCGACTTACCGACGCCCCCCTTTTGGCCGGCGAGCGCGATGATAAGCGGCATCACGTAACGGTGTTGAGTGGCCATATGTTGGCGAGGGTAGCACCGGTGCACTAGTGCACAAGTGCACTTGACCACTAGTGCACCGGCGCACTAGTGTTGCCGGGATCCCGGGGCAGGCGCGCGGCACCCCATTTGCGCGCGGGATTCCCCCCCTTGCGCGCCGTTGCACGCTTGCCCCGGGTGCCTGATAATCAAACGAAAGCCGGCCACGTGCGCAACGCGCGGCCGGCTCTCTCGCTCAACAATCGGAGGTTACCCGTGTCGAGTTCTATCCAGTCTAACACCGCGGCCGTGTGCGCGAACTGCAACTGCACCCGGGCCGAGCACGGTAGCCCCGGCCTACTCAACGGGTGCGATCGTTTCGTCGGCCCCGGCGACGTCACGATCTCGATCACCGTCAGCTCGCTCACCGCGTCGTATCTGCGCGCGCTCACCCGCTCGGTGCCGGTGCCGCACGGCACGCTCGAGGATGTTGTTTCGTATCTCGTGCACAGTGCCGCCGACGGTTTGCGCCGGCCGGGTGCGTGGGAACGAGGGTGGCTAGAGCAAGCGTTCGGCGAGTGGCCGGACGGCCCGCAAACCGAGGGGTTGCCGTACTCGCACCTCGAACCGTGGACGGTCGACCATATCGCTCTAGTTGACGCCGACTACAACACCGACGACGTGTGCGGCGCGTGCGGCGCGTCGCCGTGCACAAACGTTCGCCTCACTGACGGCACTTGGGATTGCCTCGGGTGCGTGTGCCAGTACGACGACGAACGCGCACTCGAGCCGGCCGAACTCGCCGCCGCCTCGTTGCTCGCGTTCGTGCAACATGCCGGCACCGAGCGCGGCGATAGGCCCCGGTGTTGCGATTGCGGCCGGGCAAAGGGTGGGCACCTCGTCGAGCAAGTGGTCGACGGCGAACCGTGGCTCGTGTGCGCCGAGTGCCTTGCCGAACACGAGCGCGATTTCCCGCAAGGGGGTACGCGGTGACGCTACCGGTGCAAGAGATGGATCCCGCCACCCTCCGAGCTTGCGCGCTCGAACTCGAGCGGCTCGCCGACGACGCGGTTAGCGGTACTGCACCGAGCGACACGGCCGTCGTCGTTGCTCGAGGATACCGGGCCGTCAGTACCCGGTGGCGCAAGCGGGCCGCTTGGATCGAGAGCGTGCGCGTCGCCGACGGGTGCCCCGTGTGCCACCGGCTCGCCGAGTGGTGCGCGTGCGAGCCAGACGAACCCGAGGAGCCGTGACGGTGTGCACGCTATGCGGCGAGGCCGGCCCCGTCGACGCGCACGACGTGTGCCCCGAGTGCCTCGAGCTCAACACGTGCACCGCGTGCGGGCATTTCACCCGGTACACCGTGGTCGACGGTGGCGGCGTCGTGTGCTCGCACTGCGATCCGGCCGCGTTTCGCCGCCTCGACGACGCCGGCCGCCTGCTCTAGTCCACCGGTGCACTAGTCCACCGGCCCACCGGTGAACCGCTCACGGGTTCGCCTCGAAAAACGCGCGCGCGAACCCGGCCGGGGTGATCGCTCGGTGCGCGGCCGAGTTGCACCACGTGGTCTCGCGTGGGGCCGTGCACTCGGTGCAGATCGGCCCACCACCGAGCGGCACCACGTACGGCCCGCGCACCGGGATCGTGAACGCACCCCATAGCGCGGTGCGTTTCGTCCAAGGATCGCCGTAGTCGCACGGATCGAACACGTCGCGAGGCGTGCCGAGCCACTTGGACAAGTGCCCCGTGGGGTTCTCTAGTGCCCACCATAGGGGTTGCGTCGTCGCGATGATACGAAGGCACGCGCTCACGATCTCGAGGCCGCGCCGGTAGTCTCGCGGCGACGCGTGGCCGTTGCGAGCGAGCGAGAACTGATCGCACGGTGGGGCCGCGAGCACCCCCCAAACGTCGGCCGGTGGCGCGTACGTGCGCACATCGCACTCGGGCAACGAGACGCGCCGCACGTCGTACCCCGCGGCGGCATACGGGGCCGACCACGAACCCGAACCCGAGCACAGATCGAGGATCACGCGCGTGGAGCAGTCCGGCAAAACGCGCGCGCGGGCCGTCGGTACTACCTCACCTGGTCGATCGGCCCCGATTTCATTGGGTTTTAGGGCTCGCCACTTGAGCCACGGGCCGAGCGAACGAGGGCCACCCCCTTGCCGTTGCATAGCCTCGAGTTGTTCGCGCTCCTCGTCGGTGACGCGCACCGAGAACACTGCACCGCGCCGGCCGTTGCGTTGTTGCACTAGTGCCGCCGTCGACGAGAACGCCGCCACACGATCACGTGCGCAACGAGTTCGTAGCCTACCCACACGGCCGCGAGCACGTACCACCGAACCGGCGACGTCACCGGCGCGAGCGAGTACCCGATCAAGAGTACCGCGGCCACGAACAGATCGGCGGCGACGAGGAGCACGGCACCGGCACTTAGAAGTTGCGCGGGCCGGGGTCGAGAAACTCGATCTCAGGCCACCCGCACCCGGCACCGATCGCGGCCATGAAAATGTCCAGCGCGTAGAAGTGCCACTGGCCGTTCGTCGCCACCGGGGCCGGGATCACGTGCGTGATCACGTCGGCGACGGTGCCGGCGATCACCTTGCTTGTTACGCCGAGATCGTGTTTGACGGTGGCGCCTGTATTGATTCCACCTACGATCGCCTCGACTTGGTACACGTGCACCGAGAACTCGGCGCCGAGCCCCTTCTCGAACGACACCCGCACCCGTTGCAACATGGCACCGTGCGGCAGGCGGAACGTGTACACGAGCGATCCGAGCTCCTCGGCATACCAACAAAACGGGCTCGACACACCGGCCCCGGCCAGTTTGATCGCGGCCCCGGCCCGCGGACATGCAAGCGTCGGCGGCAAGATGATCCGACGCGTGCGGGGTAGGGGTTGATACGAGAGTTCGTTGTCCGTGCCCGACAACGCGAGGATGTCCGAGAACTCGTTGGTGTCGGTCCACACGTGCGGGAGATCCGAGTACCCGGCGAGGCCATCCTCGATCGTATTTTTGAGGTTCAGCGTGCGGTTTGTGAGCGCTTGAAATCCGCCTTGCACGCTCGCCGCCGTGCGATCGTCGCCGGCCTCGGGAACCATTACCGGGCTCGTGAACTGATCAACGTCAACTATTGCTCTCGCCATTTGCCGCCTCGGGTTTCTGCTCGCCGTCAAACGGGAGCGTCGGTTGCCTCGCCGCCATGCGAGCACGGTACGCCGCGAACTCGCGTTGTTGTTCGGCCCGTTTGATCGCCGTGTACTCGAGCAGGCGGCCGAGCGTCGTGTCGGTGCGCACCTTGCCGAGCTCGACCAGGCGAGCGAGCAGGCGGCCTAACGCGCGCACGTCGCCGAGCGCGTTGTGCGCCTCGCCGTCAAGCATGGGCACACCCCACCGGGTGCACGCGTTCGCGAGTCGGTGGCGGCCCGAACCCGCGGCGTATTTGTCGATCGAGCGCACCATGATCAAGGGATCGATCCACGATTGCGCCGGATCGAATAGGGGGCAATCGGTGCCGCTCACGAACCGGTGCAAGATCGGTTTGTCGAACGTCTCGCCGTTGTACCCACCCGGCACGGCACCGAGTGCCACGCGTGCGAGCTCGGGAGCCACGGCGACGAGCTCGGGAGCGTCGCGCACTTGCTCGTCGGTGATGCCATGGATCTTGGCGGCACCCTCGGGTATGGGCACGCCGGGCCGTAGCAACGAGTAAAACGCCTCGCGTTCGATCCCTTGCTCGAACCTCACGGCGGCAACGCTCACCGGCATACAGCTCGAGGTGTCGACGCCGGTAGTCTCAAAGTCAAACATCACGATCGGGTACTGCCACCACGGCACCGTTAGATCGAGCATGGCGGCACCGGCGCGGCGAGTGGGAACAAACCCGGGTGCGTGACACTGCGCGCGGTGCGTGGCTCGTCGGGTGGCGGCACGAGATCGGGTGCGTGCTCGAGCAGGCGCAACAATTCGATCACCTCCTCGAGCGGCCGGCGTTCGAGGTGCATCGCGCGAATGAGGGCCATAGCGTGATGTTGACTCGTTGCCTCGAGCACGCCGCCGCACGCGTGCAACGTGAGCGCGAGATCGGTGCAGTGCGGGCAAACATAGATCGTCGGACTAGACATATCACCCCGTGGTTAGAACGGCCGGGCCGGGCCGCCGTCGGGTGCGCGCTCCTCGAGTTCGGGCTCGGGAGCGGCCGACGGTGCCGGCGTTGCCGGTGGTGGCTCGGTGGGATGCCGAGCAACCTCGGGCCGGCGTTGTGCGTCTCGAGCTTGCACCGCGTGCACCGTGATCGTGAACGGTTTTTTACGTGAGAGCGAGATCGAGATCTGACGGTCTCGCTCGAGCTCGGGAAAGCCCCACACCCTCACGGCCGGCTCGCCGCGTTGTGAGCCGCTCTCGACGGCACCGCGGTACAGTGTGACGCGGCGGCCGACCCACCCCTCGAGCGAGCGGCCGAGCACCTCACGCAACACGATCCCGTTCGTTTTGTTGAGTGCCCATTGATAGGGCACCTCGTGAAACGTGATCACACCCTTCACTTTTTCTTGCCCCTTGTCGTCGAGCATTCGTTCGACGTCGACGCTCGAGATCGTCAACGTGGGTTTGCGATCGCCGAGTTGACCGGCCTTCAAAAAACGGCCCGGGTAAAGCTCGTCCCAGTCGGCCGGTTTTTTGAGGGGTTTGGGGGGCTCGTTGCTCATGGGTAGTACCTCCTCGAGTAGCGTTTGCGCTTGTTTTATAGGGGTCAAACGCTTGCGCGCGGTACTACCTATCCAGGTCTAACTATTTGTTTCCCGGCATGCTGCGCAACCAGGTGAGCCGCTCGGCCGCGTCGGCGATCTGTTTGGCAACGTCGTCGGCCTCGAGCGCAACGAGCGCGCGATCGTCGTCGTACGCCTTGCGCGCGCGCACGAGCTCGGCCTCGAGTTGTTCGATCCGGCGACGGCTCATGGCCCCGCGTTCGTCGAGTTTCGCGCGCAACTGTTCGTGCGTCGCACTCAACGCTTGCATGTCGCGTTCGACGGCCTCGAGCATGCTTTGCCCCATGTCGCGAAACGCGCGGTAGTCGACGTTCGACGGGGCCGTGGTGGCGTTCGGCGGCACCGCGACGATCGGCGCGGGTGGTGGCTTGCGGCTCATCGGTTCGGGTTTCCTTTCAACCATGAGCACGTTGGCGTGTATTTTCCGGTGGCTTTCGCCGCGTGGCGAGTCGGCGCGGGTTGCCAACACGATATCGCCGCCACCCTCAACGCCTTGCACGCGCAACTCGGTGTACTTGACGATCGTGGGCGACGCGCGGTGCGGCTCGTAGACACGATCGCCGCGTTGCAACTCGCGCGCGGCGTCTCGCGTGAGCTTGACTAGTCGGGCCGACAGTTCGCCGAGCACGGGCACGCGCACTACCGTCACGGCACGAGCCCGAGCGTTTCGGGTTCGAGCGCGTCGTCGTCGAACGGATCGCGCCATTTCGGCAAGCGCAAGATCACCTCGGCCTCGTCGGCCTGCCCCGGCCACGTGCCCGACTTGCGGCACGCGGCGAGCGTGTCGAGGTACTCGCGGTATATCGCGCGGCCCGTGTCGATCACCTCGTTCTCGTCGAACACGACGGTATCGTGCGGTTCGACGTTCTCAATCGCGATCACCTTGCCACCGGGAGCGCGGCCCGTGATCGCCTTGTACCCGTCGTGATAAAAGGCCGCTTGCACGTCGTACCCGGCCTTCGCAAACGCGCTCGAGAAAGCCCACGGGCCGACGTCACGGGCCGTTTTCAACTCGACGATCACGTCGGGCACCGAGAGCGACAACCAGTCGAGGCGCGCTTTACAGAGCAACCCCGTGGGTTCGTCGATCCAGATCAAGACTACCTCGGCAACACCCCTCGCGAGGTACCGCGCGGCAAGCTTGTTCGACCACATGGCATCGTGGATCCGGCGAGCCGCGTCGAGTTCACGTTGCTTGACGACGGTGCGGCCCTCGAGCGCGGCGACGGCGGCGAAGGCCGCGTAGTCCTTTCCGCGGTAGTCGTCGCTTTTCAATTCGCCGGTGAGCGCGTCGACGGGTGCCCACACTTTGTACCGCGCGTGTAGTTGAGCGAGCTCGAGGCACGCGCAGTGCGCAACGCTCCCGAGTCGCATGGGCACCGTTTCGGCCGTGCCGTGATCGAGCCGGTGCCTGTAGTGTAGGGGTGACTTTGCGATCGCCTTGAGCGTCGATTGATTCACCGCGTCGAGTTCGAGGTACGCGTCGTGCGAGATCTCGCCGCGCGTGTACATGCCGGGTAGTACCGATCCAGGTAACGTCATACCCACCCCGGCACGGTGCGCATTTCGACGACGCGGCCCTCGAGTGTGGCGCGTTCGATGCCGAGTCGCATGCCGTCGCTGATACCGCGATCGGTGTAGACCACTGACTTGCTCGCGGCCTTGCCCCACGATAGGCCGGCCTCGATCCCGAGCGCGCGTTCGGCCTGGTTGTGATCGTCGAGGATGCCGACTTGCGTATAGAGCAGGTGCGACGCGATCGGAAACTCGCCGCGCAGTAGACAATCACGCACGGCCGCGCGCGCGTACCGTACGTTCGTCACTACCTCGCCGGCATA
>Ga0190271_10001958_pt1 | contig 12169 bp, 10 predicted proteins | sample Popmic356T_FD_133747 | JGI IMG/M metagenome (GOLD analysis project Ga0190271, IMG submission 133747) | Populus adjacent soil microbial communities from riparian zone of Weber River, Utah, USA - 356 T | ecosystem: Environmental > Terrestrial > Soil > Riparian zone | place: USA: Utah | collected...
CCACTCTATAAAACAAGGTGACCCGGAGTAAAAGTATTCATCCGTTCCGATATCATACGCTTCAACTTCGTTCTTTATTCTGTAAAAATCGAAATGAAATGCCCTCTCCTGGTGGACAGTCTCATACTCGTTTACAATGGAAAACGTGGGGCTGCTCATCGTCTCCACCACACCCGTTTCCCTGCAAATTTCTTTGATCAACGTCGTTTTACCGGATCCCATCTCGCCATAAAACAGCCATATCTTGAATTCCGCCAACTCCCTCACAATACGCTCCGCAACTTGCTTCAAACCGGACAACGTTACGGAACGAAAGACCACCTCCTCACGGATCATGATACGTTCTTCGAAGTTAAGAAAATAATAGGAATGATTATTTCCTCCATGCTGACTCCCCCGTGCTGAAACGTGTCTTTATAAAAGTTTACGTAATAATTATAGTTGTTCGGGTAGGCGAAAAATTGATCTTCAATAGCGAAAACATAAGAAGATGAAACATTCAGCTTGGGCAAAAACAACCGCTCGGGCTTTTGAACATGCATCACTTTATCACCGTCATATCCAAGATTTTTACCCTGCTTGTACCGCAGGTTGCTGTTAACGCTACGGTCGCCTATTATTTTAAAAGGCCTTTTCACCCGGATCGTCCCATGGTCCGTAGTAATGATCACTTTCACGTCCTTTTCGGCAATCTTCCTGAGGATATCGATGAGCGGAGAATGCAGAAACCATGATTTGGTGATAGAACGATATGCCGACTCATCTGGGGCGAGTTCCCGCACCATCGCCATATCCGTGCGTGCATGGGAAAGCATATCGACAAAGTTGTAAACCACAACATTCAGGTCATTCTGAAAGAGGTTATTCACGGTGTCGACAAGATTTCGCCCTTCTTCCAGGTTTTTTATCTTATGATACGATGACTTTACATTGAGATTATTTCTGCGGAGTTGTTTTGATAGAAACTCATCTTCAAAATTATTCTTCCCCTCATCCTCGTCTTCTCCTACCCAAAGATCCGGATTAGACTTGGCCATCTCCGAAGGCAACAAACCTGAAAAAATCGCATTTCTCGCGTATGCCGTGGTCGTTGGCAGAATAGAGTAATAGGTCTCTTCGGAGGTGACGTTGAAGTAGTCGGTCAATACCGGCTCAATTACCTTCCACTGATCAAAACGAAGGTTATCAATTAGGATAACGAACACCGGTTTCTTGCCAAGCTCCGGAAAAATCTTGCGTTTCATCAACTGATGCGAAAGCAATGGCTTGTCTGAGTTGGGATCATTCAGCCAGGAATCATAATTGCGTATGATGAATTTTGCAAAGTTTGTGTTCGCTTCTGTCTTCTGCATGTCCAGCACATCTCCCATCTCCTCATTATCCTTATGGTCCATCTGCAATTCCCAGAACACAAGTTTTTTATAGATGTCAGCCCATTGTTCATGATTCATACTGTCCTGGAACGCCATGCTGATCTTTCGAAACTCCTGCTGGTAGTTCAGATTCGTTTTCTCCATCACCAGACGTTTATTGTCGAGGATCTTTTTGACCGCCAAAAGGATCTGGCTTGGGTTTAGCGGTTTAATCAGGTAGTCGGCAATTTTTGACCCTATTGCTTCCTCCATAATGTGCTCCTCTTCATTCTTGGTTATCATCACCACCGGAAGATTCGGCTTGCTGTTCTTAATTTCATTCAGCGCTTCCAGGCCCGACATACCAGGCATATTCTCATCCAGAAACACAACATCAAAATGTCGCTCATCGCAAAGTTCTACCGCCTCGGATCCATTGTTGACCGGTGTGATGTCATAGCCCCTTTGTTCCAAAAAAAGAATATGCGGCTTCAACAAATCGATCTCATCGTCCGCCCACAAAATGCTATATCTTTGCATAAGAGAATTTTTTACGAATTTAATCATTAATCGTTACCCATGCCTAATTGAATGGGCCATCTCATTCAGGCAGCCGTCGAAACCCAACCTGATGAGGATGAAAAAAAAGAAGATCATCAACGACCCTGTGTACGGATTTATAACGATTTCCAATGACCTGATCTACGAAATTCTCTCACACCCCTATTTTCAGAGGCTTCGGCACATTAAACAGCTCGGACTGACGGATTATGTTTATCCGGCTGCCTTACATACGCGGTTTCAGCATGCGCTGGGAGCGATGCACCTCATGGGAAAAGTGCTGGACACCCTTCGATTAAAAGGTATAGAAATTTCGGAAGAAGAATATGAGGCTTCTCAACTTGCTATCCTGCTGCACGATATTGGGCATGGTCCTTTTTCACATACTCTTGAGGATTCTATTCTGCCAGGCATAAATCACGAAAGCCTTTCGTATTTGTTCATGGACAGACTCAATACTGAATTCGGAGGAGCTCTTGGACTTACGATAAAAGTTTTCCGCAACAGCTACAGGAGAAAATTTTTCCATCAACTGGTATCCAGTCAGTTGGATATCGACCGTCTTGACTATCTGAAGCGTGATTGTTTTTTTACCGGAGTTCAGGAAGGAACAATTGGTGTTGACCGGATCATCTCAATGCTTACTGTGCACCGTGATCAGCTTGTCGTTGAGGAGAAAGGCATTTACAGCATCGAAAGTTTTTTGAATGCCAGGCGCCTCATGTATTGGCAGGTTTATCTGCACAAGACAACGGTAAGTACGGAGCGCATGTTGGTTAACCTGATGAGGCGTGCACAGGCGCTTGTCCGTGCAGGGGAATCGTTGACCGCAAGCGATGCATTGTTTCCTTTTTTAAAAACGGACTTTGCTCTTCACGACTTCAAGGAAAATGCAGACATTCTAAGTCATTTCGGACGGCTTGACGATAACGATATCTGGGGAAGTATAAAGTTTTGGAGGAATCACCCTGATCCGATTCTTTCATTGTTGGCACAAATGATAATTGAAAGGAATTTGTTCAAAATCAAACTTAGCGCGGAACCCATAAAAAAAAATCACGTCGAAAAAATCAGGTTAAGTATCATGAGGAATTTCGGCACACTAAGGTCGGAGGCCCCATACCTTTTTTCACACGGAACCGTAACGAATGAAGCATATGCCGAAGGTCAGGAAATTAACGTACTGATGCGAACCGGGGAGGTAGTTGATATCGCACAGGCATCGGATCTCCCAAACATCAAAGCCATTAGCAAAATCGTAAAAAAAAACTACCTCTGCTGGCCTAAAAATGTATCTTTGTAGATACCGATATCCGTAAAAAACTGACCCGTTATTGATCATTCGTGGGGTGGGTAAACCAAATACTGTAAAACATTACCAGGCGTTATAGTATCCACACTCACACAAACCATGAATAGCAATTAACGTATGAGTATAACATTAACTGAAACAAAATGATATTTACCGTCAACCAAGTAGCTGCGATGCTGGGAGGGGAAGTGCGAGGCAACGGCGAAGAGAAGATTGTGATGCTTGCAAAAATTCAGGATGCTAAAAAGGGACAAGTGTCTTTTCTATCTAATCCCAAGTACGAACAATACATCTACACAACCAATGCTACTGCCGTTATCGTAAAGAAAGATTTTGTTGCCAGGAAGGAATTGTCGTGTATTCTCATCCTTGTTGACGATCCTTATATAAGCTTTACTACTTTATTAGAAGAATATCACAAACTCGTAAGTTTTCAAAAGACAGGGGTCGAACAGCCTAGCTTTATCGCTGAGAACTCGACTATCGGAAAAGATTTTTATCGTGGTGCCTTCTCGTACATTGGAAGCAATGTCAGGATTGGCGACACCGTGAAGATCTATCCTCATGTGTTTATCGGAGACAACGTCACTATTGGCAATCATACCATTATTCATTCGGGTGTTAAAATCTACGCCGATACAAAAATCGGCAACAACTGCGTTATTCATTCGGGTGCAGTCATTGGCAGCGACGGTTTTGGATTTGCACCTCAGGAAGATGGATCCTACAAAACCATTCCCCAGTTGGGCTCGGTCATCATTGAAGATAATGTGGCTATCGGTGGAAATACGGTAATCGATTGTGCGACCTTATTTGGTGATGCAACCTTAATCCGGCAGGGGGTAAAGCTCGACAACCTTATCCAGATAGCCCATAATGTCGAAATAGGTAAAAACACGGTAATTGCCGCCCAAACCGGTATCTCCGGCTCTACAAAAATTGGGGAAAACTGTTTGCTTGCCGGCCAGGTCGGTATTGCGGGTCATTTGGTCATTGCAAACAATACCGGCCTGGGCGCCCAGTCAGGCGTGTCTAAGTCCATAAAGGACGAAGGACGGAAGATGATGGGATCTCCTGCAGTTGACGTTACTGAGTATTACAAGTCATATGCAGTTTTCAAAAAGCTTCCAAACATTAACCACCGGCTGCGGGAACTGGAGGCAAAGCTGCAAAATGTGCAGAGCAATTCACTGTCAGTGGATTAAACCCTTATTCAAGGCCACCGGGAGCGGTAAAAACTCAAAATTGGATAATCTCTAGTTTGAAGTTAAATTTGCCCACTTTTGCTTACTCATGCTTAATATAAAACAGCAAACTATTCAGAAATCCGTGTCACTGTCTGGCGTAGGGCTCCATACAGGAGTTCAAACCAACATGACCTTTGTTCCGGCTAAGCCTAATCACGGCGTCAAATTCCAGCGAATTGATTTGCCAGGCTCGCCAATTGTTGACGCCGATTGCGACAATGTCGTGGATGTTTCGCGAGGGACTACCATTGAACAAAGTGGCGCACGGGTAAGCACCATTGAACATACTCTGGCCGCTCTTACTGGATTGGAAATCGACAACGTCATCATTCAATTGGATGGCCCTGAGTGCCCCATCATGGACGGCAGCTCGATAGAGTTTGTTGAAGTATTAAAGGCTGCGGGATCTGAGGAACAAAATGCCTTGCGCGATTTTTTTGAGGTTCAGGAACCACTCTTCTACCGGGAAGCCGCAAGAAATGTAGAGATCGCCGCACTTCCACTTGATGATTACCGTGTTACTGTAATGATTGACTATAACTCTCCTGTACTAGGTAGTCAGCACGCTTCAATCACGGACATACGACAGTTTGAAAAAGAAATTGCCTCTTGCCGTACATTTTGTTTCCTCCATGAATTGGAAATGCTTTATAAGAACAATCTTATTCGAGGAGGAGATTTGAACAACGCGATAGTAATTGTCGATCGTGTGGTGCAGGAAAATGAATTGGACAACATCGCAAAGATGCTTGGCAAGCCCAAGGTTGCTGTAAAGCAGGAGGGAATCTTGAACAATATTGAACTTCGCTACAAAAACGAACCTGCACGACACAAGCTACTTGATATCGTTGGCGACCTTTCGCTAGCAGGGCGGCCGTTGAAAGCTCAGGTCCTTGCAGCACGTCCGGGCCATGCGGCTAATGTTGCGTTCGCGAAAAAGTTAAAAAAAGCAATGCAGGAGTCGGACAAAAAAGGCCGGCCCAAGTATAATCCGTCATTGCCACCTGTAATGGATATCAATAAGGTCGCGGCAACGCTGCCACATCGTTATCCTTTCTTACTAATCGATAAAATTATTTACCTGGATAATGAAAGTGTTGCCGGTGTAAAGAACGTTACTGCCAATGAATACTTCTTTCAGGGCCATTTCCCTGGAAATCCCGTAATGCCTGGTGTCCTCCAGATCGAAGCAATGGCACAGATCGGCGGGATACTCGTGCTAAACACAGTACCCGATCCCGAAAATTACTGGACGTATTTTCTTGGTATAGAAAATTTCAGATTTAGAAAAATGGTACTTCCTGGCGATACTCTGGTGATTCAATGCGATCTATTGGCGCCAATCAAACGTGGAATTGCAAAAATGACGGGTCGTGCATACGTAGGTAACACACTCGTCTGTGAAGGCACCATGACAGCCAGTATTGTTCGAAAAGACTCATGAGCAGATTCCCTCAAGCTAACGTACATCCCGAGGCTAAAATAGGTAACAATGTTACCATTGAGCCTTTTGCAACCGTTCACAGAGATGTTGAAATTGGAGACTCCAGTTGGATTGGAGCCGGAGCTATTATTTGGGATGGAGCTAGACTTGGGAAAGGTGTAAAAGTATTTCCTGCCGCTTCCGTGTCGTCACCTCCACAGGATCTGAAGTTTGCCGGAGAAAAAACAGAAACCCATATTGGAGACAATACTGTAATTCGTGAATCTGTCACGATTAGCAGGGGAACTGCAGACAAATTCAAAACTGTTATCGGGAGCAACTGTTTATTGATGGCTTATGTACACGTTGCGCACGATTGTGTAATTGGCAATAATTGTATTTTGGCAAACGCAGTTCAGGTTGCAGGTCATGTTACTATCGATGATTGGGCGATTATTGCAGGTGCCAGTGCGTTGCATCAATTTGTTAAAGTCGGTGCGCATGTGATGCTGTCAGGAGGCTCTCTCGTTCGCAAGGATGTTCCCCCATTCACCAAAGCTGCGCGGGAACCGCTTACATATGCTGGAATTAATACCGTCGGTTTACGCAGGCGAGGATTTACTTCAGAAAAAATCAGTGAGATTCAGGAAATCTACCGGTACATCTTTCTGAAAGGACTTAATAATTCAAAAGCGCTCGATATGGTCGAACGTGAAGTTCCCTCCAGCGATGAAAGAAATTATATCGTTGAGTTTATCCGGACGTCAGAGCGTGGTATCATGAAAGGATACGGAGGAAATGACTGAGCGTTATCCGCAAATGGTTTCTTAAACTACTCAACCTGATGTAAATGTCCGAGCAGCCTCAAAAGATATCATCAGGCACATCAAAACTAATTTCGGAACACACGTTGATCGATATTACCATTGAGTACCTCGGCAAAAAATTCAACCGTGAGTGGATTTTTAGAAACTTTACCTATACGTTTCGCGCAGGGAATGTCTATGCAATAACGGGCCCGAATGGATCGGGAAAATCTACGCTGCTGCAAATACTTTGGGGACAAATGCCGCCGAGTACTGGCACGCTCAAATACAATACTTCCCAGGGGGAGATCGCTGTAGAAGAAATTTTCAGACATGTTTCGATTGCCACTCCCTATCTTGACCTGATCGATGAGTTTACGCTCCTTGAACAGATTCAATTTCACTTCAAACTGAAGTCGAGGAGACATGGGCTAAGTGACTCCGAAATTCTCGAGCGAATGTATCTCTCCCACGCCAGCGGGAAAACAATTTCGAATTTTTCTTCAGGCATGCGGCAACGTGTTAAGCTGGCCCTGGCTTTTTTTTCACAGGCAGAAATCGTGTTCCTTGACGAGCCCGGAACGAACCTGGACAGCACCGCCTTTGAATGGTATAAGAATGAGCTGGGGGCATTGCCAAAGGAATGCCTGGTCTTCATCGCCAGCAACCAGCCGTCGGAATACCCGGTCAACGCTCAAAAAATTGATACAATGGGCATAAAGTGAGGGTTACATGGAAATATCGGGACCGATTAACCTCCAGATTAAGCCGCCTGAAGCACCCCATTAAGTTTGATTTTATTATTTTTACAGTCATATTCGTAACTAATTAATTGTTGAAGCATGAAATACGTAGCAAGATTGATTTCTCTTCTAATACTCGTTAGCGCTGGACTTTTTTACGCGAGCTGCGATGGAAACGGCCCCGAAGAACAGTCGGAAGAACAGACTCAGCTGGATAAGTTAAAGGCAACCTGGACGATGCAAAGTGTGGACAATGACGGAACTGATCGTAGTGATGAATATCCTAACATGACCGTTACTATATCTGGCACGTACAGCGAAGGCGGAACATACAACTACGTGAGTGACGCTGACTCGTGGCCAAATTTAAGCCCATGGAAAGCCAATGATACGTGGAAATTTAAGTCTGGAAGCGTTGGATCTGTCATTGTAAGGCAAGCTGACCTTCAGGAGATGAACTATCAACTGACTAGCTCAGACAAGACATTAACAATAAGCTTTGATTACCCGGATTCAGCCCCAGGATTTCACAATACAAGAACTGAATCGGTTGCAGGCCAATGGACCTTCGTTTTCACCAGGCCATAAAAGCCAAACCAGATATTTATCAAACAGGCCTCACGTGAGGCCTGTTTTGTTTATTTCAGAATCACAACGGTTATGCCGTCGCCGCCCTGTTCAATATGTTCGTCCTTCATAGAGACCACATTCTTAAAACGTTTTAGGTGATCCCTTACAACTTTCCTTAAAACACCTTCGCCTTTTCCGTGTAATATTTTCAGCTCACCCTGCCCCAACAAGATGGCTGTATCCATAAATTGATCGAGTATACCCGTGACCTCGTCAACCCGTTTGCCGCGAACATCCAACGTCGGATTAAAATGTGCCCTTTTTTCGTGAAAGTTAATTCCTGCTGAACGAAGCCTCGCTTCTACTTCGCGCTCTACAGGTACCGTGATCTTTTCAAGCTTTTCAAGCTTGGTTAACGATTTTATAAGCCCGAACTGTACAGTAGCATTTTTACCCTGAACCGAAAGTATCACTCCACTTCCCTCCTGCCCAATCAATCGCACGCGATCGCCTTCTTTCAGCACCTCAGCAGATTTTTTTTCTCTTCCAGGGGCGTCGACGACCTTTTGATTTAACGTTTCCAGGTTCCGTCGGACTTTAAGGGTTTCCTTCTTCTCGGCTTTGTTCTCTTTGATATGGCGGATTGTCTTTTCGATCTCCCGGTTTGTTTCCTTCAATAAATTTGAGGCATCTTCTTTTGCTTTCGTGATTATTTCTTTCTTGCGAGTCTCCAGGTCCGTGTATAACGATTGATATTTTGACAATGACTGTTTCAATTCTGCTTCCTCCCGCTCCATTTTTTTGACCTTGCTACTAAGCTCCTGCCGTTCTCGTTCCAGCGTACGAACAAGTGTCTCGAAACCCGCGAGATCTTGGCCAACCAGTTTCTCAGCCTCCGAGATGGTCTGTTGAGGAAGTCCCGTTTTACGCGCAATTTCGAGAGCGAATGAACTGCCGGGCTTGCCGATATCCAGCACGTACAATGGCATAAGGTTTTTATCATCAAACCGCATGGCAGCGTTGCGTATTCCCTGATGCTGCCCGGCAAATAATTTAAGATTGTAATAGTGAGTAGTAGCAACACCCCACACTCTTTTCCTTAACAGAGTGTCAAGTATCGCCTGGGCTATTGCCCCGCCAAAGTTGGGGTCAGTTCCCGATCCTAGCTCATCCAGCAACGTCAGGGATTTGTCTGTCGCAGATTGAATGAACACGTTCATGTTTTTCAGGTGGCTGCTGTATGTACTGAGGTCGTTCTCAATAGACTGCTGATCTCCGATGTCCAAAAAGATGTCCTGAAAAATTCCCACCCGCGATCGATCTGAAACCGGTATCAATAGGCCACACTGTACCATGTATTGAAGCAGGCCTACTGTTTTTAAACAAACGGATTTCCCTCCAGCGTTTGGTCCTGAGACGAGCAGCATTCGATGCTGTTGATTAAGCTCGATAGACAGGGGAACAACTTCGCGCTTGCCCTTAAGGCTCAAATAAAGTAACGGGTGTCTGGCGTTGTACCACACCATCTCCGGTCTGTTTTCGATTATAGGCAAATCCGAATTTATCTCCAGAGAAAATTTTGCCTTGGCCCGGATGAAATCAACCTGAGCGAGAAAACGGAATGCCGTTTTAAGTACAGGAAGTTGCATCCTGAATTCATTTGTCAATACCGTCAATATCCTGATCACTTCCCGTTTTTCGGAATGTTCAAGATCCCGGATCTCATTATTGGCATCGAGCATTTCTGCAGGCTCCATAAAAACTGTTTGACCAGTTGCTGACTCATCCAGAATAAAACCTTTTAGTTTTCGCTTATGCTCTGCAAGGACGGGAATAACGATGCGACCGTCACGTATAGTAGGCAAGGCACCTTCGGGGACCCAACTCTCCCCTACAGCTGTACGGAAAATCTGATCTGCCAATTTTCGCAGCCTGGCTTGCTCTTCTCTGAGTTTCTTTCTAACCCTTCCCAACTCAGCACTTGCATTATCCTTCACCAAACCTTTGTCGTCAACAATAGAAAATATCGACTGAGCCAACGTGCCGGTCACTGTGACCGGGGCCGACATCTTAAAGAGCTCGGGATATATTTCAGCAGCCTTGTTCAAAAAAACTTTGCACGCCACTATTGTCTCCAGCGAATAGGCAAGTTTCAAAAACTCATCCGCGTCAAGCCAACTACCTTCAACCGAAATTTTTTGAATCCACTCTGAAGGATCGAAGAAATGTCTCGATGGAAATGGCTCTCCCTTTTCAAGTATCTGACGAAACTCAAGATTTTGCTTCAACAGTGTCTTGATAAACTCTGGTTCGGTACTGAACCGCATATTGTCTACCCAGGCTTCGCCGGCCGAGGAACTACAATACTGTTTTAGCTTCAACCGGATTTGATCAAAGCCTAATTTCTGCTCCAAAGACTCTGGATAAATCATTTTCTTGCGCTGCCTGAAAGAACCCGCTGTTCGCGGAGATTGAGCGAATCTATTAGAGATGTGTAAACGCCTTCAAGAACCTCGGGATGATCGATGTAAAAGTTTAATGATTTCCGGAAAACAGAATCTGTGATCCCGACCTTTTCAAATACCCTTCCTTTCATCGAGTCGAATATTTGAACCAGCGAGTCGCGCTTGACTCCCAGCGTACTGATCTTTTGCTCGACAATGTACAGCTCAGACAAAACGTTGACCATTTCATCCCGGCTGAGCACACCCTCAGGCGCCTTGTCATTTTTGGTGCAAGAGAGGACCAAAACGAGGAGCGCTATAATACAAAACTGCATTCCATTCTGAGGGGACCTTTTTACAGATTTTATCACGCTATACCTTATTTTGGGTGGGCAAAATACTCATAATTGTTCTATTTTTGGCCAAATCAACTTAGCAGAACAAGTCAACGACGTCTGAGATAACAAATACTATTCCAACGGTAGAGCTGTGAAGGAACTTTTAAAAAAATTACGCAAATACGAAATCCAAATCCGCAAGGTCATCAATAGCCAGATGCAGGGTGATTTTCATTCCGTATTTAAGGGATCGGGATTAGAATTTGATGACGTTCGCCCTTATCAATATGGGGATGATATCCGAACTATTGACTGGAATGTCTCTGCAAAGGGCCACGGCGCGTTCGTAAAAACATTTAAAGAAGAAAAAGAACAAACTGTATTCTTCATTCTTGACGTTAGCGCGTCTGAAGACATCGGAAGCCCCGGCAACACAAAGGCTGATATTGGGAAGGAAATTTGTGGTGTCCTGGCGCTCTCGGCGTCCAAGGAATCAGGACACGTTGGTCTGATTTGTTATTCGGATGTGAAGGAGAAATTTATGAAGGCCACGAAAGGGCATTCTCAAGCATATGAGATCATCAGCACGTTGGCCAAACTCCAGCCTCAATCACTGAAGACGAGCCTTACCAAAGCTATAGCTTTTGCTCTCAATGCTATTCGCCGCAGAAGTGTCGTTATACTTATTTCAGATTTTATCGATGAAGGGTATTTTAAGAACCTGAAAGCGCTGGCGCGAAGACATGACCTGGTCGTTATTCACATCAGTGATAAACGGGAAACGCGGCTTCCCAAACTAGGTATCATTCCAGTCATTGATAAAGAAACAAAACGGACCCTGTGGGTAAATACTTCATTTGGTGATTTTCGTAAAAAGATAAGCGAGCATCACGACGCAAGAAAAACTGAGCTAGAGAAATTCAGCCGTAAGCATCAAATAAATTTTATCTCACTCGATACCGATGAGGACTATGTCCCTAAACTTCTCCGGCTATTTAAAGTGAGAAACAAATCTTTAAAAACCAGTTAAAGACGATGGAATTGAGGCGAATCGGAGTGTTCAGAATCATTTTTTTATTTTCCCTTCTTTGCTGCACCACGGTGTACGGCCAGGATGTCCTGGTTCGGAGTGGATTTTTTAAGGACAGTCTCAGGGTTGGTGATCAAACTGGATTTTACCTTACCGCCGAATATCCCAGCAGTCTCAGTGTCTTATTTCCAGACTCCGCTTTTAACTTCGCACCATTCGAATACGAGCGCCGGACCTACTTTCCCACGCGAACAGCGAATGGTAAAAGCTATGATAGCGTAATTTATTATCTGTCTACGTTTGAAATTGATCCCGTTCAATCACTCAGCTTACCAGTCTTTCA
>Ga0190271_10001959_pt1 | contig 12168 bp, 12 predicted proteins | sample Popmic356T_FD_133747 | JGI IMG/M metagenome (GOLD analysis project Ga0190271, IMG submission 133747) | Populus adjacent soil microbial communities from riparian zone of Weber River, Utah, USA - 356 T | ecosystem: Environmental > Terrestrial > Soil > Riparian zone | place: USA: Utah | collected...
TTCAAGCCCGAAGACATGAAGGCCGGCCGCGCCGTCTACAACTACCAGTCATGCGATCCGGGAATCGAGGATGCGTCGGGCGACAACGTGTTCTACCGCGACGACGCCGGCAACATCTTCCATACCTACTCCTGCTTCGCACGAGGTGGCGAGGACTTCATGACTATCTATCGCCTTCTCGAGGTGACGCCCAAGGGTCGCAACGAATCGCCCGAGCGCGGCATGACCGACTGGGTACGCCCCCACAACATGTACGGCAAGGGCGGTGAAGTCGCGCCCACCGGCCGTTACACCCCGCCCGTCTCCTGCTGTATGTGACGTCCGTGGAAGCCGCGTCCCGCCGTGAATTTCTTGCCGCCGCGGCCGCGGTCCCGCTCACGCGTGGCAACGCCGGGCACCGCGCGGCGGCACCTGCGGCTCACCCAGGGTTGTTAGCCGGGAAGAATGCGGTGATCTACGGCGCGGCGGGCTCCGTCGGCAGCGCGGTTACCCGTGCCTTCGCGGCCGAAGGTGCGCATGTGTTCCTGGCCGGCCGTACGCTCGAGAACGTCGAGGCGTTGGCGCGCGAGATCAGGTCCACGGGCGCTGAGGCGACCGCGGCGCGCGTCGATGCCATGGTTCGCGCCTCCGTCGAAGAGCACCTGGCGGACGTGGTTCGCGACCACGGCGGCGTCCATATCTCGTTCAACCTGATCGGCATCGACGGCCTGCAGGGTGACCCGCTCACCGCCATGAACGCAGAGTCGTTCGCGCTTCCCATACAGAACGCCATGCGCACCCACTACCTCACCGCCACCGCGGCGGGACGCCACATGGCGAGTCATCGAACGGGGGTCATCCTCGCGCTCACGGCCCAGGTTGCGCGCAAGCCGTACACCGGCAGTGGCGGTTTCGGCGTCGCCTGCGCTGCCATCGAAGGTTTGTGCCGCCAGCTCGCGATCGAGCTCGGGCCCCAGGGCACCCGCGTGATCACGCTGCGCTCGTCGGGCTCGCCGGATGCGCCCGGCGTGGCCGCCGCCATCGCCGATCACGCCCGCATGGCGGGCGTCTCGCGCGAAGCATTCGAGGCTCGCATCGCCGAGAAGACGATGCTGCGCCGCATGCCGCGCATGGCGGAGATCGCCAGCGCGGCGGTATTGCTGGCGTCGGATCACGCCAGCGCCATCACCGCGGCGGTCACCAACCTGACCTGCGGCGAACTGGCGGACTAACTAGCCCAGCGCGGCAATACCTCTCTGCAGGTCGCGCAGCAGGTCCTCGGGGGATTCGATGCCGATCGACAGGCGCAGCAGTCCATCGACCAGCCCCGCCGCGGCGCGTGCTTCCGGCGCCATTGCCGCATGGGTCATGGTCGCCGGGTGCGCCACCAGGCTTTCGACACCGCCCAACGACTCCGCCAGCGAGAACAGCTCGAGCGCCTCGGAGAAACGCTTCGCCCCGTCGACACCGCCCTGCACTTCGAGCGTGACGATGGCGCCGAATCCCGACTGCTGTCGCTTCGCGATGTCATGACCCGGATGCGAGGCCAGGCCCGGGAAATAGACCCGCTTCACCGAAGGCTGGCTGACGAGGAATTCCGCCACCGCCTGGGCATTCCTGCCGTGCTCGCGCAGGCGCACGTGCAGCGTCCGCAGGCCGCGCAGCGTGAGGTAGCTGTCGAAGGCGCCACCCGTGAGGCCGAGGCAGTTGCCCCACCACGCGAGCTGCTCGGCGACTTCCTTCTTCGCGGCGATGACGGCGCCGCCGACCACGTCGCTGTGGCCATTGATGTACTTCGTGGTCGAGTGCACGACGATGTCGGCGCCGAGTTCGATGGGCCGCTGCCAGCCGGGTGACAGGAAGGTGTTGTCGGCCACCACGAGCGCACCGATGGCATGACCGCGCTTTGCGATGTCGGCAATATCGGTGATGCGCAACAGCGGATTGCTGGGAGTTTCTATCCACACCAGCGCCGCGGGCTTCGACAAGGCGGCGGCGACCGCGGCTGCATCGCCGAAGTCGACGAATTCCACGGCGAGTTCGCCGCGCTTCTGCCACGCCGTCAGCAGCCGGAAGGTGCCGCCGTAGCAGTCGTGCGGAGCAACGACACGCGCTCCCACCGGCAGGATGTGACCCACGAGCGTGATCGCGCCCATGCCGGAGCCCGTAATCACGGCTCCCGCCCCGCCTTCGAGATCGTTCAGCGCGTCGCCCAGCAGGTCGCGCGTCGGATTGCCCGAGCGACTGTAGTCATATTTGCGCTTGTCGCCGAAGGCGCGGAAGGCGTAGGTAGACGACAGATGCAGCGGGGGCACCACGGCGCCGGTCACCTCGCATGTCTCGAGTCCGGCGCGTACCGCGCGGGTGTCCAAAGTCAGTTGGGCAGTCAGAGGGGCAGTCAACGAAGTCGTCACGGGGAGGTTCCTGGATTGTCGTTCAATACGTTGGCGAAGATCGGCGCGAGGCGCCGGTTCTCCTTGAGGAAAGCATCGTGTCCGTACACCGAGGAGATCTCGTGCAGCTCGGCATTCGGCAGGCGCGCGACCATGGCGCGCATGTCGCCGAGCGGCACCAGCTGGTCTTCGCGCACGGCAATCGCGGTCACCGGCGCGAAAATGCGACCCGCATCCACGCGGTGCAGATCGATGGACTCGGACAAACAAACAAACGAGGCCGGGCGGTAACGCTGCGCGTACTCGGCGCCGCGCGCAAACAGGTACTCCTCCACCGGCAGCACGAACTTGTCTTCGCTGTTGCGGCGCGCCGCGCCGGCGAACCTCGCCGCGAATTCCTCGGGGCTGCGGTAGGTGGCCATGGCCAAGGCCCGCGCCAGCTCCAGGCCCTGCGCCGGATTTCCGCTTTCGATGGCGAACTTCACGATCCGCCGCTGCACCACGCGCCACGCGCTCGCCATCGGATGCGCGCGATCCGCGGCGCTGATGACGATGAGCCGCGCGACTCGATCCGGGAAACGCTCGCCGAACGCCAGCGCCACCATGCCGCCGTACGAAGCGCCGGCGATGGCGCGAAGGCTGGCGATACCGAGATGATTGATGAGGCGCAGCAGTAGTTCGGCCTGGTCGTACGCCGACACCGTCGGGAACGGCGCGTCGTCACGAGGCCCGGTGGAATCGGCACTGGCGCCGAGGTAATCGAAACTCAGGACGCGAAATCTGTGCGTATCCAGCGCGAGCCCCGGCCCGACGACTTCATGCCACCAGCCACCACGGGGCTCATCGGGCAACCAGACGCGGCGCGAGGCCGAAATGCCGCCCAGCGCGACCACCACCGGCGCGCCCGCGGGGCCCGCAAGGCGCCAGGCAATCGAGACCGACTCGAGTGCGCCACCAAAGTGCAGCTTCAGCTCGCCCGGAACCGCGAGCACGCCTTCGCGGATCTGCATTCCGGATGCGGCCGTGGTGATCGTCTCGTTGCGGGAAGGCTGCGTGTTGTCGTTGCTCATCGAATGCTCCAGGGCTGTACTCAGCGTGGAACTCGAGAGCGGCCGCGCGATATGCACGGCACCTGCGCTGCCCGAAAATCGGGCGGCGTAAGGCTGCTCATCTGCCGGAACCAAGAGCGCCTCAATGGCGAAAATGATCCCGCAGGAGTTGGCACCTTTCCGCGTTGGCGGCGGTTGCCCCGGCGTCTTCGGGCCCAATCCCTCAGCCGGTCTCGATGAGTGCGCGAATTCTATGAGCCGGTTTCGCTACACGCAAGCACGGCGCTTGCTTTTGTGCGGTCGCACGGGTCTAATGCGCCACCGTATTAACGCGCTATTACATTAATTCAATGAAACAGCATCGAAACGTCACCGCCCGCCAGGAGGCGCTCTCGGAGCGCAGCCTGTTCGCCGCCGTGCTGACGCTCAGGACTGTCGACGAGTGCCGCGCGTTCTTTCGCGACCTCTGCACGCCTGCGGAGCTCCAGGCCATCGCCGACCGCTGGGCGGTGGTCGACTGGCTGCAGAAAGGTGTGCCCTATCGCGAGATCCATCGCCTCACGGGCGTCAGCGTCACCACCATCGGGCGAGTAGCGCGTTGTCTCGCCGACGGCAATGGCGGCTATTCGCTCGCCGTCAATCGCCTGCAGCGCCACGCCTGAGCCCCGCGCCCGGGTCAACCCGGGCTCAACACCAAAGTCTTCACTGAAAATATGACACCAGCCATCGACAAAGAGCGTCTCAAGCTCGCCATACAGAAATCGGGACGACTCACCGAGCCGTCGCTCGAACTGCTCAAGAGCTGTGGCCTCAAGCTCTCGCGCGGTCGCGACCAACTGATGGGCTTCGGCGAGAACATGCCGCTCGACGTGCTGTTCGTGCGCGACGACGACATCCCCGACCTGGTGCAGGAAGACGTCTGCGATCTGGGCCTCGTCGGGCGCAACGTGCTCGAAGAAAAACGCCTCGAGCTCGTCTCGCGCGGTCATGCGGCGACGTTCACCGAACTGCGCACGCTCGACTTCGGCCGTTGCCGGCTTTCGCTGGCGGTACCCGAAGGTTTCAGCTACGAAGGGGCGCGATCGCTCACCGGCAAGCGCATCGCCACCACCTACCCGTTCACGCTCGAACGCTACCTGCGCGAGCGCGACGTGACGGCCGACATCGTCACCCTGTCCGGCGCCGTTGAAATCGCGCCACGCCTCGGCCGCGCCGATCTCATTTGCGATCTCGTCTCCACGGGCTCGACGCTTTCGGCCAATCACCTCAAGGAAGTGGAGACTGTGCTCGAGAGCCAGGCGCTGCTCATTCGCACGCCGGTGACGCTGCCGCCCGCCAAGCAGGAATGGGTGGAGCGACTGTTGCTGCGCATCGACGGCGTCCAGCAGGTGCGCGAGAGCAAGTACATCATGTTGCACGCGCCACGCTCGGCGCTGCCGGAGATTCGCCGCCTGCTGCCGGGCAGCGAATCGCCCACCATCATCCCGCTCGAAGGCTCCAACGACAAAGTGGCGATACACGCCGTGTGCCGCGAGAACGTGTTCTGGGAGACGCTCGAAAGCCTGAAGAAAGCGGGTGCGAGTTCGCTGCTCGTCCTCCCGGTCGAGAAGATGCTGGTCTGACGAAGATGCAGCACATCGACTGGAAAACTTCATCGAAGGACGCGCGACGCGCGGCGCTGTCGCGCCCCGCCGCCGCGAGCCGTGACGAAGTCTTCCGCCAGGCGGCGAGCATCATCGCCGCGGTACGCGCCGAAGGTGATGCCGCGGTTCGCCGCTTCACCGCTCAATTCGGTGGCGCCTCGCCCGACGACCTGCGCGTCAGCGCCGGCGAATTTCGCGAAGCGCGCGCCGCACTTTCGGCCGTGCAGATCGCGGCGCTCGAGCGCGCGGTGGCCAACGTCGCGCGATTTCACGAAGCGCAGGTGTCCGCTCCGTTGTCGATCGAGACCATGCCCGGGGTGCGTTGCGAGCGCATCACGCGCGCCATCGAGAGCGTCGGGCTCTACGTTCCCGCCGGCTCGGCGCCGCTGCCATCCACCGCCATCATGCTTGCGGTGCCGGCACGAATCGCGGGTTGCACGGCACGCGCCATTGCCAGTTCTCCAGGCCCCGACGGCAAGCTGCACGCCGCGGTTCTCGTTGCCGCGGAACTCTGCGGCGTGGACACGGTGTACAAGATGGGCGGCGCGCAGGCGATCGCGGCGCTCGCATTCGGTACCGAATCCGTGCGCAAGGTCGACAAGATCTTCGGGCCCGGGAGCAGCTGGGTCACGGCGGCCAAGCAGATCGTTGCCGCAGATCCCGCGGGCGCCGCCATCGACCTGCCCGCGGGCCCGTCCGAAGTGCTGGTCATCGCCGATGAATCCGCGAATGCGAAGTTCGTCGCGGCCGATCTCCTGGCGCAGGCCGAACACGACACCATCGCCCAGGTGATCCTCGTGACCGACTCCGAACAGCTTGCGCGGCAAGTCCTCGACGAGCTCGACCAGCAGATGAGGACGCTGAGCCGGCGCGACATCGTCGCGCAGTCCATGGGCAGCAGCCGTTGCATCGTCGTGACGGACCTCGCGGCCGCGGTTGAAGTGTCGAACGAGTACGCACCCGAACATCTCATCATCCAGACCCGCGATCCGCGCGCGCTGCTGGCCAGCGTCACCTGCGCGGGGTCGGTATTCCTCGGCCCATGGTCACCGGAATCCATGGGCGACTACTGCTCGGGCACCAACCACGTGCTGCCCACCTTCGGTTACGCGCGCAGCTACAGCGGAGTGTCATTGCTCGACTATCAGAAGCGAATCACGGTGCAGGAGCTCAGTGCCGACGGACTGCGCGCACTCGGTCCCACGGCCGTCACGCTGTCCGGCATGGAGGGCCTCGATGCCCACGGCAACGCGGTGAGTGTGCGGCTCGACGCATTGTCCGGAGGTGCGGCGTGACCGGCATTCTCGCGCTCGCGCGTCCCGACATCATCGCGCTCAAGGCGTATTCACACGCGAGCTGGGATCCGGCCTTCGAGCGCCTGCATGCCAATGAACTGCCCTGGCGCGCCGAAACGGATCGGTCGCAGGCGGGACTGAATCGTTATCCCGAGCCGCATCCGCACGTCCTCGCGCATCGCCTCGCCACGCTCTATGGAGTTGCCGACGATCAGTTGCTGCCAGGCCGCGGCAGCGATGAATCCATCGACTTGCTGGTGCGCGGATTCTGCCGTGCCGGTGTCGATAACGTGGTCATCTGCCCGCCCACCTTCGGCATGTACGCAGTGGCTGCGCGCATCCAGGGCGCCGCGGTGCGCGAAGTCCCCTTGCAGCCGGAACGAGGCTTCGCGCTCGATACCGCGAGCGTGCTCGCGGCCTGTGACGCCAACACCAGGATCGTGTTCCTGTGCAGCCCTAACAACCCGACGGGCAACGCCATGGCCCCGGCCGCCATCGAACTATTGTTGCAGGCGCTCGCCAGCCGCTCGCTGGTGGTGGTCGACGAGGCCTACATCGAGTTCTCCGGTGATGCGTCGTTGACCTCGAGCCTCGCGCGGTTTCCGAACCTGGTGGTGTTGAGAACGTTGTCCAAGGCGTTTGGATTGGCCGGCGCGCGCGTGGGCTCGCTGATCGCCGCGCCCGAAATCGTGGCACTGCTGGCCAAGGTGATCCCGCCCTATTCCATACCGCAGCTCACCATCGAGGCGGTGCTTGCGACGCTCGCCGAGCCTCAACTCGCGATTCAGCGCGAGCGCGTGGCGCAGATCCGCACCGAACGTGAGCGACTGCGCGCCGCGCTTGCAAACTGCAAAGCCGTGCAGAAGATATGGCCCAGCGTGGCCAATTTCCTGCTCGTGGATTTCGCGAATGCGGACGCGGTACTCGCCGCGGCGCGCGATGCGAAGCTGCTCATCCGCGACATGCGCAATGTCTCGCCAAGATCACTGCGCATTTCCGTGGGCAGCCCCGAACAGAACGACCGATTGATCCGGAGCCTGGCATGAGCAAGACCCGCGTGCTGTTCGTCGACCGCGACGGCACTCTCATCGAGGAGCCGCCTGATGAGCAGGTCGACTCCGTAGAAAAGATCCGCTTCATGCCCGGCGTGTTCGCCGCCTTGCGCCAGGCGCAGCGCGCCGGCTTCCAGCTCGCCATGGTGACCAACCAGGACGGCCTCGGCAGCGAGAGTTTTCCTCAGGCCCGGTTCGATATCCCGCACCAGTTCATGCTCCACGCGTTCAGCTCCCAGGACATCGAATTCGCGGCGGTGTTCGTGTGCCCGCACCGAAAGACCGACGGCTGCGACTGCCGCAAACCACAGACCAGGCTGGTAGACAACTGGGTGCGTGAACGCAACGTCGACCTCGCTGCCAGCGTGATGGTGGGTGATCGCGAGACGGACATGGAATTCGCGCGCAATCTCGGCATCCGCGGATTGCTGGTGCGCCGCCATGGCAACAAGTGGGAAAACTGGACGTCGATCCTGCGCGAGCTCACGGAACGCCGCGCGACGATCCGGCGCACCACGAAGGAGACCGACATCCACGTCTCGGTGAGCCTCGACACCAGCGCGCCCATCACCATTTCGACCGGCATCGGCTTCTTCGATCACATGCTCGAACAGCTCGCCAAACACGGTGGCTTCTCGCTCGAGCTCAAGTGCCACGGAGATCTCCAGATCGACGAGCATCACACCGTCGAGGATTGCGCGCTCGCCGTCGGCGAAGCGTTGCGCGAGGCGCTTGGCGCCAAACTAGGCCTTGCACGCTACGGTTTCGTCCTGCCCATGGATGAAGCGCAGGTGCGTGTGGCCATCGACCTCTCGGGGCGCGCGTACGGCGTGTTCGAAGGCAAGTTCGCGCGCGAAGCGGTCGGTGGACTGCCCACCGAGCTCGTGCCGCACTTCTTCAAGTCGCTGGCGGAGAGTCTCAAGGCCGCGATCCACGTCACCATCGTCGGCGAGAACACGCACCACATGATCGAAGCCTGCTTCAAGGGTGTCGGCCGCGCACTGCGCATGGCGTTTCGTCGCGAAGGCGAAGAGCTGCCGTCGACCAAGGGCGTGTTGTGAGCGTTCCCGTGGCCATCATCGACAGCGGCGGAGCCAACATCACCTCGTTGCGCGCGGCGCTGTTGCGGCTCGGCGCGGATTCGCTGGTCACCAGCGATCCCGGCGTCATCCAGCGTTCCAGCCGGGTCCTGCTGCCGGGCGTGGGCTCGGCGCACAATGCCATGGCCCGCCTGCGCGCGACCGGCCTGGACAAGCTGATCCCGACTCTCAAACAACCGTTGTTAGGCATCTGCCTCGGCATGCAGATCCTGTTCGACTCTTCCGAGGAAGGCCCGGCCAACGGACTCGCCGTCATTCCCGGGAAGGTGCAGCGACTGCAGTTCGCGCCCGGCCTGCCCGTTCCGCACATGGGCTGGAACCAGCTCCACCAGGCGCGCCCGGATCCTCTGCTCGAGGGAGTGAGCGCGCTCGACTACGTGTATTTCGTGCATGGATACGCCGTACCTGCCGGTGACTGGACCGTGGCCACCACGGAATACGGCAGCAACTTCACGGCCGTGGCCCGCCGCGACAACTTCTGCGGCACGCAATTCCACCCCGAGCGATCGGGCGTGGTGGGCGCGCGCATCCTGGCCAATTTTCTGAAGGCAAGCTCAACACCATGATCCTCATTCCCTCCATCGATCTGCGTGCCGGCCGCTGCGTGCGACTGCTCAAGGGCAACTTCGACGCGGAAACGCGTTACGACCTCGAGCCGCACGAACTGCTGCTGCGTTATCGCGCGCTCGGCGCGAACTGGCTGCACGTCGTCGATCTCGATGGCGCCAGGGACGGCCAGCTCGCCAACCGCAGCGTCATCGTGCGACTCGCCACGCAGCGTGCGCTCAACATCCAGGTGGGTGGCGGCGTGCGTTCGACCGCGGTGGTCGACGACCTGCTGCGCAACGGGATCGACCGCGTCATCGTCGGCAGCGCCGCCGTGGAAACTCCTGCCGAAGTCCAGGGCTGGCTCCAGCGTTACGGCGCCGAGAAGATCGGCCTGGCGTTCGACATCCGCCACGATGCGCAAGGCGTCCCGCGCGTGCTCACGCGTGGCTGGACCCACGAATCGAAACTCACGTTGTGGGAAGCCATCGAGTCCTACCTGCCGCACGGCCTGAAGCATGTCTTGTGCACCGATGTCGAACTCGACGGCGCGTTGCAGGGTCCGGCAGTCGCCTTGTATGCCGAAGGCGTGAAGCGTTATCCGCAGATCGCCTGGCAGGCTTCCGGCGGCGTGCGCTCGGCAGCCGACCTCGCCGCGCTCGCGTCCACGGGAGCCGCCTACGCCATCAGCGGCAAGGCTTTGTTAGAGGAATTGATTCAACCTTCGGAGTTAGGCCCATTCTTGCCAAACGCATCATCCCCTGCCTCGACGTCCGCGACGGCCAGGTCGTAAAGGGAATCCGCTTCCGCGATCACCAGATCGTGGGCGACATCCTGGTACTCGCCGAGCGCTATCGCAACGAGGGCGCCGACGAAGTCGTGTTCTACGACATCACCGCGAGCCCTGAAGGTCGAAGCGTCGACCGGAAGTGGGTCACGCGCGTCGCCGGCATCCTCGACATCCCTTTCTGCGTGGCCGGTGGCATCCGTTCGGTGGAGGACGCGGAGGCGGTGCTCAATGCGGGCGCGGAGAAGATCTCCATCAACTCGCCCGCCATCGCGAACCCCGATCTCATCGAAGAGCTGGCTTCGCGCTTCGGCTCGCAGTGCGTGGTCATTGGGATCGACAGCGCCAGCCTCGCCGAAAGCTACCGGGTGTTCCAGTTCACGGGCGATCCGAACCGGTCGCGCAACACTGGCCGCGACACCTTGTCGTGGGTGCGCGAAGTCCAGGACCGCGGTGCCGGCGAGATCGTCCTCAACTGCATGACCAACGACGGCGTGCGCCGCGGCTACGACGTCACGCAACTCAAGGCTGTGCGCGCCGTGTGCGATGTGCCGCTGGTTGCTTCCGGCGGTGCCGGTTTGCCCCAGCATTTCGTCGACGTATTCGAAAAGGCTTCGGTGGATGCGGCGCTTGCGGCGAGCGTATTCCATTCCGGCGCCATCGCCATTCCCGATCTCAAGACCACGCTGGCGGCTTCCGGCATCGAGATGCGCATATGAGCACTGCGTTGGATATTGCCAGTGTCGATTTCGAGAAGGGCGGCGGGCTGGTCCCCGCCATCGTGCAGGACGCCGCGAGCGGCGCCGTGCTCATGATGGCCTACATGAATCGCGAGGCGCTCGAGCAAACCATCGCTCGCGGACGCGCGGTGTTCTTCAGCCGCAGCAAGCAGCGACTGTGGGAGAAAGGCGAGACCACCGGGCATACGCTCGACGTGGTCGGGATCGCGCTCGACTGTGACCAGGATACTTTGCTGGTCACCGCGCTCCCGCGCGGGCCGGCATGCCACAACGGCACCCTCACCTGCTTTGGCGACGAGCCGCGCAGCGCCGCCACGCGTCTTTCTTTCCTGGCAAAGCTCGAAGACGTCATCGCGCAACGCGCCAGTGAAAAGCCCGAAGCGAGCTATACCGCACGCCTCCTCGACAAGGGCGTGGCGCGAGTTGCGCAGAAGGTGGGCGAAGAAGGCGTGGAACTCGCCCTCGCCGGTGTCGGAGAACCCGGGCAGAAGGTCATCGAAGAATCCGCGGACCTGCTGTTCCACATGCTGGTGCTGCTGCGCGCGCGTGGCATCACGCTGGCCCAGGTAGTCAGGCAGCTCGAGTCGCGTCATTTGCCACGTTGACCGCGCGCGGGCATAAGATCTCCGCTCGGTAGTTCGAGGGACGGCGATGCGCAAGCTCCTGGTGGTCCTCGCGGTGATGTCGACGGCTCTCGCGGCGAGCACGTACGTCTTCTGGCGCGACCGCGAATACGAGCGTGCACGGGCCGATGCGCTGCAGGCGCGAATCGCCGCGCTCGAAAACGAGCGCGTGATGACAGCGGCCTGGCAACCGACACCGCCCGATGCGGCAACGCCTGCCGTCCACGCCACGTCGGCCGCGCACGCCTCACAGGCCAATCCTGACGCAGCGGACGACGCCATTGCCGCGCACGCGGAATACCTGGAACTGCGGCGACGCCTGTTGAGCGATCCGAAGTATTACGAAGCCGCGCGTGCAGGCCTGCTGCCGAGTTTCGCGGACCGGCGAGCAGAATTGATTCGCGCGTTGGGCATCACACCCGCCAAGGCCGATGAGATCGTCGACTACTGGATCGACCGCCAGCTTCGCCAGGAGCCGTCGCTGCTGAATCCCGGAGCGACCGAGCAGGAACTCCGCGAGCGGGCGGAATTGGTGGTGCGGCAGCAACGCGAGAATGACGAAAGACTGCGCGCCATCACCGGCGACGAACTGTTCCCGAGGATGCAGGAATACACGGCGAGTCGCCCGAGTCGTTATAGGACGAATCAGTTACGCACACGCCTTGGCGGTAGCGATGACGCGTTGCGCGACGATCAGATCGAGCCCCTGGTCAAGGTGCTGCATGCCGAACAGGTACGGCATCAACAGGAGGTGCAGGACTACGTCCAGACCCTGAACCCCGACGACGTGGGCTCGGCCGAGGACCAGCAAGCGACTCGACTACACCTGCAAGACCTCGTCAGGTCATCGAATCGCCGTATTCACGCCTCGACGGCACCGCTGCTGTCCTCGAAGCAACTCGCCGAACTCGACGCAATATTCCAGGCGGAATTCGACGTTTTTCGGGCCCAGCAAACCCAA
>Ga0190271_10001960_pt1 | contig 12167 bp, 10 predicted proteins | sample Popmic356T_FD_133747 | JGI IMG/M metagenome (GOLD analysis project Ga0190271, IMG submission 133747) | Populus adjacent soil microbial communities from riparian zone of Weber River, Utah, USA - 356 T | ecosystem: Environmental > Terrestrial > Soil > Riparian zone | place: USA: Utah | collected...
CCTCGCTAACGAGGCGCGTCCCCTTTTGCCAGCAAATCAGGAATGTCCCCATTTCCTTCTGCGGCCAGGCGGGCGATTTCGACCGGCGTGAGGCGGTGCACGATCCATTCTTTCATCTGGCGTGCGTCCAGCGATTTGTAGAAACGCAGCGCCGGCTCATTCCAGTCGAGCACCGCCCACTCCATGCGCCCGCATCCGCGTACTTCGGCGATGCGCGCGAGAGCCCGCAGCAACCCGCGGCCGATGCCGTGACTTCGCTGCGCGGGACGCACGAACAGGTCTTCGAGATACAGGCCCGGCCGGCCGACGAACGTCGAAAAATTGAAGAAATACAGCGCAAAACCGGCGGGTTCCCCATCCCATTCGGCGATCAGCACGTGAATGACCGGATTGGGCGACTCGATCTCGCGCAGGAAGTCTTCCGCGGTTGCCTTCGCCTCGTGGAGCAGCTTTTCGTAATCGGCGAGCTCGCGCACCAGCGTCGCGATGATCGGCGCATCGGCACGCGTGGCCGGACGTATGTTCAGCATTCGTTGCATCACTCCGCGATGTACCAGCGATCCTTGTCACGCTCCAGCACGAAGCGTTGATAGGGCAGTCCCTGGCCGCTCACATCGTAGATAGCGCGGGCTCCGCCCTGTTCGTATTTCGGGCTGAGCTCCTGCACGACGCGCAGCGTGGTGATCATGGTCTCGCGCGTGCTTTCACTGTTGGTGCAGGCGGTGACCAGCGTCTTGCGCGCGGATTTCGAGGTCGCCCTGTTGAAGTTAGGGCTCATGAACTGGCTGTAGTACTCCTCGCAGCGCCCGTCGGCGAGGCTGGCCTCGGCACGCGCCAGCAGCTCGCTGATGCCCGGCGCCAGCGGCTGCGGCCGTTCCTCGACCAGAGTCCTGCCAGGCGCGCCGCCGGATGGCGGGGGCGCCGCGGCGACCCGGCCTTCGATGAGATCGTCCAGCTGGGCTTCGACTTCGCTCGGGATGATGGGACGCCACTGTGCACCGTATTGCGCCAGCGCGACCGTCACCAGCACATTCACCGCGCCGCGCTCCTTGGGCTGTATACCCTTGCCGACGACATACACCACCTTGCCGTCCTGGATGGCACCCAGCCAATCGACTTTCTCGTACTCGCGCGCGCGAAAGCGCACCCGGTCGGAAAGCGCGGCGTAGAAACGTACCGGGGTCATGCTTTCGAGCTCCGCGAGCGACCGCCCGGGTCCAAACAACCGCGACCGGTAGGTGTTGTCGGATCGCGAAGCTTCGGCGCGGAACAGCGCGAGCAGCCGCGAGCGCAGTTTCTCCACCTCTTCGGGGTGCAGCTCCTGGGCTACGGCCATGACGTTGCCCCCCGCCAGCGCGGCCAGGAACGACTCCGCGCCACGTTGCTGGGCACCATTCGGGCCCGCAGCGCTCGCCGGGAGACAGGCACAAGCCAACAACACCGTGAAAATCAGGGCTCTAAGGGCCATCTGGCACTCCTTTCGGGATTCGGCGGCGGCGATCATAACCGGGGCGGTAATGGCCGCCTCACTGTGAAAGCAGTCTCGTTACGAGACATTGGTGGAGCGACGCAGTTCACGGATTACCCGCGCGAAAGGCTTTGGTGCGGCCTTCCCCGATAAACTTACATATCTTGTTAAAGTGCTTTCGCACCCTTTGTTTTTGCTGCTTTTTGCGGGTCTGCTACCACCGTCATGTTGCCGCAGTCGGAATTCGAATCGCCCATGCTCGCCAATGCCGCGGCGCCGGTGGCGATTGCCGCGATTACGCAGGATCGCGCGCTGATCGGGCTCCTGCGCAGCGTCATCGATCCTTCTAACGATCTCATCCTCGTCACCTCCGAAGCCGAGCTCACTCCGCATCTCAACAGCCGCCGCGTCTCCGTGGCGCTGCTCGACAGCATGTTCATCGAAGGCGATCTCGCGACGATGGCCGAGCGCATGCGGGAGACCTGGCCGGATCTCGTGCTCGTGGTGGTCGGCACCGCGGAAGAACAATCCAAGGTCGCCGGACAAATCACCTCCGGCGTGGTGTATCGCTTTCTGCATCGTCCGGTCTCGGCGCCGCGCGTGCGCTTGTTCGTCGATGCCGCCCTGCGCCGCCACGAAGTCGAAAACGTGGAGCGCACGCTCGAGCAGACGCGTCCGGATTTTTCGCGGTTCGAGAAGGCAGCGAAGTCCGGTGATCCCAGTCCGATTCGCGCCGTCCTGCCCGGCATCATCGGCGCCGTGGTCCTCATCGCCGCTGTCGGCATCTGGTTCGCGCGCTCCTCCGGCGACAAGCCGGAAGCCGCGCCCGCGCCGATCGCGCAAGTAGATAGTCCGCCGGCCGACGCGGCGCCTGCCGATCCGACCCCGGCCCCGGTTCCGCAAGCCCGCGAAGCCGAACTTCCTCCGCCGCCCGAGCCCGAACCGCAGGCAATCGCGCCCGAGCCGGTCGCAGCGGCCGCGCCGGCCGCAGCGGAAGAATCCCCGCGTGAACGTCTGCGTCCGGCCGCTTCGCAGCCGGTCGTGCAGGCGCCCGAAGAAGTCGCGCCGCGCGAAACGCCGCAGCCGGTTCTCACGTTCGAAGAACGCCTGGACGAACAGCTCAAGCAGGCTGAAGCCGCGCTGCAGCGCGGCGAGCTCGCATCTCCGCCCGGTCGCAACGCCGTCGAGTTGTTCCGCGGCGCGCTCAGTCTCGATCCCAGCAACACGCTCGCCAAGGCGGGCCTGGTGCGCGTCGCCGACCGACTCCTGAGCGCCGCCGAGCGTGCAATCACCGCCGGCAGCGTCGAGGACGCGAAGAAGATGGTGGACGTTGCCGAGACCCTCACGCCCGCGACGGCGCGCGGCGCTTTCCTGATGATGCAGATCGAGCGCGAGCACGAGCGCGCGGCGCTCACCCGCGCGAAAGACAGTGACGCGCAGGACAAGCTGGAAAAAGGCGCCACGTATCTGCGGCTCGTCAGATCGCGCATCGGAAGCGGCGCGCTCATCGAACCCTCCGGAGACAACGCCCGCTTCTACCTGGAAGCTGCGCGCCAGCTCCTGCCCGACAATGAACCGGCGCTCCGCGAGACCGAGCGAGCGCTGCAGAAGGCGCTGCTCGATCGTGCGTCGATGGCGGCCAGCGCGGGTAACGCGGCCGAGACCGAACGCTGGCTGGCGAACGCCGACAGCACCGGCGCTGCGCGCCAGGACATGGCCAGCATTCGCCGTGCACTGCAAGACACGGTCATCGGTGCGCGCGCCAGCAAGGTGTCGGCGCTCGCCAAGTCATTCGCCGCGGCGCTGGGCGCGAACCGCCTGCTGCAGCCGGCGGGTGACAATGCCAAGGCTCACCTGCTGGCGCTGATCAACCTCGATGGCAGCAATCCGGCGGTGGCCAGCGGGCGCCACAGTCTGGGCAACGCCTATCTCAACGAAGTCCGCGGTGCGCTGGCGCGCGGCGATTTCGCCGCCGCCGACACCTGGCTGAACGAAGCACGCATCATCGGCTTCAGCGGTGAAGAGCTGAAGACCGCCGAAGCCAGCCTGGCCGCCGCGCGCCAGAAAGCCGCGGCGCGCGCCGCGGTGGTGGGTGAAAAATCCCTGCAGCGCATCGAATACGTCGCGCCGAAATTTCCCGCGGCAACGCGCAATCGCGGCGCCAGCGGCTGGGTGGAGATGGAGTTCACGGTGCTCGCCGACGGCTCGACCGGCAACATCGTCGTGACCAACTCCAATCCGCGCAAGACTTTCGACGTTTCCGCCGTGACGGCGGTGAGCCAGTGGCGTTACAAGCCCGTGATACGCGACGGCAAGATCGTCGAGCAGCGCGTGGCGGTCCGCATCAGGTTCTCGGACGAATAGATGGACGCGCCGCGCACACAACGCTTCCTGATCGTCGAGACCGACGCCAAGTATGCGCAGTGGTTGCAGCACACGGTGAGCGCCGGCTGGCCCAGCGACTCCATCATCATCATGGACTGGACGTCGTTCGGCCGCGTGCGCACGGCGATGACCGTGCGCGACTACGACGTCGTCCTGCTGTCGCTGGCCTTCGACGAAGGCATCGAAGATCCGACCACCGACAGTTTCGACTGGATTCGCAAGCTGCGCAGCCAGCCGGGTTTCCCGGAGATGATCATCCTCGCCGAAGGCGGCAGCGAGCTGGCCGCAATCCGCACGCTGCGGCTCGGCGCCGCAGACTATCTACCCAAGCGGTTGCTGACACCAGCGCGGCTGCAGCGCTCGATCAAGCTCACGCTGCGTGCCATCGAGAAAGAGGCGCAACGCCGCGCGGAGCGCAGTGCTCCGGCCAGCGCGAAGCCGGAAACCGACAAACACGCCGAAACCATGACAGGTGCGGTCAACGCTCCGCCGCCGCACATTTCGACGCACACCGGCGCCAGCCTCGCCAGGGCGGCCGCGCAGGTCATCGTTCCGCCGAAGCCTGTCGTCCTGCCGGTGGTAGTCACGCCGGCGCCCGTGGCACCGGCGCCGCGCTCACACATCGCGACGCATACCGGCGCCAGCCTGGCCGAGGCGGCCAGGGCCGCGCTCGCCGCGCATCCGGTGGCCGCGACGCCGCCAGCAACGCCCGCGAAGGTGGAAGCCCCGGCCAGGGACCAGGACGCAGCAGCCCTCTCGTTGCCCGCCGTGAAGGAACCCAAACCCATCGCGCCGGAAAATCACCAGATTCCCGGCTACGCCATCCTGCAGAAGATTGGTGAATCCGAAGCGGCGGCCGTATATCTCGCGATTGCCGAAGATCTCGGCCACAACGTGGCGCTCAAGATCTCCAAGCGCAAGCACTCCGGGCACGTCGACCCGGCCGCTGCCGACACGGGACAGCGCTCCATCATGTTCCAGCGCGAGTTCGAGGCCATCGCCGCGCTCGATCACCCCTCCATCATCGACCTGTTCGACTACGGTATCCACGAAGGCGTGGAATACCTCGCGATGGAATATTTCCCCTGCGGCGACCTCAAGGCGCGCCTGCAGAACCCGCTGACCTCCGACGAGGCCATCGCGTTCCTCAAGGAAATCGCGCGATCGCTCAAGGTGGTGCACGACGCGGGCATCATCCACCGCGATCTCAAGCCGCCAAACGTCATGCTGCGCGATAACGGCAACGTGGTGCTCATCGACTTCGGCCTGGCGCGCAGCCTGCTCTCGGGCGACGGCAGCACGCGCACCGGCGTGTTGCGTGGCTCTCCTTACTATATGAGTCCCGAGCAGGCGCAGGGCGAATCGCTCGATGCGCGCACCGACCTCTACAGCCTCGGCGTGATCCTCTACGAAATGCTGGCGGGCAAGAAGCCCTATCTCGGCGCGTCGGCCATTGATGTGTTGCAACAACATGTCATGGCGCCGGTGCCGGAACTTCCGGTCCATCATCTCGGCTATCAACCCTTGCTCGAACGCCTGATGTCGAAATCGCGCGAGCAACGCATCGCCTCCTGCGATGAACTACTGTCCGCGCTCGAGGAGATGTCGCACGCCATGGGCGATAGCGGCATCATCGACCCGGAAACCCTGGTCTCGGCCGGCGCCGTGACCTGAGGAGGCGGAATGGAATTCCTCAATTTCCCAATCGTCGCGCTCGGCATGGCGCTCATCTGCCTGATCGGCGTCACCATCTACGCCATCACGCAGCGCGGCAGCCTGCGGTCGCGTGACGAACAACTCGTGGTGGCGCGCGCCCAGGCCTACGCCATGCTCGAGCTGTCGCAAGCCGGCGTGTTGTTCCTCGATCGCGAACACAAGCTCATGGGCGAGGCTTCGTCCGCGGCTCCGGAGTTGTTAGGCCATACCTGCGGCGCGGGCACCGCTTTCGTCCAGGTCATCGCCGACCTGGTGGACGTGCACGTTCGACGCCAGGCCGTCGCTTTCCTCGAGTCGATGTGGCAGGCCGAAGCGAGTTCGGTGGTCGATGCCACGCAGAATCCGCTCGCCCGGGTGCATTCAGGCGCTCGCCACCTGGCGATCCGCTTCGCGCGCCTGGTGGTCGATGGCCGTGTCCATCACATCATCGTTTCCATCGAGCGCATCTCGGCACCGCGGGTGATGCCGTTCACCATCGAAGTACCGGTGCTCGACGAAGAAACTTTTGCGAAGCGGCTTGCCGGAGAAACCGGCTCGCGGCCGGCGCTCAACGTTGCGGCCATGGTTGCCAGCCCGGAAGTGCCTGCCGTGCCGGTTGCCGCGCCGGTTGCCGCGCCGGTGCTCGCGGCCGACCCGGCCCCGACCATCGCGTCAGCGAACGCGCCGGACGTCGCACCCAAGGCTGCTCCCGCGGTTGCAGCGGCCGGGAACGCCGCACCGCTGGCGCCCATGAGCACCGGTGAATTCGAGCTGGGATCCATGGACGTCACGGAAGACTCGATTCCGTCGGTTCCCCAGTTGAACGACGCAGCCATGCGCGCCATGAAAGGCGACGCGGACAAGACCGGGGCGCCCCAGAACATCGCATCGATGTCAGCCTCGCTGCCGCTCAAGGCTCCGGCGCCCGGCGCCGCCACGGCGACGATGCGCGGCATGGATGAAGAGAATCATCTCGCCACCACGATCACTGCTCCGGACGTCGTCCAACCCTCCGCATCGTTCGACCCATCGGACATCATCGATCCTCCGGATCCGCGCCTCAACGAAGTGCTCAAGGAAGTCATGCACATCGAGGCCGGCCGGCTCGAGCAATTCCTCGCCGAGGCGCGCGAAAAAGCCGGCCAGCTCCGCGCCATCATGAAGCTGCCCGCGCGCGAGCCGCAGGCCTTCCGTGAAAAACTCGTGTTGATCCTCGAACTGATCCGCGGCATCCATTCGCGCGCCGAACGCCTGCCGCTGCCCTCGGTGTGTGAACGCGCCGACCGGTTCTCGGCCGCGCTCAACGGCCTGCGCGACAAACAAACACTGTCCGGCAACGATTTCCTGCCGCTCGCCGTGAAGCTCGACGACCTGCTCAGCCATCTCGCCATCCAGGGCGAAGTGGTGACGCGCTTGCGCGACTGGCGCATCCAGAATGGCGAGTCCGGCATATCGCTCGATGCCACGCAGCGTTCGGCGACGGCCACCGGCACCACCATCCGGCAGCCCCATCTGCGCGGCGCCGCTCCTTCGGCCACCGGCATCACGAAGGCCACGCGGCTCTCCGATCTTTCGCAGGAAAGCCTCGAGGAAATGTCCGTCTTCCTCGCCGACATGTACTCCAAGCGCGTATCACTCGTGGTCGTCGGTCTCGAAGACGTGCCGCGCCACTACCGGCGCTCCATCGAAAAGATTCTCGGCCAGCTCATCCACAATGCGATCCGCCACGGCGTTGAAAATCCGGCTGATCGCCTGGTTCTCGACAAGCCGGAAATCGGCACCGTCGCCGTGCAGTTCCTGGCCCTGGGCCCGGATGGCTATCAACTCAGTGTCCAGGATGACGGCCGCGGGCTGGATCACGACAAGATCCGTGCGGAGGCCGTGCGCCAGGGCGTGCTGACCCCCGAGGTCGCCGCCAAGATCGACTCGCGCAAACTCGCCAGCCTCATCTTCCGTCCCGGTTTCACCACCGTCGGCGAGGATGGCGCGCGTGGCATCGGCATGGATGTCGTCCGCGACCTCGTCACCAAGGCGGGTGGCCGCGTCGGTATCGCGACGAAGGCCGGTGAATACACCCGCTTCCGCATCACGCTGCCACACGAGAAGAAGGCTTCGGACGCAGCGGTGGCGTAAGGAAATGGGGACACTCCCCATTTCCTAGCAAAAGGGGCCGCACCTCGGCGAAGGCGCGATCAGAGACCGCGCGTGTTGGGACGAAAACCGTCGTGGCGCGGAAAAGTGTCCCGCGGCTCGAACCACGGCACCCGCTCTGCAAAGAAGATGTGAAACACGGGTCGCACGGCGGCGGGTGCATCGAGCGACGCGATAGTGAAGTCGATGGTGTCGGGCTGATGATCGACTTGCATGGCGAGCTGCGTTCCGCAGTCGCCGCAGAACCAGCGTTCGCCAAAATCCGATGATCTGCGCCGCCGCGGATCGCCCGCGATCAGGATGAAATCGGTGAGCGGGACGGTAGCGAACGCGACCACGGGCGCGCCACTCGAACGCCGACACAACGAGCAATGACAGTAACCCGCATCGAAGGGGACGGAGGCGAGGCGATATCGCACGCCACCGCAGGCACATCCGCCGGTGATCTCATTCCTGGTCATTCACAACTCCTGCTGCGAAACGTGATCGAAAAGCGCTGCGCCTTCACGGGCGCGATACTGTGTTCCCACTCGTGACGGATGTCGCCGCTCAATAGATAGGCCGAGCACGGCTGCGCATCGAGCGCGAAGCGCTGAAAGCCACGCCCCTCGCGGCGACGGAACCGCAGCACGCAGGACGACATCAGCGAGATGCCCACCATCCGGTCGAACACCGGGCGATCGCGATGCCAGCCGATTCCGGCGCCGGCGTCGTAGCGGATCACCAATACCTGCTCGCGTCCGGCGCCAGGTCGAACAGGCTGCGCCGCCCATTGCCACCCGAAGCGCGCACCACTTCAGCTCTCTCGCGTGTAGCGAAAGTGGTCGCGGATGTTCGCGTTGAAGAACTCGCCCTTGGAAAAGGCCTCGCGCATGCCGCGCCAGGTTTCCTCGGGCACGTCGTGATACCGGTAGCGCCGGCCTGAGACGAACTGCAGCTCCAGGCGGCGCTGCAGCTGATCGTAGCGGTAGGAACGGATGACGCTCGAGGGCATGAGCCGCAGACGAGAGCCGCGGCTCGAAGTTCCCAGCCTGCCAGACGGTTCCTACGGTGGGCTCTTTTCCTTGTCGAACTTGCGTCCGAGCCACCAGCCGTTGATCGCCCACGCGGCGCATACGCCGGCGCCTAACAAGGCGCCCTGCGCGGGGTTCATGCCACCGGACTTGAGCGCATCCTGCACCTGCGCCACGACCGCATCGGAGAAACGGTACACGGTCACGTCGATGAAGTTCTTGGCCTTGTACTTGGTTTCCGTGTCGAGCCGGCTCCACAACATCTCGCGACCCGGGCGGATGAAGGCGTATTCGCCCCAGCGCCGCAGGATCATGACGCTGGCCAGGATCAGGAACGTGCCCATGCTCGCCAGCAGCAGGAAACCACCCATGATGAGCAGCGGCAGTATCACCAGCAGCGCGGTCACACCCAGCTTTTGCGCCACTCTTCCGGTGATGAGCAGCTGCGACACCACGGTCAGAGACTGCACGATGAAATCGATGCGCGCGAACATCTGCGCGCGCTGTTCCGGATCATCGAACATGTCCTTCACCAGCCGCAGCTGCTCGAAGTACAGGATGGTGTTGGCCGTCGAGATCATGACGACGAACAGCGCGATGCCGAGCAGATAGGGCGACTTGAGCACGATGGCGACGCCCGCGAAAGGATTGCCGCCGACACCGCGAGAAACACGGGCTGCCTGCGCGGCCGAAGCACCCGTGGTCACCGCCGCGTGGTGGTCGCGCATTTCGTGGACCAGGGCTCGCTGACAGAAGATGGCGACGGCGAACATCGCCGCACCGAAATACAGGATGCCCGAGATGCCCACGTGATTGACGATGCGCTCGGTGATGAAGGGTCCGACCAGCGCGCCGGTGGTGCCACCCGCCGCGATGAACCCGAACAGCCGCTTGGTCTGCTCACTCTGGAAGAACTCGAGCAGGAAGCTCCAGAACACGGAGATGAGGAACAGATTGATGACGCTGATGCCGACGTAGAAGATCCGTCCGACCACCATGTTCTGCGGATCGGCGTTGAACACCACGCCTGCGGCCGCCAGCGCCACGGCCACCGCGCCGTAGATGGACGGCACCAGCGTCGCGCGGCTCACGCGCGCCACGAGGAATCCGTACACCGGGATGATTGCGATCGCGAATACCGCGGTCCAGATCCAGGTGTCACTGGTGACCGCTTCACCGAGGATGGTGCCGACCGTCTCGCGAATGGGCCGTACGGCGAAGTAGCCGCCCATCACGCAGAACATCAGCGCGAACGCCGTGAACACCGCGCGCTTCTCGCTGGGCTCGATCTTCACGAAACGCGCGAGGAATAACTCGAACTGTTGACTCATGCGTGGCTGTTCCGCGACCGGTTTGTTAGTTGCCGATTTTAGGCATTAGTCCCGTGCCAATGCGGGTAAATTCGCCAGATCGATCGTCAGACCGGGCCGGGTGACGGTGGCTTGCGCCCCGCGCTCGCGCAATTTGCCGGCCAATGCCTCGGCCGAGGGCACTTCGCCGTGCACGAGATACACCGGCGGGCGGCCCGCGAAACTGTCATACCAACGCAAGAGATCATCCTGGTCGCCGTGCGCGGACAGTCCGCCGAGCGTGTGGATCTGCGCGACACAGCGCACCCGCCGTCCGTGGATGCGCACTTCGGGCTGGCGATCGACGAGCTGCCGGCCCAGTGTTCCCGGCGCCTGGAAGCCGACGATGACCACGTGGCACTCGGGTCTTTCCAGGTTGTGCTTGAGGTGATGCAGAACTCGCCCGCCGTTGGCCATGCCGGAGCCGGCGATGATCAACGCACCGCTGCGCACGTGGTTGATGGCGCGCGAATCGTCAGGAGATTCCGACAACACGAGATTGGGCAATGGCGGCATTCCGCGAAACGTTGCGCGCAGGCGCGTGGTCTCTTCGTCGAAGCGGTCCGGATTGTTCCAGTACACGCGGCTGGCGGCGATGGCCATGGGGCTGTCGAGAAAGATCTTCCAGCGCGTGAGGTGCCACTCGCCGTAGTGCTTCGCCAGTAGATAGAGCAGCTCCTGGCTGCGGCCGATGGCGAACGCCGGCACGATGACGTTGCCGCCGTCGCGCATCGCCTGCGCCAGGATGCCGCCGAGCTCGCGCTCGGTGTCTTCGCGGCCGCGATGCAGGCGATTGCCGTAGGTGCTCTCGATGAGCACGAGATCGGCGGATTCGAATTGGTACGGGTCCTGCAGGATCGGCGTGTCGTACTGCCCCAGGTCGCCCGAGAACACGAGCTTGCGGCGGATCGCGCCCTCGCTCGCCCACAGCTCCACGCTGGACGACCCGAGAATGTGTCCCGCGTCGCGCACGCGAACGACGACGCCGGGGATGATCTCGCGCTGCGTGTCATACGGAATGGGCCGGATCTGCAGCAGCGTGGCTTCCACGTCTTCGAGGTCATACAGCGGTTCGATGCCTTCTTCGTTCCGTTGCGCATCGCGCAGCGCCAGGCTCGCCGAATCGCGCAGCAGGATGGGCACGAGTTCCGCGCAGGCCTTGTTGGTATAGATAGGCCCGCGGTAGCCGCGCTTCACCAGCAGCGGCAGGCGCCCGCAGTGATCGATGTGCGCGTGGCTCAGCACCACCGCGTCGATGGCCGTGGCGGCGAACGGAAACGGCAGGCGGTTGCGTGCCGGCGCGTCGTGACCGCCCTGGATCATCCCGCAGTCCAGCAACAACTGGCGACCCGCCACACGCAGGATGTGGCAGGACCCGGTTACTTCGCCCGCAGCTCCGAAAAACTCCAATTGCATTCGGGCGATACCTTAACATCGCCGCTTCCCGAACACTCCGGAGCGCGCCATGGACACCAAGTCATCCGCGGGTTTCGACCGCCGCACCTTTCTCGGCGCCACCGTCGCGGTCGGCGTCATCGGGGCTGGCCTGGTCCTCGGCATCCGCCATGCGAATCGGCGCGAGGAAGCGGCGGGTGCCGGTGCAGCCGGACGCTCGCTGGTCCCAAACGCCTTCGTTCGAGTGGCACCGGACGACACCATCACGGTGGTGATCGGCAAGTCGGAGATGGGCCAGGGCATTTACACCGGCCTCACGATGGCGCTCGCCGAGGAACTCGACGTGGACCCCGCACGCGTAAAGGTGGAGTTCGCGGGCGCGGATCCCGCCTTCAATGTGCCGTTCATGCCCATCCAGTTCACCGGCGGCAGCATGAGCACCAGCACCACGTACACGCAATTGCGCGAGGCCGGCGCGCGCGCGCGCGCCATGTTGTTAGCCGCGGCGGCGCATCGTTGGGATGTCGACGCGGCCGAACTCACGACGTCGGACGGCAAGGTGAATCGCGGATCGAAGAGCCTCACGTACGGCGCGCTGGCCGACGCGGCCTCGCAGTTGCCCGTGCCCGAGAAAGTGACGCTCAAGGATCCGGCGGAGTTTCGTTATCTCGGCAAGCCGCAAAAGCGCCTCGACGCGCCGATGAAGGTGGA
>Ga0190271_10001961_pt1 | contig 12161 bp, 11 predicted proteins | sample Popmic356T_FD_133747 | JGI IMG/M metagenome (GOLD analysis project Ga0190271, IMG submission 133747) | Populus adjacent soil microbial communities from riparian zone of Weber River, Utah, USA - 356 T | ecosystem: Environmental > Terrestrial > Soil > Riparian zone | place: USA: Utah | collected...
GCCCGCATCGGCGCCGGCACGGGTAACCAGGGCGGCGGACCGTCGGACGGGACCAGCTACACCTTCGCCATTCTGGGCGACAATCCGGTGGCCCTGCAGGCCGCGGCGCGTCAGATCGAGGCCGAGATGCGCAGCGTTCCGGGGCTGGCCAATGTGGTCAACACCGCCTCGATCGCGCGGCCGGAAATCCTGGTCACGCCGCGTCCCGACGAGGCGGCCCTGGCCGGCGTCTCGGCCGGCGCCATCTCGCAGGCCGTGCGGGTCGCCACCATCGGCGACGTGGATCAGAACCTGCCCAAATACAATCTGGGCGACCGCCAGATCCCGATCCGCCTGCAACTGACCGAAGGCGCGCGCGAGGATCTGACCGTGCTGGAGAACCTGCGCGTTCCGGGCAACAACGGCGCCTCGGTGCCGCTGAGCGCCGTCGCCGACATCCAGTTCGGGGCCGGCCCCGCCACCGTCACCCGCCAGGACCGATCGCGGATCGCCTCTATCAGCGCCGAGCTGGACGGCATCGCCACCGGCGCGGCAGGCGCAGCGGTCAACCGCCTGCCCTCGGTCCAGAACCTGCCCGCCGGCGTGCGCCAGGTGCCGGCCGGCGACGCCGAGTTTATCCAGGAGATGCTGACCGGCTTCGCCATCGCCTTCGCCTCGGGCATCCTGCTGATGTATGCGGTTCTGACGCTGCTGTTCAAAAGCTTCGCCTATCCGATCACCATCATGGCGGCCCTGCCGCTGGCCATCGGCGGCGCCTTCATCGCTCTGGCCATCGGGGGCGCCAACTTCTCCATGTCGGCCCTGATCGGGGTGCTGATGCTGATGGGGATCGCGGCCAAGAACTCCATCCTGCTGGTCGATTACGTCATCATGGCGGAGCGGGACGGCATGCCGCGCCACGAGGCCATCATGGACGCGGCGCACAAGCGCGCCCGCCCCATCCTGATGACCACCTTCGCCATGGGGGCGGGCATGGTGCCCATCGCCATGGGGGTCGGCGCCGACGTCCAGTTCCGCTCGCCCATGGCCATCGCCGTGCTGGGTGGACTGATCTCCTCGACCTTCCTGTCCCTGCTCTACATCCCCGCCATCTTCACCATCGTCGACGACATCGCCGGCTGGGGCCGCCGCATCCTGAGCCGCTCAACGGCGGGACAGCGCGAGCTGGCCAAGCCGAGGCCGGGGACAGTGGTGGAGTGAGGGAAACGCCTTGATCCGCCCCCGTTCCAATAAGCTCAGGCTCTTCTTCGTGGTTCTCTACGGAGCCTATGTCCTGATAAGTCTTTGGCTCTACGGGATTCCGACAAAAGCCTCAGAGGTCATGGCCATCTTTGTCGTGCCGGGCTTGGCGGCGGCATTCCTGTACTTCTTCTACGGGGGCGCGCTCTCAAAAGCGAAGAAATTGGGCAGAGAGGAGCCTCCTCGGCCATAGGTGAGCGGCTGACGGAGATCGTCTAGAAGCCGGGCTGCGTTTAACAGACTTGATGCGTGCCCAAGAAAAAGGGCCGGCCGGTTGCCCGGTCGGCCCTTCGTCGTTCAGCCTTGCAGCCTGGCGATCAGTATCTGACCTTCAGCGTCACGCCGTAGGTGCGCGGGGCGCCGAGGTAGGCGTTGTAGGTCGCCGTGTCGGTGGCGATATTGTAGAAGGTGCCGTCCGCCTGGGGCGTCGTGGTGTTGGCGAAGGCCGTGCCTTGCAGAGGCGCGGCGAAGCCGACCTGGGTGTATTCTTCTTCCAGCAGGTTCTGGCCCCAGACCTCCAGCGTCCAGCGCTCGTCCGCAGAGCCGATCGAGACCCGGCCGTTGACGACGGTGAAGGCGTCCTGGTTCTTGTAGGGCAGCAGGTCCGAGCCGGTGTTGTATTCGGTCGAATATTTGGCCGACAGGTTGAACCCGCCGCGCAGGCCGCCGCCCAGTTCGCGGTCGAAGGCCAGGGCGCCCGTGACCGACCATTCCGGGGCGAACGAGGCGCGCGCGCCCGGCAGCAGCGACAGCTGCGGGAAGCGGCCGGGGCTGGACAGGTCGCCGGCGCCGAACTCGCCGTATTTGGCGTCGGTGTAGGTCACGCCGCCCTGGAACGACAGGCCCTCGACCGGGGTGAACCAGACCATGTCGGCGTCGACGCCGCGCGAGGTCAGCTCGGGTATGGATTCCACTACGAAGGCGGTGCCCAGGAAGGTGTTGAGCTGGAAGTTCTCAAACTTCTGATCGAAGTAGGTCAGGTTCAGCAGCATGGTGCGGTTGAACAGGGTCGTCTTGACCCCCGCCTCATAGCTGTCGACCGTCTCGGCGGCGAAGAACAGCGAGGCGTCCGGCGTCACGCCCGTCTGCACCCGATCCATGTTGTAGCCCGCGCCCTTGTAGCCGCGCGCATACGAACCATAGACCATGATCGACGGATTGAAGCGGTAGGACGCCTTGATGGTGCCCGAGATGTCGGTGTCGCTGAACTTCTCCTGGATCCGGCGATTGTCGTAGAGCGGGTTGGACCAGGGCAGGCACAGCAGGCCCAAGGCGGCGGCCGGCGTGCGGACGTTGGCCGTGCCGGGGATTCCAGACGCCGGGAGCGTGGGGGCCAGGTTGTTAGCCAGGGCGCCGCCGCAGGCCGCGCCGTTGCTGCCCAGATTGTCCTGCACGCCCAGCAGACGCTTGCTGTCATAGGTGTAGCGCAGGCCCAGATTGATATCGAAGGCCTCGGACACCTTCCAGGTGTTGTTGGTGAACAGGGCCACCGACTCTGAGCGCTGCGAATAGTGGTCCTGATACGCCTTGCCGGCCGAGAAGGTCGGGGCGGCGGCGCTGGGGGGCACGGCGCCGATGACGCACAGCGGCTGGCCCGCAGCCGCGCCGGCGGTGCCGACCAGGAAGCCGTTCGGGTTGGTGAAGCAGCCCAGGCGCGACGGGCTGGGACCACCGACGGCGGCCGGCAAGGACGCCGTCAGCAGGAAGGAGGCGAAGCCGTTATAGTCCGCGCCATAGACGTAGCTGTCGTCGCGATAGACGCCTTCCTTGGTGGCGAACAGGCCGACCAGCCAGTCGAACTTGTCCGTCGTGCCCGCCAGGCGGAACTCTTGCGTCAGGTTGTCGACGCCATAGCCGTTGGAGCCGTCGTTGGCGCGGTACAGGATGTCGGCGCCGGTATAGTCCAGGTCCATCCCTTGCTGGAACGACCAGTCGCGCCACGAGGTCTGGGACGTCAGGGTGGCGTTGATGCTGGGGAAGTCGATGGTGGCTTCCGCCGACAGACCCATGTCCTCGATCTCTTGCGGGGTCTCGCGGTTCGAATAGGCCAGGCGCGAGAAGGGCACCGTGCCGAAGCCGGCGACCGGCGGGCGCTGGCCCGGACCATTCGGCGCCGTCAGGGCGGCGATGAAGGCCTGGGTCGGGCCGACGCGCGTCTGCACGGCAGAACAGCAGAACTCGTCGCGCTTGGTGTAGTCCGCGATCAGGCGGACCGAGACGTCGTCGCTGGGCAGGATCAGCAGCTGGCCGCGCCCGGTCCAGTAGTTCTGGGTGTTGTCTTCGGTCTTGGAGTTGGGACCGTCGCCGGTGTTGACGTCGTAGAAGCCGTCACGCTCGCGGTGGGCGACGAACAGGCGACCGGCGATCTGGTCGGTCAGGCCGCCCGTGACGGAGACCGAACCGCCGATGGCGCCGAAGTTGCCGCCGGTCAGTTCGGCCGAGATCGACGGGTCGAACGACGGGCGTTCGGTGATGATGTTGATGACGCCGGCCGAGGTGTTCTTGCCGAACAGGGTGCCCTGCGGCCCCTTCAGGACCTCGATGCGGCTCAGTTCGCCCAGGTCGCCGAAGCCGACCGAGTTGCGCGAGCGATAGACGCCGTCGATCACCACGCCGACCGAGCTTTCCAGGCCGGGATTGTCGCCCACGGTGCCGGCGCCGCGGATGCGGACGGTGGTCGAGGCTTCCGACTGGGTCGAGGTGACGGTCAGGCCGGGCGTCAGGATCTGTAGATCCTTGATGTCGCGCACGCCGGCGCCGTCCAGCAGCTCCTGCGACAGGGTCGTGACCACGATCGGCACGTCCTGCAGGCTCTGTTCACGCTTCTGGGCGGTGACGATGATGTCGTCGACGGTCGCCGGGGCGTCCTGCGCGGCGGCGACGCCCGCAAAGCCAAAGACGACGGCGCCCACGACGGCGGCGGACACGGTTGTTCTGAGTTGAAGATTGCGGCGCATAGGCGTCCTCCCGGCTGAAGCCACGTTCGCACAGAGCGATCGCGGCGTTTCCTGTCCCAATCGACGTCCCCTTCTTGGGGGATCGTTCGTTATCGCTAGGCTAAGCGCGCTTCGGCCCCACGGACAAGCGAGCGTTGTTACCCGCGACGATTTTTCGCCGTGGATTGGCCTTTGTGTGTCAGGGAAGAGACATAAAACGCTGACGTTAGGTCAGTTTTTGCCCGCTTTTCGGCCCCAGAGGCTCGACTTCAGGCTGCAAGGCGACCGGGTCGGTCTGGCGGCGACGACCGGCGAACCCCAGCACGACGGCCGCCGCGATCGCCGACAGGATCGAGCCGCCGATGACGCCCAGCTTGACCTCGACCTGTTCGGGCGAATCCACCGCGCCGGGGAAGGCCAGGACACCGATGAACAGGCTCATGGTGAAGCCCACGCCGCACAGCAGCGAGACGCCGTAAACCTGAAGCCAGCTGGCGCCCGTCGGCCGCGCCCCGATCTTCAGCGCCGAGGCCAGCCAGGCGGCGCCCATGACGCCAATCTGCTTGCCGAAGAACAGGCCCAGGGCGATGGCGATGACCAAAGGCGCGAACGCCTGCTCCATCGACAGGCCGGCGAAGGAGACCCCCGCCTTGGCGAAGGCGAACAGCGGCAGGACCAGGAAGGCGTTCCACGGATGCAGGTCGTGCATCGCCTCCTTCAGCGGGCTCTGGCGATCTTCCTTGCGGGCCGCGATCGGCACGATCATGGCGAAGGCCACGGCGGTCAGGGACGTGCTGAGGCCCGACAGAACCGTCAGGTACCAGACCGCCGCAAAGCCCAGCACCCAGAATGGCGTCGGAATACGAATCCGGTGGGCAACCAGGCCGCCCAGGGCGATCAGGCCCAGGGCCCAGAACAGCGGCGTCCAGTTGGCGCCCTCGCTGAACAGTACGGCGATCAGGGCGATTGCGCCCAGGTCGTCGACGATGGCCAAGGTCAGCAGGAAGACCCGCAGCGACGACGGCAGCCCCTTGCCGACGAAGCCGAAGATGGCGAGCGCAAAGGCGATGTCGGTGGCCAGCGGAATGGGCCAGCCCGCATGGGGCGCCCCCATGGTCGCCGACAGCAGCAGATAGACCGCCGCCGGTCCCGCCATCCCGCCCACGGCCGCCAGAACGGGCGTCGCCAGCTTGCGCGGATCGCTCAGCTCGCCGCGCACGATCTCGTATTTGATCTCCAGCCCCACCACGAGGAAGAAGATCGCCATCAGACCTTCCTTGATCCAGTCGGAGATCGACTCCTCCAGCCGGATCGGACCGATCTGAAGCACGTGATAGCTCTTCAGCCAGGCGAAATAGTCCCCGCCCCACGGCGAGTTGGCGACCAGCACGGCGGCGATGGCCGCGAGCGCCAGGGCCGAGCCGGATGCGGCCTCGGTCTTGAGGAAATCGAGTGTCAGTTTGCGCGCCACGCAGGCCTCCATCAAACAACTGAAGCTGTCGTGACGCCAGGTTATCGACGGGCGTCGGACCGGATTCGCCGCCCCTTCGGAGCGCGCCGGCCTGGCCGCGCGAGGCGACCTGATGGCTGAGGTCAGAATAGAGGATGCTGGCGCTTGAGCCAACCTTTCGTCCCCATGCCTTTCGTCATTCTCCGGCGAGCGCAGCGAGACCGGGGAACCCAGCGGCGACGAAGGCGAAATCCATCCGCCGCACCCTTTTCGGACACCCACTCCGCGACAGGTTCGCGCTCTCGCGCGCCGCTGGGTTCCCCGGTCGCTTCGCGCCGGAGAATGACGAAAGAAGAATGAGGCAGTTGCGCTCCCCCCTTCGGACACGCACCTAGCGGCCATGCCCGTCTCCCCCGCCTACCGCCCCGAACCGCGCTTCTTCGACCTGGGCTCGGACTATGCCGATGCGGTTCAGGCCGCCGACTTCCCGCAGACGACCTTGCGGTTCCGCAATGACCGCGCCGCCGCCGAGGTGGGGCTGGAGGGGTTGAGCGAGGCGGAATGGATCGCCGCCTTCGGCCGGTTCGAGCCCCTGCCCGGCCAGCCCGGCCCCCTCGCCATGCGCTATCACGGGCATCAGTTCCGCCACTACAATCCCGACCTGGGCGACGGGCGCGGCTTCCTGGCGGCGCAGATGCGCGATGCCTCCGACCGCTTGATGGACCTAGGCACAAAGGGGTCGGGCCAGACGCCGTGGTCGCGCAGCGGCGACGGGCGGCTGACGCTGAAGGGCGGGGTGCGCGAGGTGCTGGCGGCGGCGATGCTGGAAGCGCAAGGCGTCCCCACCAGCCGCGCCTTCTCCCTGATCGAGACCGGCGAGGCGCTGGAGCGCGGGGACGAGCCGTCGCCGACGCGGTCCGCCGTTCTGGTGAGGCTGTCGCACTCGCATGTCCGGTTCGGGACGTTCCAGCGCGCCGCCTATCTGGGGCGGGTCGATCAGATCGAGGCGCTGATCGAACACGTTCGCACCCTTTATCATCCGACCGTTGCGGCGGGTGACGCCCCCGGCCTGCTGACCGCCATCGTCGAGGCGTCCGCGAAACTGACCGCGCGCTGGATCGCGGCGGGGTTCGTTCACGGGGTGCTGAACACCGACAATCTGAACGTCACGGGCGAGAGCTTCGACTATGGCCCCTGGCGGTTCCTGCCGGAATACGACCCGGCCTTCACCGCCGCCTATTTCGACCAGACCGGCCTCTACGCCTTCGCGCGTCAACCCGAGGCGGTGTTCTGGAACCTGACGCAGCTGGCCGGCTGTCTGAAACTGGTCGCCGATGTGGAGCCGTTGACGCAGGCGCTGAACGGGTTCGGCCCGGCCTATATCCGCGAACTGCGCGCCGCCTTCCTGATGCGGCTGGGCGTGCTCAGCCTGGGCGAGGCGGCGGATCAGCGGCTGGTCGATGTGACCCTGGCTCTGTTGCGGGAAGGCGGCGCGGCGATGCGGTGGGAGCCGCTGTTCTTCGACTGGTTCGGCGGCTTCGCCTCCTCGGCCCGCGCCCTGTCGGGACCGCGCGCGAAACTCTATCAGGGCGAGGCCTTCGACGTCTTCCGCTTCGCCCTGCTGGAGCACGAGCCTGACCGGATCGAACGGCTGGAGCACCCGATGTTCGCCGCCCGCGAGCCGGAGGAGATGCTGATCGACGAGGTCGAGGCGATCTGGGCCGCCATCGCGACCGACGACGACTGGGCGCCGTTCCACGCCAAGCTGGCCCGTCTGGAGGCCGCCCGCGTCGCCTGGGGCTTCAACGCCTGACGCCGAACCTTACGAAAGCTTCATCTCGTTTATCGATAATGTTATTGCTCGTTTATCGATAAATCCATATCGATAGTCACCAAGGCGGTCGCGGAGGGCGACCCGATTGGAAGGGCTATCAAGATGAAACTCGTCGGCAAACGATCGGCCGCCAGCGCCCTGCGGTGGCTGCTGGGCTTTCTCAACGTCTTCGTGATGCTGGGCGCGCTGGGCATCGGTGTCGTCTTCCTGTTGACCCTGGTGATTCCCAGCTTCGGCGCAGGCGTCATAGATGCCCTGAAAGGCGCCCCGAGCGACCCCAGCCATGCGTTCGAAATCACCGGCCGCCTGACCTTGCTCGGCGCCGTGATGGCCTGCGGCTTCACCTGGTGGATCATCAACCGGCTGCGGCGCATCCTGCTGTCGGTCAATCAGGGCGACGCTTTCGAGTTCGCCAATGTCAAACGGCTCCAGGCCGTGGGCTTGGGCCTGATCGGCATCCAGCTGACGGCGCTTCTGCTGGTCTTCGTGGCGCCGCAGAGCATCGGCCAGTCGCCGTCCGACTATGACTTCGACCTCGGTTCGTGGTTGGGCATTCTGGTGGTCTTCATCCTGGCCGAGGTGTTCCGGCAGGGCTCGGCCATGCGCGACGAACAGATGACCACGGTCTGAGAGGGGCGCGCCATGATCATGATCCAGCTGGACCGGCTGCTGCTCGAACGCCGCATGTCCCTGACCGAACTGTCCGACCGCGTCGGCGTCACTCTGGCCAATCTGTCGATCCTCAAGACCGGCAAGGCCCGCGCTGTCCGCTTCTCCACCCTGGACGCCCTGTGCCGCGAGTTGGATTGCCAGCCCGGCGACCTGATCGTCCAGACGCCGGGGGTGCATCCCGACACTTGAAAATAGCAAGCGTCGTTGTCTCGATGTAAATGACGCTTGACTTACCATTGATGCCGATCGTAAAGCTCCCTTGTCACAACGACAGGGGAGCTTGTCATGAAACATCTCGAACACACCGAATACACCCACGACCAGAAGACCGTCATTTCCATCGCCGCGGCCCTGGCCGCCGTCAGCCTGACCGCCAAGGTCGACACGCCCTTGTGGCCCAGTAGTCTCGGCGCCCCGCCCCCGCTGGGTCTGGTCGTCCTGCTGATCGGCCTGACGTTGGCGATGATCCATTATAATGGCGTCTGGTGGCGCGGGCTGGACGAGACGGCGCGCCACGCGCACCGCAAGGCCTGGTGGACGGGCGGCAATCTGGGCGTCGTCGCCGGCGCCGCCGCACTGGTCGCCCTGCTGAACAACGGCGTGACTCTGACGGAACCGCTGCTGCACGGCCTCGCCGCCTGGGCCGCGACCGGCTTTCTCTGCCTGCTGGGGGGACAGGCGGTCGGCTATGGTCTGGCCCTGCTGCTGAACCGGCGGGCCGGATGAGCCGGGTCGCCAACCGCGTGCGCGACCTGCGCAACCAGCAGCAGATGTCGCTGGGCCAGCTCAGCCGAAGCCTCGGCGTCTCTCGCCTGACCCTGCGCGCCATCGAAACCGGCGTCTATGCACCGTCCCTGAACTTGGCGGTCCGTCTGGCCCGCACCCTGAACCATCCGGTCGAAGACCTCTTCGCCATCTGACCCGGCGGCGGCGCATCCCGCGCCGCGCCGCACCCAAACCTGAAACCAAGGATACGACCATGAATCTCCAGATCGCTCTGGGGCGCGCGGCTTCGCGCGTCCAATCCCTCGGCGCCGGCATGGCGCTGGGCCTCGCCGCCTGGGCGGCCATCTTCGCCGGCGAAGCCTATGCCGAGGCACCCGTTGCGCCTGCCCCCGTTGCCCGCGCCGCCGGCGACGGCCCGCCCCTTTGGGTCGTCCGGGACGCAGACTCCACCATCTATCTTTTCGGCACGATCCATCTGCTGAAGCCCGGCACGGCCTGGGGGTCGGACAAGGTGGACGCCGCCTTCGACAGCGCGACCGACGTCTGGTTCGAGGTCACCAACCCGGATGACCAGGCCGCGCTCGTGCCGGTGTTCCAGCAATATGGGCTGTCGCCAGATCGTCCCCTGTCCAGCTGGCTGACGCCCGACGAACAGGCGACCCTGGCCATCGCCGCCCCGGCCGCCGGCTTGACCGCGCAACAGATCGATCCCTTCCGCCCCTGGTTCGCCGCCCTGATGGTTGCGACCGGTCCGCTGATGGCCGCCGGATACGATCCGGCCCTGGGCGTCGAGATGAACCTGCGCGCCCGAGCCCTGGCGGCCGGCAAGCCGATCCATGGGCTGGAGACCATCGACCAGCAGATCGGCGCCTTGGCGCGGATGAGCGACGACGGCCAGAAGACCTATCTGCGGCATTATCTGAAGACCTACGGCACGGCCGCCGCCGATCTGGACCGCGTCGTCGCCGGCTGGATCGCAAGCGATCAGGACGCCATGGCGCAATATGCGCACGAGAACGGCCGCGCCATCTCCGAAGAGACGCACCAGATCTTCATGGCGCGCCGCAACGCCGACTGGGCCGACCAGATCGAGACCCTGCTGAAGGGATCAGGCACGACCTTCATCGCCGTCGGTCTCGGCCACCTCGCCGGGGACGACACCGTGCAGGATCTGTTGGCGGCGCGCGGAATATCGGTGATCCAGCAATAGGTCGCCGCGCGTATCGGGTTGTGGGGCGTCGGGAATCGGAACAGACGCCCCGGCCCGTAACACAAAGTCATCGACTGATGTCATCAGTTGATGTCATCGCCTGATGACAAATATCGAAAGCGCCGCTATATCCCCTCTTGCGAACGGCGATGCTCAATCCGATATCGCGACTGTTACGAAATCAGGTTCCTCCCCCGATGACCACCTCAACCTTCACCACCGCCCCCTCGCGCAGCCGCGCCGCCTACGCCAACATCGCCCTTTGGACGCTGCAGGGCTGGATCGCGATGTTCTTCATCGCCGCCGGCTACGCCAAGCTGACCGAGCCGATGACCAACCTCATCAATCTGATGGGCTGGCCGGCGATCGCGCCCGAGAACATGGTGCGCGGCCTGGGCGTGGTCGAGATCGTATTGGCCATGGGCGTGCTCAGCCCGCTGATCTCGTGGCGCATCGGACGCCCGCTGCTGATGACGGCGGCGACCGGACTGATCGTGCTGGAATCGACGATGCTGATCATTCACGCCTCGAGCCAGGACGTGGGCCTGGCGGTGGTCAACGCCATCCTGCTGGCCTTCACCGTCCCGGTCCTGCTGGGTCGTCGCAAGGCCTTCTGAAAGAGATCGAACGCCGGACCCCTCTCCCCCCTGCTGTCCGGCGTTTGCGCCCGGAACCTCCCCCCAGGTTCCGGGCTTTTTCATGCCTGATAACCGACCTCGCAAAAAGCTTACCCTTACGTGCGCGTAAACCGCTTCCCTTTACGCGCACGTCAAGTTATGTTGGGTCATGGCCACCGCCGACGACCACCGCACCTATTCCATCCGCCAGCTCTGCCGCGAGTTCGGGGCCACGGCGCGCGCCCTTCGATTCTATGAGGACAAGGGCCTGCTGACTCCTGCGCGCAAGGGACAGACGCGCGTCTATGACGCCCGCGACCGCGCCCGGCTGAAACTGATCCTGAGGGGCCGCCGCATCGGCTTCACCCTTCAGGAGATCCAGGACATGATGGATCTCTATGATCAGAAGGATCACAACGTCCATCAGATGGCGGTGGCCCTGGTGCGGCACCGCGCCCAGATCGCGGCGCTGAAGCAGCAGCTGGAAGACATCGAAGGCGCCATCGAGACCGCCGAACAGGCCTGCAACTGGATGGAATCCAAGCTTTCCGAACACCGTCCCGACCTGCTGCCGGGCGCCGAAGACTATGAGAAGCTGCTGCGCGCGCGTCTCAACCACGACCATCACCACCCCTTCAAAGCAAGAGCGTAATCCATGGCCTACAAGGCGCCTGTCCGCGACTTCACCTTCATCCTGAATGAAGTGCTGGAGATCGACCGCTACACCAACCAGCCGGGCTTCCAGGACGTCTCTTCGGATCTGGTCGGCCAGATCCTGGAAGAGGGCGCCAAGTTCGCCGACGAGGTCATCGCCCCGATCAACAATCCGGGCGACAAGGAAGGCTGCCACTGGTCCGAGGGCGGCGTGGTGACCGGTCCCAAGGGCTGGAAGGAAGCCTACAAGGCCATGTCAGAAGCCGGCTGGATGGCGCTGGCCGCCGACCCGGCCTACGGCGGCCAGGGCATGCCCAGCGTCGTCGCCTCGGCCTTCGGTCAGATGACGGCCGGCGCCTCCGCAGCCTTCTCGATGTATCCGGGCCTGACGGCCGGCGCATACGCCGGCATCCACGCCAACGCCTCGGACGAGCTGAAGGCGAAATACCTGCCCAAGATGGCGACCGGCGAATGGTCGGGCACGATGAACCTGACCGAGCCCCAGTGCGGCACGGACCTAGGCATGGTGCGCACCAAGGCCGTGCCGAACGGCGATGGGTCGTATTCGATCACCGGCCAGAAGATCTGGATCTCGGCGGGCGAGCACGACTTCGCCGACAACATCATCCACACCGTCCTGGCCCGCGTCGAAGGCGCGGTTCCGGGCATCAAGGGCCTGTCGCTGTTCGTCGTGCCCAAGTTCCTGGTCAACGAGCACGGGTCGCTGGGCGAGCGCAACACGCTGGAATGCGCCGGGCTTGAGCACAAGATGGGCATCCACGGCAACGCCACGGCCGTGATGCAGTACGACGGCGCCAAGGGC
>Ga0190271_10001962_pt1 | contig 12158 bp, 15 predicted proteins | sample Popmic356T_FD_133747 | JGI IMG/M metagenome (GOLD analysis project Ga0190271, IMG submission 133747) | Populus adjacent soil microbial communities from riparian zone of Weber River, Utah, USA - 356 T | ecosystem: Environmental > Terrestrial > Soil > Riparian zone | place: USA: Utah | collected...
GTGGCACAAGCTCGATCCGGAAGAATCGTTGATAGAGATTGCGCCGCGCGCCGGTGAAGAGACCCTGCGCATCGACGACATCGAGGCAAAGATCGATGAACTGGGCAGCGAACTCGCGCTCGTGCTCTGGCCCGGTGTGCAGTACCGCACCGGCCAGGCGTTCGATTGCGCGCGCGTCACTGCGGCTGCGCACGCCCAGGGCGCTATTGCCGGATTTGACATGGCGCACGCCATCGGCAATTTGCCGCTGCAGCTTCACGAGTGGGATGTCGACTTCGCGGTCTGGTGCTCGTACAAATATCTGAACGCCGGCCCCGGCGCGATCGGTGGTGCATTCGTTCACGAACGGCACTTTTCCTGCACGCCGCGATTATCAGGATGGTGGGGCCACGAACCGAAGACGCGCTTTCAGATGGCGCCGGAGTTTCGGCCCGCGGACGGCGCCGCCGGCTGGGCCGTGAGCAACCCGCCTATCTTCTCCGCCGCTCCGCTCATCGCGTCGCTCGACATGTTCCGCGCCGCCAGCATTGGTGAAGTGCGCGCGAAGTCCGTGCGACTCACCGCCTACACCGTGCGGCTGCTGCAAGAGCGGGTCGGGCGAGACGTGCAGGTCATCACGCCCGCAGCGCCTGAAGAACGCGGCTGCCAGCTCAGCCTGCGCGTCAGCGGCGGGCCGCGCCGCGGCCGGCGCATCTTCGACGCGCTCGGGGATCACGGCATCGTCTGCGACTGGCGCGAGCCCGACGTCATCCGCATCGCGCCCGCCCCGCTTTATAGCCGCTTTGTCGACATCTTCGATTTCGTGGACGAACTCGCCTCCGCGCTCAAGGAAATTGCTTGAGTTTGAGTTCGGTTGCGGGCGTCAACATCATTGGCGCCGGGCTTGCCGGATCGTTGTTGGCCATCCTGCTCGCGAAGCGTGGCTTCAAAGTTACGGTGTACGAACGCCGTCCGGATCCGCGGGTACAGGTGGTTGATGGCGGACGCTCCATCAACCTCGCACTCGCCGCGCGCGGCATCCGCGGATTGCAACTTGCAGGGGTGCTCGAACGCGTAATGCGATTCGCCATCCCCATGCGCGGCCGCATGGTGCACGAGCATGATGGCGCCGCTGCTCTGCAGTTGTACGGCGTGCGCCCCGAAGAAGTCATCTATTCAGTCTCGCGTTCGGAGTTGAACCGCGTGCTCATCGAAGCCGCGGATGAGATGCCCAACGTCGCGTTCCGCTTCGGGCAGTTGTGCCTGGGGCTCGCGCACGAGAAGAACGTGCTCGAAATGCGCGACGAGGCTACCGGCCGCATCTATCACACGGACGCTCAGCCCAGCATTGCCACCGATGGCGCCGGCTCGCCCGTGCGGGACGCGCTGGTGGTGCGTGAAGTTGCGACAGTGCGCGAAGAGCCGCTGGATCATGAGTACAAAGAGCTGACGATTCCCGCGGTCGATGGTAAGTCCGCGCTCGAGGTGAATGCGTTGCACATCTGGCCGCGCGGCGGATTCATGCTGATCGCGCTGCCGAATCCGGATGCTACGTTTACCGCCACGCTTTTTTTGGCGCGGAGCGGTGCCAACAGCTTTGAGACGCTGGGCTCGCCTGCAGCCGTTGAAGATTTTTTTGGGCGGGAGTTTCCGAGTGCCAAGGCACTGATGCCGAACCTGGTGCGGGAGTTCGTTGAACATCCGCAGGGCTCGCTCGGCACCGTGTACACAAAAGGCTGGCATCTGAACGGTGATGTGCTGTTGTTAGGCGATGCCGCTCACGCCATCGTGCCATTCCACGGACAGGGTATGAATTGTGCGTTTGAGGATTGCGCGGAGCTTATGACATTGATGGACGAGCATCACAGCTGGGCAGGGTTATTCGAGGCATTCGAGCACACGCGAAGGCCGAACACTGATGCCATCGCCCAGATGGCGCTCGAGAACTACATCGAGATGCGCGAGGCGGTACTCGATCCGGAATACCGGAAGAGGAAGGCGGAAGCGGAAGAATTAGAGAGGAAGGATCCGAACTTCATCCCAAGGTACTCGATGGTGATGTTTCACCCGGAAATCAGTTATGAGGATGCCCGTCTAAAGTAAGCGTCCGGTCTCGACACATTGACGCCGGCTCAGGCGTCGAGCTTGAGATCGGGCATTTGTCGACGATGGCCCAGGGCAAGAGCTCCAAGCGCGGGGGACGAAAGCCGATTCCTGCGCGCCGAGTGCTCGATGCGATGTTGTGGATTTTGAACACCGAGGGACGCAGTGGAACACTGCTCCCGCAGTCGTATCCTGACTAGACGCCGCGACAAACGACTTTCCAGCTATCGAGCTTCTCCAGGAAGAATCGGCCGAGCTGCTCGCGGTACGACAGGTTCGATTCGGGAGTGCTCGCCTCCATGAAGATGCCGTCCTGTTCTAGGTTCACCGAGCACGTCGTGCGACTTGGCCCCTCGATGTCATGACAACTGCTGATCCAGAAATTCCTGGCCAGATGAGTGTCGCGCGTATGCATGTCCGGGATCCGCGTCACTACTCGCCACGAGTTCCCGTTGGGAAAGAATGAAACTCTGTAGAGCCCAGGTACCGGAGCGGGCTGGATGGTCCTCTGGGTCCAGTCCCCCTCGGCATACCAGAAATCGAAAGATTTCTGCCGGCTCAAGACTTCGTTCTTGCGAATCTGCGCCAGTTCGGCCGATGATGGTACGTAGAACCACACCAGCTCGCCCTCGATAGGCTGACCGGTGTCCATCAGGGGCAATTCATATCCTGAGATCCGCTCGCGAATCTCGGCATTGGAGAACCGCAACCTGAGAGAGGCGGTCGACTTACGCCTCTCGGAGAACGGGAACCCTGCCGAGGCATTGATGAGCCGCGCATTCCACTCCGGTATGCGATAGCAGCGATCGTTGAACTCCAATCCGACCTTACCATCTGCGGCAGAATTTCCACCGCAGCTGGCAAGCGTCAAGGCGCCGAGAAAGGCCGTGCTACAAATTACTTTCGCGGTACTTTGTCGCAATAGGGACACCAGATAAAAGCTCCGAGGGCATCCTGAAACTGTCGCCCGCCCCATGTGTCGTCGCTGTAAGGCGCGCCACCGAATGTGTAGTCGGGGAAGCCTATCGCCCCGAAGACCTTCTGATGGTAGTTGGTGATCTGACTCTTCGAAAGCAAGGCAGGGATGCCTTGATGATCTTCGTCGGTCACTTTGACGTGCTCGCGCATGATCAACAGGCCGAGCTCGGTCTCGTTGAATTGTATTGCCTTGTGTTGCGCGATGGCGCGTAGCCACCGCATGGTGATTGCGCCCATGCCACGCTCATCCACAACACCCAAGGCGGAGGGTGCAAAGGGATCGCAGCCCTCGGCGCGTGATACCCAGAACGGGCGGCGCTGATTGGCTGCACTCTTCGCGTGCTGATCGGGGGTGATGGCATAGTCGAAGAATGGCCCGCCCTCCTCGTAGGGACCATGTGTCTGGCACATGGAGAACACCGGGAATGACGTGCCCCACAATTCGCGCTGGCAGTCCGCCACGGTATCGGTATCCGCGAAGCAAGCCTCGAAAGCGATCCAGCCCAGGTGAATGCTCACCCTAAACCAACCCCAGTCGTCCTTCAATTCCGGTTCGATGCCCTTCGGAGGAGGCAGATCGAGAACGACTGAGCCGGGCCAGCCCCACACCTGATCCAGGATCTGCTTTAAAACGTCGGCCCCTTGCGATGGAACCGGAATCTCGCCATCGGGCTGCCAGCCATAGAGGATGTTCGCGAATTGAAGGTGCGTTTGGTTGGGAAGCGGGTAATCCCGATAGACGAATGATTGGGTGTACACAATGGTGCCCCAATACGTGTAGGTGTCGCTGTACGGGTCGTAGTCGACATCACATTGCACGTAGCCGAAGCAATAATAATAAGGGTCGTATTCGTAAGAGTAGCCGATGAACACCCATTGCTCGTAGTAGTTAGTCACGAGGACGTCGGGCGCGTTCTGCCACTTTGCCAGCTCGTGATAGAAACTCCGCATCGTGGCGTTCACCGCGCGCACGGTCGAGGGTGGTGCGCCGGGAGTGCTCGAAGCGAGGACAAACTGGTTATTCGCGCCGGCAATGATCGCCGTAAGACTGCGGATGATTAGATCGATCTTGCCATCGAAATTCACGTCCTGAGGAACAACCTCGACGGCATTGCCCGCGGCTGGCCAGCCCGACACGGTCTGGCGCTGCGCGGCGGTCAGGCTGCTCAATATCGAGAATGTTCCGTCTTCCGCCTGTATGAGCGCGAAGTCCGGCACATCACGACGATCCAATGCGACGGGAATGGTGAGGTCGTCGAGGGCGATCGGTACGATCCTCGGAGTCCATTTGAGGTAGAGGTCGGCACGGTTATCGCCGTTCAGATGACCCGAGTACAAGCGGAAGCGGTCGTCGAAACCCACGCCCGCGAATGCCTCAAGATTCACGCCGCAGAGTGTCAATGTCAGGAGCAGGCTACGAGTCAGATTCAGTTTCATGGGCATGAGCTCCTAGTTGCCTAAAACCGCGGGCGGCGTGACCCGTATGGATCGCCCCGGCATACCAGTGGACATTTGCGAAGACGGCGTGCCGCGTGCGGCCGCTTGCCGCGAAAAGACGAACGCGCGATAGACATTGGCCGCTTCCGGACCGAGCAACGCATCGAGTTGCTTCGGGGGCTGCGCCAACAGCGGGTCACCCTCGGGTAGTTTGGTGCTGGCAAGCACCGAATACGCCTCGTCCATGGCATCGAGCGAAATCCCCCGAACCTTCGCGATGCGCTGGAGCAGGTTGTAGGAAGGGTCCAAGGACCGTAGCAACGCCTGGTATCGCGCCGCTCCCAGACCTTCGGTCAGCCTCTTGCGCGCTGCCTCACCCGACAACGCCTCGTTGAGCGCGCTGGTGGTCGCGCCGGCGACGACATCCGGGCGCGTAGCCGCCAGGATTTCGAACACAGACCGGAATTCCATTTCGGTGAAATCGAATGGCGTCGCGCTGAGCATCTTGGCTAGCACTGATTCGCGCATTTGGTATTCGAGCCGCGCCTGCGGGTCCATCGCCCGTTCGAATGCGGCGATCGCCGAAGACCCGGACCCACCCGTTGTCAGCCCCACCGGAATGGCCTTGCCAGCCGGGACCTTGAGCCTCTCGAGACTCAGTTCCTGCCATCGAACCTGTTGGGCGGACGACAATGCTGGAACTTCGCGGTCGTACGGGCGGAAGGAGCGGACGAAGGCCGGGTCTTCCTTCGCCGCCGGACCGAATTCCGCAACCAACGCTTCGCGAGCTCTCGCGCTGCGCTCCAGCAGCGCTATCTTTTCGCTCACGTCTCGCAAGGTCTGCGGGCGCCAATATTCGTACGCCACGACGCTGCTGGCCCGCTGCAGGTACAGCGCTTCGACGAGTTGCTTCGAGTCGACGGCGCTCAAGCCCGCGCGCAGCAGCGCCTGCTCGATCAAGCGACCTTCGCCGGCTTTGGGGCTCGGCCTGCCAACATTGGCCTCAAATGCATCGGGTTTCAGCTGGTTAGGAAAGACATAAACCACCAATACGGCTGCGAACACGCAATTCAAGCAAAGGGAAGACCACAAGACGACATTCTTCATCCGAAACTCCCAACCTTGTAGCTAGACGTACAGAACAAGATCCACATACGGATTTGAAGACACGCTGCACGTTGCACTCACGAGTGTCGCAATCAGAATCCACGCCAGGGTCCCGCGGTTGGAGCACGCGGTGCACTCCTCGCCAAATGCCGCTTTCATTCTTCACTCCCGGCTCGCGTGCAATGCCAAAGTGTTGCTCAGTCACCGCTACCGGCACGGTGTCCGACGCCGCGGCCACAAGGGCCACGGAACGGTGACTGCACCCGCTGACGCAGCGATGGCTGGAATGAGGTGAACTGCGCAACTCATGGGATCGGGTCGTGATGCACGAAACCCTGCCCGTCGACGTGGTTCCAGATGTATACGTCGAGCGCCTTGAAGACCGAGATGCCGACGATCTCGTTGAATTTCTTGCAAGGGCCGGTGCCCCCGCCGACGGTGGTGATGACGACACTGTCGGCTTGGACAATCGTCTGACGGTCGACCCATCCGTGGTGGAAGTCGTGTCCAAATAGAGTCTCGTTCCGATGCGAGAACTGCGGTTTGTTGACGTGGAACTCGATGGGACCGGCGTCATCGAAGGTGAACATGGGAACACCAATCTGGGCAACTCCTTTCTTACCCTCATGGATGGGGGTGTCGTTCAGCAAGTAACCCAGCACCGGATGAGTCAGTTGCTCGTGGTAGACGTTCTGCCTAGAGCACCAAGGCCTGCTGAAGATCGAGTTCAGTCCACACATGGAACGCTGTAACGCATAGTGGTGAGCCAAGCCGACTGAACACTTCGGCACCGCCCCCTGCGCTCCCGTGACGAGATCGCGCAGGATTTTCACGAGCCCCCCTAAGCGCATGGGCTGAATGCAATCCTCCGACTGCGGGTACGGCAGGTCCTCGCACGGCGTGTTCATGTAGCCGCCATTTTCCAGCGTGCCCCTGAAGAATTCGATTCCAAACAGGTTTCGTAACTGCTGCGAGATCGAGACGGCCTCCTCCGTTTGCGCCACGATTCCGCCGCTGTTTGCGACCGGCACGAACGTATTCAGGAAATTGATGGCCGGTATGCTGAATCCGCTCGGATCGAATCTCTCTTCGCAATATAGGTAGGGGTCGTTTGAATAGTAGTACTCGTCGGTGTAAGGGTCGTAATGCAGGGTGCGGATATACACGATCCAGCATACCTCGTAGACGCCACTCTGGTAGTAGTTCGGGTTGTCCGAAAAACTTCCGACATCGGTTATGAATTGATCGAGCGCGGCGTCGACATTCTTCACGACGCTCGGCGGCGCGTAGTTGCCTAGAGACGCAAAGATGATGACATTCTTTCCACCGGGAATCGATGCGCCGACGTTTCCCAGCAAGACGTCGATCGCGCCGTCGATGTTCAGGTCTCTCGTGATGACCTTGATCGCCGAATTGATCGCCCAAGTCTTCACCGCCTGCTTCGCGGCATTCGTGAGATTCGATACGAGGCTGAACTCGCCTACGCTGTTCTGCTGCAGCACGAATTCACCGACCTGAGGCCTTAGCGGGATCGGAATCGTCAGATCGTCCAACATGATCGGCACGATCTTCGTTTTTTGCTGCACGTAGATATCCAGGAGGCCGTCAGCGTTCAGGTGGCCGACTCGCACGACAATGTCCTTGCCGAATCCCGGCCAATCGGTCGCGAAGGCTTGCGAACTGATCGCTGCCACGATCAACCCAATCAGCAGAAGTTTCTTTTTCATGACCATCCTAATTCGCCGAGTGGGAGGCTAGAACATTCGTGTCTGAATGAGACCGCGATTCGCATCGATGCTTCGCATGAAGATTTCCGCGGCTTCGCTGCCGATATTGGTTGCGAGATAGTTACGCAGCTCCGTCTCCATGCGATCTTTCTTTTTCTGGGCATCGAAGCTGAGGACCGGGCCAGCACGCAGCATTTCCGCCGATGCTTCCTGGTTCTTGAAGACAGCTGCGTAAGCTGCGTCGACGTTGGCCTCAGGCTTGCCATGCGAGGCGACGATCGTGCTCAGCATCTGGAAAGTCGGATCTTGCGATTTTCGATAGTCGAGAAATCTCTTCTCGCCCAGGATTTTATGAAGACTCTCGGTGGATGCAGGGTCGAATCGCTTCACCACAGCTTCTCCGCCCGTCGCAGCGAGGGTCGGGAACACGGCATCGAACTCGGTTTGCGTGAACCTGAATCCGCCACCCGCGAGTGCCCGCGCGGCGGGTGACTCTTTGCGGTCGTATTCCTGCATTTCTTGCGGAGATAGCAGCTTTGCAATCTGCGCATACATATCGCGCTGTGCTGCCTTGATCCTGACCTGCGCCTGTATGGGGCTCAACTCGGAGTCGATCAGTGCCTTTGCCGGAATCAGGGACAGCTTCTGCAATTCGAGCTGCTTGCCCGAATCCAACGCCGGATACCGATCGGCATACGGGCGAAACAGAAATGCGAACTCCGGGTCATCCATGACGCCATCGCCGAAAATCGAACGCAGTTGCTGCCGAGCCGCCTCATCTGTCTCGTACCTCTGGAGGCGTTCCCGGGCGTCGCGCACCGCGGATGGCTCCCAATACGCAAAGGGCTGAGACTCTGGCGCAGCGACAGAGGTGAGGCAGGCGACGATCAGCCGCTTGCGTGTAGCTGGCGGTAGCTGTAGCGCCTGAATCTGATCGAGCGCGCTCTTGAGGTCCGATTCCGGCAGATTCACTTGAACGTTCGCTCGGGCGGCAGGCGCCTTTTCTACTACGACGTCGCTTTTCTCCGGCGAATCGCGCGTTTCGAAGACTGCCACGCCGACTACGGTCAGCGCCGCCACTCCAACAAGAGCAATCAGATATTTGCGTTGCATCACGCCTCCCTTTGCGAATCATTCATTGCATCGAGCTCGAGCAGTACTCGTTGATGCCCCGCCCCGAATTGGTCCCCGGTTCGAATTTGGCGCCTAGCTCGACCGCTACACCCTCGATTGCGCTCAGCGCAGCTCGAAGCTCATCCAAGTCGGCCTGCGATTGGGCATTCCAGTTTGCGCTGAGCTCCACTACCTGAATGACCTTGCAGGTGGGCGAAGCGTCAAGGAAAGTGAGCGAGCGACCTTTGCCATGGGGAGTGCCAGTGACGTAGTGGGTCGTCTTTTCGTTGAGCCGCCGAATCCACTCGGGCGCTGGGTCGTCGTTGACAGCGGACGACGCGATCAGCTGCTTGCGTTGGGCAAATTGGCTGATCACTAAGCCTACTTCTCTGCTCGCATCAACAGTCGAGACATGCAGTACGAGGTCGACGGACGGGTTTGAGTAGACGCTGCACGATACATTGGCCAGTGTCGCAATCAGAATCCACGCTCGAGTCCCGCGGTTGGCGTATGCAATGCACTCCTCGCCCTTTCCCGCTCTCATTTTTCACTCCCGGCTCGCCTGCAATGCCAACCTGATGCTCGGTCGCCGCTACCGGCAATCGTGACCGCGAGCCAATGCGATCGGTTCAACTGTGTACTGCCTTTTTCATTCAGCCCACCGGATCAATCTGCGTGATGCGGCAATAGCCGCCTACCAACCCGTCTGTGTAAACCGTGACGTTGACTTGCCCAGCGTGTCCGCGCATCCACAGACCGATTACGAACGCCGTCATCGGTTGTTCTCGGGAGGAATCTTCATCCATCCCCAAGCCGTCCCAGCGCAGTTATCAGGCAATCCGGCATTTCCAAGCGCCGTGCATTCGGGACCATTGGTTCATTGACCTGTTCCATTATTTGCTGAGCGAGAAATATCGAGTGTTCGCGACATGCCATGCCGGGATCGCCGTGCAAGAGGTTGATGGCGCGTTGTCGACGTAGAACGTGACGCTCGCGTCCGTCGCAAAAGCTAGCGCCGCCAGGCTTGCCATGTGTTTGCAGTCCTCCGGTGTCACGGTGAACTGCGTCGTCGTGAAGCTGCAGACACGTATCTGGTTGCTGCCGGCAACTATGACGTAGAGACCATTACCACCATTTGCGTGATTTCCCACGCTCGTAAGCATGCCGACGCACACCGCGGTGTCCGCTTGCGTCTGCGCCGCGCCAAGGAGCGTCGCGAACGCAGCGAGCATGGTCGTTCCCCGCCTTTTCAATTTGCGCATTTGCATGTCCTTTCCAGTCATTTCCGCTGTTCAGTAAGGCGTTTTACGAAGTCCACCTTGCACCAGTGTTAGTTGAGATACAGGTAGTTGATCTGCGCGTAGTTGGTTCCACTGACGCCTTCTGCGGGTCCGCAGCCAGTGAAATACACCTTGACTGTCCTGTCTGCCGCCTTTGCGGCCACCAACATGGCGTAGAGATTTTTTGTTTCGTCATCCAACTTGTTGAGAATGAATTGTCCGTTGCACGGCACGCCAGACACGGCCAGCGTGAATGCCACGTTGCCTGTGCGCCAGGCTTCCAGCATTTCAACGTACCCAATGTAGTAGGTAGGAGACTGCGCAATGGCGAGCGTTGGCGGAACGGACAGCGCAATCGTCATTGCGACAAGCGAGAAAACTGAAGTGGATTTCGCTTTCATTCGTTCACATCAAGTTCATGTGATACGGGCCCGGACTTGGCCACGCCCAATTGCCCACGGCAGTGCATTCAGGTCCGTTGCTCGTCTCTGCGGCGGAACTGAAAAAGAAGCGAACGGATTGGCCGGAAGCCTTGGCGGCAAGAAGTGAGGCGTACCAGGCGCGACAGCCCTCGGGCGTATACGTGATGCCATTGACGGTGTATGCGGAGGTCTGGTTGCAGATGTACCAGACACCAAATCCAACGGACACCGTGATAGTTCCGTCGGGGCTCATGCCTAGATAGGTGACTTGGCCCACGCAGGTGAAGTTTGCGCTGGCATTCGCCGAGATCAGGATCGAGAGGACCCCGGCGCACGTAAGGTTGCGAAAGCGACGCGCTATGCGGTTCATCGGCACTCCCTGTTTGATGATTCTCTTTTCGAACTAGCGCGCCGGAGGCTAGCGCAAGATTGTTGCCTAATATTTATATTTTTCCAGCGCGTGTTTTGGTGGGAGAAACTGGCGACTCGCGACAGATAGTCGGGTTGGCTTCCAAAATGTCGCGGGGGATTGCTCACGACTACCGCGCAAGCATGAAGTACGGAGAGGGATTCGGAATAACCCAGGATCCAAGCGCATTGCACTCAGGACCGTTGGCGCTTGATGCACTGCTCTCAAAGTAGAACATGACGGATGTACCGGCTTTCTGCGCCGCCAGGATTGCGGCGTACCACGCGCGGCATGTGTCTGGCGCGTATGTGCGGCCTCCGTTGCCGGCGAATGTGGTGTTCAGGTTGCAGATGGACCACACGCCGTAGTTGTTCACGGACACATTGAGCGTGCCGTCCGAGTGCAATCCAAGGTACGTGACGGGGCCCTCGCAAAAGATGGTCGCCGCGGCGTTCGCGGAGACCAAAATTCCCAGCAGGGCTGCACAGGTAAACCTTCGAGCATGTCGCATCGCATGAAACATCTGGAGCTCCCGTTCGTTGTTCTTTGCGAACTTTGCGCGACCGAGGCTAGCTCAATCGCAAGCGCTGATTTTTATTTTTCTTCGGTCGCGATTTCAGTGGGAGAAATTCGTGATTCGCGACAGATAGTCAGATTGACTTTCGGATTGCTGCGCTCGAAAGCTTCGGACAGCGCCATATAGAAGTGTCGTGCAACGTGGTCTGACTACCCAGTGAGGGAATGAATGAAGAAGTTAGCGCTCGCATTCGCGTTGTTAGCGGGCACCGCTTCGGTGCAAGCGGAAACTTTCCATCACGGCTACATCACGCAGGTCGGTACGCGGGGAAATGGCAGCGTGTTCATTGAGTTCGCGGTGCCGGTGGGTATGCCGCAGTGCAGTCATCCGCAGGTGCAAATCCCCGCGTCCAACCCCGCTGCGAAGACGATTCTTGCAGTCGCGTTAGCGGCTTACCTCGCGAACCTGCGCGTCAACATTCAGACAGATGGCTGTAACGGTGCGTTCCCAACAATGATCGGTGAGGGATCGTGGCTGTATCCCAAACCATGACAAACGCCACGGCAGCACAAGTTCATGCGGCTCATTAGAGGTCGATGAACATGCACGTGGGAGGCGCATCGCAGCGCTGTTGTGTGTAATCTCTAATTCAAATCTAACGAGGAGAGCCAAATTGAAACGAAGACTGCTTACCCTTATGTTTGCGTCCATTGCCGTTTGGTTCGGCAACACTGTGTATGCGGCGACCGGCCCCGCGCTGACACCGCTGAAGATCACAGCGATGTATACGAAGGGGGGAAATGGCACGATTTACGTTGCCTTTCAATCGGGCGCTATGCCCGGTTGCTATGCAAACGCCGGCGGATACCTTTATTCGAGCAATACCTTCTATAAAGAGATTTATGCCCAGTTGCTTATGATTACTGCCAATGGCGGCATACAGGCATCAGTTATCTATACTCAAATTGCATCAAGCGATAATTGGGGTGACTGCACTATCGATGGGATCTTCCTGACTCCTCAGTGAGCGACCACGTGTCGTCGCTGGCCCGTTCGCCCACCGCCACCTTGAGAGTGCCTGAGGCA
>Ga0190271_10001963_pt1 | contig 12158 bp, 7 predicted proteins | sample Popmic356T_FD_133747 | JGI IMG/M metagenome (GOLD analysis project Ga0190271, IMG submission 133747) | Populus adjacent soil microbial communities from riparian zone of Weber River, Utah, USA - 356 T | ecosystem: Environmental > Terrestrial > Soil > Riparian zone | place: USA: Utah | collected...
GAGAGATCGAGAAGGGCATGACCCTGGAACAGGTGCGCGCCCTGCTGGGCGCGCCGAAGGAAGAGTTCCTGTTCACCACCGCCGACGGCCAGCAGGCCAAATGGGTTTTCGCGCATCTCAAGGTCACCTTCCTCGACGGCCGTGTCACGACCGTCGAGTTCTAGGCTGACGGCTCACGGCGCTTCGGCGGCCGACTTCAGCAGGAGATCGGCGTGCCTCTCGGCGAGCGTGTCGACCCGCGTCGCGACGATCGCCCCGGCGAGCTTCCAGCTGCCCTTGACTGAGGCTTCCAACAGCAACTCCGGCGGGTCCTGAGCCGCTGCGCCAGTGCGGTCGGCGGACCCATCGCCGCGTGGCATCCGCGCGAACTGCGCGGCCGTGATTTTCGAGCCCGGCTTGACGGCATAGATGACGGTGTAGTTGCGCCCGAACAAGACAGGCATACCGAACGCCGACCGCCGCGCCCGCAGCTCGACGATCAGGTGGGCGTCAGTGGCCGAATCCACCAGGGTCAGGTGCTTCCGGCGCCCTCGGATGCCGGCGCCCTCGACCGCGCGCTTGACGTCTTCCACGGAACCGGCCATCTCCTGGGATGCGGTCGTGGCTGCCGTGACGAACACCGCCACGCGCCGGTCCGGGCCCTGCGCGTGGGCGACGGCGACGGCGCTCAGGAACACGATGGGGATGAGTGCTTTCAAACCGCGGGTCATGGGAGGTTCTCCTCGTCTGTGCGTCGTGAACATGAGCAGGTCGTGGATTCGGCCTGTCTGTGCAAGAACGCGACGGCACCTCGATCGAGGGCTCACGGGAAAATGAAAAGGGCCGCGCGTGCCATGCACGTCGGCCCTTGCCACAAGAAGTCGCCTGCCCGCGGCGAGGCCGCAGGTCTGCCGCTATCGGACGTCGGTCAGGGTGCCGTCCGGTTCGCGCGCCAGGTGCCGCGAGGGGTCAGCGTTGCGCTGCTGCCAGCCTGACGGGCCTCACACGCGACCGCGCCGACCATCGACCCTCGCGCGCTGCCCACTATCCGCCCGGTATAGCTGCATGTCGTCGTGATGCCGTCGTTGACGTTTTCCGTGACGAAGGACACCACATCGTTGGCGATGCCGCCCGCCTTCAGCGAAACGACGGCATCGGTGGAATCGGTGGCGCCCTGCTTCGTCTTGCACGCCTGCTTCAGCTGCAGGGTGCCGTCGAACGTTCCATCGCCGGCCTGCAGCTGGAGCCCGCCTGATGCCGTGCATTCGATGGCGTGCTCGACCTCGGTGACCTGCTCGGAGAACGTCCAGATGCCGCTCAGCGGAACGACGGCGGGCGCAGGCGGAGCGGCGGCCGGCGGCGTCGGCGCGGACGTGGCCGTCGGCTGAGGCTCCGTCTGGGGCAGCGATCCTGGCTTGCGCGACGTAGCCGCTGGAGAAGGCGCGGGGGCCGCCGCAGGCGACGCGGGCGAGGGTGCCTCGCGCCGCTCGGGGTCCTTGACGGTCGGCGAAGGATTCGCGGCAGGCGGCGAAGCCGGGTCCGGCCGCGAGATGACCGGCGGCGGGGCCGGAGAGCCGGCCTCGTGCTGCGCGCGCCATACGAGTCCGACGACGCTGGCGAAAAGAATGGCGCCAGCCGCCGCGCCCACCCGCCGCCGCCACGGGGCTGGATCTGCCGGCGCCTCGGCGGACAGCGATTCGCCGAGCCGCAGCGTCGGCTGCTCCCGGGGGTCTACCTCCCGCCCGGCCACCACGCCGCGCAGGGCGCGCAGCTCCCCGGCGAGCGCCGTGCCGTGGGCGCAGCGGGCGTCGGGTTCCTTGGCGAGGCATCGGGCGACCAGCGCGTCGAGGGCCGGCGCGACGCCGGCGAGCCGCGGCGCCGGCTGAAGGAGGATCGCGCCGATCAACGCCGCCTGGGAGTCGCCGGCGAACGGACGAGCGCCCGCCAGCAGTTCGTAGAGGACGACCCCGCAGGCGTAGACATCGGCCTCGGGCCGCACCGGTTGTCCTCGCAACTGTTCGGGCGTGATGTAGCCGAGGGTGCCGACGATCGCGCCGGTCATCGTGGCGTTGGCAGACGTCTCTCCGTCGACGAGTTTGGCGATGCCGAAGTCGAGTACCTTGATCCGCCCGTCCCGGCAGAGGAAGACGTTCTCAGGCTTGATGTCGCGATGGACGATGCCGCGGGCGTGCGCTGCCCCAAGGGCGCCTGCGACCGCCGCGACGATCTCCACCGCCGCCTCCGGCTCGAGCCGGACGCTGGCGCCGCGCTCGCCCGTGACGTGCTCGCGGAGGGTCTTCCCTTCGAGCAGTTCGGAGACGATGTACGGCGAGCCACGATAGTCGCCGATGTCGTGCACGGTCACGATGTTGGGATGGTTGAGCATCCCCATCGCGAGGGCCTCACGCTCCATCCGCACCCGGCGCTCCCGGTCGTGAGTGAGGTCGGGAGGCAACACCTTGATGGCCACGTCGCGCCCCAGCCGTGCGTCCTTGGCGCGGTAGACGCGGCCCATTCCGCCCTCGCCGATCAAGCCGGCGATCACGTACGGGCCGATCGTCGTACCAGGCGCGATGTCATCCGGGTCGCGGGGATCGACCTGGATGAGCACGTCCATGTGGCCGTCGAGCAGGCGCTTCAGCTGGTCGGCCTGTTCCGGGTCGCGGTCGCGAAGGCCGCTCACCAGCGAGGGCCAGTCCTCGGGCGGGCGCTCGATGGCGGCGTTGAACAGGGACTTGAGCTCCGCCCAGCGCTGGCGTTCCGCTGATTCCTCGCCGGCGCTCATGAGGTTCGGTTCGGTCCCGGCATTGGGCGCCGACAGTATGGCCCGGCAGCGGCGGTTGCGCGCGAGCCGTGAGCGCCGGAGCGCTCACGGCTCACCGAGTTCTACCCCGTTTTCACTCGCGGTCCGGCCTTGACGTTGGTCTTTCGCTTCATCGCATACCTCCTACCCGTTCTTGCCTCTCCCGCCCGCTTTCACGTCGGTCTTGCGCTTCATGTGTGGACCTCCCACTGCTCTCGGAAACTAAGTGTTCTTGGGCCGTGGGCCCGCCTTGACGCGTGTTCGTGTGCGCATGGACTTCACTTCCCTCTGATATCCGACGACCGAGTTGCTGAACTACGTGGTCCGGATTCTCGGACCGGCCTTGACGCGTGTCATGGCTTTCATCGCTCACCTCCACACGTCAACGCGACGGTGGCGGCAGTCGGAGCTCACGCTCAGGGGTGGGCAATGACCAGCAGCGTCGGCGCGCGGCGCAGCACGCATTCGAGCGCGGTGCGGAGGCTGGCGGGATCGAGCGCCGCGAAGCTCTCGTCGAGAATCATCAGCTCGCCGCCCTGGAGAAGCGTCCGCGCCATGAACAGGCGGCCGCGCTCGCCGTGCGAGAGCTGCCAGCCGCCCTCGCCGACGAGCTGCAGGAGGCCGGCCGGCATGCGATCGAACAGGTCGCCCAACCCCAGCTCACGCGACACTTGCTCCGCCTCGTCCAGGTCGGCGTCGCTCGGCGGCCACTGGCGGCCCATGAGCAGGTTGAACGCAAAGGTCTCGCTGAGCACGTGGTTCTCGTGGAACTGCGGGGCCGCGGCAACGAGCCGCCGCCAGCCATGGGCTCCGAGGGTGCGCCGGTCGAGACCGTCGACGAGGATCAAGCCGGCGCCGGGCGTGCGCAGGCCGGCGACCAGGGAGGCCAGCGTCGACTTGCCCCCGCCGGACGTCCCGCGCACCAGCACGCGCTGACCCGCCGCAACGGCGAGGGAGCAGCCGCGCAGGACCTCCGCCGAACGGCCGGGATATCGAAAGCTCACGTCGCGGATCTCGAGCGCCGGGCCCTGCCGTGTGCGCCCCGGCTCGCTGCGAGCATCGACGATCGACGGCTGCGGGCGCCGCGCCGCCGCCTCGAACAGCGGCCGCGCCTCCGTCCACGAGACGACCGCGCCCGAGAGCTGCGACAGCCCTTCCACGGCTCGACGCAGGGCCAGTGCGGCGAGCAGGACGCCGCCCAGGCTGATGGCCAGCGCCGCCGCCGGCGTGCCCGACAGGAGCGCGGGCGCCAGGGCCGCAATCGCGAGCAGGGTCCAGCCCCGCGGCAGCCCGACGAGCAGCGCCGGCAGCGGGGCGTCGAGGGCCTGCGAACGCGAGAGGTAGTCTTCGAGGCTGCGATCCTCTTCGACGTGCCAGAGCTCGGGCGCTTCCTGCGCCAGCCGCGTGCGGTGGCCGGCGAGCTGCTCGACCAGCTCGTGAGTCATCGCCAGCCGGGTCGCCGACCAGGTCCGGCGACGGCGGTGGTACGTCCACACGATCGGCGCCGCGGCGGCGGCGCAGCCCGCGAGCAGGGCGACGTGCGCCCCGCCCGCGGCGCCGAACCACAGGACGGCGGCCGCCATCGTCAGCTCCACGATGGCGAGCGCTGCCTGCAGCCCACCCCCGATCGCCAGGGCCTCGACGGTGTCGCTCTCGAGCACACGGCCGAGGAGTTGGCCGGCCCCCTGATGCCGGATCTGGTCCGGCTCGAGACGCAAGGCTCCGACGAGGAGCCGCTCCTTCAACTGGCGGCTCAGGCTCAACGCCAGCGCGCCCTGCAGCCACGAGGTCCAGAGCTGCAAGGGCACCATCGTGGCGATCAGCAGCGCCCACCCGGTCAGCCAGCCCCACTCCGTCCGGCCTTCCAGGGCGCCGCGTCCGATCAGCAGCCACGACGCAATCCACAGCGCGAGCTGGATGGCATGGCCCGCCAGCAGCATCGACACGCTCCGCAGCGCGCCCCACCGCCGCAGCTGCCACAAGAACCCGCTGCCGGGATCGACGACGATGCGCCAGGCGTCGGCCGCGTCGTGGTCGCGCAGCGTCTCGTCGAGCAGGGCGCGCGCGACGGAGGCGCGCCGGGACGGCCGCACCGCTGCCGTGTCGAGCAAGCCGTCGATCTCGCCGGCGTGCCCGGCTGCGACCGCGGATCGGAGGGCCTCGGCACAGGCGTGACGATCGACGCGACGCCAGCGGCGGTCCAGGCCGAGCAGCGTCGCTCCTCCGGCCTGTCGAGCGGCGACGACCAGGAACGACGGCTCACCGGCCGACCCGGACAGGTCCGGCAGCCGGACGATCGACGGGGCCGGCAGGTCCGCCGCTTCGCGATGTGACAGCACTGACGGTTCGACCTCGAGCCCATGCCCGAAGACGAGCCGTTCGATGGCCCGGCCCAGCGCGAAGCGGTCGGCCGCCGCGGCGACAAGTGATTCACCGTCTCCCGTCCCGGTGCGGGGCGCGGCCGGCGGATGCCCGACGCGGCGGGCGAGCAGCTCCACCGCCTCGTCGAGCCGGGACAACGGCCACGCGAAGCCCTCGACGGCCCGTGTCATGCCGGGCCTCCGTCCGCCGCGGCCGTCTCGATCAGCCGTCCGTCCACGACCTGGACCCGCCGCCACGTCGGGCTCGCCCAGAGTCGCGCCCGGACGTCGTCTTCGGCCGCGAGCATCCGCCGGAAGTGGGAGTCCGCGGCCTCCAGGACCTGGGGGGAGCCGTCCTCGACGATGGCGCCGTCGTCCACGACCAGAACCCGATCGAACGTCCGGGCGTCGCTGACGTCGTGGCTGATGCACAGGAGCGTGGCATCGCGCCAGTGCTCGCGAACGAAGGCCAGCAGCGCGCCGCGGGCGGCTCGATCGAGCCCGCGGAACGGCTCGTCGAGCACGACGAGCCTGACGGCGGGCCGCAGGAGCGCCCGGCCGACCCGCACGCGCTGGCCCTCACCTCCCGAGACCAGCGCGCCACCCTCGCCGAGAGGCGTCTGCAGGCCGTCCGGCAGCTTCTCGACCAGCTCCTGGAGGCTGGCCGCGGTCACCGCGAACCCGGCGGCGCGGGGCTCGCCGCGGGGGTTCCCATATTGCAGATTCTCGAGCAGCGATCGATTCCAGAGCTGGACCGACGGGTCCACCCAGGCCGTTTCGCGCCGGAGCCTGGCGGCGCGCTCGGCATCGAGCGGATCGCCGTCGACCAGCAGCCCACCGGTGGACGCCTGGTGCCAGCCGAGGAGAAGGCCAACCAAGGTCGACTTCCCCGCACCCGATGCGCCGACGATGGCCACGTGCGCGCCCGCCGGAATCGCGAGGTCGACCTCACGGAGCAGCGGCCGGCCCGCCGCCTGCACGCCGACGCGCTCCATGACGATCGACGCGCCACCGGTGCGCGGCGGAGCGGCCGCCGGCGCGGCTGCCGGGGCGGGCAGGACGGCCGGCGACAGCAACGGCTCCATCACCCGCAGCAGCACGTTGCGCGACGCGGGGAACTGCCGGGCGAGCAGCGCAATCTCGTCGCCGAGCGCGGGGACGCGCAACGCCCAGTACAGCAGCAGGAGCGAACTGGCATCGCCGCTGCGCTGAAGGTGCGCCCACAGCAGCCAGGCCGCGACGGCGAATGCGCTCGTCGTCTGCAGCGACTCCATCCCCACCGCGGCGCGCAACGACTTCACGCCGCTGGCCAGCCATTCCTCCATCACGCGGCCGTGCTCACGCCGTACGGCCCGCTCGGCGCCATGCGTGCGGATGGGCACCAGGCCGAGCAGCGCATCGAAGTAGTACCGGGACAGCGCCCCGCCGTGGGTCCGCATGCGCATGTCGAGCTCGGCCAGCCACGGCTGCGCCGCGAGCGGTATCGCCAGCGTGACGCCGGCCAGGAGCGCCGCGAGCGGCGCGCTCGCCGGATCGATCCAGGCGATGCCCACCGTCGTGGCGGCCAACTCGGCGACGGCGCGCAAGAAGCGGCCCGCCTGGGGTGGCCACTGACGAAGCAGCTGCAGGCTGTGCACCCGCTCCGCCAAATCGGAGATGAGACGGCTCTGGAAGTAGCGATCGCCGAGCCGCGGCACCCGCGAGAAGAACCGCAGGCGGAGGGCGACGTCGAGACGCCGCCCGACTGCCAGCAGCCGTGACGCCAGGGGCAGCTCCAGCGCGAGGAGGAGCGCGGCGAAGACGAGGAGCGCCAGAATCGCGCCCAGCTGCTGCTCGGGGATGGCCAGATCGCGGCCGACGTCCAGCGCTCCGCGAAAGAGCAGCGCCTCGACCACGACTGCGGCGGCAGCCATCGCGGAGGCCGCGAAGAACACGGGCAGCGAGACGGCCGGATCGGCCCACAGCAGTCGAGCGAGCTCGCGTGCGGGATGGGCGGGGCGCTCGGTCAGCGATGCCGCCACGGCCGGCGTGAGCGGGGAAGCCGTGTCGGCACTCGCCTGGCCGGGGCGCCGACCGCGGCAGCGCACCAGCACGGCGCCGGTGACCGTGACCTGTTCGCTGCCATCGTCGGCCGGATCGGCTGGCCGCGCCGACCAGAAGCGATCGGGGATCATCGCCGCGCGGGCGGGATCGGAGCGGATCGCCGCCGTCAGCCGGTCGATGACCTGCCGCACCTCCTCGCCGGCGTCGAGCCCGCCGGCGTCGACCAGCGTCCTTGCCATGCGGGTGGCGGCATCGAGCGTCGCCAGGCCGCGCCACCCCGAATCGGCCGTCGCCTCCTCGACGGCGCGCCGTGCCGCGGCGCGCTCCACCCGCAGCCCACGAAGGCGCTCGGTCAGCGGCAGCAGGCATTCTGCGGTCCCCGCCCACGCCCGCCACTCCGCCGCCGCGACCGCCATGCGGTGCGAATAGAGCTGCGCCACCAGGTCCCGCATGCGCATCCAGCGGCGCCCGACCGCCGGGTCCATCACCTGGACGATCGACCCATGGCGCCGCCACACGACGACGAAATGCGTGAGCCGATCGGAGAGACGGACGACGACGATGGCCGGCAGCGCGGCGGCGTCGGTGAGCAGCAGGTGGTCGGCGGGAACGACGATCTGCTCGGCGTCCAGCCCCAGCTGGCAGGCTACCGTCTCCATGGTGTCGATCGACGTTCCATCGACGTCGGTGTGGCAGGCGTCCCGCAGGCGGGCGTAGCTGACCGGGATGTCGTGCCCTTCGAGGAGGGATTTCAGCGAGGCCGGCCCGCAGTCCATCGCCGAGGTCTGCACGACCTCGGGTGCGAGGAACCTGCGGCGGCGGGCCCCGTTCACTCGGTGGCGCCCTGTCCAAGCCGCAGCCCGGCGGCCCGCAGCACGAGGGCGGCCGGCGAGAGCCGTTCCACTTCGATTTCGACGCGGCCCGGCAAGCCGTGCTGCAGCGGCACGCCGGCCGGCCCGCCGGTCAGCGCCAGCTCGACCCGGACCCGTCCGTCACGCAACTCGCTCGCGGACGAGGACACGACCGCGCCGATGCTCCCGAACTGGGCTGGGGGGAAGCCGTCGAGGCGCAGCCGGGCCGGCTGCCCCGCGTGCACCCGGCCGAGGGCGTCGGCCGGCCGGTAGGTGGCGACGATCCGCAGGCCGCCCTCCGGGACGATGGTGGCGACCGCGTCGCCGGCCTGGAGGACCTGGCCGACTCCCAGCGTCGCGACTTCGGCGAGCGTGCCGCTCACCGGGGCGACGATCCGCCGCAGCCGGCCTTCGTGCTCCAGCCGCTGGACGGTCGCGGCGCCGGTGGTCTGCTCGGCGCGCAGAGCCGCCACTTCCCGTCGCAGTCGCTCGACGCGGACGCGATGCTCGCCGTCCTGGTGCTGGTCGGCGGCGGAGAGCCGCTCGCCGGCGAGGCGGAGCGCTTCCGCCGCGGCGCGCTTCTGCCGTGTCTCGGACTGGGCCCGCGCGAGCTCGGCCTCCTGGATCAACCCGTTCGCGGCCAGCGCCGCCATTCTCCGTTCCTGACTGGCCGCGAGTTCGGCGGCTTCCATCGCCTGCTCGTGGCTGGCGCGCGCCTCGGCCCGGGCGGCAGCGGCGGCAGCCTGCTCGTTGCGGCGGCTGCTGGTCTGTTCGACGATCTCCGTCTCGAGGCGGGCCACCTGCGGGCCGAGCCCGGTCAGGCGCGCCTGCTGTTCGACGACGCCCAGGCTCTGCGCCTCGACGTCGAGCTGCGCCAGTGTCTCACCCGCCTTGACCGTCCGCCCAACCGTGAGGGTGGTCGAGACGATCCGGCCGCTCACCGGCACCTGCACTCGCACGGGCGACTGGTCCACCTCGAGGCGGGCCGCATCCGACACGGCGTAGACCGCGAGCCGACTGCCGGTGAACCATACCAGCCAGAGCGTCAGCAGGACCAGCGCGACGACGATGACCAGCGGGCCGGCGCCGTGCCGTTCGAGTGCGAGCTGACCGCGGGTGCGTGAGAAGAAGGCGGCTCCTGGCGTGTCCATGCCCACTCACGCGACAGCCCCGCGGATCGCGGCTCACGGGTCGGCGGAGCGGGGGAGCGGCATGCCCGCGGCGAATCGGCGCCGTACGCGCGAAACGCGAGCCATCCGCGGTGTGCGGACGACTCGCGTCATTGGCGTCGCGCGGGTCCCGGACGGGTCGACCCGCTACTCGTTCGTGTCCTGATCGGGCGATCGGCGACCGCCGGCTTTGACGTTGCTCTTCTTCTTCATCTCGTCCTCCTCGATTAGTCGTTGGGGTCCTGGTCGGGCGATTTGCGACCGCCGGCTTTGACGTTGCTCTTCCGCTTCATCTCTTCCTCCTGACCTTCGTCCATCCATTGACGCGACGGATGCGTTCCGTGCGGCTCACAGGCACCCCCCCTTGTGGGAAAGGGCGGAGTGGCCGCGTTTTCTATGGCAGCCGACGCCCGCCGGCCTTGACCTTGCTCTTTGCCTTCACGTCCTCACCTCCCTTCGCGTCATTGGCGTCACGCTGGTCCCGGACGGGTCGACCCGTTACTCGTTCGTGTCCTGATCGGGCGCTCGGCGACCGCCGGCCTTGACGTTGCTCTTCTTCTTCATCTGTTCACCCGCTTTCGTTCATCCATTGACGCGACGTATGCGACGCGTGCGGCTCACCGCCTTCTGTCCTCGGCGAGAACCGCCTGGGGGCCCGCGTTTCTAGGGCGTCCGATACCCGCCGGCCTTGACCTTGCTTTTTGCCTTCATATCCTCAACCTCCCTTCGTGCTGTCCATTGACGCGACGAATGCGGTGCGTGCGGCTCACTGCCTTCTGCCCTCGGCGAGAACCGCCTGGGGGGCCGCGTTTCTAGGGCGTCCGACGCCCGCCGGCCTTCGCGTTGCTCTTGGTCTTCATCTCTCTACCTCCTTCCTTCCATCCAGTCACGCGACGGATTGAATCGTCGGGGCTCACGGAACCGCGGAGGCTGAACCCAGCACCCGGTACGCGCGAACGCGAGCCGCCCGCGGCTGGCGGGCGACTCGCGTCGTTGGTGCTCTCGTTTGTGACCGGTACTACCGGGGGCGGTATCCGCCGGCGCTGACGCGGCTTTTCGTTTTCATCTCGTCACCTGTTCGTTGAATTCGGTGCTTGCGGCTCGCTCGCTCAGTCTTCACAGGGCGAGCGCTTCCCGCCGGCCTTCGCGTTGCTCTTGGTCTTCATCTCTCCACCCTCCTTCCTTCCATCCAGTCACGCGACGTATTGAATCGTCGGGGCTCACGGAACCGCGGAGGCTGAACCCAGCACCCGGCCGTACGCGCGAACGCGAGCCGTCCGCGGCTGGCGGGCGACTCGCGTCGTTGGTGTCTCGTTTTGACCGGTACTACTCGGGGCGGCGCCGCCGGCGTCCCGTGCGCTCTTACTTGGGGCGGAGTCCGCCCGCTTTGACTCGGCTCTTGGTCTTCATCGCTTCACCTTCCTTCGTCTGTCGCTTGACGCGACGGATGCGGCGCGTGCGGCTCGCTCGCTCAGTCTTCACAGGGCGGGCGCTTGCCGCCGGCCTTGGTGTGGCTCTTCGTCTTCATCTCTTTGCTCCTTGCCCGTATACGCGACGGTCGCCGCGAACGCGGCTCACGCCGACGCTCCGGTCAGGAACGCGGTTGAAGACACACGCCCTGCCGTATAAACCGGCATGGCTCTCGACGGATGGCTCCAGGCGAGGTCGTTCGCCGTGACCGAAGGGATCGGGCAGGCGCCGCTTCGGCTACTTCGTCAATTCGGCGTGCAGCCAGGCCCTGGCCATGGCCCAATCCCGTTTCACCGTGGCCGGTGACAGCCCCGTGACCTCAGCCGTCTCTTCGACGCTCAGCTCGGCGAAGTATCGCAGCTCGACGATCCGCGCCTGGCGTTCGTCGAGCGCCGCCAGCCGCGTCAGGGCTTCGTCGAGCGCCAGCACGTCGATGGTGCGTGGTTCCCCGGCGATCATGGCCTCGTCCAGGGTCACCGCGTGCTGGACGCCGCCTCGCTTGACCCGCTGCCGGGTGCGGGCGTGGTCGACCATGATGCGGCGCATCGCCTGGGCCGCGATCCCGAAGAAATGCGCCCGGTTCTGCCAGCGGACGTTGCGCTGATCGATCAGCTTGATGAACGCCTCGTTGACGAGCGCGGTCGGCTGCAGCGTGTGATTCTGCCGTTCCCGCCGCAGGTATCGGGCGGCCTGTCGCCGGAGCTCGCCGTAGACCGCCGGCATCAGTTGCTCGAGGGCGTCTTCGCGGCCCGAGTTGACCTGCTGCAGCAGCGCGGTGAGTTGAGCCTGGTCCTTCTCCGCCACCGCTCGGTTTCCTCCAGCCAGCCACCCAAAGGCTTGCCCAGTATCCCGCATCTGCCTCCCGCGCTGCCTCTGTCACACTCAGCACGCCCACGGACTTCTACCCAGTAACGAAGCGTCGTCGCCAAGGTACTGGGAGTCGCGAATGACCATACGCGAGATCGTCAAAGAGGCGTTCCGTTACACCCGCACGTGCCGATCCCTCTGGCTGTCGGGTTCTTCGTCGTGAACGACGAAGAACTCGGCGCTGTCTGGACGACCCTTCAGCCGACGGTGCGCCAGCGCCGGCACATCGACGCCCGCGTCTCTGCATGGCTCGACGCTCGGGATACGCCGCTCGCGGCGGAGTGGTTCGGGCTGTTCAGGGCTGCGCCGCTCTCCGCGATCGCCCTTGTCGCGGTGGGCGCCATCTCGGTCGTCACGGCGACGCCGCTGTTCTGGCTCGCCCGCGCGCTGCTCTGAGCCCCGACAAGAGCGCGCTACGACTCGATGCGGATCAGCTCGACGTCGAAGACGAGCATGCCGGCCGGTGGGCCGGGGCGCCCGCCGTAGGCGAGGGGCTCGGGGATCCAGAACCGCCGCTTCTCGCCTTCGACCATCAGTTGCACGCCTTCGGTCCAGCCGGGAATCACCTGGTGGAGGCCGAACGCAATCGGCTCGCCGCGGCTCACCGAGCTGTCGA
>Ga0190271_10001964_pt1 | contig 12156 bp, 13 predicted proteins | sample Popmic356T_FD_133747 | JGI IMG/M metagenome (GOLD analysis project Ga0190271, IMG submission 133747) | Populus adjacent soil microbial communities from riparian zone of Weber River, Utah, USA - 356 T | ecosystem: Environmental > Terrestrial > Soil > Riparian zone | place: USA: Utah | collected...
CAGAGGGCGTCGATACGATCAGCACCGGATCGATCCAGTCGCAGGGAGGTTACAGGGTTCGTCGCAGCGTGTTGCAGCCGTCGCCGGATTCGGTGTGCATTATCCGCGACAACGGCGCGCGCAGCGGCGACTGCTGATTTGGAGAATCAAGACGTAAGCGGATCTCGTTTTTAACGTCTCTTCGTAAGCTTTCTTAATTCCGTCGCGGTACACTTAATTGTGGATCAGCGAGAAAGCCCATGCCTGAAAAGCTGCATGAATTTCTGTCGGACGAGCGCGGTGCAACTGCCATAGAGTACGGCATGATTGCCAGCCTCATCGGAGTGGGTATCGTCACGGGTTTCGGCTACTTCGCCGACCAGCTGCAAGCGCTTTTCAGCGGCAACAGCAGCGCGGTCACCGAAGTCCTCAACCGGTAATTCATCCGCGTCCTCAATCCCCAGCGCCAAGGACCGTCTTCAACGATACTGTTGCAGAACCCGGCTTGAGGGGTTTCTGCTGCGAGGCGTGCGGCGCCCAGCCCGAAAGCCACAGCAAGGAAAAGGTAGCGCGCACCCGTCCGTCGGCATCGGAAAAGCGCTCGGCATAGATGGCGGCGGCGCGTGCAAATAGCGCGCGGCTTGCCGGCTTGCGCGACCGGGCCGAGAGCGCATTGGTAGCGCCCATAGCGCGAAGATCCGCCATCAGGTGGAACATGGACGCGTAGCGCACCACCACCGACTCCACATCGGCGACCGGCAGCGCGAAGCCGGCGCGCTGGAGCAGGGCGCCTGCATCGCGAACATCGGTGAAGGGCGAAACGCGCGGCGCGGCTCCCCCTGCCAGCTCGGTTTCCGCCGCCAGGAGGCTTTCGCGCAATTCCGCCAACGTTCCGCCGCCGGCGAGCGCTCCGAGGAAGAGGCCGTCGGGCCGCAATGCACGCCGGATCTGGATCAATTGGCCCGGCAAGTCGTTCGCTTCATGAAGCGTCAGCAACGACACGGCGAGGTCGATGCTCTCCGGCTCCAGGGGGATTCGGTCGCCTTGCATGACAGACCCACCGCCGCCGAGCAGTTCAGCCTCGCCTTCGATGCGGACAATGCCGCCGGCTTTGCCGCTTCGGCTGAGCACTGCGGCCGCCGCGTCGGTGAGGCAGTTGATGGCGGCCGCTCTGGCGAAATGACGCTCGACGGTGGAAAGCCGCTCGGCGAGGTCCTCGCCGGCCCGCTGCATCAGGAAGTCCGCACCCTCGACGCGTGCTCGCAAAGCACGAAGCTTGCGTGCCCGCGTCAATTGCCGGTCAAAGATAGGTTCCACGCGGTTTCACGATCCTTCGGCTGCCGCCCGCAGCAGCCCGACAAGTCTGCTAGAGCATTTTACACTCAAATGGTACAACCTGGCGTCGCAGAAAATGCGGCGGGTACGAGGTCTGGCTCGGATATCGATGGCGTGCCGTCCCGATTGTATCCGGCGGCGAACTGGTGGCGGGAGCGGTGTTCCATATCAAGACCATAGCGCGAAGCCTGGCGGGCTTCTCCGCCCAGCTTGTTTTTCCCGCTGTCTGTCCGGGTTGCCGCCGGCATGTCGGCGAACCCGGTACGCTGTGCGGCCAATGCTGGCCAAAACTCCGTTTCCTCGAAAAGCCCTGGTGCGAGGTCATGGGAACGCCGTTCGGCCATGATTTTGGCGCCGGATTTCTTTCCGCGGAGGCGATCGCCAACCCACCGCCCTTTGCCAGGGCGCGCGCCGCCGTGGTTTATTCCGGCGTGGCGCGCGAAATGGTGCAGGGGCTGAAATATTCCGACCGCACCGAGCTTGCGCCATGGATGGCGCGGTGGATGGTGCGGGCGGGACAGGAACTGATCGAAGAGGCGAGCGTCGTGGTGCCCGTGCCCCTGCATTGGACACGTTTCCTGAGGCGGCGGTTCAACCAGTCGGCTGAGCTTGCCCGCGCCGTCGCTGCGCGCATCGGCAAGCCATACGCGCCCATGGCGCTCAAGCGCGTCAAGGCCACGCGCCAGCAGGTCGGGCTGGCGCTGGGGCAAAGGCAGGACAATGTGCGAGCCGCCTTCAAGGTGCCGGCGGAAGCGGAGATCGACATCGCCGGGCGGCGGGTGCTGCTGATCGACGATGTCTACACCACCGGGTCGACCGTCTCTTCCGCCAGCAAGGCGTTGATCAGGGCCGGGGCGTCGGCGGTGGATGTGCTGACCTTTGCGCGCGTCCTTCCCGGGGACTTCCTGCCGGACGAAGCAGCGCCTATATAGACCGCAAGGATCAGACAGAAGCAGACATATGGCTGATGTAACCATCTATACTCGAATGGCGTGCGGCTATTGCGCGGCGGCAAAGCGCCTCCTGGAGCGTAAAGGCGTCGCCTATACCGAACATGACGCAAGTTTTTCGCCCGAACTTCGTGCGGAAATGATCGCGCGGGCCGATGGCCGGTCGACCTTCCCGCAGATCTTCGTGGGGGATGTGCATGTCGGCGGTTCCGACGAACTGCACGCGCTGGAGCATGCGGGAAAACTGGATGCGCTGCTTGCCGGCGTCAGCACGTGAGGGTGTCGTCATGAGTGTATTCAGAGCCGCCGCCGTGCAGATGCGCTCCGGCAAGCACCCTGACGAGAACGCCGTGTGGTTTGAAAGCATGGTGCGCGAGGCGGCGTCTGCCGGGGCGATCTATGTGCAGACGCCGGAGATGACGGGCGCGCTCGTGCGCGACAAGGACGCACGCGAGACTGCCTTCACGTCGCAGGAGCGTGACATTGTCGCTTTGACAGCCGCGCGCCTTGCCGCGGAACTCGGCATCTACGTGCATATCGGCTCGACGGCGATAAAGCGTCCGGACGGCAAGCTGGCCAATCGCGCTCTGCTCTACGGGCCGGATGGCGATCTGATTGCCACCTACGACAAGATCCACATGTTCGATGTCGATCTCGACAATGGTGAGAGTTGGCGCGAATCCGCAGCCTATGCGCCGGGCAAGGCGGCAGTGGTCGCCGATCTTCCTTTCGCCAAGCTCGGATTTGCCATCTGCTACGATCTGCGCTTTCCGCAGTTGTTCCGCTCTGAAGCGCTCAGCGGCGCGCAGGTGCTGACCGTTCCCGCAGCGTTCACCCGTCAGACAGGCGAGGCGCACTGGCACGCGCTGCTGCGCGCACGCGCCATCGAAAACGGTGCGTTTGTCATCGCTGCCGCGCAGGGCGGGGTTCATCAGGACGGTCGCGAGACCTACGGGCATTCGATGATCATCGACCCCTGGGGCCGCATTCTGGCCGAGGCCGACCATGACGAGCCCGGTGTCATCCTCGCCGATATCGACATTTCGCAGGTTGCCGCGGCGCGCGCCAAGATTCCCAATCTGAAGAATGCGCGCGACTACTCGATTGAGAGTGGCGCGCCGGTCGATCTGCGGGCCGCATCATGATCCGTTTCTCCCTGCATTGCGACAATGCGCATGAATTCGAAGGCTGGTTTCGCTCCAGCGACGACTACGAAACGCAGCGCAAGCGTGGTTTCGTGGAATGCCCGGAGTGCAGTTCCAATAAAGTCGACAAGGCGCTGATGGCGCCGGCTGTCTCCACGGCACGAAAGCAGGAGAAGATGGCGCTTGCCATGGGCGATCACCAGCGCCGCGTCCTGGCGGAAATGAAGGCGCTGACGGAGAAGATGAAGGAAGGCGCCGACTATGTCGGCGACAAATTCGCCGAGGAGGCGCGCAAGATCCATTATGGCGAGACCGAAGCGCGCGGCATCTACGGTGAAGCCAACATCGAGGAGGTAAAGGGCCTCGCCGAGGATGGCGTGCCTTTCCTGCCGATTCCGGTGCTGCCGGAAGATCGGAACTAGCCTTCGGGGGGTTGTTCGGCGCCCTGCAGGGTTCCTGATCTGGCCCAAGCGACCGCCGTTCTCTGTGATCCGCCCCTCGGCTAAGCAAGCGCCATGAAATCTCTTGGTGATTCTGCCGTTGGTCTGTTGCTGGTGACAGGCGGCCTGCTTGGCCTCACGCTGCCGTTCGGCAAATTGGCGGGCGCTGCCGGGGTGGCTCCCGCGCTCTGGGCGCTGGTCATCTCGCTCGGCGCCGGCGGGGTATTGCTGCTCTACATGGTGGCGACGGGCCAACGCGTCGGCCTTGAAGCGCATCGGCTGCGATATTTCACGATTGCCGCCGCCATTTCCTATGCCGTACCCAATCTGTTGATGTTCTCGGCGATCCCGCACCTTGGCGCCGGCTACACCGGCATCATGTTTACACTGTCGCCGGTCATCACGCTCATGCTGTCTGTCCTGTTCGGTGTGCGCAAGCCGACAGTGCTTGGCATGAGCGGCATCGCTGTCGGCTTCGTGGGCGCGCTGATCGTTGCCTGGACGCGCGGCGAAGCGGGGCGGCCGGCGGATCCCTTCTGGGTGGTGATCGGCTTGCTGATCCCATTCAGCCTCGCCGCCGGCAACATCTACCGGACCGTGGATTGGCCGAGAAATGCCGGCACGACGGAACTCGCGGTGGGCAGTCACCTCGCCGCGGCCGCGATGCTCACCGCCATCATCCTTTTGCGCGGCGATTTCGCGACGCTTGGTGATCTGGTGGGAGTGCCAGTGCTGGCAGCGGCACAGGCCGCGGCCTCAGCGCTGATGTTCGTCTTTTTCTTCCGCCTGCAATCGGTTGGCGGGCCGGTCTATCTCAGCCAGATAGGCTATGTGGGCGCGGCGGTCGGGCTGGTCTCCAGCGTGCTGTTCCTGGGTGAGAGTTACGGCTGGCTGACCTGGCTTGGAGCGGTTGTGATCACCGCAGGCATAGCCATGACGACAAAGGCGCAACTGGCTGTGTCAGCGTGATCGCTTTCTTCAGGACGCCCTCTCCGCCAGAACCATATAGTTGACGTCCATGTCCCTTGAGCGTGACCAGCGATCGGCCAGCGGGTTGTAGGACACGCCGGTCCGGTCCGCGATCGTGAGGCCGGCCTTCGCCAGCGCCGCCTCCAACTCTGCGGGGCGTACCAGCTTCTCAAACTGATGCGTGCCGCGCGGCAGCCAGCGCAGAATGTACTCGGCGCCGATAATGGCCAATGCATGGGCCTTCAGGGTGCGGTTGATGGTGGCCACGAACATCAGGCCGCCGGGTTTCACCATTTCAGCCGTGCGCGCGATGAACAATTCGACATCCGCGACATGCTCGACGACCTCCATGTTGAGCACGACGTCGAATTCTTCCCCCGCGTCGGCCAATTCTTCAGCGGTGGCGGCGCGGTAGTCGATCTTCAGGCCGCTCTGAGCGGCATGCAATCTGGCGACATCGATGTTGCGTTCGGCTGGGTCGACGCCGACGACCGTCGCGCCAAGGCGGGCCATCGGCTCGCACAGCAAGCCGCCGCCGCAGCCGATGTCGAGGAAGCGCAGGCCATCGAAAGGCCGCGCCGATTGCGGATCGCGGCCGAAGCGCGCCGCCACCTGATCGCGGATATAGGCGAGACGAACCGGATTGAACTTGTGCAGCGGACGGAACTTGCCATTCGGGTTCCACCATTCGGCGGCCATGGCCGAAAAGCGCTCCACCTCGCCCGGATCGATTGTCGTCTTGTGTGTGTACGGCATCGCAGATTCCCTTCGGGCAAAGGAAGTTGGGTAGGGGACCGGCAAAGTCAAGGCAGAGGCGGACGCTTTGTTCCCGCAGCGCCGTCGCGGCCAATGGCGCTTTCAGCGACAAAGATGTAACCTTTGGCGGATCTCATGCGAAATCGTGGATGCGGGCGATTTCCACGGAGGCTCTCATGAGCGACGCCAGAGAATTATTCTCCCTGCTGCGCCAACACGCCGATCCCATTGTGGTCGACGCCATCGCCGAATGCGTGGCCGAAGGGCGTGACCGCGACCTTTGCCGGATGAACGCCGTCGCCTTTGCCAAAGCGCGGCAACTCGACGAAGAGGCGACGATTTCGGCTTTCCTGCACGCCGCCAGGCTTGGACTGTTCGATATTGCCTGGAATGTGCTTTGCCCCGCCTGCGGCGGGGTGTTGGACACCAACGCCACCCTGAAAACGGTGCAGAAGACCGAATATGTCTGCGCCCTTTGCGCGGCGGGGTATGAACCGACGCTGGATGAAATGGTGGAGGTGACCTTCACCGTGAGCCCGCGTGTACGGCGCATCGAGGGGCACACGCCGGACGAACTGCCGCTGCCCGAGTATTACCGCCAGATGTATTGGGGCTCAGGAGTCGATCTCCCCGAAGACGACTATGAAACCATGATCGATGAGATGATCGTGGATCATGTCGAACTGGGGCCGGGCGAGAAAGCGGTGCTGTCGGTTCCGCTGCCGGCCGAATTCGTCATAGTGTTCGAGCCGGTCACTCACTCGGCTCAGTTCCTGGACGTCAAGGGCGAGCCGACCCGCGAGCGGCAAAACCTCTCCCTGGTCTATGATCGCGATCACACCCACAGCCAGACAATGGAGATGCGGCCCGGTCCGCTGCGGCTGTCTCTGGAAAACCGCACCGACCGCCGCGTTCTGCCCAGCATCTGCCTGGCAAACGATACGCTGCACGATCTGCTGGGCCGGCGGCGCGAGTTTTTGACCGCAAAACGGCTCCTGTCCAACCAGACATTCCGCGATCTCTACCGCACCGACACGCTGGATGTGGACCAGCGGCTGAAAATCACCAGCCTGACCTTCCTGTTCACCGATCTCAGGGGATCGACCGAGCTTTATGAGCGGGTCGGCGATCTGGTCGCCTTCGACATCGTCCGCTCTCATTTCGCGGTGCTCAACGATATTGTCGCCGCCGAAGCGGGAGCGGTCGTCAAGACGATCGGCGACGCCGTGATGGCGACCTTTCCCACGCCCGACCGCGCCGTGGCCGCGGCCCTCAACATCCGCGATGCGATGGCGCGCTTCAACAAGGATGCCAGGGGCGAGGACCTGCTGCTGAAAATCGGCGTGCATGAAGGCCCATGCATCGCGGTGAGCATGAACGAGCGGCAGGATTATTTCGGCCAGACCGTCAACATCGCCTCGCGCGTCCAGGGGCTGGCGCATTCGCAGTCGATCTTCGTCACCGGCCGGGTGGTGGACGATGCGCGCACAGCCGCGCTGTTGAAGGGCAAGTCGCTCACGCCCGCCTCGCACGACGTCATGCTGCGCGGCATTGCGCGCGAGGTCGTCGTCTACGAAATACCGTGAGGATGAAATTTAAGGGCGGTCGAAGTTACAGGCCGAGCAGTGAGCGGAAGAGCGGCAGGTACAGATCGCTGGCCAGCGGAGTAGCGTCGGTGATGTCCGCGCCGAACCAGGGCAACTCACTGTGTTCGTCATTTGCGAGTCGGGGCTCTCCTGACCAGCCATCGATGCGATAGGTGAAAAGCCGCGCGCTTTCATTCGCTTCCGGCACGATGATTTCATTCATAGGGATGAAGCGTGTCGGGTAAATGCCGATTTCCTCGTTGAACTCGCGAAGCAGCGCCTGCTCGACCGTTTCGCCAGTTTCGACGTGTCCGCCAATCATGTCCCACATGGAGGGATAGAGCCTGCGATGGGCTGACCGCAATCCAAGCAGGATGCGGCCGTCGCGGACAGGCACTCCACATACAATTGGGATCATGCGGACACTCTGGACTCCAAGCTACGAAACGCTGCGCCGGCCGGCTGTTGTGTAGACTTCGCTGCGCTCTCTCTTGCCGATCGCGATCACCACAACGAGAATTTCCGCATCGCGGACCTCATGGACGAGGCGATAGCCTATTCCTCTAAGCTTGATCTTGTAGCGGTCCCGAGAGTTTGGCTGAAGGTACGCGGCGGCTTTCACAGCGCTCGGCCAATTTTTGCTTTGAACTGTGCGCGGGTGTTCGCGTCCAGTTTACGCCATTCCTTCAAAGCAGCCTCTTCAGTGCAGGACCGCCGCGCTATGGAACGCATTGCCATTGTTTGGATCCTCGCCAGCCTTTGTCTTGCCTACAACCTTTTCGTGCAAGGCGAGCGGGCGACACGTGTCATTTCAACAGGATATTTCGTGCAGAGCGGCGCAGCGCCGGCGCATTTCGCGTTTTGAGCCGGATCGCCTTGCGTCACCCGGCTGTATTGTCTAAGGAGGCCGCGCTTCCCCAAAAGGCAGAGCAATTCCGGTAATCGGGCATGTCGCCCGGCATTTCAGGTTCAGTCGCCCATGGCGCGCATCGTGATGAAATTCGGCGGAACCTCCGTCGCCGACATCGCCCGCATCCGCAACGTGGCGCGGCACGTCAAACGCGAGGTTGACGCCGGCCATCAGGTGGCTGTCGTCGTTTCGGCGATGTCCGGCAAGACCAACGAACTGGTCGGCTGGACGCGCGAGGCCTCGCCGATGCACGATGCACGCGAATATGACGCGGTTGTTGCATCAGGCGAGCAGGTCACCGCCGGCCTTCTGGCGATTGCGCTGCAGAATATCGGCGTTCATGCGCGGTCGTGGCAAGGCTGGCAGATCCCGATCAAGACCGATGGCGCACATGGCGCCGCGCGCATCACCGACATTGACGGCGCCTTCCTGATCAAGCGGTTCGGCGAAGGACAGGTTGCCGTGGTCGCCGGGTTCCAGGGGCTGGCTCCGGACAACCGCATCTCGACGCTGGGGCGCGGCGGCTCCGATACCAGCGCCGTTGCCATCGCCGCAGCGGTGAAGGCCGACCGCTGCGACATCTACACCGACGTGGACGGCGTCTACACCACCGATCCGCGTATCGAGCCGAAGGCGCGCCGCCTCGACCGCATTTCTTTCGAAGAAATGCTGGAAATGGCTTCGCTTGGCTCAAAAGTCCTGCAGGTGCGTTCGGTCGAACTCGCCATGGTGCACAAGGTGCGCACATTCGTGCGCTCTTCCTTCGACGATCCGGACGCACCCGGAATGGGCGACCTGTTGAATCCGCCCGGAACGCTCATTTGCGATGAGGATGAAATCGTGGAACAGCAAGTTGTCACCGGTATCGCCTACGCCAAGGACGAAGCCCAGATTTCGTTGCGCCGGGTGGCCGACCGCCCTGGCGTTGCCGCCAGCATCTTCGGCCCGTTGGCCGAGGCCAACATCAATGTCGACATGATCGTCCAGAACATCTCGGAGGACGGCAAGTCGACCGACATGACGTTCACCGTGCCATCCGGCGATGTCGACAAGGCGCTGCGCGCGCTGGAAAAGGTGCGCGAGACGGTGGGCATCGATACCATCCAGCATGATGACGGCATGTCGAAAGTGTCGGTTATCGGTATCGGCATGCGCAGTCACGCCGGCGTCGCCGCCACCGCCTTCAAGGCGCTGGCCGACCGTTCGATCAACATTCGCGCCATCACCACGTCGGAGATCAAGATTTCTATCCTGATCGACGGACCTTATACCGAACTCGCTGTTCGGACTTTGCATTCCGTCTACGGTCTGGATAAGCAATAATCCACAACGTCCAAGTCGATTCTGAAGTAGTGAGAGTTTCGAGGGAAACGCGGGCAATGCCCGGGTTTCCAAACGCAGAGCCCATTCCTGGGGGCGCCGCATGCCAGATAAGAAGGTCGGCCCGCGTCATTTGCTGAAAAAGCTGCGCGAGTTGATGGCTGTGAATCTGGAGCCGCAGGAACGGCTCGACAAGATCGTGCGCGAAATTGCGGCGATCATGGTCGCAGAGGTGTGCTCGCTCTACGCGTTGCGCGCCGATGGCGTTCTGGAACTCTACGCCACCGAGGGCCTCAACCCTGGCGCCGTTCATACCGCCTCGCTGAAGCTTGGCCAGGGCCTGGTCGGCACGATTGCCGCCAGCGCGCGGCCGCTCAATCTGCAGGATGCGCAGAAGCACCCCGCCTTCGCCTATCTGCCTGAGGTCGGCGAGGAGGCCTACCACTCCTTCCTCGGCGTTCCGGTGCTGCGAGCGGGCCGCACGCTCGGCGTGCTCGTCGTGCAGAACAAGACGATGCGCAACTATCTCGACGACGAGGTTGAAGCGCTCGAAACGACGGCGATGGTCATCGCCGAGATGATCGCTTCCGGCGAGCTGGTGCGGCTGACGCGCCCCGGCCTCGAACTCGATCTGACGCGCCCCGTACGCATCGACGGGCTGCCCTTCAACGACGGCATAGGCCTCGGGCATGTCGTGCTGCACGAGCCGCGCATCGTCGTCACCAACCTGTTCAACGAGGATAGCGAACAGGAGATCGCGCGGCTTGAGAAGGCGCTCGGCTCGCTGCGCGTATCGATCGACGACATGCTCTCGCGGCGCGAAGTGGCGTTCGAGGGCGAGCACCGCGCCGTGCTCGAAACCTATCGCATGTTCGCCAACGACCGCGGCTGGGTGCGCCGGTTGGAAGAGGCCATCCGCAATGGCCTCACCGCCGAGGCCGCTGTCGAAAAAGTGCAGAGCGACATGCGCGCGCGCATGCAGAACATGACCGATCCTTATCTCCGAGAGCGGATGAGCGATTTCGACGACCTTGCCAACCGGCTGCTGCGCCAGTTGCTGGGCCGCGGCGCGGAGGACATCGCGCACTCGCTGCCGAAGGATGCGATCATCGTCGCGCGGACCATGGGCGCGGCCGAACTGCTCGACTATCCCCGCGAGAAGCTGCGCGGGCTGGTGCTGGAGGACGGTGCGGCGACCAGCCATGTCGTCATCGTGGCGCGCGCCATGGGCATTGCCGTGGTCGGCCAGGTCAAAGGCGCCGTCTCCATGTCGGAGAATGGCGACGAGATCATAGTCGACGGCGACGAAGGCGTCACCCATCTGCGGCCTCAGCCCGATCTTGAGAAGGCCTATGTCGAAAAGGTCCGTTTCAGGGCGCGCCGGCAGCAGCACTACCGCGAACTGCGCGACAGTCCGTCGGAAACCCGCGACGGCGTGAAGATCGACCTGCTGATGAATGCCGGCCTGATGGTCGACCTGCCGCAGCTTGCCGAATCGGGCGCGGCCGGCATCGGCCTGTTCCGCACCGAGCTGCAGTTCATGGTGGCCTCGACTTTCCCGCGCGCCGAGGCGCAGGAGCAGTTCTACCGTTCGGTGATCGAGGCCGTCGAGGGCAAGTCGGTGACCTTCCGCACCATCGATATCGGCGGCGACAAGGTGCTGCCCTACTTCAAGAACGCCCGCCAGGAAGAAAACCCAGCGCTGGGCTGGCGGGCGATCCGCCTCACCCTGGATCGGCCGGGCCTGCTGAAGACGCAGGTGCGCGCGCTGTTGAAGGCAGCCGGCGGGCGGGAATTGAAACTGATGCTGCCGATGGTCACCGAGCTTGGCGAAATCCATCAGGCGCGCGAGATCATCGACGCTGAAGTGCGGCATCTGTCCAAGCATGCGCATCTTCTGCCGACCGTGCTGAAGCTCGGCGCCATGGTCGAGGTGCCGGCAATGCTGTGGCAACTCGACGAGTTGATGGCGACGGTGGATTTCGTCTCGGTCGGCTCCAACGACCTGTTTCAGTTCGTCATGGCTACGGACAGGGGCAACACAACGCTGGCCAACCGCTTCGACCCGCTATCCGTGCCGTTCCTGCGCACTCTCAAGGCGATCGCCGATGCCGGCCACCGCAATAACGTGCCGGTCACTCTCTGCGGCGAGCTTGCCGGAAAGCCGATCTCGGCAATGGCGCTGATGGGACTGGGCTATCACTCCATCTCCATGTCGCCGGCCTCGATCGGGCCGGTCAAGGCGATGATGCGTGAGCTGCCGCTGGGCGAATTGACGGCCTTCATGAACGACAATCTCGAAGGCCATTCCGCCGGCCTGCCGATGCGCGCGTTGCTGCAGGGCTTCGCGGACGAGCGCGGGATACCGCTGTAGGGCAACATGGCACCGAGATGACTACTCGCCTCGCGGTATCCGCTTGGTGCGTCGCTCGTGTGCGGCCTTGAGAAATGCCAGAGAGTTCTTTCTAAATGCCACTCGGCGGGGCGCAAGTGGTTGGCAGCATAAAGATCTGTGTTGTCGCCTGCGGCAGCAACAACCGCTATGAAGGCCGAAGAGCACGGCCTACGGCCTTCCGTTTCGCCCAATCGTGCGTGCCAGCGCCACAGATAGCTATATCGACAGATATCTCAGACACCGGCTTAGTCGTTTCTCGGGATCCGGATCGCTGGCCAGCGCGCGTTCAAGCATTCCGATATGCGTCATGAAAGCGGTTTGTGGCCGAGCAGGCCAGCTTCAGCCCAGAGACAATGCGTTGAGCTTGGCGG
>Ga0190271_10001965_pt1 | contig 12150 bp, 9 predicted proteins | sample Popmic356T_FD_133747 | JGI IMG/M metagenome (GOLD analysis project Ga0190271, IMG submission 133747) | Populus adjacent soil microbial communities from riparian zone of Weber River, Utah, USA - 356 T | ecosystem: Environmental > Terrestrial > Soil > Riparian zone | place: USA: Utah | collected...
CGAGATCCAGCCGCGCGAGAGCTCTTCGACGATCATCGCGTAGGTGGTCAGGTCGAGCCCCATGCCGCCGTACTCCTCGGGGATCGTCACCCCGAACAGCCCCAGCTCTTTCATCTGCTCGACGATCGGCTCCGGGAACTCGTCCGCGTGGTCGTAATGCTCGGCGTTGGGGATGATCTGCTCGTCGACGAACTGGCGCACCATCTCGGTGATGTCGCGCTGGATGTCGGTCTTCTCGCTGTACGTCGCGGTGTCTACGGCCATGGCTCCTTGCTCGCTCCGGAAGGTTTCGCGGCGGCGGCAAAGCGCCCCACCGTGCCGGACAAGGTTATCGGCGCGAGGGGTGCGGCGGAACGGCGCTGGCGGGCTCGGCGGCGCCCTCGAAGACGGTGTGGACGTCGACGGAGGGGTCGATCGCCTGCATCGGCGCCCGGCCCTTGAGGAGGATCTCCTGGTACTCGTCCTCCTCGTCGGACTGCATGATGATCGCGCCGCCGACGCCGAGCGTGGCCGCCTCGCCGTCGAGCACGAGGGTGCGGATGACGATGTTGAGGTCGCAGCCGCCGCTGAGCCCGAGGTAGCCGATCGCGCCGGAGTAGACGCCGCGGGCCTCGCCCTCGAGGTCGTCGATGATCTCCATCGTCCGCTTCTTCGGCGCCCCGGTCATCGAGCCGCCCGGGAAGCAGGCGCGGATGCAGTCCGGAGGCTCCAGGTCCTCGCGCAGCAGGCCGCGGATCGTCGAGACCAGCTGGTGGACGGTCTCATACGACTCGACGTGCATCAGGTAGGGCACGTGGACGGTGCCGACCTCGCAGACGACGCCGAGGTCGTTGCGGAGCAGGTCGGTGATCATCAGGTTCTCGGCCCGGTTCTTTTCGCCGCTGCGCAGCTCCTCGGCGAGGCGCACGTCCTCGGCCGGGGTCTTGCCGCGCGGACAGGTCCCCTTGATCGGCTTCGCCTCCACCCAGCGGTCGCGACCGACGCTGAGGAAGCGCTCCGGCGAGGAGCTCAGCACCGCCTGCTCGCCGAAGCGCAGGAAGGCCGAGAACGGCGCCGGGTTGACCTGGCGCAGCTTCCGGTAGAGGGACAGCGGCTCGACCTCGCGGTCGATCTCGGCGGTGACCTTGTTGGTCAGGCAGACCTCGTAGGTCTCGCCTTCGATCAGGCGCTGCTTGCAGGTTTCGATGTCCTCGATGTACTGGCGGTGGGAGCGGCTGAGCCGGAAGCGGGCCTCCCCCTCCCCCGCGCCCTCCCAGGCGGGCTCGGTCAGCGGCGGCAGCGAGGCCAGGCGAAGGCTCGTCTCGGCGATCCAGCGCTGCCCCTCCTCGACCCCGTCGGGCTCGGTCAGGCAGAGCACGTAGGTGCAGCGCTCCAGGTGGTCGAAGGCGATCAGCCGGTCGGCGAAGACGAAGGCGGCGTCGGGCATCTCGCTGCGGTGGGCGTCGCTGCCTTCGCAGTCGGCCTTGAGCTCGTAGCCGAAGTAGCCGACGAAGCCGCAGTTGAAGTCGAAGGGGAGGTCGTCGGAGAGGTAGCGGAGGCGGCGCATCTCGCGACTGAGGTAGTCGAAGATCGACTCCTCGAGCAGCTCCGGCTCGGCGCCGGGCCGCTCGACCCGCAGCTGCTGCCCGTCGACGTCGTAGACGATCGTCGCCGCCAGCGGACCGGTGGCGGCGCCCATGAAGGAGAAGCGGGCGCGCTCGTCGACTTTGCTGCTGTCGAGCCAGAAGGCGGTCGGCTCCTCGCCGTAGAGGTGGACGAAGGCCTTTTCCGGGTCGTGGAGGGCGTCGAGGCGCTTCACGTTCAGGTTCAGGCGAGCGCGGCCGGCGACCCCGAGCCGCTCGGCGGCGCCGTTGGCGGCCGGCGCGGCGCCGTTGGCGGCGGCGCGTCCGTTGCGACCGGAGTGCTCGGCGGTGAGCCGGCCGAAGTTGGCGAGCAGCTGGCGCCCGTACTCGGTGGAGATCGACTCGGGGTGGAACTGCATCCCCCACTGCGGCCGGGCCCGGTGGGCGACCGCCATCAGGATCCCGTCGCTGGTCCAGGCGATCGGCTCCAGCTCCTCGGGCAGCGGCTGTTCGACGCAGAGCGAGTGGTAGCGAACGGCCTGGAACTCGCGGGGGATGCCGGCGAAGAGCGGCGAGTCTTCGTGGAGCACGGCGCTGATCCGGCCGTGCATCGGCTCGGGGGCCCGGACCACCTTGCCGCCGTGGACCCAGCTGAGGCCCTGGTGGCCGAGGCAGACCCCGAGCAGCGGCACCTGGGCCTCGGCGATCGCTTCGGCGCAGATCCCGAAGTCGCCGTCGTGGTCGGGGCTGCCGGGGCCCGGCGAGACGACGATGTTGTCGTACTCGAGGCCCTGCAGCTCCGCGAATGAGGCGGCCTCGTCGTTGCGGACGACGGTTGGCTCCTCGCCGTTGGCCTCCGCCAGCAACTGGAAGAGGTTGTAGGTGAAGGAGTCGTAGTTGTCGATCAGCAGCGTCTTCATGGGGGGTGGCGGATGCCGCTTTGGCGTGTCAGACCAGGTACTTCCTCAATACCTTCCCAAGTGGGCTCTTCGGAATCTCGTCGCGGAATTCGACCTGGCGCGGAACCTTGTAGTTGGCGAGGCGCTCGCGACAGAAGCCGAGCAGCTCGCCCTCCTCGCATTCCTCGGCAAGGACGACCACGGCCTTTACCTCTTCCTCGCCCTCGACCTCGCTCTCGACGCCGACGACGATCGCCTCGGCGACACTCGGGTGGGCGACGATCGCGTCCTGAACCTCGATCGGGTCGATCTTGTAGCCGCCGACCTCGATCAGCAGCTTCTTGCGGCCCTCGAGGTAGAGCAGGCCCTCGTCGTCGAGCCGGCCCAGGTCGCCGGTGAAGTAGCGGCCGTCGCGGAAGGCGACGCGGTTGGCCTCCTCCGCGCCGGCGTAGCCGTGGGTGGCGGCGCGGCTGGTGACCGTGACCTCGCCGATCTGGCCGGGCTCGACCGGCTCGCCCTCGTCGTCGACGATCTCGACGCGGACGTCGCCGACCGGAGGGCCGACCGACTCGAAGCTCGCGACCGGGTCGTCGCCGGTGTTGGCGGTGATCATCCCGGTCTCGGTGCTGCCGTAGAGCTGGCGGACGAGGATGCCGAAGCGCTCGCCGAACTCCTCGAAGGTCGAGCGCGGCAGCGCCGTCCCGGCCGAGAAGCAGAGCCGCAGCGAGGAGAGGTCGAAATCGCCGGGCGCTTCCGCCATCAGGCGGTAGTTGAAGGGGACGCCGGGGAAGATCGTCGCCCGCTCGCTGGCGATCAGCTCCAGGGCGCGGTGCCGCTGCAGCAGGAAGGGCTGCGGGTCCTCGAGGATCACGACCGTCGCCCCGGAGGCGGCGCCGCCGAACAGGTTGGCGCCCATCCCGTAGGTGTGGAAGAGCGGGATCGCGCTGAAGATGACGTCGTCGGGGCCGAAGCCGATGTCCAGGTACAGCTGCGCCTCGGCGGCGCACTGGCCGTGGGTGCGCGGCACCCGCTTCGGGCGCCCGGTCGAGCCGGAGGAGAACTGGTAGACGAAGGGCTCCTCGGGCGAGCGCGGCGCCAGGCGAGCGCGGTCGGATTCGAAGAGCCTGTCGAGTGTCGGCGCTTTGCCGTGGCCGGCGCCGCCGATCACCTCGACCGGATGGTCGAACCCGGCGGCGATCCGCTCGCAGACCCCGACCGTGCGCTCGTCGCTGATCACGGCCTTGATGTCAGCGCTGTGGAAGCTGAATTCGAGCTCGGCCTGCTTGAAGGCCGGGTTGACGGGGACGACGACGGCGCCCATCGCGGTGATCGCGTGGAAGCTGGCGACGTACCAGGGGCTGTCGCGGAGGGCGAGGCCGACGGCGTCGCCCGGTTCGATGCCCCGTCCTGCAAGGCCGCTTGCAAGCCGCTCGACCAGCTCCACCAGCTCGGCGAAGGAGACCCGCTCCTGGCGATAGACCAGCGCGGTCCGATCCGGCCGCTGCTCGGCCTGGCTGTAGAGCCGCTCCATCAAGAGCGTCATCGCGAGCCCCGTTTCTTCTCGACGAAGGCGACGATGCCGTCGACCGAGCGGAAGTTCTCCGGGGCCAGGTCGTCGTCGGAGACGGCGATCCCGTATTTGGCCTCCAGGAAGGAGATCAGCTCGGTGATGCCGAGCGAGTCGATCACCTCGGTGGCGAGCAGGTCGCGATCGTGCTCGACGGACTCGATGCCACGGCCGAGGGCGATCTCGCGGACTATGAACTCTTCGACCTCAACCGCAATGGACACGTTTTTACCTCCATCGATTTACGACGACTCGCGACTAGTTCGCTGTAGAAGCAGAAACCTCTTTCTATGGATGACCCACATCGGCGTGTAGCCCCGCAAACTGTAGATCCAGCGGGCGGGTCGGTTGTCGCTGACGACATACCCCCAGATCCGCTCGTAGCCGCGCTCGCGCAGCGAGCTCTCGATCTTGAACAGGCAGTCGGCGGCGACGCCGTCGCCGCGGTGCTCCTCGAGCACGTAGAAGTCGGAGCCGTAGACGTCGCCGGGGCCGAGCTCGATCTCGAGGCCGAGCTTGGCCAGATCCGGGTAGAGGACGGGGACCTCGGCGTCGACCCACCAGTAGTAGCCGATCAGCTCATCGCCCTTGTAGGCGACGAAGCCGTGGAAGCCGGCCTCGACGTTGCGCTCGAAGCGGCGGTCGACGTGCGGGCGCTTGCGGAGCCGGTTCAGCTCCGAGAGCTCCGGCAGGTGCTGGGGCCCGAGGTCTTCGAGTCGCAGCGCCCCGGCCCGGTAGGGCTCGACGATCTCGGTGAGGTCCTTGACGATGACGATCAGCCGTTCGTCGACCTTGAGCATCGCCCGCAGGCGCCGCATCACCGTCGCTGCCGTTTCCTTGACGCCATGGGCCTGCAGGTAGCGGCGAAAACTGGATAGCACCGCGGCAGAATGTCACAATGGCCGGCGTGGCCGACCTTCTCTGGCCCGATCGGACGATGGGAGTCTTCGAGACGCTCCTCGTCCTTGACGGCGCTCCGATCGAGCTCGACGCCCATCTCGAGCGACTGCAGTGGAGCGCGCGCGACCTCTTCGAGGCCGAGCCGCCCGCCCGCACGCGCGAGCTGGTGATCGAACGCGCGGCGGCGCTGCCGCTCGGGCGGATGCGGCTCACAGTCCTCCCCGGCGAGGCCGGGGGGCTGGTAGCCGACACGGTCGCCACGGAGATCGACCCGGGCGACGTCTTCCCCGGCTGGGAGAGGGCGATCGCCCTCCGTCCCTTCGTCGTCCCGGGCGGCCTCGGCAACCACAAGTGGGCCGACCGGGCCGGCCTGGCCTGGACCGAATCGGGCGAATCGGCCGGCTGGCTGCCGCTGGTGGTCGACGTCGGCGACGAGATCCTCGAGGCCTCGCGCGCCAACGTCTTCGCGGTCGAGGGCGAGACTCTGGTGACGCCGGAGTCCGACGGCCGCATCCTCCCCGGGGTCGCCCGCAGCCGGGCGGTCTCGGTGGCACGCTCGCTGGGCATCGAGGTGCGCCAGGAGACGCTCACCGCCTCGCGGCTGATCGCCGCGGGCGAGGCCTTCCTGACCGGGTCGGTGCGCGGCATCGAGCCGGCCCGCTCGCTCGGCGACGCCGAGCTCGGCCCCCCCAGCGAGGTGGTCACCCGGGTCGCCGAGGAGATGCGGCGGATCTGGACCGCCGAGAGCGCCGCCCTGCAGCCACGCCCGGCCCCGGTCGGCTCCGCTTAGCGCGGTCGACCTTCCCCCACACCCCGCTGGGGACGAAGTCGCCCGGAACGCAAACCGGCCGCCCGAAGGCGGCCGGTTCACTGATTCGGGGTGGCTGGAGGACTAGCCGGTAACCAGCGCGGTCCAGCGGACCGTGACGTTGTCCGGGCCACTGTTCGGGACGACTCGCAGCGTCAGCAGGTCGCCTTTGTCGAATGCCACCGAGTGCGTCGTGTCGGAGCAGCTAGCCGCGCTGCTGGTGTTGCTGACCGCACAGGTGACCGTGCTTACGGTGCCGTCGACGTCAACCGCCATCGTGTAGCTGTTGCCGCCGGTGCCGGTACCGCTGCTCAGCGTCACGCCGAGCTCGGACAGCGTCCCGTCCATCGGCATCCGCTGCGCGACGCTGGTCCGGGTCGTCGAGGAGCCGTCCGCGAACGGACCGACGTAGCTCGTCGACATGGTGCTCGGCTGGCTGCCGCTGCCGCCGCCGCCAATCACCATCATCGTCGTACCGGCCGGGCCGGTGGCGCCGGTAGCCCCGGTGTCGCCTTTCGGACCCTGAGGACCGGTGGAACCCGTGTCGCCTTTCGGGCCCTGGGACCCGGTGGCACCGGTATCGCCTTTCGGACCCTGCGACCCGGTGGCGCCAGTGTCGCCTTTCGGGCCCTGCGGCCCTACTGCACCGGTGGCACCGGTATCGCCTTTGGGACCCTGCGGGCCGACAGCACCGTTCTCACCGGTCTCGCCTTTGGGACCCTGCGGGCCGACCAGCGAAACGCCGTCGCCCCACTCGCCGTTGTCCTTCGGGCCATATAGATCGTTGCCGACGAGGTTGATGTAGAAGTCGCCGTCGACACCGTCGAGCTGAGTCGGCGCGCCCATCCCGTTGAGAATGGCCTTGCCATCGGCACCGGCCTGGCCCTGCGGGCCTACCGCACCGGTCTCTCCGGTCTCGCCTTTCGGACCCTGCGGGCCTACGGCACCGGTCTCACCGGTCTCGCCTTTCGGACCCTGCGGACCGGTCTCACCGGCCTCGCCTTTCGGACCCTGCGAACCGTTCTCGCCGGTCTCGCCTTTGGGACCCTGCGGGCCTACGGCACCGTTCTCGCCTTTGGGGCCCTGCGGACCCTCGGGGCCGGCCGGACCAGCCTCGCCGGTCTCACCTTTCGGTCCCTGCGGGCCTACGGCACCGTTCTCGCCGGTCTCGCCTTTGGGACCCTGCGGGCCGGTCTCACCGGTCTCACCTTTGGGGCCCTGGGGACCAGCCTCACCGGTATCGCCTTTCGGACCCTGCGGGCCTACGGCACCGTTCTCGCCGTTCTCGCCTTTCGGACCCTGCGGACCCTCGGGACCAACCGGACCAGCCTCGCCGGTCTCGCCTTTGGGACCCTGCGGACCGTTCTCGCCGGTCTCACCTTTGGGGCCCTGCGGGCCTACGGCACCGTTCTCGCCGTTCTCGCCTTTCGGGCCCTGCGGACCCTCGGGGCCGACCGGACCAGCGGGGCCAACGTCACCGGTGTCGCCTTTGGGGCCCTGGGGACCCTCCGGACCAACGGCTCCGGTATCGCCTTTCGGACCCTCGGGACCCTGCGGACCGACCAGCGAGACGCCGTCGCCCCACTCGCCGTTGTTCTTCGGGCCGTACAGCTTGTTGCTGACTACGTCGATGTAGAAGTCGCCGTCGACGCCGTCGAGCTGCGTCGGGGCAGCCATGCCGTTGAGGATGGACTTGCCGTCGACACCAGTCGCGCCGGCGTCGCCTTTCGGGCCCTGGGGACCCTCGACGCCAGCCGAGCCGGTGTCACCTTTCGGGCCCTGGGGACCCTCCGGACCAACGGCTCCGGCATCGCCTTTCGGACCCTCCGGCCCGGCAGCACCGGTGTCGCCTTTCGGACCCTCGGGCCCTGCTGCGCCGGTGTCGCCTTTCGGACCCTCCGGACCAACCGCACCGGTGTCGCCTTTGGGACCCTGCTGGCCGGCGTCGCCGGGGTTGCCGGGATCGCCTTTGGGACCCTGCTGGCCGGCGTCGCCTTTCGCGCCTTTCTCGCCCGGGGCTCCTTTTTCGCCCGCCAGGCCTTTCTCGCCGGCGGCGCCCTGAGCGCCGGTAGCGCCAGCGGCGCCGGGGTCGCCCTTTTCAGCACTGGCGCCGAGCACGCCCTGACTGCCGACCGGCGCGACCTGGATCAGCTGCTCGCCGGTCTTGCATTTCGAGCCGGGCGAGAAGCGAACGACACCCTTTTCAGGGCCGCTCTTCTTCACGCAGAGGTTGATGGTCGTGACGGTCTTCTTCGCCGCCTCGGCCGAGGTGGTGAGGGCCAAGAGGCCAGCGCAGGCCGCAAGCGCGGCGATCGCGGCGATCAGCCATCGCAAGCTCGAGGGGGCGCGCAACGGGGCAGTCATCAGTGGTTCTCCTTAACTGGTTCTGGGTGCGATTTGGAACCCGGAGAACGCGTCGGTGCGCCTCCAGCAAGCGGCGAAGGTAGGACATTCGGTCGAGTTCGGCGATAGAACATCTGGCTAAAAAGTGGGTCAGGTCTAAAGTCCAGAGCACCCAAGCGACACCCCTCGGAAGTGCCCGCAAACCGCTCTGCCAAAGGGTTTGCGGGAACCGCTCCGAAACCCCCTGGACCCCTCATCTAGGCGGTCGCTAAGACTTCCGTCCACTCAGGCGTGGAGGCGGGCGATGAATGGGTTCACCCGGCGATACAGGGCGGGTGTTGCGCAAGCTGATCCTCACCACTGCGGTGGCCTCGCTGGCCCTCGCGGCGACGCCGGCGCCGTCCTCGGCGGCCGGCCTGATCGCCCCCACCGCCGCCTGCCCCAATCAGACGTCGCTCCTCGCCGCCGCACCCGTCCAGGAGGCGGCGATGTTGTGCATGGCCAACTACGCCCGCGAGCAGTCCGGCCTGGGTGAACTCGAACCGACCGGGTCGCTCGAAGAGTCCGCTCGCGACAAGGCCCGCGACATCCTCGATTGCGACACCTTCAGCCACGATGCCTGCGGTCGCGAATTCACCTACTGGATGCGGGAGAGCGGGTACACGGAAGCCCAGTGCTGGCGGGTCGGCGAGAACCTCGCCTGGGGCGCCGGCGAGTACGGGACGGTGCGCTCGATCTTCAGGGCCTGGATGCGCTCCCCCGAGCACCGGGCGAACCTGCTCGGCAACTACACGCAGACCGGCATCGACCTGCGCACCGGGGCGCTCGGCGACGTCGCCGGGACCCGCGTCTGGGCCGAGCACTTCGGCGACAGCCGCTGCTCGTAGCGGCCGTCGCGGTCAGCCCTGCATCGGCGTCAGGTGCCGCTCGACCGCCTGCAGGCGGGCGAAGACGCGGTCGGCGCGCTCGCTGAAGGCCTGCAGCCGCTCGTCTTCCCAGACCGGGGGCGCCGCGGTGGCCGCGACCTGGCCCGCCGCGAGCGCAGCCTCGCTGGCGCGCTCGGCCAGCTCGGCGGCGCGGCGCGCTTCGCCCGCGGCGTCGACCGCCGCGGCGCTGGCGATCCTCACCGCCGCCTCGGAAGCGCGGGCGGTCACCACCGCCTCGTCGATCCGCGCCTCGAGCTCGTCGATCCGGGGCGGCGACGCGTCGACGGGCAGAAGCCAGTCGGCGGTGCTGTCGCGCTCCGAACCCTCCATTAGCGCGCAATTTACGGGCGCGGGAGGCGGCAAAGCCGTCGTTCAATAGATTCCCCGCCGCCAACAGAGTGCGTAACCGACGCGAGGAGCACAGTGAGAAACCCCAGAGACTTCTTCCAACCGCAGGCGATCGGCGCGCCGGAGCCGCTGCGCGAGATCCCGGTCAAGCCGTCGCGGATGATCCACTTCCTCGACTTCTCCAACGAGAAGATGGTCGAAAAGGCCGCGGGCATCGCCGAGAAGACCGACATCCTCCTCGGCAACCTCGAGGACGCGATCCCGGTCGACCGCAAGGAGGCCGCGCGCCAGGGCCTGATCAAGGCCGCCAAGGAGTCCGACTTCGGCCAGACCGCGCTGTGGACCCGGGTCAACTCGCTGGAGAGCCCGTGGGTGCTGGACGACCTGACGACGCTGGTCACCGAGATCGGCGACAAGCTCGAGGTCGTGATGGTGCCGAAGGTCGAGGGCGCCTGGGACATCCACTACGTCGACCGCCTGCTGGCCCAGCTGGAGGCGAAGGCCAAGCTCGACCGGCCGATCCTGATCCACGCGATCCTCGAGACCGCCCAGGGCGTCGTCAACCTGGAGGAGATCGCCGCCGCCAGCCCGCGCATGCAGGGCATGAGCTTCGGTCCCGCCGACCTCGCCGCCTCGCGGCGGATGAAGACGACCCGCGTCGGCGGCGGCCACCCCGGCTACCGCGTCATGGAGGACCCAGCCGACCCGGAGAACCCGGAGGCCGACCGCGTCAGCGCCCAGCAGGACCTCTGGCACTACTCGATCGCCCGCATGGTCGACGCCTGCGCTGCGACGGGGATCCTCCCCTTCTACGGCCCCTTCGGCGACATCAAGGACACGGCCGGCTGTGAGACCCAGTTCCGCGCTGCCTTCCTGATGGGCTGCGTCGGCGCCTGGTCGCTGCACCCGGTGCAGATCGGCATCGCCAAGAAGGTCTTCAGCCCGCCGCCGGAGGAGGTCAAGTTCGCCAAGAAAGTCCTCGAGGCGATCCCCGACGGCCGCGGCGTCCACATGATCGACGGCAAGATGCAGGACGACGCCACCTGGAAGCAGTGCAAGGTGATGGTCGAGCTGGCCGAGATGCTGGCCGAGAAGGACCCGGAGCTGGCCGAGGCCTACGGCCTCTAGCGCTTCGCCGTTGCGCCCCGCGGCGATTTGCCGGGGCGCTGCACCTGCACGAGCAGTGGCAGCCTCACCGTTCCCGTCTGATCGTCGACGTGGACGGTGAGGCGGTAGGTGCCCTGTCCCTTGACGCTCTTCGTCGATTCGATCACGACGCGCTTGAGCTGGGTGACGCGACAGCGAGCGCCCTTCGGCAGCGTCCCCTGGCACTCGACCAGAGACTGCGGCGAGGGCAGCACGTCGACGACTCGGCGCGCCGACCTGCCAGCCGGCAGCTGGACCTTGTCCTTGGAGAGCCTCAGGCCCGACTGGGTCGGACCGGTGGGGTTGGTCGGGCCACCGTTCTGAGCCGGGTCGCTTGGCAGTGGCGTGACGACCGGCAGTTCTGGGTTGGTCACGGTCAGGGTCAGTGACTGCGAGGCGTTGCCGACGACGTTGGCGGCTTTGACCGCAAGCCCGTAGACCTGGCTCTGCCCGGGGGCCGCGGCCGCCGCCGTGGCGGTGCCGGAGATCGTCGCGGTGCCGTCGCCGTTGTCTTTGAAGGTGAGGCCGGCAGGAAGCGAGCCAGACGCCACCGACAGGACCGCGGCGGGAGCGCCGCCAGCGGAGACCGTGAACGTCTTGGCGACCCCGGTCGTAAACGCGATCGACGCAGCCGAGCTGAAGACGGGCGCCGCCCCTGCATTCGAGACGGTCAGCGTGAAACTCTGGGCAGCGGGGACACCGACGCCGTTGCTCGCCTGAAGCGTCAGGGGGTATGCCTGGGAGCCGCCCGCTGGGGCCGCGGCGCTCGAGGCGGTGCCGGAGATGGTCGCGGTGCCGTCGCCGTTGTCTTTGTAGGTGAGGCCGCCTGGGAGACTGCCCGTCCGCGAGAGCGCCGGGACTGGCGCCCCTGAGGTGGTGACCGTGAAGCTCTTGGCAACGCCGGTGGTGAACGTCGTCGAAGCGCTGCTCGTAATGCTCGGCGCGACACCCGGATTCTCGACCGTCAGCGTGAGGCCCTGGGATTTCGAGCCAACGCTGCTGCTGGCTTCGATGCCGAGCGCGTAGTTCAGGCTTCCGGCAGGAGGGGCCGCCCCACTCTCCGCCGTCCCCGAGATCGTCGCCGTCCCGTCACCGTGGTCATTGAAAATCAGACCCGGCGGCAGCGACCCGGAGATCCTTTCGATTGCCGGTGCCGGCGCCCCACTGGTGGTGATCGTGAACGTCTTCGCAACCCCGGTTTTGAAGGTGACGTTGTCTGCCGAGGTGAAGGCCGGCGAGGAACCCGGATTCGAGACGGTCAACGTGAAGCTCTGGGTAGCCGGAGTGCCGACTTTGTTGCTGGCTTCAAAAGTCAGGGAATACCCCTGCGAGCCGGCTGGTGGAGCCGCTGAAGCAGCAGCGGTGCCGGAGATCGTCGCGGTGCCGTCGGGGTTGGGCGTGAAGGTGAGGCCGGCCGGCAAGGTGGAGCCGACCGATTTGGTGAGCGCGGCGGTCGGGGCGCCGGTGGTGGTCACCGTGAAGGTCTTATTGACGCCGGTCGTGAAGGTGGTGGCGTTGGCGGAGGTGATCGCCGGGGCGGCGCCGGGGTTGGAGACGGTCAGCGCGAAGGACTGGGTGGCCGGGGAGCCGACGCCGTTTTCGGCTTTGAGGCTGAGGGTGTAGAGCTGGGAGTCGTTGGGCGGGGCGGCCG
>Ga0190271_10001966_pt1 | contig 12149 bp, 10 predicted proteins | sample Popmic356T_FD_133747 | JGI IMG/M metagenome (GOLD analysis project Ga0190271, IMG submission 133747) | Populus adjacent soil microbial communities from riparian zone of Weber River, Utah, USA - 356 T | ecosystem: Environmental > Terrestrial > Soil > Riparian zone | place: USA: Utah | collected...
ATGTCCAGATAGCCCTGCGCCAACGCCTGGCCGAGCAGCGCTGCGGTGGCTTCCCGGTCGCGATCGCCGGCGCGGAGGGCGGGAGTGACTGGAGCGGTCATGCTTCCTCCTGAACTTGACAGTGACTAGTTCGACTATGCCGCTGAAACTAGCCACTGTCAAGATCTAGCTGGCGGCCGCCGACTCTGCTCTCCCCGCAGACTCGACGCGAGGAACTCAGCGCGCGGCGAACTCCCGCAGCGCCTCGACCTGAACAGGATCCAGGGACGGCCGCACCGCCTCGCGCGCCGCGGCGACGTCGGCCGCGGTGACGTCGGCGGCGTCGATCGAGCGCCGCATCGCCGTCAGCGCGGCCTCCCGCAGCAGCGCCACGCAATCGGCGGCGCTGTAGCCGTCCAGGTCGCCCGCCAGCGTCTCGAGGTCGACGTCGGCGGCCAGCGGAACGGACTTGCCTGCCGTGCGCAGAATCTGGGTGCGGGCCTCGGCGTCGGGCGGTTCCACGAACACCAACTTCTCCAGCCGCCCCGGCCGCAGCAACGCCGGGTCGATCAGGTCGGGGCGGTTCGTCGCGCCAAGCACGACAACGTCATTCAGCGGTTCGATGCCGTCGAGCTCGGTCAGCAGCGCGGCCACCACGCGGTCCGTCACGCCTGAGTCGAAGCTCTGACCGCGACGGGGAGCCAGCGCGTCGATCTCGTCGAGGAACACCAGCGACGGCGCGGAATCACGGGCGCGGCGGAACAACTCGCGCACCGCCTTCTCCGACGAGCCAACCCATTTGTCCATCAGCTCGGCACCTTTCACGGCGTGCACGCTGAGCCGGCCCGAGCTGGCGAGTGCCCGGACCACGAACGTCTTGCCGCATCCGGGAGGTCCGTAGAGCAGCACCCCACGAGGCGGCTGCACACCGAGGCGCTGGAACGTCTCGGGATGCTGCAGCGGCCACAGCACCGCTTCGGTGAGTGCCTGCTTGGTGTCGACCATGTCCCCGACGTCGTCGAGCGTGATCGACCCGACCGACACCTCTTCGGTCGCCGACCGCGACAGCGGGCGGACGACGCCGAGCGCGCCGGTCAGATCCTCCTGTTGCAACGCCGGTGCCTCACCGTTCTCGCTGGCCCGTGCCGCTGCCCGCAGCGCGGCCTCGCGCACCAAAGCCGCCAGGTCGGCCACCACGAATCCCGGTGTTCGTTCTGCGATTTCGTCGAGAGTGAGCTCCCCGGCGGGAACGCCGCGGAGCAGCACCTCGAGCAACTGCCTGCGCACCGTGCCGTCGGGCAGGCTGAGACCGAGCTCGCGGTCGCACAGATCCGGTGCGCGCAGTCGAGGATCGACGTTGTCCGGAACCGCCGAGGTCGCGACGAACGCGACACCTTTGGTCGAGATCGCCGAACGCAGCTCGGTGAGGATCAGGGTGGCCACCGGATCGGCGGGTACCGGCAGCAGGGCGTCGACGTCGGTGACCAGCAGCACGCCGCCGCCGTCGCGCACGGTCGCCACGGCCGAGGACACGTTGTTCAGCCGGTCCTCGGCGCGAAGCGACCCGACCTCCGGACCGTCGAGTTCGACCAACCGCCTGCCTGCGCAGACCGTCCGCACCATGGTGGCCTTGCCGACACCGGCCGGGCCCGACACCAGAACTCCGAGATTGGCTTTGGCGCCCAGCTTTTCGAGCAACTCGGGCTCGTCGAGTGCGAGCTTGAGCCACTCCGTCAGTCGGCCGGCCGCGGCGTGGGAACCCTTGAGGTCGTCGAAGCCGATGGCCGGCGCGCTGGACTGCTGGGTGACGACGTGCTGGCCGGTGCCGTCCGACGGCGAGTGGCCGACGCCGGCCCGCGTGTCTGAGTCTTTCAAGCCCCAACTGACCAGCGAATTGGGTTGCACGCTCACGGGTCCGGACGGATCCACACCTGTGACGGTCAGCAACTCGGAGGTCCAGGTGATGCCGACCGACGACGCCAGCGCGGCGCTGGCCGCCGAGGTCGAGGTGCCCGGCCCGAGGTCGCGGGGCAGCAGCGACACGGTGTCCCCGACCGTCATCACCTTGCCCAGCAGCGCCTGACGCAAGGTGGCTGCGGCGATCGACTGCGTGGCCAGTTTGGAGCCGCTCAATGTCACGGAGCGGGCGCCGTACACAGTGACGGGCGCGACGAGCACCGAGGTGTCCTCACGCAGGCCCGCATTCGACAGCGTCACGTCGTCGAGCAGCGCGGTGCCCGTCGGTGTTCCGGAAGGCGCGATGCCCACCACGGCCGCTGTGCTGCGCGCACCCGTCAACGACACCGCATCCCATTCCCGGATGCCGAGCGCGGCAATGACTTCCGGATGGAGTCGGACCACGCCGCGCCGGTTGTCCAGCGCGGAGGTGTTCAGCCGCGCGGTGAGCGTGAGGTGCGCGCCGTGGGGCGGGCGGGCAGCCTGAGAACTTCCCGGATCGAGTTCGGACACGTCAGCCCCTTGGTGGCCTTCGCAGACCGAGTCGCATCATCGACCGGCGATGCGGATGGGCCCGACGGAACGCCCGCCGCGCGGCGCGCTGTTGTCGCGGTTTGTCATCCCACACCTCCGGGTGTGCCGCCAGGAAGCGCCGGGTGCGGATGGCGAACGGGATGTGGATGACGTAGGCCACGATGACAACCAGGATCACGAGGTAGCCGTAGAGGATCGAGGCGGCCACGCCGATGGCCAGCAGTGCCAGCAGCGGCGCGACCAGGTGGGGGGCCACCGAGAAGGTGTGGATCTTGCGCATCGGCAGGGTGCTCACTGCCAACAGCGAGACGCCGACCATCCAGATCACGACGGCAGGCTCCGATGTCCACCAGCCGTCGCCGAACTGCATCTTGGCGGCCAGCGGCCCGATCGCCCCGATCGCTCCCGCGGGAGCAGGCATACCGACGAAGTACTTCTTCTCGTAGTCGGGCTGTTCGACGCTGAGCATTGCGTTGAAACGCGCCAGCCGCAGCACGATGCACACCGCGTAGAGCAGCACCACGATCCAGCCGATCCGTGACGTGGACAGCAGGGTGCCGTAGACGATGAAAGCCGGTGCGACACCGAAGTTCACCGCATCGGCGAGTGAGTCGATCTCCTCGCCCATCCGTGATGTCGCGCCCAGCGCACGGGCGAGTCGCCCGTCGAGGGCGTCGAGGATGGCCGCGATCGCCAGGAACGCCATCGCCTCGGTCGGCCGGTTGTCGAGCGCGAATTTGACCGCGCTCAGCCCCAGGCAGATCGCGGCCACCGTCATCGCGCTCGGCAGGATGCGAACGCTCATGACGGGCGCCTTGATCCGTCGCCTGCGGGGCGCGATCATCGCAGTTCGGCCAGCACGGTCTCGCCGGCCAGAGCCCGCTGCCCGACCTCGACGAGGATGTGGGACCCCGAAGGCAGGTAGGTGTCCAGTCGCGAGCCGTACCGGATCAGGCCGTAGGTGTCGCCGATGGTGACCTTGTCGCCGGGTTTGAGGTTGCACACGATCCGGCGGGCGAGCAGGCCCGCGATCTGCACCGCGGCGACCTCGGCGCCCCCGGAAGTGCGGATGAGGACGCTGTTGCGCTCGTTGTCCGCGCTGGCGGCGGCCAGGTCGGCGGAGACGAACAGCCCCGGGCGGTGGACGACGGCAACGACTTCACCAGAGATCGGTGCCCGTTGCACATGGGCGTCCAGCAGTGACAGGAAGATGCTGATACGCGGCAACGGCGTTGCGGGAAGGCCGAGTTCGCCCGGCGGCAGCTCCTCGTCGACCAGGCAGACGAGCCCGTCGGCCGGGGCGACGACAAGACCCGGCCGGGTCGGTGGCGTCCGCGGCGGGTGCCGGAAGAACGCGGCGTTGGCGGCCGCGGAGGCGAGCCCGGCACGGCGCAGCCAGCGATTCCGTCGTCCCGCCAGAGCGAGGGCCAGGCTCACGCCGACGAACGGCACGCCTTCGGGGTGCATCGGGGGAACCGAAGAACGGACCAGGGCTGCCAGCCGCGCTGGGCCTGTCTTGAGGTCGGGGCGTCTGGCCATCGTGCAGCGATTCTACGGTGAGGCCGACGAGCGCTTGCGCGAGGAGCAGACGATGCCCCTAGCGCAGGTCCCACACCTGCACACGCTCGCCCGCAGCCACCTCTCCGGTGTCCTCGTCGAGTTCCAGCAGGCAGTTCGCTGACGCAAGCCATCGCAGATGGTGCGATGCGGGCGGCCCGTAGCTGGTGACCGTGGCAGTGGGTGCGTCCGTGTCCAGGACGCCGCGGCGGAACTGTCGTTTCCCTCGGGGCGAGGTGAGGTCCTCGGTCAGCACGGCGGTGCGCCGCGGCCGTTCGGGGTTCGGCAGCCCCATCGCGGCACGTAGCGCCGGGCGGATGAACACCTCGAACGACACCAGCGCGCTGACCGGGTTGCCCGGCAGCGTGACGATCGGCGTGCCGTCGACCGTTCCCGCGCCCTGCGGCATTCCCGGCTGCATCGCGACCTTGACGAACTCGACGGCGCCCGTCAGGGCGTCCTTGACCACCTCGTAGGCGCCGGCGCTGACACCGCCGGTCGTGATGATCAGGTCCGCGTCGCCGGTATGCCGGCGTAGCGCATCGCGGAACGTGTCGACGTCGTCCCCGGTCATGGGCGATGCCACCACGGCGCCTCCGGCGTCGCGGACCGCGGCCGCCAGCATCACGGCATTGGACTCGTAGATCTGACCCGGCTGTAGGGGGGTGCCCGGTGCCACCAGCTCGGTCCCGGTCGACATCACCAGCACCCGCTGGCGCGGAACCACCGTCAGCTCGCTCAACCCGAGCGCGGCCGCCAGCCCCAACGCCGCAGGAGTGACCACCTGGCCGGCTCGCAGAACCGTGGTGCCCGCGGTGACGTCCTCTCCCGCGCGCCGGATGTGCTGGCCCGGGCGGGCGCTTGCCCGGATCGTGACGGTGTCGACCGCGCCGTCGGTGGCCTCCACGGGCACCACCGTCGTCGCACCCGAGGGCAGCGGTGCGCCGGTCATGATCCGGTGCGCGGTGCCGGCGGTGATCGTCGGGATGTCGGTGCGCCCTGCCGGAATGTCCTCGGTGACGGGCAGTCGCACCGGGGTGTCGTCGGTCGCAGTCGCGATGTCGTCGGCGATGACGGCGTATCCGTCCATCGCCGAGTTGTCGAAGCCGGGCAGCGACAAGGGGGCGACCACGTCGGCGGCGAGAACCAGGCCCAGCGCCTCGGCGACCGGCATTCGCACCGGCCGGCGCACCGTGATCAGGCCTGCGACGACCCGCCGGTGCTCATCGACGGAGCGCATCACACTCCGAACTTCACGCCGGTCAGCTCCTCGGACACCGTCCACAACCGCCGTTGCACAGCGACGTCATGCGACTTGCTGTTGGACTGCACCACCTTCGGGTGGCCGCGCTGCTCACCGATCCCGTCCGGTCCGTAGTACTGCCCACCGCGCACTGCCGGGTCGGTGGCTGCCCGCAGCGTGGGCAGCGCGCCCATGTCGGCGTCCTGGGCGACCAGGTTCCACACCAGCTCGACGGGCTTACGGACGAGGCCCGGCAGGTTGCGGGTGAGCTCGGTGTTCGAGCTGCCGGGATGGGCGGCCACCGCGATGGTCGGGGCGGCCGCGGCCGCGAGCCTCCGGTTGAGCTCATAGGTGAACAGCAGGTTCGCCAGCTTGGCCTGCCCGTAGGCCCGAAGCCGGTTGTAGCTGCGTTCCGATTGCAGATCCTCGAAATTGATCGACCCGGCGCGGTGGCCGTTGCTGCTGATCGTCACGACGCGGGAGCCCTCGACCGGCAGCATGTTGTCCAGCACCTGCCCGGTGAGCGCGAAGTGGCCGAGGTGGTTGGTGCCGAACTGCAGCTCGAACCCGTCCGCAGTGGCGGCCTTGGGTGTCGTCATCACGCCGGCGTTGTTGATCAGCAGGTCGATCCGCGGGTAGGCCGCGCGCAGGGCGGCCGCAGCGGCGGCGATGCTGTCCAGCGACGTCAGGTCCAGCTCCTGCAGCGTGACGTCGGCGTGCGGGGTTGCGGCGCTGATCCGGTCGGCGGCGGCCCTGCCCTTGTCCAGGTTGCGCACCGCGAGCACGACGTGGGCACCTCTTCCTGCCAGTACGGCAGCGGCTTCGTAGCCGATACCGGTGTTCGATCCGGTGATCACGGCCACCCGGCCGGATTGATCGGGCACGTCGGCGGCTGACCATCTGGCACTCATGGGTTCAACATACTGAGGAGATGAACGTGGTTGAACCGGCCCGTCGGCCGAGCAGCAAGGCGCCGCTTGTCTGGGCGATCGGGGCGGCCATCCCGTGGCTGTTCGTGGTGGTGGCGCAGGCGGTGTGGTTCGTCATGGACGGACGGTTCGGGTGGCTGCATGCGCTCCTCGCGGTCGGCACTGTGCTCGGCATCGTCGTCTTCGTGGTGGTGGGTCCGATGTGGCGGTACCGCGTGCATCGGTGGGACGTCGACCCCACCGCGGTGTACACCCGGTCGGGCTGGCTGGTTCAGGAGCGACGGATCGCCCCGATTTCGCGGGTGCAGACCGTGGACACCTACCGCGGCCCTCTGGACCGGGTGTTCGGGTTGGCCAACGTGACGGTGACGACGGCGTCGTCGGCCGGCGCGGTGCGGATCGTCGCCCTGGACGCCGACATCGCCGACCGGGTGGTCGCGCAACTGACGGACATCGCCGCTCTGGGCGCCGAGGACGCCACATGACCGGGTCGCTCGAGCCGGACTGGCACCGCCTGAGCCCTCGGATGCTGCTCGTGCATCCAGTACACGAAGTGATACGCCAGATTCCGGTGCTGATCGGGTCACTGGTGCTCGGGTCGGCGACCGGCAACCCGGTGTGGACGCTGATCGGACTCGGCCTCGTCGTCGGGTACGGGTTGGCGCGGTGGTTCACTACGACATATCGCATCGGGTCCGACGAGGTGCAGCTGCGCACCGGGGTGCTCCAGCGCAAGGTACTTTCGGTGCCGCGCAACAGGATTCGTTCGGTATCCACGGATGCGCGGTTGTTGCACCGGTTGCTGGGCCTGACGGTGCTGACGGTGAGCACCGGGCAGGAGGCCGCGGGGGACACGTCCTTCGCGCTCGACGCGATGCCCGCCCGTGAGGTGCCTGGACTGCGGGCCGTCCTGTTGACCGACTCGCTGACGCAGGCCGGTGTCGACCAGGAACGCGCACTTGCGCCGGGCCGGGTGCTCGCTCGCTGGCAGCCGTCGTGGCTGCGCTACAGCCCGTTGACCTTCACCGGGCTGGTGATGATCGCCGCGGCACTCGGCGTGGCCTACCAGGCCGGAGTGCTTGCCGCCCTTCGGGATTCTCGCCTTGTCCGGGTGACTGTGGGTGCCGCGGAGAACGTGGGCGTGCTGGGCAGCGTCGTGGTCGGTGTGCTGGTGGTGCTGGCCGCATCGGTGACGCTGTCGGTGTTGCAGTCGCTGCTGACCTACGCCAACCTGCAGCTCCGCCGCGACGCCGACGTCCTGCATCTGTCGCACGGTCTGCTGCGGATGCGTGAGCACACCTTCGACATGCGCCGGCTGCGGGGCGGGACGCTGCGGGAACCGCTGCTGGTGCGGATGTTCGGCGGCGCGCGTCTGGACGCCGTGATGACCGGCGTCGCCGGGGCGGGGGAGGCGTCGCAGCTGCTCCCGCCGTGCCCACGGACCATCGCTGAAGCGGTGCTGACCGACCTGATCGCCCAGCCCGACGCGGTCACCGGCGCGATGACGCCGCACGGATCGGTGGCGACCCGTCGGCGCTGGACCAGGGCGATGACGCTGCCTGCCGGGTGCGCCGTGGGCTTGGCGGTCACCGCCGCCGACGGTGTCCCGACGTGGGTGTGGCCTGCACTGACAGCGCTGACCCTGTTCAGCGTCTTTCTCGCCGTCGACCGGTCCCGGTCGTTGGGACATCGGGTGGGCGGCGGCTGGCTGGTGGCCCGGGCGGGGAGCCTGCAGCGGCGCCGCGACTGCGTAGCCGCCGAGGGCATCGTCGGCTGGACGGTGCGCCAGACGCTGATGCAGCGCAGGGCGGGGGTGGCCACGGTGATCGCCGCGACCGCGGCAGGGGTCAAGCGCTACCAGGTCGTCGACGTGCCCGTCGACCTCGCCTGGTCGATTGCGGCGACGACGTCACCCTGGGTGGCGGCGAGTTCTTGGGTGCGAAGCTAGCTCGGCCCGAGTTGCGGACCAACGGCGGCCGTTTACTGTCGCACCATGGCGATCGGTGGAGTGCTCTTCGACATCGATGGCGTGCTGGTGACCTCATGGAAGCCGATTCCCGGGGCGGCGGAGGCGCTGCGGACGTTGGCCGACAACCAGGTCGCCGGCGCGTACCTCACCAATACGACCACCCGCACCCGCGCGCAGATCGCCGAACTGCTGACCGGTGCGGGCATGAACGTCCGCGCCGACGAGGTGATCACCGCGGCGGTGCTGACCGCCGACTACGTCCGCAGCCGCTACCCGGATGCCCGGTGCTTCCTGGTCAACAGTGGGCAGATCGGCGAGGACATGCCGGGCATCGACATCGTGTACTCCAGTGAGGTCACCGGACCGCGCGCGCCGGAGACCCCCGACGTGGTGCTGCTCGGCGGCGCCGGACCCGAGTACAGCCACCTGACGTTGTCCTGGGTCTACGACTGGATGGCTCAAGGGGTTCCCGTGGTCGCGATGCACCGCAGCACCGCGTGGACCACCGCCGACGGTTTGCGCATCGACACCGGCATGTACCTGATCGGGATGGAGGAGACCTCCGGGCGCAAGGTCACGGCCGTCGGCAAGCCGGCACCCGAGGGGTTCCTGTCGGCGGCCGCGCGACTCGGGGTGGACCCCGACGAGATGTACATGGTCGGCGACGACCTCAACAACGACGTGCTCGCCGCTCAGGTGGTCGGCATGACCGGGGTGCTGGTGCGGACCGGCAAGTTCCGTCAGGACACGTTGGATCGTTGGGCCGCAGACGAATTCGCCATGCAGCCCAATCACATCATCGATTCGGTGGCCGATCTGCCGGAGCTGCTCGGCCTGTAGTGGCTTCGCGTTCAGGCCGGCACCCGTTGCCAGAGGTCATTGAACGCAATGGAATCGAAGAACGCCGAGGCCTCGATGATCGTGCCGTCACGCAGGGTGAGGAACCAGGCGTAGGTATTGCGGTAGGGCACGCCGTCGCGCGCTGTTCCTTGCGCGTCGAAGAACACCACCACGGTGTCACCGTCAGCGTAGATGTCGCGGATCGTCGGGATCAGCCGCGCCGACATCCGGGCGTTGAACGGACCGATGACGTTGGCCAGGAAGTCCTCCTTGCCGACGTACACCCGGGACGCGACCGATTTCCCCACGATCTCCCAACGCACGTCGTCGGCCAACGCGTCATAGGGGCTGCCCGTGCCGGCGCTCCATGCGTCGAATCCGGTCTGGACGGTCGCAAGATTGCGGACTTCGATCTCGTCATAGGGCTCTGCAATTGCGGTTCCCTTGGAAAGGGTTGCCAGGAGTCCGAGCGCGACGGCAAGCGCGGTCGCCAGGACGCGGGTAGCGCGCAGTTTCGATGGTTTCACAGGTGATCCCGGGTCTCAGTCGTAGACGATCACCGCGCGCCCGAGGACATCACCGCGGGCGATCGCATCGAGTGTTTCGTTGACGTCTTCCCAGCGCACCCGCGTGACGGAGTGCTTGATCTGCCCCGCCTCGGCCAGCGCAAGAACCTCGGTCAGGTCGTTGTAGTTACCCCAGAACGAACCGAAGTAGGTGTACTCCCGAGACACCAGAGGAAAGAGCGGAATGTCGATCCGGTTGCCGATCAACCCGACCGAGGCTACCGCGCCTTCGGCGGCCAGCAGGGAGAATGCCAGCCGGATGGAGTCCGTCGAGCCGGCGCACTCGATGACCGCGTCCAATTCGGCTCGTCCGGTAAGGGAATCGAGTTCGGCGCGGACCGCCTCGGAATCCTTGTCGCGGACGTTGATCGCATGGTCGGCACCGTTGTCCTTGGCGATCTTCAGCTTCTCGTCGCTGCGCGCGAACGCGACCACCTGCGCTCCGCCGCCGAGCAGTTTGGCGTATTGGGTGGCGTAGCTGCCCAGCCCGCCGACACCCGAGACGGCTATCGTGCGACCAGGCCCGAGATGTCCGGCCGCCTGCAGCTTCTTCAGCCCACGGTAAGGCGTCAGGCCCGCATCGGTCAGCGGCGCGAGATTGTCGGGGGTCAGCTCGCCGCGGCCAGGCATCTTGATCAGGTAGCGGTAGTTGACCGGCAGGTACTCCTGGTAACCGCCGTGGCGCCCGAAGCCGGCCCACACACCGTGTGCGCACAATTGCTCGTTGCCTTCGTGGCACTGCCGGCAGGCGCCGTCGCCCCAGCTGCCGAAGACGACCACCTGGTCGCCCTCCGACAGGCCGGCGGACTTCGGCACCGCGGAGCCGATGCCGTCGACCCATCCCGCGACCTCATGCCCGGGCGTGATCGGGAAGTCCATCGACAGCCCGCTGTCGAAGTAGCCGTCGATCAACTGGAAGTCGGTGCGGCACATGCCCGCCCCACCGACTCGAATCAATACCTCCTCGGGCCCGGGATCGGGTACGTCGATCTCCTCCAGGCGCAAGGGCTGTTTGTAGCCACACATGCGGGCGGCGCGCATCTTCATTTCGAACTCCTCTGTCTCGGCATGTAAGAGGAATCCTCGGCTGGCGATAGGGGTGTTCGCATCGGCCACTGGACAGTCCGATTGTGGACTACCTGGTTTCGCGGTCGGGCAACGCACTCTCGAGCTGACTGCGTGAGCGGATGCCGAGCTTCGTGAACACCTTCCCGAGGTGGTACTTGACCGTGCGGGCGCTGATGAACAGGCGCGCTCCGATCTCGGGATTGGACAACCCTTCTCGCGCGAGACGGGCGACCTGGGCTTCCTGAGCGGTCAGTTCTGCCACCTCCGTCGGTGCGTGTCGGCATCGCGCCTTCTCGCCGGTCGCCAGCAATTCGCGCCTGGCCCGCTCGGCGAAGGCAGCCATGCCGATCGATTCGAACAGATCGTGGGCCGCCCGCAGTTGGGCGCGTGCGTCGACCCGACGTCGTTGTCGCCGCAGCCATTCGCCGTACACAAGCTGGCTGCGGCCGAGGTCGGGGCGCAGGCCCGCCCTGCCGAAACGTTCGAGAGCCTCGAGGTAGAGGTGCTCGGCGGCCTCTCCTTCGCTCACCAGCGCCCGTGACCGCGCCTCGACACCGAGGCTCCAGTCGGTGCCGCTCGGCGTGGTGGTCTCCGCCAAGCGGTCGAGAGCGGCCGACGCGGCGGTTGGGTCGCCGAGTCGTGCAGCGGCCTCCACCAATTCGGTGAGGGACCACCACGACGCCCCGCCGTCACCGCGGTAGGACGAGGCGTCGACAGCGGCGTCCCGCGCAGCCCGGTAGTCACAGCGGGAGTTGGCGGCAACGGCCTCCGCCCAAGCAATCACCGTGAGGCCGTGACCCTCGCCGCGTCGTTCCGCGTCGCGCCGCGCGTCGTGGCTGAGCGCAGCCAGTTCGGTATGCGCACCCCGCCACGCCGCCAGCGCGATCGCAGAGTAAGGGGTCAAGTTCTTGCCCATCGCCTCGATGACGGCGGACATCTCCTCGGTTGTGTGGGCCGCTTCGTCGAACTCACCGGTGAACAACAGGTGCACGAAGCTGCAACTCAACGCCAGGGGAAGATGGCTGACGGCACCGGCATCACGGACGAGCTGGACATACCGTGTGGCCAGCGATTCGTGCCGGTCGATGTCCCAGATGCGCGCAGCTGCGAAGCACGCCAACAGCATCCAGCGACATTCCTGATCCGTGGTCAATCCCCGGCCGTAGACCCGCAGTGCTTCGGCGAGGACGGGCCAGCCTGCGTCGAAACCTTCGCTGTACTGAGTGGCGATTCCCTCGAGCAGTAGATCTGTCGCTTGCGGTGCGCTGAGCTCACGCGTCGCTGCGCTGGCGGCCTGTGCCACCTCCACCACGCCACCGTCGAACGACAACCGACCCGCGAACTTCGCCGCGATCAGTGCATCGAGGTACGTCTCGCGCGCCAGCGCCGCGTCGACGGTCTCGAAGCGGCGTGCCGCACTCAGGAGCAGTGGTGCGGCGTCGTTGCCGTGGCTGCTGATCCAGGCGAGTTGAGCGCGGACCAGATCGGCATGAGCCTGTTGCAGGTCG
>Ga0190271_10001967_pt1 | contig 12149 bp, 9 predicted proteins | sample Popmic356T_FD_133747 | JGI IMG/M metagenome (GOLD analysis project Ga0190271, IMG submission 133747) | Populus adjacent soil microbial communities from riparian zone of Weber River, Utah, USA - 356 T | ecosystem: Environmental > Terrestrial > Soil > Riparian zone | place: USA: Utah | collected...
GCGAGCCGCGAGGTCGCGCGTTGTGCATGCCTCTGTTTCGAGGAAGCCTGAAGCGCGGCCGACAACAGCGGCTCCACCTGCTTTCGCAGGTTCATTCGACCTCCCCACACGGCAAAGCGGGGCGTTCAGTCGCCCCCCTATTTTGAATCCTCAGACAGTGGCCGACTGCGGTGAGCACGGGCTCATCGCTCGCATCAGACAACGGCTCACCACCCCGCAGTGGGTCGTCGTCGGCCCTGGAGACGATGCCGCCGCGATCGAACCGGTACGCGGCGCATTGGAGGTCATCACCACCGATGCTCAGGTTGAAGGCGTGCATTTCGATCGCCGCTTCGTTCCGCCGGACGCCATCGGGCATCGTGCACTGGCCGTCAACCTCAGCGACCTGGCCGCGATGGGCGCGCGGCCGCGCGCCGCGCTGCTCTCGATGGCGCTCCCTCCGTCACTCGAGCTTGATGCATTCGATGGCATCGTCGATGGCTTTCTCGCGTTGGCGGCTCGCTACGGTGTGGCGCTCATCGGAGGCAATATCACGCACACGAGTGGACCGATGGTTCTCGACGTCACCGCCCTCGGCAACGTGCACCGGAGGAAGATGCTGACGCGTGACGGCGCGCGCGTGGGCGACGAGGTCTACGTGACCGGCGCCATCGGCGACGCCGCGGTCGGTTTGCTGCGGCTGCAGGCAGACCTGTCTGCAGCCGAACATGCCGCGCGGTATTTGCGGCCCGATCCCCGCGTTCGAGCCGGTATGCTGATCGGGCGTAACCAGGCAGCCACAAGCTGCATGGACCTCAGCGATGGGCTGGCCGACGGCGTGCGTCAAATCGCGCAGGCCTCATCGGTGGGCATGACTCTTGATGCGTCGTCGCTCCCGATGGGACAAGATGCGAAATCGTGGCTCAGCAGCACGGGTCGTGATCCAATGGATGTCGCGCTGCGTGGCGGCGACGACTTCGAGCTGATCTTTACGGCCAGACCCAGGCAAGCTGGACGATTGAGGGCCGTACGACGTCATCTGGGTGATCTGCCGATAACAAAGATCGGCGTCGTCACCAAGGCGCCTCGCGTGATCGTCAAAGACGAACAGGGCGAACACGAGCTGCCGCAGGGGTACGAGCACTTTAGATAAGTTCGAAGCCCTTTGAACTTATCAACTTGATCATGTGGGCCACCATCTCGCAGTCGATGCGGCGGAAAGTCGTAGTGCTGGTGATCGCCGTGGTCGGCTTCCTCTTCATGTACGAAGCCGAGATGTTCGACTCGCGCAGCGCGTTCTGGCAATCGCTCGCGCAGAGCGGACCTCCCCGCCCCGGCAGCCAGATGCCATTCGCGGCGACGGCGTACTGCAAGGGCAGCACAACGGCATCCGGCGTGGTTGCGCGCACAGGCGTCGCAGCGGCCGATCCGACGCTTCTGCCGGTCGGCAGCGTGGTGAACATCGCGGCAGGAGATGCTCGTTACAGCGGTGTCTACACGGTGATGGACACCGGACCACGAGTGCAGGGACATATTCTCGATCTCTACATGTGGAGTTGCCACGAGGCGTTGAAGTTCGGCCGCAAGGAAGTTCAGGTCACCGTGCTTCGGCTTGGATGGGATCCAACGGCGAGCTCGCCAGGTCTGATCGATCGCGTGTTCAGACGTCGTGATGCCGCGCGACGGATTCCTCCGCCCGATCCGCCGCCGCCCGCGGGGATTGCGCCCGACGGCGAGCAGCCCTCCGAAGCGACTCCGGCAGAAACACCTGCCGCGCCGCCGGAAGCGCCTGCCGAATCAATTGCGCCTAGTCCTGTCGCCGGTCAGCAGTAGGGCTTTCAATCCCAGCCAAAGCATCGCGGACGACGGGTAGAAGGCAACTCGCCACGGCCGCATTTCCAGCCGCAGAGTAGTGGGGCCGTCCCGGAACAAAGGCTCGATCCACTCCAATCGCTCCGACACACGACCTGAGGTCGATGTAATTCCGTCCGGCGCGACGCAGCGTCCTCAGCGCACGCTCCCGAGAGGACGAACCCTCCGCCGTGAAGTCGATGCGTGCCGGGAGGTAGACCACGAGCGGAACCGTATCGTCGGCGCTGGCGATGCTCGTGAACCTGGCAATGAGTGCGCCATTGAGGCGCTCCATCTCGTCGCCATGGGGATCGCGGTTGGCGGCGGGCCAACGGCGAAAGCGCGAACGCAAGAATCGCACTGTGTAAGACACATCGTAAATGTGGTGCACCCACTCGCTGGGATCCCAGCCCCCGTCAATCGCAATGTGTGGGAGGTCTGCGATTGATGGCGCAGACAAAATCTGCGACGGACTCTCGAGGCGATCGCTGAGGAGCTTAGGCTCACCGTTTTCCAGGACGTACCTCGGCTTCGAGAACGGGAACCCCCAGTCAGGAAACTGGACAAATGGATACACGCTCAGAGTACGCAGCAGGTCGTGATCAATAAAGCCGAGGATGGCCACGTCCGGCTTCAGCGGCCGTGCGTCGAGCTCATAGCGACGAAACGCCTGATCGACGCCGTAGCCGTCCACACCAAGGTTCAACACGGTGGCATTCGCGCCAAGTGATTTCTCGAGCACTGCGCCCCAGGAGCTCTCGAACGGAACCTCTAATCCGAACGTGAACGAATCGCCGACAATGGCAATTCGTGGCCCGGGGGGACGCGAGGTGTACGAAACATCAGGGGTCGCGCTCCGGAAGCCTTCCGTGCTGGTCGAGTACAACCCTTCCCTGCTCCTGCGACTCCGCCCGGGCGCCCATCCGAGACGATCGTCGACGACGAAGTACGAGAGGTCGTCGCGCACGAGCGCGAGAATCTCGCGGTGGCGCGCTTTGATGTCCTCCCAATCCTTCGGAAGAAGGAGTGTGCTGCCGAACCATGTGCCCGTGAGTTGCGAGACCGAGAACGCACGGACGACCACTTCGCTGCCGGCGAACACGAGCGCCATTCCCGTGAGGTTCAGCCCGACGGCAAACATGACGGACCGGCGATCCGACGAGAGAGTCAACTGCCTGGCCAGGTACACACCAGAGGCGATCGCCAATACCAGCAGCGCGGCGAGCACAACAATCTGGCGCACTGTCAGCGTGCCGAGCACGTTGTAGTACCGATTGATCGCCAGCAATGCCACGATGACCGTGGCCTCACAGAGATAGAGGGCGATCAACAACCCCGAGTCCACGGCTGGGCCGCGGCTAGGCAGTCGTCGATTCGAACTGGAGCTCATACAGCCGGTGGTAGATGCCGCGAAGCGCGAGGAGCTCCTGATGCGTGCCCGTCTCACGCAGCTCTCCGCGATGCATCACCAGGATCCGATCCATGTCCTGGATGGTGGAGAGCCGATGGGCGATGGCGATGGTGGTCCGCCCGCGCATCACGACCTTCAGCGCGTCGCGAATCAGTAACTCGGTGTCCGTATCCACGCTGGACGTCGCCTCGTCGAGCACGAGCACGCGCGGGTCGAATGCGAGCGCTCGCGCGAACGACAGCAACTGCTTCTGCCCCACCGACAATGTCGAACCGCGCTCCGCAACCACGCTGTTGAGCCCTTGCGGCAGTCGATCGACGAAGCTCGACGCGTGAACCGCGTCGAGCGCCCGGCGCACGTCGCCGTCCGAGATCGCGTCGTTGCCAAGCCGGACGTTGCTCGCGATGGTCCCGGCGAACAACTGCACGTCCTGGAGGACCAGCCCGAACAGTGAACGCAGGTCTGCGAGGTCGATCTCCCGAATGTCGATGCCATCGACCGTGATTCGCCCTCCCTGCACGTCATAGAAACGCAGCAGCAGACTGACGATCGTCGTCTTTCCTGAACCCGTGGCCCCCACGATTCCAATCCGCTCGCCAGGCCGGACCTCGAAGGACACGTTCTTCAGAACCGGCTCTCCTTCGACGTACGAAAAGCTCACGTTCTCGAATCTGATGACGCCAGGACCCTTCCAGCTCCCGCGCTTCGAATCGCGCATTGTTTGGGAGTTGGGCGTTGGGAGTTGGGCGTTTGAAGAGATTTCAATGGGCGTGTCGAGCAGGCCGAAGATCCGCTCGGACGATGCCATGGCGCCCTGGAGGATGTTGAACTTCTCTGACAGATCGCTGATCGGCCGGAAGAAGCGCTGCGAGTACTGCAGGAAGGCGACGAGTGCGCCCAGCGTCAGCGGGTCGCTGCCGTCGAACGCGATGCGCGCGCCGCCGACCCAGAGAATCAGCGACGCCGCGAGCGCCCCAACCAGTTCGACTGCCGGATAGAACACCGCGTAGTAAAAGATCGATTCGACGTTCGCGTCCCGATGCTTCCGATCGATCTCGTCGAAGGCTTCGAAGTCCCGTCGCTCACGGCGATACAGCTGCACGGTCGCCATCCCGGTAATGCGCTCCTGGAGATACGCATTGATTCTGGCGATCCACGTGCGAACCGTCCGGTAGGATTCTCGAGCATTGAGTCGAAACCAATGGGTGATTCCGGCGATGAGCGGCAGCACCGAGAACGCAGCCAGTGCCAGGCGCCAGTCCATCCAGACGAGGACGGCCATGATGCCGATCAGCGTGAATACGTCGCCGAAGACCGACACGACGCCCGACGTGAACAACTCGTTGAGGACATCAACGTCGGTCGTGATGCGCGTCATCAGACGCCCGACGGGATTGCGGTCGTAGAAGCGAAGATCGAGCCGATGCAGATGCGACGCGAGCTGCATCCGTAGATCGAACATGATCTTCTGCCCGATGACCTGCATCGTCCATGTCTGCAGGTACTCGAGCAGGAATGACGCGATGAGCGCGACCAGGTAGAGCACGGCGATCGACCCGAGGCCGGCGAGATCGCCGGCCGGGATATATCGATCGATGACGGTCTTCGTGAGGTATGGCGGGGCGAGGTCGAGCGCGGAGTGCCCGATGATCGCTACGACGGCAACGGTCACTTGTCCGCGATACGGGCGCAGATACGTGAGCAGCCGCCGCATCAAGCGGCCGTCGTAGGCTTTGCCGAGGACGTCCTCGTCGATCATGACGCCTTCAGCTCTTCCTCGAGCAGCTGCTTGCGATAGAGATCTGCGTAGAAGCCATCTCGCCGGATCAGTTCATCGTGCGTGCCGCGCTCGGCAACCCGGCCTTCGTGCAGGACCACAATCTGATCGGCGTCGCGCACCGTGGAGACACGATGCGAGACGATGATCGACGTACGCTGAGCCATCACGTGAGACAGCCGGTCGAGAATCTCCTCTTCTGTGTGGGTGTCGACTGCCGACAAGGCGTCGTCCAGGACGAGGATCTTCGGGTCGACTGTGAGCGCGCGAGCAATCGCGACGCGCTGCTTCTGCCCGCCCGATAATGTAATACCGCGCTCACCGATCGTCGTCTCGTAGCCCTGAGGGAACTGCGGCAGGTCCTTGTCTAGACGCGCGACGGCTGCGGCCGCGACGACGCGATCCCGTTGGCCCTGATCGTCGCGCGCACCAAATGCGATGTTCTCCGCCAATGTCGTGCTGAAGAGGAAGGGCTCCTGGCTGACGAAGCCGATCGCTCCTCTCAACACATGAAGCGGGATGTGACGAACGTCCACGCCGTCGATGAACACCGTTCCCGGCGGCGGTTGGTGCAGACGAGGAAGCAGGTTGAGGAGCGTCGACTTGCCGGCGCCTGTGCCGCCGACAATCGCGGTCGTCGTGCCGCGCGGGACTTTGAAGCTAATGCCGCGCAGGACGGCGGCGTCGCCGAATGAGAACGTCAGATTCCGGAACTCGATCGCGCCATCGATCGACTGGATCGCTTCGTTCGCGTCGGCGTCCGAGACGAGCGGTTCGGCGTCGAGGACTTCGAGCAGGCGCTTCCACGACGCCATCCCGCGCTGCAACAGGTTGCTGACCCAGCCGAACGCGATCATCGGCCAGCCGAGCATCGTCAGATACGCATTGAAGGCAACCAGTTCACCGATCGTCATTTGACCGGCCACCACTCGCCTGCTGCCCAGCCAGAGCACCAGCAGGGCGCCGATGCCCATCAGGAGCCCCATGCTCGGGAAGTAAAACCCTTGCAGACGGATCAGGGCGCGATTGCGAGTCACGTACTCCTGGTTCGCCTGGCGGAACTTCTCGACTTCAAACGTCTCCTGACCGTACGCGCGCACGACGCGAACACCGGCCAGCGACTCCTGCGCGATCGCACTGATGTCGGAGAGCTGCTCCTGAATCTTCTCGAAGCGCGTGTGAATCGCATGGCCGAAGTACTTCACGACCACGGTCACGAATGGAAGAGGCACGAGCGCGACCAGCGTCAGACGCGGGTCGATCGATATCATCAGGATGATGCCCACGATGAACGTGAGCACCGTGCTCGCCGTGTACATCACCGCCGGCCCCATCATCATGCGAACGGCGCCGAGGTCGCTGGTAGCGCGCGACATCAGATCGCCAGTACGATGGTGCTGGAAGTACGCGAGGTGTAGCCGCTGAAGGGCGGCGAAGAAGTCGTTTCGAAGGTCGTACTCGAAGTCGCGCGACGCACCCACGATGATGCGCCGCATCAGAAACCTGAAGATCCCGCCGACGGCTGAGAGGGCGAACAACAGCACGCCGTAGAGGCGGACCTTCTCGAACGTCAGTCCCTGGCTCAGGTCGTCAATCGCGTATTTCAGGACCCAGGGGCCTCCGGTGTTGATGGCCGTCGCCAGGACCACGCAGACGAAACCGGTCAGAAAAGCTCGGCGATAACGTGCCAGGTACTGAATCAGGCGACGCCGGGGGGACATTTCCGCAGTATACCTGCCCGATACACGACGACTCTTGGAGGCGCTAAAGCGCGCGTAACTGCACGCCGATAAACAGACGAATGCGAATCCGACTGCTTGCGATCATTTTGTTCAGTGTCACGTTGGCCACCCGTGCAGAGGCACAGTTCAACGTACCGGACCCGGCCCCTGCTGAGAACTTCCACGTCGAACTTGGCCTCATGTTCTGGCAGCCGACGCCCGGAATAGAGATTCAGACTGGCGGGCTTGCGGCCGCGGGTATTCCGGCCGTCGACTTCGTGCGCGAGTTCGGGCTCGCAGACCAGTACTTCATGGAGTTCCGGTCCGTCGTGAAGGCGGGGCGGAAGCACAAGTTCCGCGTCTCCCACGTCACCTTCGATTACAGCGAGACTGCGCCCGTTACGCGGGACATCAACTTCGGCGGCATCACTTTCCCGATCACGGTCCCGGTCCACGCCAATCTGGAGTGGGACCTCTGGCGCTTCGGCTACGAGTACGACTTCGTCGCAGCCGATCGAGGCGTCCTCGGGTTTATTACTGAACTCAAGCAGAATCACGTGACGGCCGACTTGAGCTCCGTCGGATTTCAGTCACAGGGGACGGACGTCACTGCACCGATCATCAACATCGGCGTCATTGCTCGCGTCTACCCGCACCGGATCTTCTCCATCACCGCGGAGTACACCGGCTTCAAGGTGTTCGGCGTCGTGAAGACGCTGACGGACCGGATCGCCGAGGACCTCGATGTCAAGGTGCACGACTTCGATATCTACGGAACGGTCAACTTCGGCAGTCACGTCGGGGCCCAGGCCGGCTATCGCAGTCTGACCTCGGACTATTCGATCGACGAGGACGAAGGCGACCTGAAGATGAAGGGGTTCTACTTCGGCGGACTCGTTCGGTTCTAGTAAGGCTTCTTCCCCACCACCAGCAACGAACTGCCCACGGGCAATGGGACGTAGCGTGCCGCTCGTGCCTCTGCAGTGACCAGCGCCGTCAGCAGCGCGTTGACCGGCGCTGACGGCACACTGATGTCCGTGTCGTGCCGGTGCGCACGAAACGGACGAAGCGCGCGCTGCGCCAGCCTGAGTGTCAGCATCAGCGGGAACAGCGTGCCGAAGAGAAACGAGACACGCTCCACGCGAAGACCAGCCTGGGTGAAGAGCTCCCGCGCCATCGCCGGCGTGTATCGCCTCACCTCCTGCCACGACACGGAGTGATCTCCGCGCAGAATCTCGAGTGCGGCCATCGTGACGACGACTGCTCCGCCGGGACGAACGAGGCGAGCCATTTCGCGAACGACCGCCGCATCCGGCTCGAGACACTGCATGACGTCGAACGACGTCGCGATGTCGAATGCTCCTGACGCGAACGGTACATGCGCGGCGTCCGCACGAACGACATGTGCGCCCGCGGCGTGCGTCATCCTGACACCGCCTTCATTCAGATCGAATCCAACGGCGCGACCAAAGCCGCTCAGCAACCGGAGGTTGTGTCCAGTACCGCAACCGCAATCGATGATTCGCAGATCGCGGCGGCCCGCGCTCAGGTCGGAGATGACCGGTGTGACGAACTCGCGGAATCCTCGGAACCAGAAGTGAGTCGCCTCGGCACGACTCGTCAGCTCGAGCGGGTCGCTCATCGAGCCGGAGTCGGCCTTCGGCTAGGTGTGAGCAGACCAGTGCCGTACAGCCGCCGGTAGTCTTCCGTCGTCCCGAGAATCCGCTTCACGTAGTTCTGCGTCTCAGGGAACGGGATGCTGTCGATGAATTCGTCCGCTGGCAGATTGGGCGCGTCCTTGAGCCATTCGGCGACGCGTGAGTCGCCGGCATTGTAGCTGGCAAGCGCGTAGTGAATGCCGCCGAACTTGTCGACGAGATCCTTGAAGTGCTGGATGCCGATCCGCACGTTCGTTTCGGGTTGAGAGAGCGACGCCGTCGTGAAGGGCCGAATGCCCATCCTGCGCGCGTACATCCGGCCGGTGCTGGGCATGACCTGCATCAATCCGCGTGCGTTCGCCGAGGACCGGATTTCAGGCGTGAACGTGGACTCCTGCGCCATCAGTGCCGAGACGAGATATGGATCCAGGCTCATCGGCTTCGAGTACTTCTCGATCAGATCCCAATAGTCGAGCGGGAAGATGATGCGAAGCACTTCGAGCGGAAGCGTCTGCCCTTCTTCGGCGAGGAACTGCGGATACGCCCGCCGCATCGTGGTAATCGAACCGCGAAGCGCAGTGAAGCGTTCCTCGGCTCGGAGCGCCTGCGCCTGCTGCGCCCGAATCCAGGCGGACGTTGCCTGCAGCGCCGGCGAATCGCCCCACGTGCGCTGCGCGAACTGCACTTCCCTCAACGCATCGTCGTAAAGACCAGCCGTCATGAGGGCGCGCATCAGCGATTCCGTCGGAGGCGCCGCAGCCGCCTGCGCGGGCGAGGCAACCGATCGCGCGATCGCGGGAGCCGCAGCAGCGTCGGCATCCTTGCGCGACGCAAGCAAACGCGACGCGAGCCGGCCGTAGTACGAGTTGCCGTAGTCGATCACGGCAAGACGGTATCGAGACGCAGCGCCAGGTGTGTCGCCCATGCGATCGCGCGCGCGACCCGACCAATAGATCCAACCCGGGCGATAGTCTGCGCGCGGGAAGGTGACTGCTGCCGACTCGAACACTTTGATGGTGTCGGAGAACTTCTGCTGTCGATACGCTTCCCAGCCGACCTTCCAGGCCGCGCGCTCAGAATATCGATGCTTCGGGAATCGATCGAGCAGTTCGCGGAACACGCCGTCCGCTTCGTCGTCCTGGTCGTCGATGATGTAGAACGAAGCCAGGTCGTCGAGAGTCTCGGCCGCCCACTCCGAGTCCGGGTGATCTTTGACCAGCGCGCGTGACAGGCTGATGTACGTCGAGCGATCGCCAATGCGACGCACGGCGCTCAGGTAGTAATAGCGCGCTTCGGGCTCCTTCGAGCCCTCGTCGAGATACGTTTTCAATCGATCGTGCGCGGCCTTGTGCCGGCCAAGGTGATAGTCACACTCGGCGAGATGCAGCGTGATGCGTCCGCGATCCTCGGCCGACGCGACCGGAAGGAGCGGCTCGAGCGCCACGCGTGCTTCTGCCCAGCGTCGCCCCGTAAACAGGCGCTCGGCTCGTGCGAGCTCATCGCCGACTGGTCCACCTGCTCCGACGGTTACCTGAAGTCGGTCGAGGGCCGTCTTCGCGTCAGCCACTCGCCCACTCAGCGGGAACCCGTAGTAGACCTTGCGATACACCTCGATCGCATGGTCGCGGTGACCGAGTCCTTCTTCCGCCTGACCGAGGAGCATCCAGAAATCGTCGGATGCACCCTTTGCGTCCGACGTGATCGTACGAAGAAACTGCTCTGCCCGCGCCAGATCCGGCTTTGCGATGATGACCTCGGCGAGCTTCATCTTTGCCGTGTCCTTCAGCGCGCCGTCCTGGACGTCCGCCACCAACGGCGTCAGCACCGCGTCGGCTTCAGCGAAACGCGACAGGCCTTGCAGCGCCATCGCCTGGTAGTACTTCGCGTAGTTGGCAAGACGTGTCTCCGCGAGCTCTCGACGACTCACCAGGGCGAGGCCGGTTGCGTATTCGCCGTCGGTGACCGCCTTCATGCCACGCGCAAGGCTCGCGTACGAATCCTTCGATGCAGCGCTCCCGGTCGCCGGTGCGGGAACGAACCAATACTGTCCGACCTCTTTGGGAAGGGGCGGGTGATCGGTAGCAACCAGCGCGACAGGAGCGGGCGGGATGAGCGAGGGGACTTCGATCGGCTGCTGCGCGAGATACGGAATCGACCCGCCGACCAGGACGACCAGGACAACAGCGAGCTTCTTCATTCCCGTGATGAGCGCGCGACTCCCCCGCGCGGCGTCCACAGCGCCGCCGCCTGACGGACGGTCATCGCCTCCAGCACGCGTCCGGCGTGCTTCGTCATTGCGTCGATCGTATCCAGCCATTCGAGGTCTTCCGGTCTATCGGCTCGCGCCGCATCGGCATACAGCACGGCAATAACCGATCCACCAACCTGTACCGGCAGGGCCACTGCATCCCGCGGACCATCGGCCTGAGCGAATGACGGCAAGCGCGTGGCGTCACCATTTCTGTGCTGCTGACCTGCGCCCGATCGAACCGCTTGCCCCACAACATCTGACTCAGCCGGAGCGAAATCGGAACCGACGATTGGCTGCCCTTCAGGGAAGCCCAATGCGCGCCAGCCGCGCAGCTTTTCTCCATTGACGAGAAATACAGCGGTGCGGCCGGTTTCCTGACAGGCCGACTGAGCGAGCTGCTCGAGGATGTCTCCGAGCGACGTCGCATCATCGAGCGTGCGGAACGCCGACGTCAGCCGCACAGTGTGCTCGAGCCTGCTCCGCAGACCCTGCAGTTCTCGAGCGACAGTCTCGAACTCGATGCGAGCCTGATCCCTCTCACTCGGCGCGCGATCGATCGCCTCCTGAAGCTCGCGTCTCGTCGTCTCCCCAGCCTCTGTTGTGAGTGCGAGATCCCGATGGCTTTGCTCGAGCTGGAGGTTGTGCTGCTCCACGTCCTGCTTGAGCCGATCGACATCCTGCCGCTGCACGTCGATCTCTTGCTCGAGGGCCTGGCGAGTCGTCTGTAAATCATCAAGGCCACGGCGTGCGACATCGAGCTCATCGCGCACTTCGCCGAGCACCCGTTCGAGCCCTGCGATCTCAGACGTCGAGCTTTGTTGCAGATCGTCTGTCTGTCGTGCGAGATGGTCCCTCTGTCGGGTGAGCTCATCTCGCTCTCGTGCGAACTCTTCGCGTGCGGCCGCAAGCTGCTGCTCCGCCTCCGACCGCATCGTTGCAGCCGTCTGCTCGGTGGCCTCGACGAGCGCACGGCGATGCTCGTCTGCGACCACTCGCAGGATGTCAGATGTCGATGCGCTCAGATCGGTTTCGAGTTGCCCGCTGATGCTGACGCGGATCCGGTCGAAGGCCGCACGGATGTGGTCGTCGAGCGGCGCTGACACGCTCTACCTGAAGACCTGATTGAGTCTCGCCTCGCTGACGAAGCGTGCTTGCCGCACTTTCCACTGCCCTTCTCCCAGAACCCAGACCTGGGAAATCGGAGAGACATGCGGTGATGGCTGCGAACCCGACTGCTCGGTCATGACCGCTGTCAGAACCGCGGTGTCGGCGGCAATCTGAACGCTCACACGATCGAGCGCTCTCGTGACATCAGAGAGACCGGGTGGAAAGCGTTCGTCAGGACGTCTCTCGTCGGCAAGCAGCAGATTATCGGTGGACAACGCTGCCATCGCGTTGCGGTCCTGACGATGATAGGCATCGAGCCACTGACGAGCGATGGCCACAACGACGTTCGCTGGCGAAACGGCCACAGGGGCTGACGAATTCGCGGGCGCACTCA
>Ga0190271_10001968_pt1 | contig 12147 bp, 8 predicted proteins | sample Popmic356T_FD_133747 | JGI IMG/M metagenome (GOLD analysis project Ga0190271, IMG submission 133747) | Populus adjacent soil microbial communities from riparian zone of Weber River, Utah, USA - 356 T | ecosystem: Environmental > Terrestrial > Soil > Riparian zone | place: USA: Utah | collected...
CAGATCGGCGAATTCGCGCTTCACATCGCCGTCTTCACCGAAATGGTAAAGCGGGAACTCCTGGCCGTTGATGCGCCGGGACTTGAGCCGGCCGCCGGATCCGCTTCGCAGTGGACTGGTTCTTGAGCCACCGCCGCCCAGAAGCGCAGGCCGCGGCTGGTCAGGACAACCGGCTCAGGACAGCAGATTCGCGATCGCCGAGGCCAGCTCCGGGGTGGCTGAGCTCGCCAGGTTCTGGTAGCTGCCCCCGGTCGCCTGCGAAACCGCCTCCCAGGTCGCCCGATCGGGGTCGTCGCCGAAGTCGATGACGTTGACCGCCACCGGGCGGTCGGGTGCGAAGGCCCCCCTGATGTACTGCTGCAGGCCGTCCGCGCCCAGCGACTGATCAGTGTGTGGTCCGGCGGTGATGACCAGAACCGAATTCTTCTGGCCCTCGCGGTATTTGGCCGACGCATCGGTGTATACCAGCCGCATGGTGGTGAACGAGACCGCACCGCCGCCCGAGGGCGATTGACGGTCCAGCGCGGCGGTCAGTGCGTCGGAGCGCGGTTGTCCGTTGAGCGGTTCGGACAACGGCCCCACGCTGACCTCCGAGCGCCCCTGGACACCGTCGAAGGTCCACAGACCTACGCCGGAGTCGGCGGGGAGCACCTGCAGTCGCGCCTTGAGCGCGTCGACGACGTTGGTCAGCCGCGGCTTGCCGCCCTCGTCGGCCGGCATCGACTGGTCGAGCATCAGCGTGACCGTCGGGCTCCGCACCGGCGTGGTCAAGGTGTCGGCGATGGTCGCCCGCAGGGCGTTGTCACCGACGTTCAACGGGGCGGCCACCGGCGCGAAGTCGACGACGTCGCTGGCCGGCGGGGTGCCCCCGTCGACGCGGAAGCCCGCCTTGGCGAGCTCGCCGAGCTGCTCGGGCTTGCGCATGAATCGGGCGAATTCGCTGGCTGCGGTGACTTGTTCCTCGGCCAGCCAGTCACCGGCGAGCAGGACGGTGGGGAAGTCGGCCATCGCCGTCGGCCCCGGCGGCAACCACGCCGCCAGCTTGGACTTCGCATCGGGCAGCGACGACGCCTTCTGGAAGAGCCGCTGTTCGGTGGTCACCACGGCGTGCACCGGGGCGGTGGCCGGATCGGATGCTTCGGCGAGGGCGTCCAAGGCAGTGCCGGCGTTCGTGTCGGCGAGCTCGGGAGCCCCGCCGATCAGCGTGCTGACGGCGCCCAGCCCCGCGCTGGCCGGAGCGCCGGACGGTGCGGCGGCCGCCGCCACAGCCTCGGCGGCCAGATAGGCCGCGTCGCTGTCCTCGCCGACGGGCAGCGCCAGGCGAAGCCCGCCCCACCCCGATAACCCCAGGCCGTCGAGCGCGACGGGATCGGTCTGCAGCCGCGGAAGGGTTCCCCAATTCTGGTCGCCCAGGGCTTCTTTCAGTTGAGGGGACACAGCCAGGCCGACGGGTGAGGTCACCAGCGACCGGCTGTCGCTGACGGTTTCGGCGCCCGCCGCGGCTTCCAGACGGGCCTCCGACACCGAACTGGCCGGGATCCACAGTGCCGGCCGCTCACCGAGGTCAGCGGGCCACTCGCCGGTGAATCCGTTGACGACCCGATCGGAATCAGCGGGCCCCACGCTGATCTTGACGCAGCGGTCGCCGACCGGGTCGGCGGTCAGGTTGTATCGCTCCGCCAGCGCCGCAACAGGTTCGGTGATGGCCGGATCCGTGACGACGGACACCTTGACTTCACCGTCGACACACCGTGCGGCGGCGACATCGGAGCGGTTGGACAAGTTGTCTCCGAAGAAGCGCCACAGGATCACGGTGCCGACAACGACGACGACGGCGACCAGGGCGACGATGACGCCGATGCTGACTTTGCGCCGCCCCGGTGTGACCGCGCGGTGGCTGCCGGTCCAGTCGCCGTCCTCCCAGTCGCGTTGCGCACCGGGGGCCCGCGGCGGCGCCGGGGGCGGGGCGGACGCCGGGTCACGGTCGGGGGCCTCATCGGCGTGCCCGAGGTCATCCCGGTGGTCATCAGATCCGAAATCCCGGTCTGTCGACTCCTTTTCGCCGAACCCGAACCGCTCGGTCTGCTGCTCGTCGGGCTGCTGATCCGGGGGCTGTCGGCTACCCGAGTCCTCGGGACCGGGAAGGCTATGTCGTCCCATGCCTACCCGTCCCGCCCGACCCGACCTGGTACGGGCCTCGTCGACAACTCGGTTCCGATCTCACTGCGTCAGCCAACGTTACTAGTTGCCTTGAACTCTCGGCGCCGCCGGTGCAGGATCGGCTCGGTGTAGCCGTTGGGCTGCTCGCCGCCAGACAGGATCAGCTCCTGGGCGGCCTGGAACGCGATGTTGTTGTCCGGGTCGGATGCCATCGGACGGAATTCCGGGTCCTGGGCGTTCTGTTCGTCCACCACCGCGGCCATCCGGCGAAGGCTTGCCTTGACATCCTCTTCGGTGATCACGCCGTGGCGCAACCAGTTGGCCAGCAGCTGGCTGGAGATCCGCAACGTCGCGCGGTCTTCCATCAGTGCGACATCGTGGATGTCGGGCACCTTGGAGCACCCCACGCCGGCGTCGATCCAGCGCACCACGTAGCCGAGAATCGACTGGCAGTTGTTGTCGACCTCCTCGCGAATCTCGTCGGAGGCCCACGCCAGCTCCTTGGCGAGCGGGATGGTCAGCAGCTCCTCGAGAGTGGAGCGCGTCTCACCCGCAAGCTCCTGTTGCACCGCGTAGACGTCGACCTCGTGGTAGTGCATGGCGTGCAGCGTCGCCGCGGTCGGTGACGGCACCCAGGCGGTGGTGGCACCGGCCTTGGGCTGACCGATCTTCTGCTCCACCATGTCGCCCATCAACTCGGTCATCGCCCACATGCCCTTGCCGATCTGCGCCCGGCCCGAGAAGCCCGTCGCCAGCCCGATGTCGACGTTCTGGTTCTCGTAGGCCTGGATCCACGGCTGCGATTTCATCGCACCCTTGCGGATCATCGGACCCGCCTCCATGGAGGTGTGGATCTCGTCGCCGGTGCGGTCCAGGAAGCCGGTGTTGATGAAGACCACGCGGTCGGCGGCGGCCTTGATACAGGCCTTCAGGTTGACCGTGGTGCGGCGTTCCTCGTCCATGATGCCGACCTTGATGGTGTTCTGCGGCAGCCCGAGCACGTCCTCGACGCGGCTGAACAGCTCGCAGGTGAAGGCCACCTCGTCGGGGCCGTGCATCTTGGGCTTGACGATGTAGATCGAGCCGGTCCGGCTGTTGGCCAGCGGTCCGTTCGCTCCATCGTTGTCCGTGCCCTGGCGCAGTCCGTGGATGCCGATCAGGCTGGTGAACAGGGCGTCCTGGATCCCCTCAGGGATCTCTGGCCCGTCCTCGCCATCGGCGTCGAACACAATTGCGTCGTTGGTCATCAGATGGCCGACGTTGCGCACGAACATCAGGCTGCGGCCGGGCAGCGTGAACCCGCCGCCGTCGGGACCGGTGAAGGCGCGGTCCTCGCTGAGCACCCGGGTGAAGGTCTTGTCGCCCTTGTGGACTTCCTCGCTGAGGTCACCGCGGTTGAGTCCGAGCCAGTTGCGGTAGCCGAGCACCTTGTCGTCGGCGTCGACGGCGGCCACGGAATCCTCGAAGTCCATGATCGTGGTGATCGCCGATTCCAGCACGACATCCTTGATGCCTGCCTGATCGGTGGAGCCGATCGGGGATTCCGGGTCGATCACGATCTCGATGTGCAGGCCGTGGTTGACCAGCAGCACTGATTCGGGATTGTCGGCCTCGCCCAGGTAGCCGGCGAACTGCTTGGGCTCGGCCAGTCCGACCGACAGCCCGTCGCCCATGGTCGCCGACATCTGGCCGGCCCCGTCCTCGACCTCCACCTTCAGGCCGGTGATGTCCGCCCATGAGCCCGACGCCAGCGGGGCGGCGCCGTCGAGGAAACCGCGGGCGTAGGCGATGACCTTGTCGCCGCGGACTTTGTTGTATCCGCCGCCCTGCCCCTTCTCCGCGCCGTCGTCCTCGGAGATGACGTCGGTGCCGTAGAGCGCGTCGTAGAGCGAGCCCCAGCGGGCGTTCGCGGCGTTGAGCGCGAAGCGGGCGTTGAGGATCGGCACCACCAGCTGCGGACCGGCCGTGGTGGTGATCTCGTCATCGACACCCGCGGTGGTGATCGTGAAGTCAGCAGGCTCGGCCTGCAGGTACCCGATACCGGTGAGGAACTGCTTGTACTCGTCGGCGTCGAAGGGGCCGATGACCCGTGCCCGGTGCCACCTGTCGATCTGCGCCTGCAGGTCGTCGCGGCGGGCCAGCAGATCCTGGTTCTTGGGGGTGAGGTCGGCGACGACCTTGTCGACGCCGGACCAGAACGTGTCGGGGTCGAGGTCGGTACCCGGCAGCGCCTCACCGTTGATGAAGTCGTACAACACGGGGGCGACGCGCAGGTTACCCACCGTCACGCGTTCGGTCATGATTCCTCCCTCGGCTGCCGCGTCCGCCACGGGGCGCACGTGCAGTATGCAATCGGTCTGCAATATCGTCGATCCAGCTTACCCAGCGGTTATCGGCCTATTCCCGGGCGGCGGTGTCCACCAGCGCCAGGCACCGCTCCAGCAACCTCGCCCGCAGCGGGGCGGCCCGCTCGCTGATCGCCTCCTGGGCCCGCGCGTAAACCCGGCGACCACCGGGCGTTTCGACGGCGATCGGCTCGAACCCGAGCTCCCGCAGATCGTAGGGGCTGGCCCGCATGTCCAGCACCCGGGCGTCTGCGGTCAACTCCAGGCAGTCCAGGACCAGCCCGGATTCGACGAGCGGGCCAAGCTTGAACGCCCACTTGTAGAGATCCATCCCGGCATGCACGCACCCCGGTTGTTCCACGGCGGCCTGGGATTGCCGGGTCAGATGCTGGCCATTCCGCAGCGCCGCCGGCCCGGTGAAGAAGCGGTAGGCGTCGAAGTGACTGCAGCGCAACGGCATCGACTCGACCACCGCGTCGGTAGCTGCGGCACCCAGGCGCAGCGGCACAGTTGCGTGGCGCACCGTGGGCGACTGGTACACCATCGCCCACTCGTGCAGACCGAAGCAGTTGAACCGGGCCGGCCGCGACGCGGTGCCGCGCAACAGGTCGGCGATGAAGCGCACCGTGCCCGCGCGGGCATGCAGGTGGTCACGGCCCACGGTCACGCCGTCGGCGTGCCGCGTGTAGCCGGTGCGTTCGAGGTAGCGATGCGCCGGCGCGCCGGCGAGTGCGATCCCGTAGCCCGGATGCCAGACCCGCAGCTGGCGGGGTCGCAGGCTGTAGTAGGTGAACAGGAAGTCGAAGACCGGGTGCGACCGGCCGGCCCGCCGCCGGGATAGGTGGGGTTCGAGCAATTCGTCGACGCGCCTGCGGTGGGCGGTCGCGTGATTCTGCCAGCTGGCTTCGGCGAGTACCCGGTGGCCCGTGGCGAGCCGCGGATCAGACACGGTGGGTGCCGTCACGAACGGTTCCCACGAGGTCCTCGACGAGGTCCTCCAGCGCCACCATCGCGGTGACAGCTCCGTCGGCGGAGGTGACCAGCGCGAGATGGCTGTTGGTGCGCCGCAGCCGGGACAGCGCATCGGGCAGTGGCAGCGAGGCGGGCACCCGTGGCAGTGGCCGCACCATCGACGAATCCACCACCGTCGCGTCGTCATACGGGTCATGGACCAACGGCAGCACGTCCTTGATGTGCAGATAGCCGATGAACGCTCCCTGGGGATCCGCCACCGGGAACCGGGAGTACCCGGTTTCCTTCAGCGCCTCCTCGAGGGCGGCGACCGTCGGGCCCGCCCCCTCACGGGCGACGGGGACCGCCCGGATGGTGTGCAGCGGTAGCGCCACGTCGTTGACGACCCGGTTGCGGATCTGCAACGCCCTCGTCAACCTGCTGTGCTCCTCGGGGTCGAGCAGCCCCTCCGACAGCGACTCGGCGATCATCTCGGACAGTTCGACGGTCGACACCGTGACGTCGAGTTCGTCCCGGGGTTCCACCCCGAACATGCGCAGGGTCTTGTTGGCGCACCAGTTGTAGAAGGCGATGAACGGCCGCGCCGCACGGATGTAGACCAGATAGACCGGTATCAACAGCATTGCGGTGGACTCCGGCCCTGCGATCGCGATGTTCTTCGGCACCATCTCGCCGAGTAGCACGTGCAGCGTCACCACGATGGACAGCGCCACCAGGAACGACACCGTGTGCAGCAGCGCATCCGGAATGCCGAGGATGCCGAACGGGAACTCCAGCAGATGCGCGACGGCGGGCTCGGCGACGCGGCCGAGCAGGATCGAGCAGATGGTGATGCCGAGCTGCGCGCCCGCCAGCATCAGCGACAGCTGCTCACCGGCCCTGATCACGGTGACCGCGCTCTTCTTGCCCTGTTCGGCCAATGCCTCCAGCCGGTCGCGGCGCGCGGAGATCAAGGCGAACTCAGAGGCCACGAAGAACGCGTTGGCCCCCAGCAGCAGCACCGTGAGCAGGACGCCGAAGACATCTCCCATCAGCTCGGCCCGTCCTCGCCGCGGTGTCCCAGCCTGGTCAGCTCGAGCAGGTCGATCCGGCGGCCGTCCATCCGTACCACGGTCGCCAGCCAGCGCACCGGATCCTCGATCGCACTGTCCGGGTCGAAGGCGCTCAGCTCGACCGCCTCACCCTCTTCCGGAATGTGACCCAGGGTCTCCAGCACCAGCCCGCCGATGGTTTCGTAGTCGCCTTCCGGCGCCCGGAACTGGGTGTTCTCGGCCACTTCGTCGATGCGCAGCAGCCCCGAGACCTGCCAGCCCCGCCCGGCGGGCACCACGTCAGGAGGCTCGTCGTCGTGCTCGTCGCGCACGTCTCCCACGATCTCCTCGATCAGGTCCTCGACGGTGACCATGCCCGCGGTGCCCCCGTACTCGTCGACCACCAGCGCCGTCTGCAGCCCGTTGGCGCGCACTTCCGACATCACCGCGTCGCCGTCCAGGGTTGACGGCACCTTGGCCACCGGCTGCACGATGTCGGTCAGCCGGGTCGACGAACGCTCGTGATGCGGCACCGCGAAGACCTGCTTGACGTGCACAACACCGACGGTTTCGTCGAGGTCGCCCCGGATCACGGGGAAGCGCGAATGCCCGGTCCTGACGGCCGCTTCACTGAGATCGGTCACGGTGGCGTCGGCGTCGAGCGTGTCGACCTTGGACCGCGGCGTCATGAGTTCCTCGGCCGTGCGCTCGCCGAACTGCAGGGAGCGGTCCACGAGCACGGCGGTGACGGGATCCAGGGAGCCGCTCCGAGCCGACGTGCGCACCAGCGACACCAACTCCTGGGGGGAGCGGGCGGACCGCAGTTCCTCGGCGGGCTCGATGCCCAGCCGCCGCAGAATCCAGTTCGCGGTGCCGTTGGTGAGCCGAATCAGCGGGGTGAACACGAACGAGAAGAACAGCTGCGGGCCTGCCGACCAGCGCGCGGTGGGCACGGCACGGGCCACCGCGAGGTTCTTGGGCACCAACTCGCCAAAGATCATCGAGATGGACGTGGCGATCAGGATGGCCAGCACCAGGGCCAGGCCGCCGGTGAACCGCTCCGGCACCCGGATGGCGGTCAGCCCCGGTTCGATTAGCCGCGCGACGACCGGCTCGGCGAGGAAACCGGTGGCCAGGGTGGTGATCGAGATGCCCACCTGGGCGCCCGAGAGCTGGGTGGACAGTGAGCGGTGCGCCTTCTGCACCAGCAGGTCGCGTCGGTTTCCGTTGCGGGCATTGGCGTCGACGGTGCTGCGCTCCAGCGCGGTGAGTGAGAACTCCGCGGCGACGAAGACCGCCGTACCGGCGGTGAGCAGCATGAACGCCACCAGGGGTAGCACCGTCATGACGATGTTCATCGCAGTGCTCCCGCGGCCGTGCCGGGTCGAATCATCATTGCAGAGGTGGCGAAGCCGGGCCGGGCGCCCGGCCGACTAGAGGGTGGTTCGGCCTCGGAGGGCTCATGGTCAGGTCGCTCGGCGTGTAGGGCCGGCTCGGATGGGCCTCCATCCAGTGCCTGCGGCACCTGATCCCTTTCGTCTTCGTGCGGGACGACTCGTGGCAGCCTTGCGGAGCCCGAATTCGACTGATTGTCAACACATGCTAGCGGAATCGGCGCCACCGCCACTGCAGGCTACGAATTGGGTAAGGCTAACCTGACTGCAATGATAAGTTCACAGCAACATCACAGCAGGCGGGCCGGCCCGGGTCGCCGTTCCTCGAAAGGCGGTGCCTTCGCCGATGCCCACCCCGACGTCGATCTCGATCTCCCGATTGGCCGGCGCGTTCACAGCCATCGCCGCAATGCTGGCGGTCAGCGCCTGTGGATCTGAGTCGAGCACCGAGCAAGCCGACAGGATCGTCGTCTATTCGGGCCGTAGCGAGGAGCTGGTCGCCCCGCTGATCAAACAGTTCACCGCTGACACCGGTATCGAGGTCGAGACGCGCTACGCCGGTTCGGGCGAGTTGGCCGCCCAGCTCGTCACCGAGGGCGACAAGTCGCCTGCGGATGTGTTCCTGTCCCAGGACGCCGGCGCGCTGGGCGCCGTATCCAACGCCGGATTGCTGGCTCCCGTCGACACCGAGACGCTGCAGGCGATTCCCGAGCAGTTCTCCGCGGCGGACGGCACCTGGGTGGGCGTGTCGGGGCGGGCCCGCGTCATCGTCTACAACCCGACGCTGGCCCCCAACCCCCCCGACACGATCGACGGGCTGCTGGCCCCGGAATGGAAGGGCAAGATCGGGTTCGCCCCCAGCAATGCGTCCTGGCAGTCCTTCGTGACCGGGCTGCGCGTCGTCCGCGGGGAGGACGGCGCCGCGCAGTGGCTTCGCGCGTTCAAGGCGCAGGATCCGCAGTCCTTCGAGAACAACGTGGCGGTGCGCGACGCCGTGGACTCCGGCCAGATGGCGCTCGGTCTGGTCAATCACTACTACCTCTACGAATTGATCCAATCCAAGGGCGCCGACGCCGTGACCGCGGTGAACAAGTTCATGGCACCGGGGGATCCCGGCGGCCTGATCAACGTCGCGGGTGTCGGTGTGCTCAAGTCCGCGCCGAATCCCCAAGGAGCACAAGCATTTGCCGCGTATCTGGTAGCCGAATCCGCGCAGAGGTACTTCGCCGAGGAAACGGCGGAGTATCCGCTTGTGGCCGGCGTCGCGCCGTCGGCCGAGATGCCGCCGCTGAGCGATCTGCAGCCGCCCGCGGTGGACCTCTCACAGCTCGACGACATCGAGGCGACGCAGGAGCTGCTGGTGGAGACCGGATTGCTGACCAACTGAACCGGTGCCGGTGACCTCCGGCCGCCGACGGCCGCCGGCGTTGCTGCTGATCCCGGCGGCCCTCGTGGCGGCGGGCACACTGATCCCGCTGGCCTATCTGGCCGAGCGGGCGCTGACGCGCGGCTGGCCGTTCGTCATCGACGAGTTGATCCAGCCGCGCACCGCGGCGCTGGTGGGGCGGTCGCTGCTGCTCGTCGTCGTGGTCACCGCGGCGTGCGTGGTACTCGGGGTGGGCCTGGCCGTGCTGCTCACCCGCACCGACGTCAAGGCCAGGCGTGCACTGGCCGTCGCGCTGACGCTGCCGCTGGCGATGCCGAGCTACCTGCTGGCCTACCTGTGGGTGTCGGCTTTTCCGTCGGTCGCGGGGTTCTGGGGCGCCTGCCTGGTGTTGACTGTGGTCAGCTATCCGCTGGTGCTGCTGACCACGATGGCGGCGTTGGCGCGGGTGGACCCCGCCCAGGAGGAGGTGGCCCGCTCCCTGGGTCTCGGCGGATTCGCGGTGCTGTTGCGGGTGACCCTGCGCCAGGCCCGCGCCGCGATCTCCGCGGGCGCTCTGCTGGTGGCTCTCTACGTGCTCAGCGATTTCGGTGCGGTGGCGGCGATGCGGTTCGAGGCGTTCACATGGGTGATCTACGGTGCGTATCGCTCGGGTTTCAATCCGGCCCGCGCGGCAGTGCTCTCGCTGGTGTTGATGGTGTTCGCGGTGGCGCTGGTGATCGCCGAGAGCCGGGCCCGCGGCCTGGCCGCGTCGTCCCGGATCGGCGGTGGCGCGCCACGTCCCGCGCCGTTGAACCGCCTCGGGGTGTGGAGCGGGGTCGCGCTGGTGATTCCGGCCGCAGTGCTCGGCGCCGCGGTCGTCGTGCCCGGCGTGACGCTCGCCGACTGGCTCCTGGCCGCGGGGCCGCGGTGGGACGCCGCGCAATGGCTCGGGGCGCTGGGGTCCACCATCTGGCTGTCGGTGGCGGCAGCGCTGGCGGCCACGGCCGCGGCCCTGCCGCTGGGCGTGCTGGCCGCCCGCTACCGCGGTCGGGCGACGCGGACGCTGGAAGGCGCAAGCTATGTGGCGCACGGGCTTCCGTCGATCGTCATCGCGATCGCGATGGTGTCGCTCGGCGTTCTTCTGGTGCGCCCGATCTACCAGCGCGAACCGCTGCTGATCCTGGCCTATACGGTGCTGTTCGTGCCGTTGGCGATCGGATCGGTGCGCGCGGCGGTGGAAGCCGCGCCGGTCCGGCTGGAGGAGGTCGCCCGCTCGCTGGGGCGCACCCCGCTGCACGCATTCGGCACGGTGACCGCGAGGGTGGCGCTGCCGGGGATTGCTGCCGGCGCTGCGCTGGTGCTGCTCACCTGCATGAAGGAACTACCGGTGACTCTGCTGCTGCATCCCAGCGGCACCGACACCCTGGCCACCCGCCTGTGGGGCTACAGCTCGGTCAGCGACTACGCCGCGGCAGCGCCGTATGCGGCGGCCCTGCTGGTGTTCGCGGCAGTGCCGACAGCGGTGCTGGGAATGTGGAGCACCGGCGCGGGCGGAGTCCGTGGTGACTGAGATGATCGCCGCAGCTGTTGCGGCCCGAGGCATCTGCAAGTCCTTCGGTGACCGCCAGGTGCTGTCGGGGGTGAACCTCGATATGCCGGAAGGAACCATCACCGCAGTGCTCGGCCCGTCCGGCTGCGGCAAGACCACGCTGCTCCGCATTCTGGCCGGGTTTGAGCAGCCCGACGCCGGGACGGTGTGCATCGCCGGGGAGACGGTGGCGGGCGGTGCGACCACCGTGCCGGTGCACCGTCGCCGGGTCGGCCTGATGCCGCAGGAAGGTGCACTGTTCCCGCATCTGAGCGTGGGGGAGAACATCGCCTTCGGCATGAACCGGGCAACCCGCAGGGAGACCCGGTCCCGGGTCTCGCACTGGCTGGCGGTGGTCGGGCTGGACGGGCTGGCCGACGCCCGTCCCCATCAGATCTCCGGCGGGCAGCAACAGCGGGTGGCGCTGGCGCGCGCGCTCGCCGCCGAGCCGCGGGTGCTGCTGCTCGACGAACCGTTCGCCGCGCTGGACGCGGGCCTGCGGGTTCGGGTGCGGGAGGACATCGCCGCGATTCTGCGCGACGCGGGCACCACCGCGCTTCTGGTCACCCACGACCAGTCCGAGGCGCTGTCGCTTCCCGATTCGGTGGCGCTGCTCATCGACGGCGCCATCGCCCAGCACGGCACGCCCGCCGACCTGTATGCCCGGCCCGCCAGCCTTGCCAACGCCCGATTCATCGGTGCCACAGTCGAATTGACGGGGTACGCAAGCTCCGGGATGGTGCACACCGCGCTCGGGTCGCTGCGCGCCCGGCTACCGGTGGCCGACGGTCCCGCCGTGGTGGTGCTGCGGCCCGAGCAGCTGCGGTTCGGCGCGGCGGTCACCGGACAGCCAGCCCGCGTGACGGCATGCCGGTTCTACGGCGCGGAAACCGTCGTCCATGTCGAGCTCTCCGACGGCAGCGCGGTCCAGCTGCGCACCCCCGGGGAGACCGGCGTGGCCGAAGGTTCGGCCGTCACCGTAGAGGTCGCAGGCTGCGACGAAACCGGGGTGCTCGCCTATCCGTCACCAACCGGCGGGCAGCGGGTGGCCTTCGGCAAAGCCGGCGGCTGACTGCACCCCGATCACCACCTTCTCGTGCAGTTCGGCCAGCGTCGCCGCACCCACGTAGGTGCAGGTGCTTCGCACCCCCGAGGTGATGTGGTCGAGAAGGTCTTCGACGCCTCCGCGGGCCGGGTCCAGCCTCATCTTCGAGGTGGAGATGCCCTCCTCGAAGAGCGCCTTGCGGGCGCGGTCGAATGAGCTGTCGGCGGCCGTGCGGGCGGCCACGGC
>Ga0190271_10001969_pt1 | contig 12146 bp, 11 predicted proteins | sample Popmic356T_FD_133747 | JGI IMG/M metagenome (GOLD analysis project Ga0190271, IMG submission 133747) | Populus adjacent soil microbial communities from riparian zone of Weber River, Utah, USA - 356 T | ecosystem: Environmental > Terrestrial > Soil > Riparian zone | place: USA: Utah | collected...
GCGCGTAGTCCGGCCATGTCGCGACGGCCCGGTCCCACCACACGACCTTCTCGTCGTCGAACGCCTCGCGGGCGAGGTAGTCCCGCTTCACGGCGAGGTCCTGCAGCTCGACGTGCGGGTTCGCCTTGAGGTTGTGGTACCAGACCGGGTGCTTGGGATCCCCGCCAAGGGACGCGACGACCGCGTACGTCCCCTCGTGCTCCACCCGCATGAGCGCCGTCTTGCGCAGCATGCCGGTCTTCGCGCCGACCGATGTCAGCACGACGCAGGGCCGTCCGCGCAGCAGATATCCCTTCGCTCCGTCCGACGCCTCGTAGCGCTCGACGTGCTTGCGGGCCCAATCGTCGGTGCTCGGCGCGAATGCTCCGGTGAGGGGCATCTGGTACCTCGTGATGGCCAGTCGAAGGCGCCCTGGAGGGCGCTCCGGGGCTCGTGTGCATCCTCCCACGTGACGGCGTCCGAGGCACTGCCGGGAGGCTTGGACCCGCGGCGCGAGGCACCCCGGGGTAGGCGGCCAGGAGCGGGTCGCTCGGTGCGCCCGAGCACCATGACCCCCGGCCTAGAATGGCGACCGACCCCCAGGATGAACCCGATCGGAGACGCCCGATGCTTCGACGCCGCCCATTCCGCCTGCTCCGCTCTCTGGCGATCGCCGGCACCGCCCTGGCCCTGGCGGCCAGCGCCGTCGGTCCGGCGGCGGCTGTGGATCCGACCCATACGCTCGTACCGATCGGCTCAGCCTACGAGCCCGACACGTTGCAGCTCTTCGCCGAAGCCGCCGCGGAGCACGACACGAGCGGTCAGGTCGTCATCCTCGTGCTGCCGATCACGTACTCCCTGAGCGCCACGTCGAGCAAGAACGGCGAGCGCCAAAAGAACCTCACGCTCGCCGACAACAGGCGCGGACAGGTCGAGACGGCCTGCAACGCGGTCAAGGACCAGGGACAGACATGCGTCGCGCAGCTCGTGCCGGCCCTCGTGCGGGCCGATGCGTTCCTTCCTGGCAACCTCGCGTACTTCACGCCGGATGTGGACGGCCTGTACATCCTGGGTGGCGACCAGACGGTCGCGATGGGCGTCGTGGCAGGCACCCCGATGGAAGAGCGCATGGCCCAGGCCTACGCGGCGGGTGCCGTGGTCGGCGGCAACAGCGCCGGCGATGCGGTCCAGTCCGTCAACATGATCAACGGGTACACCGGGAGCAACGGGCCCGCCGAGTCGCTGCGGCGGGGCGCCGTAGACATCTGGGCGTCGTCAGGCGTCGACGATCCCAGCCGCGGACTGATCTTCGGCCTTTCGAACGCCATCACGGACCAGCACGTCTTCGAGTACGGCCGCCTCGGCCGGTCCACCAACGTCGCGTTCACGACCGGTCTCCCGATCGTCGGCATGGACGCCGCGACGGGCGGCGTCATCACGGATGAATCGGACCTGTCGGACATCACCGGATACACGGTCAGCGTCATCGCCGACCCCGATACCTACATGGCCGGTGGTGACTTCGGCGGCCCGAATCAGACCCTGGGCGTTCGCCGCATGGCGATGCACCTTCTCCCGCCGGACACGGAAGGCTATGGCTACGACCTCGACCTGCTTCAGCCGTCGCTCGGTGGCGTCCCATCGATCGCACCATCCATCGCGGGTCGGACGTATCCCGCCTTCACGACGCCGGCCGGGTCCGGCGCCCTGTTCCTGGCCGGTGGTCTCGGGAGTACACCGAGCGGCCCCGCGGTCTCGGAGTTCGTCACGCGGGCCGGTGGTGGGGGAGCGCGTATTGTCGTGCTGGCGGCCGGCTATGCCAAGTCGACCGACGCGCAGGCGGCCGCCAAGTCCATCGCCGCGACCCTGCAGCCCGGCCTGTTCGCGACGGTCCGCTGGATCGTGCTCGACAGCAAGACCGATGCTGCCGCTGCCAGCGCCGCCGTCGACGGTGCGACCGGCATCTACCTGACGGCACCGGACCCGTCGCGCGTCATCGCGGGCCTGCAGGTCAATCCGACGGTCCTGTCGGCGGTCCAGTCGCGCTGGACGAGTGGCGCGGCCACGTTGCTCGCCGACGATGCGGCCGCGGCGGCGTTCGGCCCGTGGTTCGCCGCGGATCCCGTGCCGTCGGATGTCGAGGCTGCTGCGCCTGAAGATCTCCTGGCCGGCGGTGTGACCGTCGCTCCTGGACTCGGCTGGGTGAACGGCCTCACCGTCACACCTCGGCTGTTGCCGGGCCAGCGCTGGGGCCAGGTCTTCCAGCTCATCGCCGCGCACCCCGCGGCGCTCGGGGCCGGCGTGGATGTCGGGACGGCCCTCGAGGTCCGCAACGGCGCTGGCACAGTGCACGGCGCGAACGCGACCGTGGTGCTGGACGGGCGCACAGCGACCTTCGGGACCGGGTCCAATGGCGCGCTGGCGGCTCGCTGGGTCGTGTTCGAGAGCTTCTACGACGGGCAGGCGCTCACGCCGTAGTGGACGGGGAGCCTAGAGCGCCCGCTTCAGCACGAACAGGCCGATCAGGATCACGGCCACGGCCAGCAGGACGAGCTGCTCGGTGGGCAGCCGGGCGACGTCGTCGACCGCGTTCGTCGCCACGCGCATCAGCTCGGCCCCGAGGTCGCCGCCACCGCCGCCTGGACCTGTCTGACCGGCCGGGCCCTGCCCGATGCCGTTGCCGTACTCGACCATCGATGCATCATCGCACCCGACGCAAGCGGATCCACGCTACCGGAGGATCGCGTAGACCACCTTGACGCGGGCCTTGTAGACGTAGGTCGAGCCGTACCCGGCATCGACGAGACCGCGCACGTACCGGCCGGACCGATTCGCCGCCGACGTGGAGCCGGTCTGATACCAGGCGAGGGCCCCGCTGGCGTTGCCGATGGCGCGATACCGGTCGAAGCACGTGTCATACCAGGTGCTCGAACGGGCGCACGTCGTGAAGTCCTGCATCGCGATGTAGGTGGGTGGGGCGCTGCCGCGGGCCTTCGCGTACACCTGGAATGTCACCGACTTGTAGACCGTCGCCGAAGGCAGCACGAACTCCCAGCCGGCCAGCGCCCAGCCGGCGCTCCCGGGGTTCAACTTCGCGTACCCGGCGGACGTCGAGGTGACGACCGAGCCGCCGGATCCGGAGCCCTTGGCCGACAGGGACGAACCCAGCTTGGTGACGTACGTGGAGTACGTGACCAGCTTCTTGTTCGACAGGTTGACGTAGGTCGTGACGACGCGTTTCGTCCCGGCCTCGTCGGTGAGGGTCTGGACGACCTTGTACTTGCCGTTGGCGAGGATCGTTCCGCCGCTGTTGCGGCCGTTCCAGGCGTACGCGTACGCCCCCGAGGCCCGTGCGACGGTCGCGGAACGCACGAGACTGCCGGTCGGTCCGTAGATGCGGATGCCCACCGAGATCGGTTCAGCGCGGACGCCCCTGACCGCGACCGTGTCGCGGTACGAGTCCGTGGGCGGGTAGAACGTCGTGTACTGGAGGCCGACGCCCGTCGCCTCGACCGTGTCGGCGACGACCGTCAGCGTGAAGACCGGGCTCGTCGCGGGCGCATGGTCGGCGTCGCCCGAGTACTCGGCCACGTAGTGCCGCACGCCGGCGGGGAGTGGCCCGAGGGTGAATGCCGGATCGTCGACGGACCGTGTGTCAAGGACCGCGTCCGTGTCGGCGTCGCGCCATTCGATCGTGCCGGTGATGGCCGTCCCTGTGCCCTCGCCGGACAGCTCCGGGTAGAGCGTCACCGGATGATTCGCCTCGACCGGGTTCGCCGCCGTCGTGATCGTCACGGTCATGGCGACCGGGGCGACCTGGACGGTGACCTCGAGCGTGAGGGCATCGAGCGTGTCCGTCGCGGCGAAGACGGCCTGGTAGACATGCTCGCCGGCCGTCGGGCCCTCCACCGGGAGGGTCGCGTCCAGGATCTGGACCCCGTTGACCGTCCCGCCGTCCTGCCAGGTCGGGACGCCCAGGCTGACGGGCGTGTCGCCGACGAGCTCGAAGTACTCCAGCGGGCCGACCGCGACCGTCCTGCGAACCGACAGGTAGAAGTCACCGCCGGGCACCCACGGCAGTCCGAACGACCGGAAGGCCTGGAATGTGACCTCCGACGTATCGATGGGAGCGGCGAGCGCTCCCGTGGGGGCCAGCAGACCGGCCAGGAGCAGGCACGAGAGCGCGAGCGCGACGCTGACGCGTCCCCGAAGCGCGGTCATCGGTCTCAGGGTTTCCTTCGTTCGGTGGCCTGACGTGCGCAGTCTAGCCACAGCTCGCCCCGTTTTCGCGCCGTGGACGACGAAGCGGTGCACCGGAGCACGTCCCGCCCCAGCCCTCGCGCGAACCAATGAGCCCGGCCGCCCACCCGAACGATGTGGACGGCTGGGCTCCGCCTCAGGCGCGGACGTTCAGGTCAGGGACTGAACTGGAAGCTATCGACGATCGGCATCGCTTCGGCTACGAGTGCCTCCCAGGCGGCTCCATCCGACGCCTCGATGTCGATGAGCAGACTATTGCCGTCGGGTTGCGCCAGGAAGATGTACCGGACATGGGAGTTCTGGCTTGGTCCATTGCCGCCGACGGTCCAGTCGTATCCGGGGCCCGGGACGGAATCGACGAACGTGCTGACCATGGGGCCGCCGTTGCTGTAGGGGCACGTATGGGTCCACGCCGGATCGACCGACAGGTCGATCATGAAGCCGTCGAGACCGCCGATGGTGACAGCTACCGGCTCTGTTGCCACTAGACCGGGTAGGTTGCTGAGCCACTCGGCGAACGCGGCCGGAGTCCGACCGACGCCAGGCTCGTCGGCGACGGCATCAGGCTCCTCAGCTGCCAGGCAACTGTCGTCCCCTTGGACATGCGGCACGACGTCGCGGAACAGGTAGATCCCAGTGTCGACGGGATCGCCCAGCCTGTGCAGGTTGTAATTCCCTTGCCAGTCCTGGGTGTTCGTCCAACCGGCCGGAACGGTATAGCTGAACTGACCGTAGTCATAGCCGGACGACGACGACGACAGGGCGTTGAAGAGGCCTGACGAGTACGTGCCAGGTGCAAGGTTGCCGAGGCAGCCTCCGTCAGCCGCCACACAGGCCACACGGGCCCATTCGCCGGCCAGGGCGCCAGATCGGACGGAACAAGCATCGTTAGCCGGCGTCAGCGTGAGCGTGTTCCCGTCTGATGAGACGCTGAAGGCGTAGGTTCCGGCATCGCCCGCCAGGCAGCCGTCCACGCCCTCGTTCAGGGATCGAAGGGTGAGGAGATCGCCGTCATCCGCAAGGGACGCAGAGAAGACGACCATGCCATCGACACGATCGATCTCGAGCGTCGACGCGCCGATGGTCAGTCGGCTGTCCGATCCGGGAGCGGGACGCGCGCCGGTGAACAGCCATTGGGACCGGAGTGATTCGGGGATCGGCGTCGGTGGAACCGAAACCGATGGTGCGACCGAGGGCGTCGGTGACGGCTCCGTGCCAACGCCTGAAGGTCGTGTCAGGAAGATGGTGCCGGCACCGGCGACGACCAGGATCACCACGGCGGCCGCGGCGATCCGAAGAGTGGGATTCATGGCGACAAACCTCGTCAGTCGGGCGCGGCGTCGCTGCGGAAGGCGGTCGATGTGATCGACGAACTCGAAGAGTCGGTCCGGCATCTTGGTCGGACCCTCGGACAACCACCGTTCAAGGACGCGTTCGATGTCCTGGTCACGCGTCATGAGACGTGTCCTCCGATGGCGATCACGCGGGCGTCCGCATCCAGGGCAGCACGCATCGCGCGGTGGGCATGGTGGAGGCGCGAGCCGGCGGTCCCGACCGGGATGCCGAGGATCTCGGCGATCTCGGCCAGGTCGCGGCCCTCGAAGTGGCGGAGCACGAGCAGGGCACGTTGCTCCGGGGAGAGGTGGCGGAAGCCCCGCTCGAGTTCGTCCCGATCGGCGACGCTCAAGAAGTCGTCGTTCGAGGTCGGGACGTCCATCGGCAGGACGCGAAGGTGCGAGACGAGGCGGCGCTCGCGCGTCGCCTCGGCGATACAGGCTCGGACGACGAGGCGATGGAGCCAGGCGTCGAACCGATCCGGATCGCGGAGCCCGGGCAGGTCTCGCCAGGCGATCGCCAGCGCTTCCTGCAGAGCATCCTCGGCTCGATCGACGTCACGAAGGACCCGCTGAGCGAGCGCGAAGAGGCGGTCGCCACGGACGCGGATCAGGTCGGCATACGCCTCCCCGTCACCGGTCCGTGCCGCCTCGACGAGATCGCGATCCATCGGCTCCGTGCCTCGGTGGCGCCCAGCGGGGGCGCTGTCCGGTCACTATGGGACCCGGACGCCGATCTGCATTCAATCTTCCCTCGAGTAGATCACCACGCTGTACGGCCCGGCCGACACGGCGGCGCTCTGGGCGCAGCCATCGAGCGGCTCGCCGTTCGCCTCCAGGTCGAATGCGTCATGACTCCCGAAGTCGTGGGCGTAGCTGGACGCGTCGGAGTTGAACCGCACGGCCCAGCGACCGGGCGCCGGGAACCCGAGCGCCACGTCGGTCAGGGTCCGGTCCGCGAAGTTCGCGACCACGACCGTGTCGTCGTGTGGCCCGCCATCCATCCAGCGGTGCATGGCGAGCAGGCCGGCGTCCCGGTCGGCGCGAAGGATCGCGACATTCGAGCCGCGCAGGCCCAGGGTCGCCCCGTCGCGCGCTCGTCGAAGCGCGATGAGGTCGCGGTGGAGTCGCAGGATGCCCCGGTTCGACTCGGCCTTTTCCCAGTCGAGCGCGACGGTATCGTCGAACCAGCGGTCCTCGAGGAGCTCCTGGCCCTGGAACAGCATCGGGATCCCGGGCGACGTGAGGACCAGCGCCGAGCCGAGCACCGCGCGCTTCTTCGCCCACCAGCTGCCGGCGTCACCGGGAGCGATCGCTTCCGGGACGCGGACCTGGTCGTTCGCCACCTCGTCGTGCGACTCGGTGTAGATGACGCGGCTCAACGGGGCGCCTCGTCCCTCGCCGACGATGGCCTCCACGACCGCGTCGACGTCACGCTCCGCGTCGTCGTCCGTGACGAGCGCCGGCCGCACCCGCCGGATGAAGCCCATGTCCCACTGGGCGTTGAACCCGAGGCCGCCCTCGCCGGTCGGCGCCACCAGCGTCGCATCGTCCTGGAGATCCTCGGCGATCGTGATCTTCCAGGGCTGGCTCGACCGGATCTCGTCGTTGAGCCAGGCCAGGAAGGACGCCCCGTCGGGCAGGGCCGCCGCGGGATCGAACGGGTCGCCGTTGACCGACCGCACGTAGACGGTGGCGTCGAACCGCAGGCCGTCGCACCGGAACTCCTCGAGCCAGGTCATCGCGCTGTCCCGCAGGAACGTACGGACCTCGCCGCGACCGTAATCCGGCCGCGTGGCGCCCCACGGCGTCAGCGCCCGCTCGTCGTCGTAGAAGTAGATGCCGCCGCCGTCACCCTCGGCCCAGCCGTCGAATCGCCACAGATCGAGGTCCGAGGGGCCCATGTGGTTGTAGACCACGTCGACGATGACCGCGATCCCGTGGCTGTGGGCGTCGCGGATGAACCGCTTGAACGCATCGGGACCGCCGTAGCCCGACTCGATGGCGAACAGGTGGGTGGGGTTGTAGCCCCACGAGATGTCGCCCGCGAACTCGAAGGGCGGCATGACCTGGACGGCCGAGACGCCTAGCCGTTCGAGGTAGGGGAGCCGCCGGCGCGCGGCATCGAAGGTCCCTCTTCGATCTGCGGTGACGGCAAAGGTGCCGATGTGCATCTCGTAGATGACGAGGTCGTCCCACGACGGCATCTCGAATGCGTCGTCGCCCCAGTCGAAGGCGGTCGGGTCGTAGACGATCCCATTGCCGACGGAATTCGTCATCTGGCGCGCATACGGGTCGAGCTTCCAGAGATCGCCGTCGGCGGCCCGGATCCTGAATCGATACTCGTCGCCCGGCTCGACGTCATTGACGTCCGCGGACCACGTGCCGCTCGAGCCGTCGCCATCTGGGGCGAGCTCGGTGGCGGTCCCGGCCCAGTCGTCGAAGGTGCCCGTCACGAAGACGGCTTGCGCATGCGGGGCCCAGACCCGAAAGGTCGCGCCGCCGGGGTAGGGGACGGCACCCATCCCGGACCGTTCGGACGGGGCGGTGGGACTCACGCTCGCGACGATAGCAGCGGGACGGTCGGCCGACCGGATCGGTCCGTTACCGGCGGGACCGACGATGACGCGCCAGGTCGACGGTCTCGGCCACGCGCTTTGCCCGGGTGGCCGGCTGCTTGGCGTCGTCGATCCAGCGGATTAGGTTCTTCCGGTCGAACGTCGGGAGGGAGTCGAAGAAGCGGGCGGCGGCCGGCTCATCCGCGAAGGCGGCTTCGACATCGGCACCCGAGTTCGTGGTTCGCGGACCCTCGGTCTCGATGAGGATCTCGACCTCATCACCAGGTCCGAAGCCCGGCATCCGACACCAAGTCGGCCCCAGCGCCATCGACCAGGCACCGTCCTCCCCGGTCAGCCTGCCGCGCCACGGCTGCCCACCGGCGGTCCCGCGGACGTAGTACGCGTCAAGGTCGCCCCAGACAGGCGCCGGATCGAACGGGATCCGGAACAGGATCCCGCCGCGTGGTCGACCCTCGATCACCGCCCGGAACCGCTGGAACGCATCGGTGCTCACGTCGGCAGTCTAGGTCGCTCGACGCGTCGACCGGTCCCGCGCTAGGGTTGGAGCATGCGACGGACCTGGATCGCCGCGCTCGGCCTCATCGTCGTCGTCTCGGGTTGCGGGTCCGTGGGCCCCACGGTCCCACCCGAGATGCCGTCGCCGTCGGTCGCGGCCTCGGGCGCATCGTCGACCACCGGACCGGCCGAGCTCACCGAAGGCATCGAACCGCTCGCGGCCGGGGTCTACACGCGCACCGCGTTCAGGCCGCCGGTCACGTTCGCCGTCGGCGACGGATGGTATGCGGGCACGCTGTCCGATGGCCTCGTCGAGGTGGGCAAGACCCCGGACGATGCCGACGCCGTCGCCGTGCAGCTCGCCCTGATCCGCTCCGCGTTCGGGGCCGATGGGACGTCGTCTGAGGTCGCTTCGGCCGAAGCGGCGGCGGCGGCGCTCCGATCGAACCCGGGCGTCACGATCGTCGAGGAGAGTGCCTCACAGGTCGGGGGTCTCGAGGGCCTGAACGTGACGGTCGAGCACCAGGGCGGGCAGCCGACGCCCCTCTTCGACGTCTCGGACGGGACGCTCTCGATCGACCCGGGCGAGCGGCGCTGGATCTCGCTGTTCGACACCCCCGATGGCGTCCTCGCGATCATGGTCGCCGGGTCCGTCCCCGACTGGGAACGCGCGCTGACCGAAGCCGAACCGGTGCTCGAGTCGATCGTCGTCGGCTCATAGGCGGTCTGGACTGCTCGACGCCGCCCGCACGGGTCAGGCGCTAGGGCCAGCCGCCGCTGCCGCCTCGGGCTCGGCGGTTCCGGAGACTCGTCGCGTCGTCCACGCGTCGCGGGCCAGGACGATCGCGAGGATCGTGATGAGGAAGCCGTTGACAGGGTGGAGTGCCGCGACTTCGGGCGCGGTCGCCCGTAGCCCGACGAAGACGGACTGGAGCATGAACAGGGCGAAGATCCCGATCGCGAGCAGCGCGGCCCGTCGACCGAGTCCTCCCAGCAGCCCGGCGACGAGCAGGATGACCGGCAGCAGCTCGAGCATGTACCCGAAGTCGCGGTGCGTCGGGAAGTCCGCCGGCCCACGGAAGACGCCGAGTCCGGCAAGGAAGATCTGGGTCACCAGCCCGGCCACCAGCAGCCACGCCACCACCAGGTGCACGGAACGTGCGATCGAACGCATCTCACCCTCCAGTCGGCTCGACCATCCATCGAGCAACGGGATCGTGGCGCGTCGACGTTACGGCTTCGATACGGCTGGAACGCGCCGCGATCAGGCGTCCGGTTCGACCCATCGCGAGCGATATGCCGCGGGCCCCCACGGCTCGGCGACGTAGAGGCGCTCGCGGACGCACAGCCCGTCCTCGAAATCCAGGACGGCGACCATCGGGTGCGGCTTGTCGCCTTCGAGGTGCATCGTCAATTCGACGACTTGCAGCTCGGGCGTGCCACCGGACCGCCGGACCTCGAAGGGAGCCGGTCGGCCCGGATACGCCTGGCGGGTCGCGATGATGTTCGCCTTGCCGCGGATCCGTTCGCCGCTGTTGACGTACTCAAGGACGATGGAGTCCGCGTAGATCTCCGCCGCACGGACGTTGTCCTTGCCGATGGCTTCGAAGTGGTCGGCGATGCGCGCCGCCATCGTCTTGTCAGCGTCCGTCATCGCGACAGTGTCGCATCGCCGCTGAGCGTGCGATACCCCCGTCAGCGAAGTCCCGCGAAGAACGCGCGCAGGTCGTCGACGAGGTGGTCGGGAGCCTCCATCGCCGGGAAGTGGCCACCGAACGGGTGCTGGTTCCAGTAGGGGAGGGATCCTTCGGGATCGAGGATCCGCCGGATCAGCGGCTCGTCCCCGAAGGCGACGAAGCCCTGCGGCCGGTCGTGGGTCTGGCCCCAGGCCGCCGCCGCGTGCGCCGCCTCGTAGAGGAAGTTCGCCGCGCCGGCACCACCCTTGCCGAACCAGTACACGCTGGTGAGGGTCAGGAACTGGTCGAGATCGACGGCGTCCTCCAGCCTGGCCTTCGCCGGGTCGGTCCACTCCTGGAACTTCTCGGCGATCCAGGTCAACTGGGCGACCGGCGAGTCGGTCAGTCCGTAGGCGATCGACTGGGGCCGCGTCGTCTGGACCCCGAGGTAGCCGAAGTCCTCGGCCCGGGCCGCCTTGAGGCCCTGGAGCCGCGCCTGCTCCGCCTCGGTGAGGTGATCGGTCGGTGGCGTGTACTCGGTCGCGATCGCCCCCGGATCCGTGACCACCAGCGACCCGATCACCCGCTCGCCAGCCTGGATGCACAGCTGTTCGGCCACGCCGGCACCGATATCGCCACCGTGCACGCCATATCGGTCGTATCCGAGGGCCCGCATGATCGCGTCGAATGCCGCGGCCGACTCCGCGATCGCCCAGCCCGGTCCAGGGACCGGCGTCGAGAACCCGAAGCCAGGCAGCGACGGCACCACGACGTGGAACGCGTCCTCGGGCCGGCCGCCGTGGGCCACGGGATCGACGAGGGGTCCGATCATCCCGATCGATTCGACGAACGAACTCGGATACCCGTGCAGGATCAGAAGCGGGGTCGCGTCGGGCTCCTTCGAGCGGACATGGACGAAGTGGATCGTCTGCCCGTCCACGTCGGTCGTGAACTGCGGAAACCCGTTCAGTCGTGCTTCCTGGGCCCGCCAGTCGAAGTCGTCGGCCCAGTGGTCGGCGAGCCGGCGCGCCTCGGAGACCGGGACGCCTCGACTCCGGTCGCCGACGACGTCGTCCGGCCAGCGAGTGGCGTGCAGTCGCGCGACGAGGTCCTCGACCTCCTGGTCGGGGATGGCGATGCTGAACGGCTTGATGTCCATGGCTGACTCCTTGGTTCGGCTTCCGCTGCGTCCATCAAAGCCGATGGCCCGCCTGGCGTCTTGAACCGAAACGACAGCCTCAGATCGGCTCGCCGCGCTCCTTCGTCTGCCCCGGCGTGTACCCGGTCAGGCGCTTCAGGTCCCGGGTCAGGTGGGCCTGGTCGGCGTACCCCAGGTCGTGCGTCACATCGAGGATCGAGACGCCGGATTGGAGCAGTCGCGCGGCCTTGCGGGCTCGGATGATCGTCTGGATGCGCTTCTCCGTCAGGCCGGTCACCTGCGAGAAGTGGCGCTGGACGGAGCGAGCCGAGGCCGAGGGCGCATCGCCATGCAGGGCCGCCAGCACCAGGGGATCGTCACTCAGGAGATCGTGCTGCTCGAGGCCCGCAACGAATGCCTCGATGGTCACGAACGTCGGGACGGGCCAATCGTGGCCGGCCAGGGTGAAGCGCCCATCGGCCGTCAACGGCAGGGAGATCGTCGTGTCGACCATGACGGTCGCCGGGACGTGGGTCAGGAACGAGCCGCGGACGAACCGGATCCCGACATTGCGATTGCCGGCCTTGTACGGGACCGGCGTGGTCGTCGATGAGGGGCCGCTCAAGAGGACTCGGACGCCACCCACGCCGCGGATGAAGATCATGTCCCAGCACGCGTCGGCCGC
>Ga0190271_10001970_pt1 | contig 12146 bp, 8 predicted proteins | sample Popmic356T_FD_133747 | JGI IMG/M metagenome (GOLD analysis project Ga0190271, IMG submission 133747) | Populus adjacent soil microbial communities from riparian zone of Weber River, Utah, USA - 356 T | ecosystem: Environmental > Terrestrial > Soil > Riparian zone | place: USA: Utah | collected...
GCTCGGTGACATTCGAGGACGTCGGAGGCGGACAGACTCAGGTGCATCTCGTGCTCGAATACGAGCCCGAGGGCCTGGTCGAGAAAATAGGCGACAAGCTGAATGTCGTCGAGAACAAGGCCGAAGGCGACCTGGACCGCTTCAAGGCCTTCATCGAATCCGAGGGCTATGCCACAGGCGCGTGGCGCGGATCGGTCGGAACCGGCACCGCTGCCGACGAACCCGGGATTGAGACCGCCGCCGCGTCGCGGGGTGACAGCGGCAAGGCGGGGATCTCAGGCAAGGTCGCCGCGGGCGTCGGTCTCGCAGCTGCTGGCGCAGCTGCTGCTGCCGTGGGTGTCGCCGCCAGCAAGCAGAACCGCGACGACACAACCGACGTCACACCGGCACCTGCCGTGGACACGCGTCAGGACCGCACGCTGCCAACTGTCGACACGTCTCCATCATGGGACGCGTGGAATTACCGTCCGACCGCCCGTGCCACGCAGGGGTCCGGCAGCTTGGTGGGCTATCACGTGCACGCCAGCGACGGTGACATCGGCAAGATCGACGAGGCCAGCGATCAGGTCGGCACGAGCCGCATCGTGGTCGATACCGGCCCGTGGATCCTCGGCCGGAAGGTGATCCTTCCCGCGGGGACCATCGAGCGCGTGGATGACGCCGACCGGGAAGTCTACGTCGACCTGACGAAGGACCAGATCAAGAACTCTCCCGAGTTGGATCAGGACACCACCTTCGACGACGACGCCTACCGAGGCCGTCTCGTGAGTTATTACGGCGATTTCTACCGGTGATTTACTGGGTGCCCGGCTTTCGAGCCGGGCACCCAGTGCCGTCGAATGGCGGCACAGTGTAGGACCCGATCCGGTCGTGACGTGGCGGTTCTCGGGCGGTGCTGGTGAGCCCGATCGACTGCGACCGGACGGTCATGCAATGCTCGTCGGATTGGCTGCGTAAGGGAGGCCGATGATGGCCGCAGTCGACGACGTGCGCGACCTGGGCGCCGGGTTGGAGCGTTCGTACGAGGTGTACGTCCGCGGGCGACTGAAGTTCCGCGTCGGTCAGCTCGTTTACGTGGCGTTCTCGCTCGACGAGACCGTGATGGGGTTCGCCTTCCCGAGGGAGGAGCGCGCGGCGCTGGTCGGTGGTGATCCGCTCAAGTTCCAGATGCCCTCCGCATCGGACCAGCGTTTCAACTGGGTGCACGCGGATCTTGCCCGATTGGACCCGACTGAAGCCCGTGAGCTCGTCGTCGACGCATGGCGCATGGTCGTCCCGATGAAGCTCTCCCGCGCATATGATCTCTCCCATCCCGACGGCCCCGTCTGACCAACGCCCGGAACGCGCGCGCCCGGCGAACCTCTCTTGCCAAGTGGTCGAGGCTCGTTCGCTAGCGGCCGGTTTCCATCTGTTCGATCTGGTCCGACACGCGCTCGAATACGCCCGGACCGACGGCAAGAGATCCCTGGTACGGCAGATCCATGTCCGCGGTGGTGAACATGACAAGTCCGATGAACAACGCGAGCATGCCGGCCAGCACGAGGTGCAATCGACGACTCCGCACGATGATGAGGCCGATCAGCACGGCGTTGATGGCGGCACCGACCCAGATCACGACCCAGAACAGCATCGGAAGTTCGAGTGTGGTCGCGTCGATCCGTACCCGCCGCGTCTCGACGAAGTCGTCGAAAGTGACCAGGAGCTGCTGGAACTCGGCGAACTGCTGCACGTCCTGTGGGTCGTACTTGTGGACCTCCTCCTCAAGTCGGTCTACGAGCCCCAGGCTCGCGTCCGGCAGCTCCCCGCGCCGCTGGTCCGGCCAATCCTCCTCGATCACGACACGGAGGTACTCCTTGATCGTCGCTTGTATGGGTGCCGCGACCTCCGCCGGAAGGCCCGTGGTGCCCCGGTAGAGCGCGGTGATCTGCCCCGCCTCCTGGCGGGCGGCATGGCGGGTGTCGGCGTAGTTCTCGTAGACCGAGACCGCTACGAGGGCGAGCAGGATGCCGAAGAACACGCCGAAGGTGCCGATCACGTGGCCGAGGACGCGGTCCCACTGCTCGGCATCATCGACGATCCTGCGCACCGCCGGCCGCAGCGCCAGGACGATCAGGCACGACACCAGCACGAAGCCGCCGACGAACAAAGGCAACGAAATCGCCAACGGAAGACTCGCGAACCAGTTCACGTCGGTCCTCCCTGATGAATCGACCGATGCTGCATCAATCTGAGCGATCGCGAGCATCAGCCTAGAGATCCCAGACGTCACACCAGAAGTCGTAGCCAGAAATCCCCAGCCCATACCATCGAAACGGGTCAGGTCGGTGACTTGCCCGCGCACGGCAAGGTTTCGCCGAGGATCGCCTCGTGGGGTCGTCTTCGCCCCGGGCACGTTTCCGTCGCTTGTAGCTTGGTGCTGTGACGAGCGCACCTGGAGGTCGACGGAATTTCATCGCCGCCGCCACCGAGAGCGTCAGCTTCGGGGTCGCGAATCACCTGACCGCCGCGGCCGTGGTCCTCCCGTTTATCTGTGTCGCATTCGGCGGAAGTGCCTTCGCCGCCGCGTTGATCTTCCCTGTCTTCACCGCGGCGACCCTGCTCGGGGCGGTCGTGGCGCCGCGTGTGCTGGGGCTGCGTCCGGTTGCGAGGTCGCTGGCGCTGATCTTGACGTTGATAGCCGCCGTCTTCGCGATCACGGGGTTGGGGATCCTGGTGATGAGCCCCGAGTGGCTGAACGCACTCTGGATCGTCGCCGCCGTCGTGGGCCTGCTCTCGGGCATCGCGTCGATCGCGGTGGTGGAGGTGATGTCTTCGTCGCTGGCGACGTCAGAGAAAGCGGCCCTCAGTGTCGTGCAGAGCACAGGTGGCGCGCTACTGACTCTGGTGATCACGGTCCTCTTGGGGCTGTTCTTCCTGGACCCCAACGGCAGAGATGCCCACATCGCCCTTCTGTGGATCGGGATCGTCGCGATGCTCGTCGCAGCGCTCTCCCTGCTTCGCATCCGCCCGGCCGGATCCGGCTCGGCGATCACGCCGCACTCGATCGGCATCCTCGATGCGCTGCGGTCGCGACCGGATCGCAAGAGCCCCTGGGTTCGAGAGTTTCTGATCACTCAGGTGCTGTTCCTTTCCATCGCCCTCGGAACGAGTTTCTACAGTGTGCACGGCGCCACCGTGAACGGGCAGAAGTCCGAGGCGCTCCACTACATCGTGGCGGTCACCGCGGTGGGCAGTCTCCTTTTCACAGCGGTGTGGACGCTGAGTCGACACAAGGCCACGATCCGGGGGCTGCTGCTGACGGCCGCGATCCTTGGCGTCTTCGCCGCGGTTGCCGCGCTCATCGCGGACTACAGCGGCGCCGAAGCGCTGCCGATTCTGAGTGGGGTGGTCATCGTCTTCGCCGCAGCCGGTGGGGCGGCTACCTCGAGCACACGCTCGACGTGGATGTACCACAACCTCGGACATGAGAACGACACCGAGATCATCATCTTCTGTCAGATCGTGCTGGGCGTCACCGCGACCGGCGTCGGGCTCGGCCTCAGTGTGCTCGCCCGCCTCGACACCGTCGCCCCCGCATGGGTCATGCTCATCCTTTCCGCCTACGCGCTCTTCCATGCTCGAAGAGGACCGCGCGTCCGCATCATGGACATCCGCACCGATCATGGACACAGCAACCATGGGCGCCACTTCGGCGGGTTCCACTGGTAGACCCGCGAGGCGCTTGCGCGTCGCGCCGGTTGCGAGTCGGGCTGGAGCACTGAACTGTGGGCTGGTGGTGTTCGGCCACGGTCAACTGGCCGAGGTCGCGACCATCTCTCGCGCGTCTGCCGCGTCTGGAAACGACGGCACGACACTCTTCATATACGCGCGAAGGACCCGGTCGATGTCGGTGGCTTCGCGGTTGTACAGCCACTGGATCTGCAAGCCGTCCATCAGGGCGAGGAACGTGGACGCCAGCGTGTCGGAGTCCTCGTCCGAGCTCAGCTTGCCGGCGGCGCGCACCTCCTCGAACGCTCGCGATAAGTAGAGCCGCAGACCGTCGTACTGCAGTCGGTGGTGCTCGTGTGCCGGGTGCTCGACCGCGGTGGCATCTGCACGCAGCAGACTGTACAGCTGGATGAGACCGGGGCGTTCGGTGTTGTGGGTCGACACGGCGAGCACGGCTGCGAGCGAATCGATCCCGCTGGTGTTGCGGATCAGGTCCGCGTCTTCATCCTGACGCTGATCGAGAACTGCGGTGAGCAGCTCCTCCTTGCTCTTGAAGTGGTGCCCGAGTCCGCGTCGACTGATCCCCGCGCGATCCGCGATGTCGTTCAGCGATGTCGCGTAGTAGCCGGCCTGAGCGAAAGCCTGCATGCCCGCTTCCAGGATGCGCTGACGAACACCCGCGGACTTCGCGTACGGACCGCGGATGTTGGCTCCAGAGTCGTTCGTCATCGTGCCTCCTTCGTTCGTCCGAAATGAATTTACCCCACATCGGCGGTTTTTGTGCTACTGTCTTCAAAACCGCCACCCTTGGGTACTTTCGGCGGATCGTCGAGGAGGATGTTGTGCTGTCAGAGCAGATCGCAGTGGACATAGCTGAGAGGCGTGATGATTCACGCTTCTCGACCGGCCGCACGCTGTTCAACGACGGCTGGGCATTCCGAGGCAAGGTGACTGCTTTCCAGGAGTTGGGCGGAAGCTCCGCAGCCGGCTGGGCTCCGGTGCATCTGCCGCACGACGCACTCATCGCCGAGCCTCGCCGGGCTGATGTTCCGCGCGGCGAGACGAACGGGTACTTCCCGGGTGGCGTGTTCGAGTACCGCAAGACGTACTTCGCTTCGGCCGCAGACGCCGGCCGCCGCGTTCTGCTCGAGTTCGACGGCGTCTACCGCGACGCTGCGGTCTACGTGAACGGAAACCTCGCCGGGCAGCGCGCGTTCGGCTACTCCCGCTTCACCGTGCGGATCGACCCGTTCCTCGTCTTCGGTGCAGAGAACGAGGTCCGCGTCGAGTGCCGCACGCATCTCGACAGTCGCTGGTACGCGGGCGCGGGCATCTACCGCGACGTGCACCTCGTCGTGAAGGATGCCGGGCACATCGTGCCCGATGGCGTCCGGGTCACCTCACCGACCGTCGAGAGCGACGGAGCTGTGGTCGAAGTCGCCGCAGACATCGAGAACGCGGGGCCGCTCACGAAGACCTATCGCCTCGACGTCCTTGTCGTCGATGCCGAGGGCGCGGTCGTCGGCATCGGCAGCTCGCCCGTGACCATGCTTCCCGGCACGCGGGCTACCGCCCGACAGCGGCTCTTCCTCGACAGTCCAGCTCTCTGGAGCGTCGATGCGCCGAATCTGCATGACGTGCTGCTGACGCTCCGCGATGGCGACCGCGTCGTCGACGAAGAAGCGACCGTGCTCGGCATCCGCTCGTTGCAGCTAGACCCGCGGCACGGCCTCCGGATCAACGGCGAGACCGTGAAGCTGCGCGGCGCCTGCATCCACCTCGACAACGGCCCCCTGGGTGCCGTGTCGATGCGGGCAGCCGAGGAGCGCAAAATCGCCCGGCTGAAAGAAGCCGGCTTCAACGCCATCCGCAGCTCCCACTGCCCGATGAGCACGGCGCTGCTGGATGCGTGCGACCGACTCGGGATGCTGGTGATGGACGAGACCTTCGATGTCTGGACCTCCGGCAAGAGCGACTACGACTACTCCTTCGACTTCGCCGAGTGGTGGGAGCGCGACATCGAGGCGCTCGTGGCGAAGGACTTCAACCACCCGAGCGTGATCTTCTACTCGATCGGCAACGAGATCCCCGAGACCGGCACCCCCATCGGCTCCACCTGGGGTCGTCGACTCGCCGAGAAGGTGCGCTCACTCGACTCGACGCGGTTCGTCACCAACGGCGTCAACCCGTTCGTCGCAATGCTCGACACGATCGTGCCGCAGATGAAAGCCCGACGGGATGCCGCCGCCGAGGCCACTTCGGAGGGCGGGGTCAACACGATGATGGCCGGCTTCGGGCAGATGATGGGTCACATCCAGTCGTCGGATGCCGCCACCGAACGCACCGAGGAGTCCTTCGCCGTACTCGATGTGGCCGGGATGAACTATTCCGACGCCCGCTACGTGCCCGACCGGGAACTCTTTCCCGACCGCATCATCGTCGGTACCGAAACCTGGCCGAACTCGATCACCGGCAATTGGGAACTCGTGATGGCCGACCCGCGGGTGATCGGCGATTTCACGTGGACCGGTTGGGACTACCTCGGCGAGACAGGCATCGGCGCAATCCGATTTGCCGACGCACTGGCCGACGGCGCCGGATTCTCCGGCGGGTTCCCCGAGCTGACCGCTTGGTGTGGCGACATCGATATCATCGGTGACCGCCGACCCGTCTCCTACTTCCGCGAGATCGTCTTCGGGCTGCGAACAGCGCCATACATCGCCGTGCAACGCCTCGAGAACCATGGGCGGCAGGTCGGCGTGGCCACTCCCTGGGCGTGGACCGACTCGATCGGGAGCTGGACGTGGCCCGGCAGCGAAGGCAAGCCCGCCCTCATCGAGGTCTACAGCGACGCCGACGAGATCGAGCTGCAGGTGAACGGAGCCAGCCTGGGCCGCGTCCCCGTCGTCGGGTACCGCGCAACGTTCGAGACCGCCTATGAGCCTGGCAGCCTGGTTGCCGTCGCCTACTCCGGCGGTGCGGAAAGCGGACGGTATTCGCTCACCACCGACCCCGAGTGCCGCATTGAGATTGTCGCCGAGCGCGTCACCGTCGCCGGAAACGGCGACGATCTCGCGTACCTTCCGATCACGCTCACGGGCGGAGGGCCCGATCAATCGGTCACCCTCACCATCTCGGGCCCCGCCGTGCTGCAGGCCTTCGGCAGCGGCAGCCCGGTGACCACCGAGTCCTTCGACTCGTCCACCCACACCACCTTCGACGGACGCGCCTTGGCGATCCTGCGACCCACCGGCGCGGGAGAGATCACCGTCACCGCTGACACCGATGGCTGTACCTCGTCCAGCGTCACCCTCACCGCCCACTGACCCCATCGCACCACCACCCGAACTGACAAAGGAGTCCTCCATGAACGCCCCCCAGAGTCACACCTCGATCCCTTCTGAAGGGTCCTTCCCCCTCGCCGGGGGTTTCGCCGCAGAGGATGCCGAGCAGATTGCCGCCGCACGGCAGTCGGCACCTGACGATCGACCCAAGGTGAGCAAGGGGTTCATCACCCTGCTGGCGCTGGGCCTCTTCGGCACGTACCTCGCCTTCGTCACCCCGATCGCGATCTCTCTTGCGCTGAGGGTGCGCGTTCTCGCTCCAGACAACCCCGAATACCTCGGCGTCGTCCTCGGCCTCGGCTCGCTCGCCGCACTGCTCGTCGGCCCGCTGGGCGGCCAGCTCAGTGACCGCACCCGCTCACGCTTCGGCCGTCGCCGGCCGTGGCTGATCGGCGGCACCATCGTCGGGCTCATCGGCCTGACCGTCATGGCTGCCGGCCCGACCGTCCTCATCCTCGGCCTCGGCTGGATCATCGCTCAGATCGGGTGGAGCCAGGCCACCAACATCTTCACAACCATCCAGGCCGACAAGCTCCCCGAATCTCAACGCGGCAAGGTCGGTGCAATCACCGGGTTCGTCACCATGGTCGCCCCGGTCGTCGGCGCGGTGCTAGGCGGAATGGTCGCCACCCAGCCGTTCCTGTTGTTCCTGATCCCCGGTGCGATCGCCCTGTTGTTCGTGCTCATCTTCGTCCTCTTCTACAAGGACGCCGACAGCCGCAACCTGGTGTTCGACACCCGGCTGTCGGCGAAGGTCGCCTTGTCCAAGTACGTCTTCAACCCGAAGCGGTACCCCGACTTCGCGTGGAACTGGCTGGGACGGTTCCTGTTCTTCTTCGGTCTCACCCTGAACACCTCCTACACGGCCTACTTCTTCGCCCAGCGCCTGAACATCCCCGTGCTGGAGATCGGCGGAACCGTTGCCACCTTCGGGCTGGTCGGCATCCTCGGCACCATCGTCGGCGTGTTCTTCGGCGGGTTCCTCTCCGACAAGCTCCGTCGCCGGAAGATCTTCGTGCTCGGCTCCGGGATTCTGTTCGGCGTCGGCGCGCTGATCATGGTGGTGGCCCCCGACCTGACGCTGCTGCTGATCGGCTCCCTGCTCTGCAACATCAGCATCGGCGTCTTCTCGGCCGTCGACCAGGCCCTGTTCCTGGACGTGCTTCCCGAGCGTGACACCGAAGCCGGGAGATTCATCAACATCACGCAATTCGCGACCACCATCCCGCAGGCACTGGCCCCCATCGCCGCATCCGGAGTCCTTGCGATCAGCGCTCTGACCGGTGAACCGAACTATGCGATTCTCTACATCGCCGCCGCGGTCTTCACGGTGATCGGTGGTCTGGTGATCCTCAAGGTCAAGACCGTTCGCTGATCCACCGTGGGGCGGCCGGCGCGCGACCGCCGGTCGCCCCACACTCTCGAGATGAGTCCCACCCATGACTGAGGATGCCCGACCCCCGATCGACCGCGAAGCCGTTGTCCGACGGCACAACATCACCGTCACCGCGCCCGACCCGACGCACGTGATCACCGTCGGCAACGGGGACTTCGCGTACACCGCGGACATCACCGGTATGCAGTCGTTCGCCGGCTACCACGATCAGACGGCCGCCGTCATGCAGGGCCGCACCGCGATCAACACTCCGACGATGAGCACTTGGGGGTGGCATGAGATGCCCAACCCTCACGGGTACGTGCTCGCAGACGCGACGACCGTGCATCAGACCCGGCGTGGTCCGGTGCGGTACCCGGATCGCCACGACATGGAAGGGGCGCTGCGTGGCCGCGTCTCCGACGAGAACAGGGCGGGGGCGTGGCTCAACGAGAATCCGCACCGGCTGGATCTCGGCCGCATCGGCCTCGCGTTCTACGACGACCACGGCACCCTGTTGGACCTCCACCCGGACGATCTGAGCGATCCCGAGCAGCAGCTCGACCTGTGGACGGGGACGCTGCGCAGCCGGTTCTCTCACGCCGGAGAGCTCGTCACGATCGAGACCCTGGCCGCGGCCGACGCGTCGATCGTGGCCTTCCGGATCCGGTCGCGCCTGCTCGTCGACGGCCGGCTCCGCATCGTGCTGCGTTTCCCATACGGTCACGGTGGCTTCTTCCAGACCTCGGCATGGGACGCACCCGAGCGGCACACGTCCACGTTGTCCGACGCGGGAGACCACTGGATCGTTGACCGCGAACTCGACGCGACAACCTACCGGGTGGAACTCGCGCCCTCCTCCGGGGTGATCCGACCCGGAATCGACCCGCACACGTTCGAGCTGAGCACCGATCAGAACCAGCTCGAACTGGTCGCCCGGTTCGCGGCGACGGAGACCGCAGACGGACCGCCGAGCATCGGCGCGGTCGCCCCGGCGTCCGCGCGCGCGTGGGAACGATTCTGGCTGTCCGGCGCGGCCATCGACCTGAGCGCCGCAGAGGATCCCCGCGCCCATGAACTGGAACGACGGGTCGTCCTGTCGCAGTACCTCACCGCGGTGAACTCAGCCGGCGCGATGCCTCCCGCCGAGACCGGCCTCATCACCAACTCCTGGCACGGCAAGTTCCACCTCGAGATGCACTTCTGGCATGCCGCGCACTTCGCCGCCTGGGGACGCCCGGAACTGCTCGAGCGGAGTCTGCCTTGGTACCTGTCTACTCTCGACATCGCGCGGGCCACCGCGGCGTCCCAGGGTTACCCCGGCGCACGCTGGCCGAAGCAGGTCGGCCCGGACGGGCACGAGAGTCCCAGCCCGATCGGATCGTTCCTGGTCTGGCAGCAGCCGCACGTGCTGTACCTGCTCGACCTGGTCTGGCGGGCATCGTCGCCGACGAAACGGGAGGCCCTCGTTGTGGAGTACGCGCAGCTCGTCGAGGAGACCGCGGCGTTCATGGCCGGGTTCGCCGAGGAGCGAGACGGCGCGTTCCACCTGATGTCGCCGGTGATGCCGGCGCAGGAGTTCTACGACGTCACGACCACCGAAGATCCGACGTTCGAGCTGGCGTACTGGTGGTGGGGGCTGGAGATCGCCCAGCAGTGGCGCGAACGCCGACGCGTCGACCGCGACCCGCGGTGGGCTGACGTGCAGGCCCGCCTTGCGACGCCGTTCGTTCAGGACGGGCACTACACCGCGATCGCGACCGAACCCTACTTGCGGCGTGACGACCACCCCTCGCTGCTCGCCGCATTCGGCGTCCTACCCCCCACGCCGGCCATCGATCCGGAGATCATGCGCGCTACGCTGCACGACGTCCTAGAGAACTGGGACTGGCCGACCGCCTGGGGGTGGGACTTCCCGGTGATGGCGATGACCGCAGCCCGCCTGGACCGACCGGACGTCGCCCTTGACGCGCTCTTACGAGACGAGGTCAAGAACCAGTACACCCTCGTCGGGCACAACAGCCAGATGGGATCGATCCTGCCGATCTACCTGCCCGGCAATGGCGCGCTGCTCGCCGCCGTATCCCTCCTTGCCACCACCGGCTTCCCGGAGACATGGAACGCCCAGACCGAAGGATTCGTGCCATGGCCCTGAATGACAGCATCCGACCTGGCCAGCTCTGGCTCGACACGAAGGGTGAGAGGATCCAGGCCCACGGCGGATCGCTGCGCTACGAAGACGGCACGTTCTATTGGTACGGCGAGAACAAGGAGCACACCACTCCAGGCAGCGGCAACTGGCACTGGGGCGTCCGTGCCTACTCCTCGACAGACCTGTACAACTGGGACGACCTAGGCCTCATCATCCCGCCGGTGCTCGACGATCCGAGCTCCCCGCTGCACCCCGCGCAGAAGATGGACCGCCCGCACATCATCCTCAACGAAGCCACCGGCAAGTACGTCTGCTGGCTCAAAGTGATGGGGGAGGGCGCTCACGACACCCAGGCATCCACCGTCCTGACAGCGGACACGTTCCTCGGGCCGTACGAGATCGTACGCACCTGGCTGCAACCGCTGGGGATGAGCGCGGGCGACTTCGACCTCGTCGTCGACCAGCAGACGAAGAAGGCGTTCTACTACTTCGAGAAGGTGCACACCGACCTGATCTGCGCCGAACTCACCGACGACTACACCGATGTTTCGGGTGAGTACTCCTCGCACTTTCCGCATCCCAGCCCGCCGTTCACCCGCGAGGCGCCTGCGCATTTCGCACGCGGCAAGCTCCACTACCTGATCACGTCGGGCTCGACGGGATACTTCCCGAACTACAGCGAGGTCGCCTCCGCAACCGACTACCACGGCCCATGGACCGTGCTGGGTGATCCGCACCCCGGCGACCCGTCCCGCACGTCGTTCAGGTCGCAGATCAGCTGCATCTTCAAGCACCCGCATAAGAAGGACCTGTACATCGCCATGGGCGACCGGTGGCTGCCGCAGCTGCCTGCGGACATGCCCAATGTGTACGAATCGGTTGCCGCTCGCGCGCGCGGCGAAGCACCACAGGTTCCCGCCGATCCCGCTGCGATGGCCGCCGCCATGGCGGCGGGGTCGGGCGAGAACACGGCGATCGCGGACTACGTCTGGCTGCCCATCCGCTTCGACGGGGATCGTCCCCGCATCGACTGGTCGGACGAGTGGCGGATCGAAGACTTCGGCTGAATCGGCCCCTAGTCTCGTGGGACCCGCAGCGGCGGTCTCGACGACTGACCTGAGCCGCGCGGATCATGGTTGACCTCGCCGTGAGTGAGGGTGGGCAGGGTGGCGAGGACGGCGTGCACGGCACGGCTGAGGAGTCGATAGGAGAGCAGACGTGCCGCCCCGAGAGAGCGCTGGTTGTAAGGTTTGCCCTAGACAGACACCTCGTTTCAGTGCCTTGGCAATCCACGTTTCGCAGGCCCGAGGAGTGATCTAAAGTTGACTCCCGCAGTTGATCCAACGGTTCGGTTGGCTCTCGCGCTCAGCTCGAGCCGGGGCGCGTACGCCGCGCTTCTGGGCTCCGGATTATCGGCCGCGGCAGGCATCCCGACCGGGCGCCAGATCGTCGCCGATCTCATCGCCAAGGTCGCAGCCCTGGAAGGAAGTGAGCTCGCCGACGAGCCTTTCTCCTGGTACCGCGGCAGGTTCGGTGAAGAGCCCGACTACAGTACGCTCCTCGAGGA
>Ga0190271_10001971_pt1 | contig 12140 bp, 9 predicted proteins | sample Popmic356T_FD_133747 | JGI IMG/M metagenome (GOLD analysis project Ga0190271, IMG submission 133747) | Populus adjacent soil microbial communities from riparian zone of Weber River, Utah, USA - 356 T | ecosystem: Environmental > Terrestrial > Soil > Riparian zone | place: USA: Utah | collected...
CGGCGCTGCCCGTGCCGTCCAGTCCGGCATCCGAGCTGTCCGCCCCGCCGGCCGCGTCATTCTCGTGGGCCTCGGCAACGACGACCTCGAGCTGCCCGTGTCGTTCCTGCAGAACCGCGAGATCTGGCTGAGCGGCGTCTTCCGCTACGCCAACACGTGGCCCCTCGCGATCGAGCTTGTGAGCAGCGGGAAGGTCGACCTAGACCGGCTCGTCACCGCACGATTCGGGCTCGCCGACGCCGAACGCGCGCTCACGATCGGACGCGAGCCGGGACAGCTGAAGGCCATCGTCTACCCCGGGAAGTGAATTGTGGCAACTGACCCGCGTGGCGCGGGGTGGGACGTGCTCGTCGTCGGGGAGTCCCTCGTCGATGAAATCGTGACCGCCGACGGGACGATGTCCCATCCTGGGGGCAGCCCCTACAACGTCGCCGTCGGTCTCGGCCGACTCGACATCAAGACGCTCCTGCACACGGCAATCGGGGACGACCAACGCGGCACCCTCCTGCGAACGCACGCGCAGATCAGCGGAGTGACGTTGACCAGTCAATCCCTCACGGCCGACGCCACTTCCTTCGCGCGCGCCACAATCGACGCGGCCGGCGCGGCCGTCTACGACTTCACCGTCACCTGGCGACCGACACTGTTCGCCCTGACGAGAGCTCCCCGTGCTCTCCACGTCGGATCCATCAGCGCTGTTCTGCCGCCAGGCCGCGACCTCGTCGCCGGAGTGGTGTCGGCACTCAGACCCACCGCACTCATCTCCCTCGACCCGAACGTTCGCCCCCAGCTCACCGAAAACAGGGTCAAGACGCGGTGGCGGCTCGAAGAACTCATCACACTGGCCGATGTCGTCAAGGTCAGCGACGAGGACCTGCAGTGGCTCTACCCCGACCGCGAGCTCAACGAGATCGCCGCCGACTGGCTGAAAAAAGGACCAGACCTCGTCGTGATCACCCGCGGAAGCGAAGGCGCGGTCGCATACAGCCACGGGCGTGTGCACGTGGCCACGCTCGCTGACACCGACGTCGTCGACACGATCGGCGCCGGCGACTCCTTCACCGCCGGACTTCTCACGGCCCTGCTTTCTGTCGACGTCCCACTTGAAAACGGACGACTCGCCCACCTCAGCCACGAACAGATCTCACGCGCGGTCGACTTCGCCACACAGTGCGCGGCGATCACCGTGAGCCGCGCCGGAGCTCAACCGCCGTGGTCCCACGAACTCCCCTGACCATCCCATCGCACCCGACCCGTCACAACAACCCGCCGCACAGAATGGACCTCGCGAGCATGCTCATCACAGTCGGCGTCGCCGCCACCACCGCCCTCATCGTCTTGACCGCATTCGCGCTCGCCGACGTCCTCGAAAATGGTGCGATGCCTGCGCCTGTCGCGCGCGCGTGGCTTGCCACGATCACTCTCGTCCCCGGCATCGGGGCACTGCTGTGGCTTCGGGAGCGCGGGAGGATCAACGGCAACGCAGATCCAGCCCAACGAGTTCAGGCGGCGGCCCCGTACCCAAGCGCAGCGGACCTAGAACTGATGCATGAGGAGATCGATCGATTCCGATCGACGCAGGCCTAGCAGCTGCCGTCACGCGACCTGTCACGGTTTGTGAACGCGTCTCTCCACCGTCGCTCAGCAGCGCCACTTCTGCAGCACGGCCTTCTATGTTGGACCTACCCAAAATGGCAACACTGCACTTGCCGGATTCGAGGCCCCCTCGCTCAGCGCGACGTCACGGTGAGAAAGAACGAGCATCAATTGCGGTCGACGAAGCACGAGGTTGAGCCATAACCCGAGGCTCGCTGGCGGACCCTTCTGCGGGCGTTGTCCGAAGGACGACGTCGCTACTTGATCGGCAACCGAAAGGGTGCCGCGGGGATGTCCGCCGAGTTGCGCAGGCCGACGTTGTAGAACCCGCTCCACGCGAACTCGACAGTGCAGCGAGCTGGGATCTCCCCAGTCACTTCGATGCAGGTGCCATCGAGGGTGACGTCGTTGAACGGCACCACCTCGCCGTTCTCGTCGCGAATTCTGATCGGGAGCGGTAGTCCGTCCCAGTGAAGTCCGTCCGCGTGGTGCAAACGGATCCTCACGCCACGTTCTGTGCGTTCGGTGTCGCGGCCTTGGGGCGCGTCGCAGACGATGTCCTGTTCGTAGACGTGGCCGCGCGCCAGCAGCGCGAGCCGCTTGCCGATCGGCTTCTTCCGCTTCGGGTGGATGTCCCTCTCCATGCCGGCGTCGGAGGAACTTGCGAGCCACGTCAGCGGCGTTGTCTCCGCGACTAGGGCCTGCTGCGCACGTACCTCTGGGAAGGTGTCGCCGTTGCCGAACAGGTTGCCGCCGAATGGGGCGAGCTGGGTGACAAGGAAAAAGAGCTGCGGGTCCTCCCACGCCTCTCTCCAGCTTTCGATTAGGGCGGTGAGTGCGGCGGCGTGCACATTCGCGTGCGGCACGTCGGATTCGCCCTGATACCAAATGACGCCCCGGGCTGAGTACCCCGCGACCCGTCGCACCATGGTCTCGAACAGTCCGCTTGGGCGGTTGGGGTGCAGTGTTCCCACAGTGAATAGAACGTTCTCACGCATGGAGGCCAGGAGTGCCGCCTCTTCTTCCGGTGCGAATCCGTAGCGCATGAGCTGGCTGAGTACAGGGTCACCGAAGGGGTCCGAGCGGTCGTTCATTTTGTGCGATCGGAACGCCAACGCTTCCTGCTCGACATCGAACTGTTGCAGCCCCGCCTCGAATTCCTCGATCCACACCGCCGCAGGTCCATCGGCTAGCCGCGTCCGTTCGGTCCACGCGGAGGCCGGCGTGCCACCCCAGTTGAGCCCGACGATCCCGATGGGCACATCGAGGGAGGCATGCAGATCGGCAGCGAAGTAGTAACCAACCGCGGAGAAGTACCGAAGATCCTCGGGAGTGGAGGTCCTCCAGTGATCGAAGTTCGAAAAGTCGTACTCAGTGTCTTGGCCGAAATAGGAGATCTCGGGGACGTCGAAGAAGCGGATGTCGAGGTTCATCGGACCATCCAGAACCTCCTGGCGGTCAGCGTCGAACTCAAGGTGGAATTCCATGTTCGACTGTCCGCCCGCGATCCACACCTCCCCGACGGAGACGTCATGAATGGCGAGGGCAGTGTCGCTGTCGGCGATCAGGAGGTCCAGGCCACGAGCTACCTCGTGCGGCGGCAGCGTGAGCCTCCAGTCGCCATCGTCATCCACCGAGGCCTTTTTGACCTCGCCGTCTCCGAGGATGACGCTGACGATGCTTCCGGGCTCACCCTCCCCCCACAGGTGGATGGGTTTGTGACGCTGGAGAACCATGTGGTCGCCGAAGACCGCGGGCACACTCAGGGTGCGGGCGATCGTGGTGGCCGATTCAGGCATGACGGGACCCTTCGGGAGCGGCGGCGGGATCCGGCGTGAATTCACGGAGATACACGGGTCCGAGAAGGCCGGCTGGCTCCTGCTGCGCGAACGCGGACAGTGGGTCGCGTTGCGCTTTCGCGAGGGTGTTGGTGACCTCGATTGCGAGCTCGTTGTCGGCGGCGAGAACGCCTGCCGGGACGGTGTAGACGTATGGCGGCGCGATCCGTGTTCCGAGGTCGATGTCGTTCAGACGCACTTGTGCGATTTCGTACACCTCTCCGAGGTCCAGCAGTTGGATGCCGTCGGCGGCCGGGTCGTAGGAGAAGGACGTTTCGTATCGCACTGTGCCGCTGAATCGGGGCAGCAGGTCCGGTTCGCTAAGCGAGCCGAGTGTGCTGAGTTCTCCGGCGTCGGTGAACGCCGGGTATTCCGTGGCAGTCGCCGTGGAGAGCCGCCACCGGGGTGTGAGCTGGAGGGATTGTTGTTGCGCGGGTTGGGGCCGAACGGGTAGACCGTCCCAGGCGGCTGGCGCGCCGACGATCGCCACCATTGCCGCTCCTGGGCTGAGTTCTAGGTCGAAGAGTGTCCCCTTCGGGTGAGCGGTGCTGGTCACGGCTTCGAGAGAGCCGGCAAAGGCATCCACAGCGACGACTTCGCCGCCGCGGGGCACGGTCACCGTCGTGTGTACCGCCTCCGTGGGGGACTCATTGAAAAGCATCACGATGTCGGCGTCGCCGTGGGCGATGCGGTAGACCCTGAGAGAGGGAGTCGCGGTTGATGTCTGCACTGCCCGGGTGGTCAGCTTGCCAGCGACCTTGGCGAGAAACTCCTGCGGCACGGGGCGGAACCGTTCTCGCAGGGCGTCGGTGCGGGTGCCGATGACACGGGGGACCTCGTCGACGAACACCACCGGTACGCCTGCCGAATCAAGCCTCAGCAGGTCTTCGGCCACGTGTTCGGGAAGGAAACTACTGCCAGGAATGATCAGCGCGTCGTAGTCCTCGCCACCCAAGGACATCGTCGGCGCTGAGGATCCGTCCGCGCTGGGCAGAGAGTCGGCTGGAATGATGTCCGCGTCGAACTGGGCTTCCATGAGGAGCCGGAGGGGTCGTTCGACGGGCATCGCACGGCCGAGCCACTCCGCGTCCGCGTGGTACAGCACCGCGAATGAAGCGATGTGCCGTCCACCCTGCAGTAGATGGCTGAGTCGATTGGTGTACGCGCTGAGCAGCTTCTGGTGCCGATATTGGGGATTGTTGCCGCCTGCATAGAAGTGCGGCGGGCAGTCCGGATCGGGAAATTCCGCCGGTGAGAACGAGTGCGGGACGACGTGGGTGATTCCACGCACGAGGAGGTGGTTGGTCAGCCAGGTGAACAGGCGCAGTCCGGCGTACCAGCCGTACGCGCCGATCGTTTCGCAGACCGATCGCCCACGTTTCAGCGGGTCAAGGTGAGCTGCCGAGGACGCAAGCTTCGCGAGGCCGAAGTGGAAGAACTCACCGTCCGCTGCGCCGCTGATGTTTCCGAACGGTCCTCGGGAGAAGCCGGGGATGACCTGTCCGCCGATGACGTCAATCCCGGCCATGTCCTGGCCGGCCATTGCTCGGAAGTAGTGCCCGGCGCCGGGGCCGAGGTGAGCGTGAGCGCCGTTGTCTTCGATCACGTGCCCGATGTACTCGACGCCGTGTGCGCGACACCAGTCGCCGAGCTTTCGGCTGAAGTTGGTCGAATACAGCTGGCTGACGACGTCCATGAAGGTGTACCGGACCGCCCGCTCCCTGTCACCGGCGGGCCACCATAGCAGCGGCAGCAGCGCCGTGGCATCCGTGCCGAGCTTCTGCGTGAGCTGCGCTGCGACCTCGTCGTTCCATGGAAGCGGCACCGATGGCTTCCCGGGCTGAGACGCGAAATCGAACGTGTCCGGGTCGTTGTAGATCCCCGGCTCGTCGCTGAAGAAGCCCGCGATGGTGGTCCCGAAATCTGCGCTGTAGCGCTCGTACGTGCGCTCATACACGCTGTCGATCAAGAGCTGCGTGGATGCGCCATTCAGGTAGTCGATGTACTCAATCTGCCGTTCGCTTCCGCAGTCGGTGTCGATCGAGAGGAAGAACACACGCCACCAACCGCGCGGGATGTCCCACTGCAACGTACCGTCAATGACGCGGTCGGTGAGGTCGATCGGGTCTCCGATGAGTTCAACCGAGTCTTCGGCTCGCGGATACGCGAGCACGCGCCAGGGCGCACCTGTTCCTTGCTGCGGAAGAGGCGACCATGGCAGTTTGCGGTCAACCAGGAGGGACGCGCCGATCATGGGACCGACCACGTCTGTGTGACGCTCCTGAATGAATCGTCGACGCAGCTCCGGTGCGGCGTCTAGGACCGCTCCGGCGGCGTGACCTGTCGGGAAGATGTCGTCGTCGAAGAACCACACTTTCATTCCGCGGCGGCGAGCGATCTCCAGGATGGCGTCGACGTCCCGCCACCAGCCGTCCTGCAGGAATTCGGGGTGCGGGCGCGCCTCCACGATGACGGCGTCAATTCCGGCGTCGCCTATCCGCTCCATCTCTTCGCGGACACGCTCCACCGGACCGCCCTTCTGCCAGAACAGCGGCATGATCGAGTTCGGCACGGTACCGGTCAGGACCTCACGTAGGCGGTCGAGTGTCATGCTGTCCTCCAGTTGCGTAGGGGTGTCTCTGATGAACGAGCGGGCGGGTTCGCGAATGAACAGTGCCGTCACGTCGAGCGGGCGAGCGGCGGCTGCGGTCAGCCCTTGAGCCCACCGGCGAAACCGCGAATGAACTGCTTCTGGGCGAACAGGTAGAACACCAGAATGGGGATCATCGAGATGAGCACGATCGCGAAGACCTTGTTCCATTGCGACACCAGCGAGCCGATGAAGTAGTACATCGCGACCGGGAGCGTCTGGTTCGCGGATCCGCCGAGGAAGATGAGCGCGGTAAAGAAGTCGTTCCAGACGATCAGGCCGGTGAGGATTGCTACCGTCCCTGTGGCCGGCGCCATCAGCGGCAGCACGATGCGGAAGAAGATCTGGGTGCGGCTTGCCCCGTCGATGGTGGCTGCTTCTTCGTATTCGGTGCCCAGCCCGCGGAAGAATCCCGCATAGAGGAAGATCGCCAGCGGCAGCATCATCGCGACGAACAGGATGATCATTCCCCAGACGGTGCCGGTGAGGCCGATCGTGCGGGCCCCGATGTACAGCGGCACCGTGCCGAGCTGGGTGGGCAGGACGATGGCGATCAGGAACAGGTAGTACACCGCTTTGCTCCAACGGCGCGCGCTGCGGGCGATCACATAGCCGGTCAACGCACCCAGGAGCACCAGTCCGACGATCGATCCCGCGGTGATGATGACGCTGTTCATCAGCCCCTGCAGGATGTTGGTCTGCCCCTGCCCGGTGAACAGTTCCACGAAGTTGTTCAGCTGCGGGCTTTGCGGAGGTGCGAGCGTCGAGCCGGTGAGCGCTTCCGTATCGGTCTTTAGTGCCGTAGTGACCAGGAAGTAGAACGGGACGAGGAAGATGATCGCGAGAAGCCAGAGCGCACCTTCGCGCAGCGCAGTGAGTTTGCTGTAGCGGAACATGTCAGTTGTCCGTCCGTTCGTTCGTCACGCGCTGCTGAATGATCGCGAAGATCAAGATGATGGCCGTCAGCACAAGCGCCAGGGCCGCCCCGTAGCCGAAGTTGCCGAGGGTGAACGCCTGCTTATAGACCTCTGTCGCAAGGGTCGCGGTCGCACCGGCAGGGCCTCCTGCGGTGAGGGCCATGATCTGATCGAAGATCCGCAGGCCGTTGACCAATCCGAGGGTGGTGGCGATCGCGACAGCGGGACGGATGGCGGGCAGCGTGACGTGCCAGAATCGCTGCCAGATGTTGGCGCCGTCAATCGCCGCCGCTTCCTCGATCTCGACCGGCACGCCCGCGAGGCCTGCCAGATAGATCACCATCGCGAACCCGGTCTGCTGCCAGACGACGACGATCAGAACGGTCCAGATAGCGGTCGAGGGGTCCCCGGTCCACGCCTTCGCGGCATCATCCAATCCCATGGCGCGGAGAATCTCGTTGATCGGCCCCTCGTAGTCGAAGATGAATTTCCACACATACGAGACGGCCAGCGGGCTGAGCACGACCGGCATGAAGAAGAGAACCCGCAGCACGTAACGGCTCTTCACCCCTCGGTTCAGTCCGAGCGCAAGCAGCAAGCCGATGACGTTGACCAGGACAACCGAGCCGAAGGCAAGGAAGAGCGTGTTCCACAGAGCCAGGAGCTTTGACGGATCCTGGAAAATGCGGACGAAATTGTCGAATCCGATCCAATCGAACGTGCCGATTCCGCTCCAGTTTGTGAACGCGAAACCGCCGCCGATCGCTGTGGCGACATAGTGCACGGCCAGGACCAGGAGCACCCCTGGAAGCGCCCACCACCAGTGACCGAAGCGCAGTGGCTTTGATTCACGCGGACCGCTGTCGCTGCTGGGAAGAAGGTCGCCGTGCGCGGGCGGCGTTGCGGGCTGCGCTCGTGACTTGGTCGTCGTCGGCATGATCTCTTCACTCCCGGTTTGAGGCGTGCGGGTCATGGCGCCGGTGCCGCATCGTGGCACCGGCGCCAGTGGTGGGACGTCAGTTATCCCAGGCGGTGTCCATGTCGGCGAGCACCTGGTCGACGGTCTTCTGACCAGTGAGCAGGCCCTGGACTCCCGTCCCCAGGGCGTCGTAGACGCCCGGGTTCGGCCACGTGGCCAGCGGCTGAGCGGTGTACTCGCCGTTCGCGATGATGTCCTGGATCGGCTCGTACACCGTGCCCGACAGGTCGACGTCAGCCAGCCCCGAGACCGGAAGGTTCCCCTGGATGTCAGCGAACGTCTTGGTCTGCTCGGGCTCGGCCAGCCAGTCAAGGAACGCCTGCGCGGCGGGAATGTTCTCGGAGTTCTGGGCGATCGACAGCGAGTATGCGGGCTCCACAATCCCGAATGCCTTGTCCGATTCCTTCTGGCCAGGGAACGGGTGGACCGTAAATGTCGCCGCGCCGTCTGAGGCAGCCCCGAATTGGTTTGCGGCGTCGCCCGGAATGAACGCGCTGAGCGACGAGCCCGAGATGACCCCGCCGGCCAGTGCGTCGAACCCGGCGCCGGCCGCACCACCCTGGAAGCACCCGGCGTCGTTCATGTCCACGATCGTCTCGAGGGTGTCTTTCCACTCGTCGGAGTCGGCGAACGTGGTCTTCCCCGCGGCCCGGTCCTCGTTCCACTCCGGGTTTTCGGCATACACCCGGCTAGAGGAGATGACCTGCGCCATCAGCCCGGTGTTCGGCGGGATGGACCCTGCCACGACAAACAGGGACTGGCCGTCCGCGGCGGCGGCCTTGCATGCCGCTTCCACCGAGTCCCAGTCGGTGGGGTACTCGATGCCCGCAGCCTTTGCGGCCGTCTCGTTGAAGATCGTGCCGAAGAAGGACATCGACAGCGCCTGCCCGTAGGTTTCGCCATCGATCTGGAACGCATCCTCGCTACCGGCGGGGATGACGGACGCAGCAGACTCGCCCAGCGGAGCGAGGAAGCCGGCGTCAGCGAGCGATACGACGCCGATCGCGTCACCCTGGCCCGCCGAGGTCACGAACACATCGCCAGCGTTGCCGGCCTGCAACTGAGTCGGAAGGATCTGCGCATAGGTGTCCGAGGGAAGCTTGTTCACCGTGATCGTCACGTTCGGGTTGGCGTCCATGTACTGCTGGGCCAAGATGTCGTACGGGTTCTCGGTGATGTTGTCCGACTTGCCGACCGTCAAGGTGAACTCCTGCGGCTCTCCCGCACTCGGGTCCGGCGCGGCGGAACCGGCGCAGCCGGTCAGGACCAAAGCGACGGCGACAGCCGACGCAGTAAGCACGCCGAACCTGAGAGCGGTGGACTGGTATTGCTGTGACATGTCGTACCTTTCTGACTTCGTTGTCTCCGACTGCTCATCGAGCCGGGTGGGTAGAGCAACCTCTTCGAGGAGCGAAACCTCCGCGCACCTCGCTCGCATGCTCCCTCGGCGGCTGAAGGACGCCTCAGGCGTGCCGGGCTATTTGGGGCCGCAACACGGACTGCTGGGGTGTGCTCGCAACGAGCGGGCACAGCATCAAGCTTCCGCGCCCGCAGAATTAAAAGCAAGATTTTGATTCGCATTAATGGTGATGCTGAGCATCACCGTGATCTATGCGACGCGTTACACGCGGGGGCGGGTGAGGTAAGCAGATACCATCTCGACAAGGTTGGCCAGGACCGCGTCCCAGTCGCCCTCGCCGGCGACCGTGGGATCGCTACCCAGACCGAGCCACCGTGCGATGACACTGAAAACGACCACAAACGTCCAGTCGACGGCGGCCTCTGGATCGGACGCTGTTATCTCAGCGCGACTGGCAAGCAAGTGTTCCTTGTAGGCGTCCACCAGCTCGTGGAAGGCTGATTGGCCGACCTCCACGATCTGGCGGTCATCCAGGGCTAAGTACGTGAAGCCTGCAAGGATGGCGGCGTTGTCCCGCAAGACTTCCCCGGTAGTTCGCACCACGCGAGCAACCGTGCGTTCAATGTCCTCGACCTCGCCACCGGGGGTCGAAAAGGCTGCGACAGTGCGGTCGGTGAGTCGTTCCATCTCACGGGCGTGCGCAGTCCGGAGCAGATCCGCCTTGCTGGACACCCGCCCGTAGATGGCGCCAACCGAAACACCCGCACGTTCTGCTACCTCAGCGAGAGTAAACGAGTCGGAACGGCGCTCCACAACCAGGGACACCGCGGCGTCGATCGCCTTATCGAATGATCTACGACTGCGCTCCTGCTTCGGCGCCTTCGCGAATCTGTCCGTACTATCCACCCTCACACCGTACGCACATTGCGGGCGGCCGACGAGTTACCTCGACCAGTCGGGATGCTCGACGTCGATAGCCCTCGGTTCATTTGTCTTGCCCGATGAGGCGGTCACTGAGTGAGACCCCGCCGAAGATGTTCTGCGAGGAACTGGATTGATCGGTCCAAAATGCCCTCGACCTCAATCGTTGCAAACCCATGGTCGGCCTCATCGACTTCGACGAGTTCGACGGCCATCCCACATTCCTTCGCGCGAGCGATGAACCGACGGCTCTGCTCGATAGAGATCAGCCCGTCGGCATTGCCGTGGAAGGCCAAAACGGGAGGTCCTCCGGCAAGTATGTGAGTGATCGGGCTCGCAAGACGCGCTCGCTCACTCGGCCTGAGCATCGTGGACTGACCAGTCTCGAAGGCGAAGCCAGAACGACTACAGGATGCTGACGCCCACTCGGTGGCCACAGTCGCACGGTAAAGCGATCCTCTTCGGCGAACGTCGTAGGCGCGTCAATCGCCGACTCGCCATGCTCGACGCGATCAGGCTCTCCTGCAAGGAGCGCATCTCGGACCAATCACGCGCGAGCCCGGACGCTGGGGAGAATCGCCATTGGCGAGACCGAAGGGTTGCGATCGCTCGGGATACGCTGAACTCGATCGGCTTGGCGCGACGAACTCGCGCCCGCCTGAGCGTCGTCCGAGTTCAACCGCGTGGCAACAGAATGGCAACATCTCAACTGAATCTAATTGGTTCGAGCTGATCGGGTCGGATGCCTGAACCCGCGTCAAATCAATGGAATCCGACCGAGCTGATCGGCCTGGAGGACCGGGTCTGTGGGTTCAAATCCCACCGTCACCGCCAGAAACCCCCGGTTTACCGGGGGTTTTTCTGGTGCTCGGGCCGTTGTGAGAAAGAATTGAGAAAGAATCGCGGCGGGATCTCTCCGACAGAGCACTCCTGGCCGATCCCAGTGTCCAGGACTGTCGAACCGATCTTCGGCCCGTACTCCGCGGAATCATGCGGAAGAGGGGCTGCAATGCGCCATGATGCGGTGCCCTCGCCCTCTTGGGCAAGTCCAGTTACGCACCTACCATGGGCGACTCACGCATGGCAGGTGCGGCGCAAGATCCTGCAGGTCCCGCAGAGCCGAGTGCTGTCTGCTCGGTCCATTGCGGTGCTCAGCAGTGCCGCCCGGAACCGATTTCCGATCAGCCGGTCTGCAGCTTCAACGTGCCGAAGTTCAGCCCGAACGGGATCCCACCAATTTGGACGTAGTATTCGGTGCCGGCTGACGCCGGAAAGGTCAGCGAGGCTTGAAGGTCGAGACCCGAGGGTTCCAGTTTCACATCGTCCACGCAGGCTCCGGGCACGGGCTCAAGGGTGTCGCCCGGTCCGGGTGTGTAGACGGCGATCACTGTGTCGAAGCCGGTTCCATCTGTATCGATCGTGATCGGCTGCCCGCTGCCCGGGACCCGGTACCACAGGGTGTTGCTCACTGGCAGGAACCCTTCGGCGCTTGCGGGCAGGCAAGTGAAGACCGCCTCGGGTAGGACGGCTGCGCTGTGGGTCTGCTGACTGAGACGCTCGCCTGGGGAGATGGCGGTCGCACCAGACGGGAGGTCGTTTCCGGGCGCCTTGCCCGGCAGCGACGGTGCTGGCTGCCCTTCGAAGGGAAAGATCAACTTGAACTTGAGGTCGACATCTTCGAGCGCCTGGTCGCAGTGGGCGAGATCAAAGGTGATTCCCGCGGGGAAGCTCAGCGTGCCGGGCACAGGGTGCGCGGTGCCGGAGTGGTGGATGACGTAAGTGCCTGACTTCCACGTGTAGTCGAGTGGCACACCGAACGGGTCGGCGTGCAGGTCCAATTTCGCGACCTCCTCAAAGTGGAAGCCGTCCGGGTCCCTGA
>Ga0190271_10001972_pt1 | contig 12137 bp, 8 predicted proteins | sample Popmic356T_FD_133747 | JGI IMG/M metagenome (GOLD analysis project Ga0190271, IMG submission 133747) | Populus adjacent soil microbial communities from riparian zone of Weber River, Utah, USA - 356 T | ecosystem: Environmental > Terrestrial > Soil > Riparian zone | place: USA: Utah | collected...
CCATGGCCTCGGCCGAGGTGACCGGCCCCATGCAGGTCACCATGAAGCTCAACTCGCCGGACTCGGCGATGCCTGCAATCCTGTCCGATCGCGCCGGCATGATGGTTTCGCCGACGGCGATCAAAGCCGCCGGCGGCGCCGGCCTCAATCGCAACCCGGTTGGAACCGGCGCGTTCAGTTTTGTGAGCTGGGCGGACGGCGAGCGCATCGTCACCAAGCGCAACGACAAGTACTGGAAACCGAACCGCCCCTACATGGACGCGATCGAGTTTGCGCTCATTCCCGAGCTGACGACCGGCGCCCGCTCCGTCAGTGCAGGGCAGAACGACCTGATCTATCAGTTGCCTCCGCGGCAAAAGATCATCATGGAGCGCTCGCCGAACCTGAAGGTCGTCACCGGGCCGACGCTCTATGTCTTCCAGATCTTCTTCAACTGGGCCAAACCGCCGTTCGATAATCTGAAGGTCCGGCAGGCCTTCAACTTCGCGATCGACCGCGATGCGCTGGTCAAGGCATCGCTCGCGGGGCTCGCCGAGCCGGGCTTCATGAACCTGCCGAAGGCGCATTGGGCCTATGACAAGTCCGTCGCCGAACTCTACCCCTACGACGTCGCCAAGGCGAAGCAGCTGCTGACTGAGGCCGGTTTCAAGTCCGATACGGTGGTCGAACTCGGCGGCTATCCCGACCAGGACTCGGTGCAGCGGCAGGAGATATTGATCGAGCAGCTCGGCAAGGCCGGCATGCGATTGAAGTTCAACAACGCTCCCGTCGCCGAAGCCGCGGCCGGCTTCTTTGGTCCGGAAAAGCGGAACTCCGCGCTACTCGCGGCATGGACCGGCCGTCCCGACCCGAGCCAGACCTACTCGCTGATGTTCACCAAGGACGCCTACTTCAATGCGGGCCGCGCGCCGCTGCCGCCGGAACTCGACGCTGCGCTCAAGGAGTCGCGCGCCACCGAAGACATCGACATGCGCAAGAAGGCCTTCGAAAAAGTCCAGCGCATCGTCATGGAAAATTCCTTCGTCTGCCCGCTCGCCTTCCAGTTCGAACTGGTGGCCATGAACAAGCGCGTGCAGGGCTACAAGCCCAACCTGCTCGGCAAGCCGAAATACGACGACGTCTGGCTGGAGAGCTGAACGATGGCGCGACGCAGCCCCGCAAAGGTCATCGGCAGCCGCCTCCTGCAAGCGCTGCCGGTGATGCTGCTCGCGACCTTCATGGTGTTCTCGCTGCTCAAGCTCGTGCCCGGCGACATCGCCGTGACGCTGGCCGGCGAGAATGCCTCCGACGCGCGCATCACCGAGATCCGCAAGATCTATGGTCTCGACCGGCCGTTCCTTGTGCAATACGGCTCGTGGCTGGCGAGCGCGATGCAGGGCGACCTGTCGCAGTCCCTGCTGTCGGGTGAGAAGGTCGCAACCTCGATCGCACGCGCGTTTCCGAACACGCTGCTGATCGTCAGTATCGCGCTGGTGCTCGCGCTCATTACCGGCATTCCCATGGGCATCGTCGCTGCGATCAAGCCGAACGGCTGGGTGGACAAGGTGGTCAGCATGCTGGCCTCGCTCGGCGTCGCCATCCCGGGCTTCTGGCTCGCCATGATCCTGGTCGCCGAGATTTCGCTGAAGCTCAATCTTTTGCCGGCCACTGGCGCGAAGTCGTTTACCGCCACCCCGGTGGAAGCCTTGCGCCACGCCCTGCTGCCGGGCATCGCCATTGCCGCCTACGGCATGGCCGAAGTGGCCCGACAGTTGCGCGGCTCCCTGCTGGAGGTGCTGTCGTCACAGTATGTGCGCACGCTTCATGCCAAGGGTCTTTCGATGTCGAAGATCCTCTGGCAGCACGGACTGAAGAACGTCAGCGTCAACCTGTTCACCATCATCAGCCTGTTAGTGAATCGCATGCTGGCAGCGACGGTCGTGGTCGAGGCGGTGTTCGCGATCCCCGGCATGGGCAGTCTCATCGTGCGCGGTGCGATCCAGCGCGATTTTCCGATCGTCCAGGGCGTCGTGTTCTCCATGGTGGTGATCGTCATCCTGGTGAACCTGATCGCCGACCTGCTCTGCGCCGCTGTCGATCCGAGGATCGAGCAATGACCGAAGTCGCTCTCCCCCGCCCGCACCGACGCGCCGACCCGGGTCCCGCCCGCCGCTTCTTCCGCTGGCTGGCGTCGGACCTGCGCGCGGCTCTGGCGCTCGCCGTGCTGGTGGGCCTCGTCATTGTGGCTGCGACCGCGCCGTGGATCGCGCCCTATTCGCCGACCGCGCAGGACGTCAACAACATGCTGTCCGCGCCAAGCCCGCAGCACCTGCTCGGCACCGACGATCTCGGCCGCGACATCTTCAGCCGCCTGATCTACGGCGCACCGGCCACCGTCTATGCCAGCCTGCTCGCTGTCAGCGTCGCGATCGCCATCGGCCTGCCCGTCGGGTTGATCGCCGGCTTCTTCGGCGGCTGGACCGACGACCTGATCAGCCGGGTCATCGACACCTTCCTGTCGTTTCCGGCGATCGTGCTGGCGATCGCCGTCACCGGCGCGCTCGGCATCGGCCTCACCAACGGCATGATCGCGGTCGGCATCGTCATGTTTCCTTCGCTCGCGCGCATCGTCCGCGCACGCACCTTGATCGTGCGCCAGGAACTCTATGTCGACGCCTCGCGCTGCTTCGGCGCGCCGGCGCATCACATTCTCTGGAAGCACGTGCTGCCGAACTCGCTGCAGCCGGTGATCGTACAGGTGACGCTGCTGCTGGCCGCGGCGCTGCTGGCGGAAGCCAGCCTCAGCTTCCTCGGCCTCGGCATCCAGCCGCCCAATCCGAGCTGGGGCGCGATGCTGGCCCGCGCCTATCAGTACATGGAGATAGCCCCGGAGCAGATGTACGCGCCGGGCCTTGCAATTTTGGTCATTGCCCTTGCGTTCAACGCACTGGGCGAGTCCTTGCGTATCGTGCTCGATCCGACCATGAAGGATCGCTAGGGCATGATCCCGAAAAGTGAGTACCGGTTTTCGGATCAGATCATGCCCAAACACGAATGACTTTTTCAACGGGAGAGCTGGATGGCTGAAATCAAGATCAAGACCGAAGTGGCGGGACGCGTTTGCGGGATACCCGCGGCAATCGGCGCGACACTGGGCAACGGCGACGAGATTCTGCTGGTCGAGGCCATGAAGATGGAGATTCCGGTGACGGCGACTGCCGGCGGCAAGCTCAAGTCCATCCTCGTCAAGGTCGACGACGTGGTGGCCGAAGAGCAGGTGGTCGCGATCATCGAAGGCTGAGGCGGCAGGCGGCGAAAATCCGGGGAGGACAGCATGGCCTACGAGAACAAGACCATTATCGTAGGGGACGAAGGCATGGTTCGGCGCATCACGTTGAACCGGCCGGAGTTCCTCAATGCCTACAACCACGTGCTTTGCCACGAGGTGACGGAAGCCATCGACACCTACATGAAGAAGGATGCGCTCCGCTGCCTGATCATCACCGGCGCCGGCCGCGGCTTCTGCGCTGGCGGCGACATCTCCGGCACCGAGCCGATGGAATCGCGGATGGCGCGCATCAACGTGCAGATCGGCCGCGGCGTCGAGATGCGCGACGGCATGCACCGCGTGATCCTGGCGCTGTCGCGCTGCGACAAGCCGGTGATCGCGATGGTCAACGGCCCGTGCGTCGCCGGCGGTCTTGCGCTGGCGCTCGCCTGCGATTTCCGCTTCGCCTCCGACAAGGCGAAGCTCGGCGACACCTCGGGCAAGTTCGGCCTGTTGCCGGACGAAGGCGGCGCCTGGCTATTCCCGCGCTTCATGGGCATGGACAAGGCGCTGAAGATGACGCTGCTCGCTGAAGTCTACGACGCCGCGGAAGCCGAACGGCTCGGTCTCGTGACGAAGGTCGTGCCGCACGATCAACTCGATGCCGAGACGATGAAGTTCGCGCAGGCGCTCGCCGCTCAGGCTCCGCTGGCGGTGAAGATGGCCAAGCACATGATGCAGCGCTCCACCGACATCAGCCTTGAACGCTCGCTGCAGGACGCCTGCATGGCGGTGATGATCGCCAACCCTGCCGAAGACGTGAAGGAAGGCCGCAAGGCGTTCCACGAAAAGCGCAAGCCGGTGTTTCAAGGGAAGTAGGTTGTTCGAAGCGACGAAGCAATCCAGTGCGCGCGAAGCGCGCCATACCGCCATACAATGACTCTGCGCCTTGGCAGCCTCTGCGCTTCTTTTGCGCGCCTGCCGGCGCGCGGCTGGATTGCTTCGCTTCGCTCGCAATGACGCGTTAGTTCCTCGCTGGCCACTCGGCCTTGTGGCTGCCCAAGGGCATTGCCGGCCTTGCCCACAGTGCGGGTGTCTTCGACAGGATGGCGGAGTGGCGGACGGCCAGGAGTTCGCCGAAGCCGGACGGCATTTTCTGCATGTATTTCTGTACGGTCTCCGCGGAGATGTCCGGCTGTTTCATCGCCCCTTCCACGCGGCCGAGACTCCAGAGCCAGCGGCCGGTCTGGGCTAGCGACAGGCGCACGTGCCAGCTGCCGCCTTCGCGCGCCTGGCGGGCCTTTGCCATCATCGCGCCGAACGCCATCAGGTAGCCCGTCGCATGATCGAGCATCTGTGACGGCAATTCCTTCGGACCATCGACGCCGGCAGCCTGGCCTTCGGCATGATTGAATCCGGTGGTGGTTTGCACCAGCGAGTCGAAACCGCGGCGGTCGGCCCAGGGACCCTTGTGACCGTAGGCGCACATCGACACGTAGACGATGCCCGGATTGATCCGTGCCGCCTCCTCCGGCGTGAAGCCGAGCGCGGCCAGCGACTGCGGCCGGTAGCCCTGCGAGAAGATGTCGGCCTCGGTGAGCAGCGAGCGCAGCGTGGCCCGCCCCTGCTCGCTCTTGAGTTCGACCAGCGCCGAGAGCTTGCCGCGGCCGTTGTCGATGGTCAGCCAGTCGATCTGTGGCAGTTCGGGACCGGCAATCAGCAGCACGTCGGCGCCGTGCGCGGCAAGCGTTCGCCCTGCGACAGGTCCCGCGATCACGCGCGAGAGATCGAGCACGCGTACGCCGGACAGCGGACGATCGCCCGCGGACCATGGTTTCGGAGCGGCCTCGCCGATCTTTTCGATGGTTAGCACCGGCAGTTCGGCCAGTGCCTTCGCGTGCGGATGCTTCGACCAGGTGGCGTACGGGCGCATGTACGAGACGACGCAGCCGCCGGCATAGGCTTTGGTTTCGAAATCCTCGCCGTCCCAGGTGTTCAGCGCCGCCTGCACGTTCTCGCGCTCCGGTTCGCAGTTCAGCACCTTGCAGACATTGTCGCGGTGATGTTTGAAGTTCGTGTGCAGCCTGACAAAACCGTCGCGGACCTTGTAGACGCCGGCGATGGCGTCCCAGGCCGGCGGCGGCGGATTGCCGTCGCGGCGCAGGTAGCGCTCGCTGCGGCATTCGACGACGGCGTGCTCGAGGTCGACCGAGACATCCTGCGACTGTTTGCTGCGCAATTTCCAGATTTCGGCGGCGGCGAGGCCCGCGGCGGCGACGGTCACTTGCGCTGCGGTATCGATCGCGAACGAACACGGCAGCATCGGTGCAGATCCGGTGAGCTTGACGGCGTTCAGCGCGGATGGATCCCCACCGGCGACGGACCAGAGGTTTTGCAGGGTGTCTTGGGGGGATTTCATGGGATGTGCTCGGGTTGCGGTCTGCCTGAATATGCCGCCGGCGACTGCGTTCGTCATGATTGATTGTGGCAATCAATATATCGCTTTCCCGTAGCTCAGGCGGGTTTAATGAAAGTCCCGGGACGGCGGCAGGATGCGGACGTCCCGGGGGTGGTGGGCGCGGGGCATTTTGCTCTTGTCGTAGCGGCTGTGCATCTTCTCACCCGCGACCGGTTCGATCAGCGCCGCAGGCGCGGGCAGCGCCGCGCGCTGTTGCAGTGAACCGTCCGACAGGCGAGCCATCTCGAAGGTGCGATCGATCAGCCGCTCGGCGACGATGTGCGTGACGCCCTCGACGCTCTTCTGCACCCGGCCCTCGATCAGCACCAGCCGCGCGCCCATCACTTCCTTCCGAAAGCGCTCCATCGTCTTCGGCCAGACGACGATATTGGCGATGCCGGTTTCGTCCTCGATAGTCATGAACACCGTACCCTTGGCGGTGCCCGGCCGCTGCCGCACCAGCACCACGCCGGCGCACTTCGTGTATCGGCCATCCTTGAGCTCCGTCGCATCGTGACAGGAGCGGATGCCCTCGCGCGCAAAATGCGCGCGTAAAAATTCCATCGGGTGGCCTTTGATCGACAGGCGGATGGTCTGGTAGTCGGCGACCACGTGCTCAGGCAGCGGCATGGCCGGCAGCGGGGCTGCGGCTTCATCAGGCTGCTCACGGGCGGTCGCGGCCAGAAACAGCGGCAGCGGTACGTCGTCCGGCAGCCGCCGCACTGCCCACAGCGCCGCGCGGCGATCGAGGCCCAGCGAGCGAAACGCATCGGCATCGGCCAGCAGGATCAGCGCGCGTTTCGGCAGCGCGGTGGCACGTGCGAAATCTTCCAGCGAGGAGAACGGCCGTCGCGCCCGCACCTCGACGATACGCAGCGACCAATCATTCGCGTTCCGCGCGCGCATTTCTTCCTCCTTCTTCTCCGGCTCGATGAAGTCGTCCGGATCGGTACAGGAAAAGCCGTCGATCTGGCGGAAGCCGATCCGCATCGCATGATATTTTCCGCACCGCTCCTCAAGCGTGTTGTCGGCGAAGCTGAAGGACACGTCGACTTCGCGCACGGTAACGCCGTTCTTCTGTGCGTCAGAGACGATCTGCGCCGGCGCGTAAAAACCCATCGGCTGCGAGTTCAGAAGCCCGCAACAGAAAGCGTCGGGGTGAAAATGCTTCAGCCAGGATGAGACATAGACCAGCTTGGCAAAGCTCGCCGCGTGGCTTTCCGGGAAACCGTAATCGCCAAATCCCTTGATCTGGTTGAAGCAGTTCTTCGCGAAGGTCTCCGGATAGCCGCGCGCCATCAGGTTGTTCACCATCTTGTCCTCGAACTTGTGGATGGTGCCGGCATGGCGGAACGTCGCCATCGCCTTGCGCAGCTGGTTCGCCTCGTCCGGCGTGAATTTCGCAGCCTCGATGGCGATCCGCATCGCCTGCTCCTGAAACAGCGGCACGCCGAGCGTCTTGCTCAGGATCTGCTTCAGCTCATCCGGGTCGCCGTGTTGCGGATCGGGAGCAGGATAGGTCACCTTCTCCCCGTTCCTGCGCTTCAGGTAGGGATGGACCATGTCGCCCTGGATCGGCCCGGGCCGGACGATGGCGACCTCGATGACCAGATCATAGAATTTACGCGGCTTCAGCCTCGGCAACATGTTCATCTGCGCGCGGCTTTCAACCTGAAATACGCCGAGCGACTCGCCCCGCTGCAGCATCTGGTAAACCTCGTCGTTCTCCTCCTCCTCCTTGATGTCGGCAAGCTCGTAACGCCTGCCCTTGTGCCGATCGATCAGATCGAAACACTTCCGGATGCAGGTCAGCATGCCGAGCGCCAGCACGTCGACCTTCATCATGCGCACCGCATCGACGTCGTCCTTGTCCCATTCGATGAAGGTACGGTGATCCATCGCCGCATTGCCGATCGGTACATAGGTGTCTAGCCGGTCCTGAGTCAGAACATAGCCGCCGACATGCTGCGACAGGTGGCGCGGGAAGCCGATCAGTTCGGTCGCAAGCGCGATGGCGCGGCCGATCATCGGATTATCCGGATCGAGCCCCGACTGGGCGAGCTGCTGGCGCGTATAACCGTCGCCCCAGCTTCCCCACACAGTGTCGGCGAGCGAAGCAGTGATGTCCTCGGTCAGCCCCAGCGCCTTGCCGACGTCGCGGATGGCGCTGCGCGGGCGATAGTGAATGACGGTGGCGATGATCGCCGCACGCTGCCGGCCGTAGCGGCGATAGACATATTGCATCACCTCCTCGCGCCTGTTGTGCTCGAAGTCGACGTCGATGTCGGGCGGCTCCAGCCGCTCCTCCGACAGGAAGCGCTCGAACAGCAGGTCGATCTCCTGCGGATTGACCGCGGTCACGCCCAGCATGAAGCACACGGCGGAATTCGCCGCCGATCCGCGCCCCTGACAGAGGATGTTCTGCGCCCTTGCGTAATGCACGATGTCGTGCACGGTGAGGAAGTAATGCGCGTAGTTGAGCTTGGCGATCAGTGCCAGCTCTTTCAGAAGATTTTTGTGGGTCCTGTCGTCGATGCCGTCGGGAAAATAGCGGTAGGTTCCGGCCCAGGTGAGATACTCCAGATGTTGCTGCGCGGTGCGGCCGGGCGGCACCGGCTCGTCGGGATACTGATACTTCAGGTCATTGAGCGAAAAGACGATGCGGCCGGCAAAACCAAGCGTCTCCGCCAGCGCGTCCTCGTAGCCTGCGAACAGCCTCGCCATCTCGTCGGCCGGCTTCAGGTGCCGCTCGGCATTCGCCTGCAGTTTTCGCCCGGCCTTGTCGATCGCCGTCTTCTCGCGGATGCAGGTGAGCACGTCCTGCAGCGGTCGCCGGTCATGGTGGTGATAGAGCGCATCGCTGGTCGCAATCAGCGGCGTGCCGACCGTATCGGCAACGCGTCGCAGGCGCACCAGGCGCCGGTCGTCGTCACCGCGATAATAAAGACTGGCCGCAAGCCAGACGCCGCCGGCCCGCGAACCGCGCAGGGTGTTCAGGGTGTTCGCAAGACTGCCTGGCTTCAATCGCTCCGGCGGCATCAGCACCAGGAGCTGCCCTTCGGCAAATTCGAGCAGATCGGACAGCCAGAGCAGGCACTCGCCCTTCTCTGCCTTCAGCTTGCCGCGGCTGAGCAGTTGGCACAGCCGTCCATAAGCGGCGCGGTCTCGCGGATAGATCAGGATGTCCGGCGTGCCGTCGACGAACACGAGACGCGCGCCGATCAGCAGTTTCGGCTTGTGGACCAGCATTTCACTGTCCAGCTCCGACCAGGCGCGCACCACGCCGGCCAGCGTGTTGCGGTCGGCAACACCGATCGCGGCAAGACCGAGCACGCCCGCCTGCTGCACATATTCCTGCGGATGCGATGCGCCGCGCAGGAAGGAGAAATTGGTGGTGACGCCGATCTCTGCATAGGTCATGCGAACAGCCCGTGCAGGAACCAGCGGAACGTGTCGGCTTCGCGGGCGAAAATCCCTTCCCGATAGATCCAGTAGCGGAGGCCCTGCCGGTCCTCGGCGCGAAAATAGTCCCGCGTCAGCATGCTGCTGTCGGCCTTGAGACGGGCGGTCGTGTCCGGCTGCGGCGGATGGCGCCTCGTCAATTCATCGTCCGCCTCGTCCTCGTTTCGATCGCGATGCCGCCACCACTCCATCGCGATCCGCTCGGGGCCTTCGGTGCGGACGATGACATGCAGGTTTCGCCGCCAGCGGAACTGGGCCGGCGCACCGTCGGGAAAGTCCGCGGTGACGTCGATCCCCTCGGGCTGCGCGAACAGCCGCAAGGGTCTCAAGGGAGGTTCGCCTGCGACCGGCTGCGGCCACGCGACATCCGTGCGCGTGTCCTCCTGCGCGGGAACAGCGAGCGCCGCCTGCTCCGGGATATGCGTATCCTGCGGCAGGTAGCGGATGACGCGCCGCCGGCCGATCCGCGCGGCCAGACGGTCCACCAGCAGGCCGACATCCTCGGCTTCGTTCGCATCCGTATCGAACCCGTGCTGGACCGCGGCAACGCCCGATGTGTGGAGTGCGGACAGGCGAACCAGATCGAAACCGAAACCCGGGTCGAGCGGGTCGCTCAAGGCATCGAGCCGTTCGGCGAACAACCGTTCGACGATGGCCACGCGGGTGATTGGCTGGCCGGCCTCCACCGCGATCGTTCGCACGGCGCCGTCGGTGCGGAAGAAGCTCGCCTCCAGCAACCGCGCGCCCTTGCCGTGCCGTTCCATCGCCGCGATCAGCACAGTCGCCAGCGACGACAGCGCCAGCGCGATCGCATCCTGCGTTGCGACCGGTTCGGCGAACCGCTTCTCGGCCATGTAATCCGGCGCGGGCTTGCGCGGCGAGATCGGGGTATCGCCCTGCCCCAGCGCCTGCTGCAGCGTCGCGGTGAATGCCGCGCCAAACCGCGCGGTGATTTCCGCAGGCTGGCGCGAGGCGACATCGCCGATAGTCTTCAAGCCTGCGCGGGTGAGCCCGCGCACGATCTTTTCGTCGACCTCGAGCGATGCGACCGGCAAGGGAGCAACCGCCGTAGCCTCCCTGCCGCAAGCCACGATCCGGCCATGCATATGCCGCGTCAGCGCGCGCGCCGCCACCGAAGTTCCGGCAATTGCGCCGCTGACGATAAAGCCCTGCCGCGACAGCCCGTCGCAGACTTTTGTGAGCATCTGCGCCTCGCCGCCGAACAGATGCGCGCAGCCGGTGATGTCGAGCAACAGGCCGGCCTCGCCATCCAGCGCCACCAGCGGCGTGAAGCGGTCGCACCAGTCGGCAATGGCACTCAGCGTCCTGGCGTCGGCAACAGGATCGGCGTCGATCACTTCGAGCGCTGGCAGCATGGCGCGTGCGGTCGCAAGCGGCATCCCCGCCATCAACCCGGCAGTCGCCGCCGCATCGTTCAGCGCCGTCACCTGCAGCGCGTTGTCGATCTTCGCTGCCGCCACCAGCGGCATGGAGTCAGGCGGCAAGGAGTCAGGCAGAATGGCGTCAGGCGCTGCGGCGTTGCCCTGCCGCTGCAGGCGGCGAAAGCGGTCGGTCGGCAGGCGCGGCAGCCAGACGCTGAGGATGCGCCGTCCGTTCGTGGAAAAGGTACTCATCACTCGTCCATTCCATGATCCATCGCCCGGTGGGCCCATGACGGTTGCGGGCGAGTTCGGCGTCGAAGGAAGGCCAGCCCCACGCCTGCCAGCTGGCGACCGGCGGCGAATGCGCAGCACGCACGATCCAGCGCGTCTCGGCGGTCGAGGCCTGTGGCGCAGCGCCGAGCCGCAGCATCAGCGCGGTAACGCCGCTTTCACCCGCGGCCAGCGTCAGCTTGCGGCTGGCGACCAGATCGAACGCGCGCGTCTCGCCCCAGATCTCGGCGACGACGGCGCCGAGCGCGTTGCAGGCAAGACCGTCGGCGGCGGTACGCAATACGCTTTCCGCCGTCGGCGCACGCACGACAACAACACGACAGGGATCGAGACCGAGTTCGGAAAAGCCCGTCATCGACAGTTCGCCGGACTCGCGCGCGGAGAAATCCTGCCGGATCCAGAGAACGAAACGCTTTCCTTCCGTCACGCGCCGCGCAAGGCCAAGCACGAAACCGGTCGCGGCCGCGCCCTGGCTGCCGGCAGACGCGAACACCTCGTGCAGGCTGCCCAGCGCCAGCCCACCCTTCAGCGCGGCATCGGCACCCGCAGCCCCAAGCGCTGCGCGCGCCAGCAAACGCTCGCCGCCGCCGGTCTCCAGCCGCTCCAATTCATGGCGCAGAGACGCAAGTGTATCGACGCGCGCGAAGCTCATGTCGCGCCGCTCCTGGCCGTTTCGACGAGCCCGGCGGGTTACGCCGCACATCTCGCCTTGTTCATGATATGTTCTTATTAAAGGCGCGAACCGGGAAAGAGTCAATCGGGCCAAGTGAAAAGTTTTTAGCGATTGAAATCAGATAGTTGAGCCAGCCAGATGTCGCCCCCAAATCCCTTCGAAGAACGGCTATGGGCGGGCATGACGGTGGAGCTTAGTCGTGCGTCATCGCCCCGTTGCACGCCGGCTGAGGGCTGCCGGTCATTTCCTTGTCCGTTCCCCCGAGGGGGCGTGCGGAACGCCTGGCGTTTCACCGCGCCCGCGGCGCCAGGTCTGCCGGCACGCAACCGGCACACCCGGCGCCCTGTGTGGCCACCTTTCCTTTTCGCCTCAGAAAGGCAGCCCGCCTGGGGAAGCAGGTACTTCGCCTGCGTTCCGCACGCGGATGGACTTTCGGCTTGCTGCATGTCCCCAGGAATTGTCGCTTTTGTCGACACGCCGCCTGGTTCGGACGGACTGCCGCCCGGACATGCACTTGGGCCGTCCGCCCGTGTTGCCGGCGTTTGATCGCCCTTGTCCCGCGGCTCCCGGACGTTCCATCCGTAATCCGCGAGTTCTCGGGCCCGGCATCGTAGCGGCCACCGC
>Ga0190271_10001973_pt1 | contig 12132 bp, 9 predicted proteins | sample Popmic356T_FD_133747 | JGI IMG/M metagenome (GOLD analysis project Ga0190271, IMG submission 133747) | Populus adjacent soil microbial communities from riparian zone of Weber River, Utah, USA - 356 T | ecosystem: Environmental > Terrestrial > Soil > Riparian zone | place: USA: Utah | collected...
GCCGCGCATCGGGCTGGGCAACGCACTGCGCTTCGCCGTGCTCGGCCGGCACGGTCGGCTCTCGGCGGCCGAGGCACTGCGCATCTCGCTCGTCGACGAAGTCGTCGAACCAGCAAGCCTCATCGACCGAGCGATCGAGCTTGGTGAGTTGATCGCCACGGGCTCACCGGCCGCGATCGAGGCGTCGAAGCGTGCGATCCGCGGTGCGCTCGAGCGCCCGATGGGCGAGGCGATGCAAACCGGTTGGGAAATGCTGCTCGACCATCGGCAGCACCCCGACAGCAGCGAAGGCCCCCTCGCCTTCGCCGAAAAGAGGGAGGCGATGTGGCAATGAACGAGTCCGACACCGCAGCGATCGAGGATCTCGACGCGATCGTGGCCGAGGCGGAGCAATTCGTGCGGGAGCTGCTCCCGACCGACTGGGTCGACGCGGTCGACCGTGACGATCCGGACAGCCTCGCCGCCGCCCGTCTCACGGTCGATCCCGACGACTTGTGGGCCCGGATCGCGGCCGGCGGGTACGTCGTGCCCGCCTGGCCGGTCGAGTACGGAGGGCGCGGCGTGAGCCCCAAGGCATCGATGTCGATCGGCCGCATGCTCGGTCGTTACCGAGTGCCGCGGTTCAACAACCCGGTCGGGGTCGATCTGGTCGGACCGGCCATCCTGCGGTGGGGCAGCGACGATCAGAAGCAGCGCTACGTGCGCCCCATCGCCACGTATGAGGAGATCTGGTGTCAGCTCTTCTCCGAACCCGGTGCAGGCTCCGACCTTGCCAGCCTGGCCACCCGGGCGACCCGGGACGGCGACACCTGGGTGGTGCGCGGGCAGAAGGTGTGGACCAGTCTCGGCCACATCGCGGCGTTCGGGATCCTGCTTGCCCGCACCGACCCTGATGCACCGAAGCACGCCGGCATCACGGCGTTCCTGCTCCCCATGGCGATCGACGGTGTCACGGCTTTGCCGCTGCGGCAGATCACTGGCGACGCCGAGTTCTGCGAGGTGTTCATCGACGACGCCCGGATCGACGACAGCATGCGCCTCGGGCCTGTGGGTGAGGGTTGGCGGGTGGCGCAGTCGGTACTGATGAACGAGCGCCAGGGCGCCGCCGGGCACGGGGCTCAGCTGCCGGGAATGGCGGCCGGGCGTTCGGTCGGGGCGCTGATCCAGCGCCATTCCCCTGTCGCCGACCACGAACTGCGTCAGCGCCTCGCCAAGGCCTACATCGAGGACCGTCTCGTGTGGGTGACCAATCAGCGTGCCGCCGCGCGCCGACGGGCGGGTCAGACCCCAGGGCCCGAGGCGTCGATCTCCAAGCTCTTCTACAGTGAGCACCTCCAGCGGCTGCAAAACCTGGCCGTGGACCTCGAAGGGTGCGCGGCGCAGGCCTGGCCGGAAGACGACCGGTGGCTGCGCAACACCGCCTGGTCGTTCCTTCGGGTGCGCTCGAAGACGATCGCGGGCGGTACCTCGGAAGTGCAACGCAACATCCTCGGCGAACGCGTGCTGGGTCTACCGCGCGAACCCGACCCATATCGCGGGGTTGACTGGTCGGAGGTTCCGCGGTCGTGACCACGGAATCTCCGACGAGTCTCGCCGACATCGCGATCAGGCGCGCCCGCCGCGATTCGTCGACGCCGTTCATCCTGACCGTCGACGAGGACGCCGCCGACGGCATCAGCACGCTGACGTACGGTGACGCTGTCAGCCGCGCCGCTGAGCTGGCCCGCGTGCTTGCCGACCTGGGAGTGTCGGCCGGTGACCGGGTCGGCTGCTACTTGCCAAACACGTCGGCGTGGGTGGTCGCGTCGCTGGCCGTGTGGTTCAGGGGCGCGTCGGTCGCGGCCGTCGGCACGATGCTTCCCGGTCACGAGGCCGCGGTGCTGCTCGGCGTCGCCGACGCCGCGGTCGTGTTCACCGTGCCCGGCGCCCCCGAGTTGGCCGGGAACTTCACCATGGTGACCATCGACGAGAACGGATCGGTTCCCGGCGCGACAACTCTCTCCGACGACGGTCTCGCCGATCTCGCCGCCGTCGCGTTGCCTGAGACCACATCGCTCGCACTCGCGATTTTCACCTCCGGAACGACCGGCCGCCCGAAAGGCATCACCCACACGCACGCCGACATCGTCGTGGCCGCGCGCCGGGTGGCCGCAGGTTACGCGCGTACCAGCGACTACCGCCCCGACCCAGCGCCGGCTCACCTTCCGCCGGGCCTGAGCTTCAGCCCCTTCGGGCACATGGCCGCCATCACACGACTGTCGTTGCGGATGTGGACCGGACGTGCGCTCCTGATCGTTCCCAAGTTCACGGTGACCGCGGCCAAGGCCGTCTTGGAGCGCTTCCAGTTCGACACGCTGCAACTCACGCCGACGATGATCCACATGCTCGCCACCACGGAGGAGTCGCTCGACCTGCGCGGCGTCAAGTACGTCACATCGGGCACCGCACCGCTGGCGGTCGCTACCCGCGAGTCGTTCGAGGCACGCTATGAGGTGCCCGTCATGCAGGCGTACGGGATGTCGGAGGTCGGCGGCGTCGCCCAGGAGCGCTATGACGACGTCATTGCCGGTCGGCGCGGTCCGGGTTCGGTCGGCCGCCTGGCCGAGGGCGTCGAGGTGCAGATTCGTCCGCTCGACGACGACCGCCCGGCGGGCGAGGGGGAGATCCTCGTGCGCACTGACGAAGCGACGAAGGAGTTCCTCGGCGGGGCACCGGTGCCGATCGACCTGGATGGCTGGTTCTCGACCGGCGATGTCGGCCGCATCGACGACGGGATCCTCTTCATCACCGGGCGAGTCCAGGAAAAGATGATCGTCGGCGGGTTCAACGTGTACCCGGCGGAGGTCGAAGAGGCAATCCGCCGGTTCCCGGCCGTGCGAGACGTGGTCGTGGTCGGAGTTCCCGACGAGCGATTGGGCGAGCGCCCGGTCGCCGGCGTCGTGTGGCAGGCGGAGCCCGATGTCGAGGCACTCGTCGACGGCCTGCGGGCCACCCTCGCCCCTTACAAGGTCCCGCGCTCCATATTCTCGCTCGATGCGGTCCCGCTCACGGCGCGAGACAAGGTCGACCGTCGTCGAGCCCTCGAGCTCGCGCAAGCGGCACCGGCAGCGACCGCGGGATGAACGCTGCCGATCTCGCGGACGTCGTGAAAGGTCAGAGCGCCATGCGTTCGCCGGAGGGGAACTCGGCGAGCAGGAGGTCGAACTCGTAGGAGATGGCGGCGCGGAGGTCGGCCCCTTCCGTGTCGGCGAGCCAAAGGTCGAGCGCTCGCCGGTAGGTCGTCAGGACGATGGTCGCCAAGAGCCTCGAGGCCGGGTCGGGGCGTTCCGCTCCGCGACGCTGGGCGATCGCCTCGGAGAGGCGGCCGATGTCGATCTGGCTCTGATCGTGGACGCGCCCGCGAAGCGCGGGCGAGGAGGCCACGGCCCGCTCGAACAGCACGTACGACCGGCGTCCGGGCACGACTGACGGCACCAACACGAGCAGGGACTCGCGCAGAGCGTCAACTTCGCTCAGCTGTGCCGGCTGGGCAAGGAGCTGATCGGACAGCGTCCGCACCCAGGCATGTGCTCCGGCGAACAGCACCGAGTCTTTCGTCGCGAAGTATCGAAAGAACGTACGTGGCGAGACCCCGGCCCGGGCGGCGACGTCGTCGGTGGTCGTCGCGTCGAACCCGTGATGCGAGAACAGCTCCAGCGCAGCTTGCTGGAGAGCGCGCTCGGTCCGGACCTTGTGCGACTGCCGTCTCGATGGCGTCGGCGATGTCGGGGAGGCTGGCGCCGTCACGGATTGTCCCTCCAAATCGGTTTCGAGATGCAAATCGGTTTCGAGATGATCGTCCAACTCCTGGATCGTGGTCTGCCGTTCAGCTTGACACACGCAGTGGGCTCTCGTAATCTGACAGTACGGTGTCACGTTGTGGACAGCGGGCCGGACGCCACGGGGTTTGTCCAACTGAGGAACTTCCTCATGTGGACGGTGATCGGTGCTTGCCAACACGAGAATTGCCCTCGGCGGCAGCGCCTGCGAACATTGGAGGCCTCGTCGGGGTTGGTGGTGCATCTTGGCAGCAGGCTGTCAGATCAGCAGCAGTTGACGGAGTCGGAACGAGGAGATGAAGAGCATGGAGAACCCGCCGGAGTTCCGGAACGTGATCGGGGGCGAGCTTCGCGAACCGGAGGCGGGTAGATACTTCGATTCCATCAATCCGGCGACCGGGGAGGTGTGGGCGCGGGTGCCTGCCAGCGGCCGGGCCGACGTGGACGCGGCGGTGGACGCGGCGAGCGCCGCGTTCCCGGCGTGGTCGGGCCTGTCGGCGGCGGGGCGCTCCCACTATCTCAAGCTGGCCGCGGACACCGTACGTGAGCACGGCGAAGAGCTGACCCGCCTGCAAATGCTGGGCATCGGGTGTCAGGCTCGCAAGGGCAACGTCCCCACCCCTGCCGGGGGGCTGGCGTTCCTTTGGGAGCGCGCCGCCGGCAACACACTCGCCGCCGTAACCGGCCGGAGCGTACCGCTGGACTCGAACACACTCGGCCTGACGCGTCGCGAGCCGTACGGCGTCGTGGCGGCGATCGTGCCCTACAACTCGCCGCTGGGGATGGCTTCGTCGAAGGTCGCCGTATCGATCTCTGCTGGCAACACCGTGGTCGTCAAGCCACCCGAGCAAGCGTCCCCTGCAATCTTGCGCCTGGGCGAACTTCTGGCCGAGGTGCTCCCGCCGGGAGTCGTCAACGTGGTCGCCGGCTTCGGGCCCGAGGTGGGCGATCCCTTGGTCCGTCACCCCGACGTCCGCAAGATCACGATGACGGGGGCGGCCGACACCGCCCGGATCATCCAGCGGGCAGCAGCCGACAACCTGACGTCAGCGATCTTCGAGCTCGGCGGCAAGTCACCGAACATCGTGTTCGCCGATGCCGATCTGGACCGGGCGGCGCTCGGGGTCACCACGGAGTCGATCTTCACCACCAACGCCGGTCAGGCCTGCGTCGGCGGCTCGCGCATCCTGATCCAGCGCCCTGTCCTCGATGACATGTTGAAGCGGATGGAACTCGTCGCGCGGGAGATCAAGCTGGGCGACCCGTTCGACCCGTCGACAACCATGGGTCCGCTGATCTCGCAGGCCCAGCTCGACAAGGTCACCGGCTACATCGAGCTGGGCAAACAAGAGACCGAGCTCGTCTTCGGCGGCCGACATGGCCCCGAGCTGGTGCCGTCGCTGCCTGGGGGCTTCTGGGTCGAGCCGACGCTGTTCATGACCGAAGACAACTCCCTGCGGATCTGTCAGGAGGAGATCTTCGGACCGGTCGCGGTGGTCATCCCGTTCGACACCGAGGACGAAGCAATTGAGATCGCCAACGACAGTCGCTTCGGTCTGGCGTCCGGCGTGTGGACCCGCGACCTGGGGCGGGTGAATCGGTTCATCCGCGATCTTCGAACCGGCAACGTGTGGGTGAACACGTACCTGCAGACCCGATATGAGCTCCCGTTCGGGGGCATCAAGGACAGCGGATACGGCCACGATGACATCTTCGAGTTCACGTACGAGAAATCGGCCGTGATCGCGACCTGATCCCTCCTCCAGCCCGACGTGCGGCGACGAGCCAGCACGTCCATGGGCGTCCACTTCCGGGCCGGCGATGCGGGCGTGGGAGTTCTACCCTGCACCATCCGAGAACACGCCCAGCCACCCGGGGAAGACCGTGACCCAGACTTCCGAGACCAGTTCCGCGACCGTTCACTTCGACATGTACGACCGCGAGTTGTATGCAGCCCCGTACGAGATGTACCGTCGGCTTCGCGACGAGGCACCGTTGTATTACAACGACGAGTACGAGTTCTTCGCGGTCAGCCGGTTCGACGATGCGGCGCAGGTCCTGGCCGATCGCACCACCTTCCTGTCCGGGAAGGGCAGCGTGTACCAGATCGCGAGCCGGGGCATCGACATGCCGGAAGGTTTGTTCATCTTCGAGGACCCGCCGGGCCATCCGATTCACCGGAGTCTCGTGGCCCGGCTGTTCACCCCACGGGCGATCAGCCGCCTCGAGCCACAGATCTTCGAATTCTTCGACCGCGCAGCCGAGGATCTTGTCGGGCGGGATCACTTCGACTTCGTCGAAGACTTCGCCACCATGCTCCCGATGCGCGTCATCGGGTTGCTCCTGGGCCTTCCCGAGAAGGACTTTGCGCACCTGCGCTCCACGTTCCACCAGTCACAGAACGCCGACACCGCCAACAGCGAGCGGGAGTCGTTCGGCGGAACTCGCGCGGTCGCTGGTGTGTTCAACGAGTACCTCGAGTTCCGTCTCGCGAACCCGACGGACGACATGATGACCGAGCTGCTCCACGTCGAGTTCGAGGATGCGACCGGGACCCGGCGGCAACTCCGACGCGAGGAGCTGCTGACCTTCCTCACGCTGATTGCCGCCGCCGGCAGCGACACGACGGTCAACGCCCTGGCCTGGGCGGGGATGCTGCTGGGTGAGCATGCGGACGAACGCCGCAAGTTGGTGGCAGATCCGACGTTGATTCCCAACGCGGTCGAGGAGGTGCTTCGATTCGAGCCGCCCTCGTACCACATCGCCCGGACGGCGGCGCACGACGTCGAGATGCACGGCCGGACCGTGGCGGCGGGAAGCATCGTGATCGCCCTGCCCGGCGCGGCCAATCGCGACGAGCGTCAACACGTCGATGGAGACGTGTTCGACGTCTCGCGCAAGCCGAGCCAGCAGCTCACGTTCTCGTTCGGCCCGCACTTCTGCCTCGGCGCGTCGTTGGCGCGGCTCGAGACGCGGATCGCGATCGAAGTGTTCCTCGAGCGGTTCCCCGATTGGACGGTGGACCGTCAGGTGGCGAAGATGACCAAAGGTATTGACACGCGTGGCTGGGACACGGTTCCAGTTGCGGTGTGACGGAGTGCGTCACGCTGGTCCGGCGGCGGCGGAAGCGGTGGGATGCCAACAGGAATGACGCAGGTTGACCGCGGACGGCGGACTTCCTATGCTGACAGTAGGGTGACACTTTGAGGCAAGCGTCGCGTCGAACTCGTTGCTGCCGGGGTGCATGGGTGTCGCCAGCAATGGCCGAATCGGATTGGGGAGCCGACATGAGTGAATCGAATCTGACGTGCTGCAGTTGGTAGCTCGCAGGTTGCTGCTCCTGATCCCGACCCTGCTGCTCGTCACCTTCGGGGTGTTCTCGCTGCTCGCGCTGGCGCCCGGCGACGCGGCGACGTACATCGCCGGCGGGCAGAACGCCAGTCCGGAGAGCATCCAGGAGGTGCGCGAGCAACTCGGACTCGACGACCCGTATCTGGTCCAGTACGCGCGGTGGCTCGGCGGTGCAGTGCATCTCGACTTCGGGAACAGCCTCACCTCCGGAGCCGACGTGACGGAGGAGATCCAATACCGTCTGCCGGTGACCCTGAGCATCGTCTTCGGGTCGGTCGTCGTGGGTCTGCTCTTTGCGGTCCCCGTCGGACTGCTGAGCGGTTCGCGGCCAGGTGGCATCGTCGACCGTGCGTTGCTGTTCGTGACCAGTGGTGCGCTCGCGATACCCAACTTCGTCATCGCCATCGTGCTGATTCACGTGTTGGCCGTTCAGCTGGGTTGGTTCGACGCGATCGGTTTCACGCGCCTGACTGGACAGGATGGAGTGCAGGTCACCGGGTGGCTCAGATCGCTCACACTGCCGTCGCTGGCGCTCGGCTTGGGCTTCGGTGCGCGACTGGCGCGCCAGATTCGCGCCGGTGTGGTCGACACCCTCGACGAACCGTACGTGCGCACCGCCTGGGCCAAGGGATGTCGGCCGCGCCGTGTGATCACTCGCCACGTCTTCAAGAACGCGGCGATGCCGTCGGTGACCGTGGCGGGTCTCTTGATCGGCGGCATGCTCGGCGGGGCGGTCATCATCGAGTCGATGTTCTCGGCGCCGGGCATCGGCGAATACCTCGTGCGATCGATCACGTCCCGCGACCTGCCGGTCGTGCAGGGAGTCGCGGTGATGTTCGTGCTCGCGTTCGCCGTCATCAACCTGGTCGTCGACATCATCTACGGCTGGCTCAACCCGAAGATCGAAGTTGCATGAGCAGAGTGGGCTCGTCGCACTGGGGGGGTGTCGGTCGGCGCTTCCTGCGCGAACCGATGGCCGTCATCGCAATGGTGTACCTGGGCCTTGTCCTCGTCGTGGCAGTGGCGGCTCCGTGGGTGGTCCGGCACGATCCCAATTACCAGGATCTCGCGCTCCGGTTCACCGGACCGTCAGCCGAACATCTGCTCGGCGCCGACAACCTGGGACGTGACCTGCTCGCTCGCCTGGTGTACGGCGCGCGAACGTCCATGCTGGTCACGTTGGCGGTGGTCCTGTTCGCCACTGTCATCTCGGTTCCCATCGGGCTGATCTCGGGCTACTGGTCCGGCAAGGTCGACACGGTGGTGATGCGGGTGATCGACGCGCTGTTGTCGATCCCGCCCCTGGTGCTCGCGCTTGCGGTCGCCGGGATACTCGGTCCCGGCACGCGCAACCTCATCATTGCGCTGGTGCTCGTCGTCGTACCGGGACAGGTCCGACTCGTTCGCGGGCAGACTCTGGCTGTCCGGGAGGAGGGCTACGTCGCGGCCTCGCAGGCGATCGGTACGAGGTCGATGACCACGATCGGCCGGCGTGTCTTCCCGCACGTGCTGTCGCCGATGCTCGTCCAGATTTCGATCGCGCTCGGAACGATCCTCGTGGTCGAAGCGTCGCTGAGCTTTCTCGGCTTGGGCAAGCCGCCACCGGATCCGTCGTGGGGTTCGATGCTGCAATCGGGCTTCTCCTTCATGGCGACGGATCTCCGCCTGGTGCTCGTTCCCGCCGTCGCGATCGCTCTCACGACGCTGGCCTTCAATGCCGTTGGTGACGGTCTGCGGGACTCGCTGAGAGGGGGTGTGCCCTCGAAGCGGCACCGTTCCGACAAGCTGGGGACCACCACTGTCGTCGAGGCACCCGAAGTGAGCACCTCCGTTGCCTCCACACCACCGCCCGGAACTGACACGGCAGAGGTCGTGTTGTCCATCCGCAATCTCAGCGTCGAGTTCGACACGGTGCGCGGTCCGGCAAAGGTCCTCGACGATGTCAGCATCGACCTGCGGCGCGGCGAGATCGTGGGCCTCGTCGGCGAGAGCGGCTGCGGAAAGACCGTCACGTCGATGTCGGTCCTGCGGCTCCTGCCGTCACCGCCGGCCAGGATCCTGTCCGGTCAGGTTCTGTTCGGCGGTCGCGACCTCTTGCGCCTGTCCTCGAAGGAACTTCGGGCCGTTCGGGGACGCGACATCGCGATGATCTTCCAGGATCCGATGGCGAGCCTCAACCCCGCCTTCACCGTGGGCGACCAGATCACCGAGGCGTTGCGGATCCACAACCGGATCACCCGCAGTCGAGCGCGTCAGCGCGCCGCCGAGTTGCTCGATCTGGTCGGCATTCCCGACGCCACTCGTCGACTGAACGACTTTCCGCACACGTTCTCCGGCGGCATGCGCCAGCGGGTTCTGATCGCGATGGCGCTCGCCAACGACCCCCAGGTGCTCATCGCCGACGAGCCGACGACGGCGCTCGACGTGACCGTGCAGGCTCAGATCATCGAGCTCATCCGTGACCTGCGCGACGAGTTCGGCATGTCGGTGATCTTCGTCACCCACGACCTCGGTGTGGTTCAGGAACTCTGCGACCGCGTCACCGTCATGTACGCCGGCCAGGTCGTGGAGCAGACATCGTCGCGCGAGCTCTTCGCCGATCCGCTCCATCCCTACTCGGAGGCCCTGCTCGACGCCCGGCCCACACTGGGAGACGCCGACGGGAGACTGCGCGCCATCCCCGGCGTGGTCCCGTCCGCACTCGCCATGCCGCCCGGGTGTCGTTTCCAGCCTCGGTGCGTACACGCGTCCGATGAATGTGCGTCCCCCGTGTCGTTGGTACGAGCACACGAACGACATGTGGTGCGGTGCGTGCACCCGCACCGCGAATTCACCGAGCTCGCCGCGACGGAATCCCCGTTCGAGGTGGCGAGGCCATGACAACTCCGTTGTTGGAGCTCAGACACGTGGGGATGCAGTTCCCGCGCAAGAGCCAACTCATGCGCCGCGTCATCGGCTGGGTGCGCGCCGTCGACGGCGTCGATCTCGTCATCAACAGCGGCGAGACCGTCGGCCTGGTCGGCGAGTCGGGTTCGGGCAAGACCACGCTCGGCCGGATCGCGCTGGGCACGCTCGACCCGACCGACGGTCAGCTGTTCCTCGAAGGTGCGCCGGTGACCGGGTTGAGCGGCGCGGCCCGGTCCGCCGTGCGGCGCAAGCTCCAGTTCGTGTTCCAGGATCCGTACTCGTCGCTCGATCCGTATTCACCGGTCGGCGAGTCGGTCGCCGAGCCGATGCGTACGCACGGCACTCACGACCGTGCAGCTCGCACGGCACGAGTGTCGGAGCTGTTCGGCCTGGTCGGACTCGATTCCGACGCGGTCTCGCGTTACCCGCGTGAATTCTCGGGGGGCCAGTTGCAGCGAATCGCCATCGCGCGCGGGCTCGCGCTCGATCCGAAGGTGATCGTCCTCGACGAGCCGGTCAGCTCGCTCGATGTGTCGACGCAGGCCGAGGTCATCAACCTGCTCGGCGACCTGCAGCGACTCACCGGTGTCGCCTACTTGTTCATCTCACACGACCTCGCCGTCGTCGAACACGTCAGCAACCGCATCGCGGTCATGTACCTCGGACGAATCGTGGAGCAGGGAGACCGGCGTGCCGTGGTCGACAGCCCCAAGCACCCGTACACACTCGCGCTGCTGTCGGCGGCTCCTGGATGGACCTCTGCGGACGGATCCGGGCGGGAACGGATCATCCTGCGGGGGGATCTGCCGTCGCCCGCGAGCAAGATCGACGGCTGCCGGTTCAACTCGCGATGCCCGTTCGCCATGGAGATGTGCCGGACGGTCGAGCCGCTGCCCTACTCCGCGCCGGACGGAACGGTGGTGGAGTGCCATCTGCACACCGCCGGACCGCAACTCGCAGGTGCGTCGGTCGCAGAACTGGCGTTGCCAACGGCCAGCCGCTCCGTTTGAGCCCACTCGCAACGGTCCATGCAGTTCTTCTTCGCCTATCCCGAGATGACGGGTGTCGAGTTCGACATGCTCGACGCCGGTCCACTCGACGAGGTGGCGCGAGCCGTCGAGCTTGCCGGGTTCCACGGCATCTCGTTGACCGAGCACCCGGTGCCCGGATCGGCGTGGCTCGCTGCGGGCGGCCACCAGACGCTCGATCCGTTCGTCGGGCTCGGCAACGTCGCTGCGGCGACCACGAGCCTGCGACTGCTCACGCACGTCTCCGTCGGGCCGTACCGGAATCCGTTCCTCTTGGCCAAAGCGGCGGCCACCGTCGACAAGCTGTCGCGTGGCCGGATGGTGCTCGGCCTCGGCGTCGGCTACCACAAGACCGAGTACTACGCATTGGGCGTCGACTTCGAGGAGCGCAACGCCCTGTTCGACGAGGTCCTCGAGGTGCTGCCGCTGCATTGGAGCGGTGAGCCGTTCAGCTATGACGGGATCCACTTCAGCGCGCGCGACGTGCAGGCCCGTCCGTGCCCGATCCAGAATCCGATTCCCATCTGGATCGGCGGGAACTCCCGCCTCAGCCGTCAGCGCGCAGCGCTCGTGGCGGACGGTTGGATGCCGATGGGAGGTGGGTCGGAACTGAGCGCGACGGCGCGAACCGTGCAGATCTCCGACGACGAGACGCTCGAGAGGATGGTCGGTGAGGTGCAGCGTGAGGCGGTCGCCGCCGGCCGTGGCCCCATCGACGTGCAGTGGACGTACCAGGACCCGGGCCTCCGGACCCCGGAGGCCGAGCCCGACCGTCACCGGGAGCGATTCGCCTGGCTGGAGTCGATCGGGGTCACCTCCCTGGTCGTCTCGGTCAAGAGCACCGAAGCCGCTTCGACGCTCGCCTTCGTCGAGTCGTTCGGTCGGACGTATCTCCGATGAGCGAATGGTTCGATCGTCGAGCCGGGCTGGCAGGCTCGGTGGCCGTCGTCACCGGCGGCGCCGGCGGACTGGGCGGTGCGATCTCCCGTGACCTCGCTGCCAACGGGGTGCGGGTCGCCGCCATCGAC